>JAESFH010000120.1_pt1 | contig 62530 bp, 72 predicted proteins | sample 9269381 | NCBI WGS metagenome assembly JAESFH01 (sample SAMN14504062, study PRJNA617094) | algae metagenome | isolation source: Aphanothece sp. CMT-3BRIN-NPC111 and co-occurring heterotrophs from well... | place: USA: Clark Mountains Wilderness, California | collected 2010-04-18
CGCGTTAAGCAGGCGGTCACCGCCGCCCACTGAGTATTGAGCGTCGTCTCAATGTTGTCCGTCTCCATGCCCGCGGCGAACTTACCGAAGGATCCTTGGAATACCGCCAGCGCGTTGAGAAGCGCCAGTCCCTCTTTTTTAGTGACGTCCGAAAGCACCTCCAACGCATAAGCTTGCGCGAGCGTGTCCTCAAATTGAGGCAGGCTAACGTTTACCACCGATGCCAACTCAGCCTGCACCGCTTGGACGCTCTTGGCTTCCGACGAAAACGTCAGCGGTTTAGCGGCTGTGAGCAGGGTATTGAGGTGCGCGCGAGCGGTGGTAAGCCGCACCGACCACTTCTCCCCAGGAGCGATAGTATTAAACTGCTGCAGATAAAGGTTCCATGTCTTGACAATGCTAATAAACGGTTCTGCCTGCGGCTCAGGAGCGGCCAGCGGGCTAATCGGTGGCAGCAGCAGGGGGGTGGATGGTGCTGGCGTGGAGGGTTTCGGTGGTGCGCCTGGCGTGAGCGGTGGAGGTACGCTCGCAATGACATTCGCCTGATTAAAGGCGGCACGCTGGACGTCATCCGCATAAGCTCGGAACGTCTTCGAAAGGTGCAGCATTCTACCCACGTTTGTCTCTGACCATCTGGGCGGCGTGTCCGCGATAATCGCGCTGAACACATCGCTCTTGCTGTTATTATCCGCGGTTTTGCCTAACAGATTGGTTACCTGTGCAGCGTCCAAAAACGGAGAGGTTTTGTCTGCGGTGACAGCGTCCTTCACTGACGTTGCCTCGTTTGACAACAGGACCGGTTGATCTGTCCGACCCGTAAGATGTCCAAACCATATAGGGCGTTCGAGTTTCGACTGACGTGCTGTCCAACTGAACGCAGGTTGGTCAGCTAGCCACGGCACTGGTTGATCATCGACCTTCGTAGAGAGATCCGCGTCAGGTATAACCTCCAGAAGGACGCTTTGAAGATTGGCAACCGTCGGCGCCAGCTGGGTCCAGTCAGTTGCTTTGTTAATGGTGTCAGCCTCGATCTTGAGTACGTGCTGATAGTGCTCCTGCGCAACGCGCAGCTTGTCTGACGCGGAATGTGGAGGAACGGTCGACTGACCACGCGCTTCAGGTGAGAACAGCGACGCTACCGCTACGAAAGTGGCCGTGTTCTTAACGCAGTGTTCCCACGTCATCGGGCAGGCGCCTTATTGCTGAAGTACTTGACGATTTCGTCGGCCCCGAAGAAATCCTCGACCATGAACTGAAAACTTGCTCCATCGGCCAGGTTACTGTTGACGGTCTTTATTTGCTCCGCGTTCATTTCCTTCTTAACGCGTAGATTGCCATTAGTGACAAAGTTCACGGTAACTTTGGTAATCTCTAACCCGGGAACGGCGACCTGTGATGGACCCGACTTCTTGATCTCCGCAAGCCGACTCTCCGCCGCGAGGAACTTGCCAGAGATGCCTCTGACCCGTCCGTTCACCGTCACGAGCGCCACGTCCGGCCAGTCGTTATTCAACGAGAAGGTGTAGAGCGTAACGGGCTTCGTGTCGGTGACCCGTAACTCGAAAAGCTGCGGAATGCTTGCATCGAATTGTGGCTCCCGCGCAAGTTGTGCTAGCGCATCGCCAGCCGGAGGCGGCTCACCGACCCATGCGAGATTCGCGACGGATGGTAGTTTGAATTTGGCTTGAAACTTTGACGCAGCCAAATCACGCCGCGCCGACCGTTTTTCGTAGCCGGCCCGACCGCCTCAAACGTCGCGGCTTTCGAAGGCACGAATTTGTCCTTTGCTTTGTCAAAAAAGAATCCATACGTCGAAATAGCTCCATCCGAGCCTTCGGGAATTGAGATGTCTAAGGTGGAGCCAAGGTAAGCGGCGCTTTCCGCGGCGGTCGATGGTGTTGGCGGAAGGACGCGGATAGTAGGCAAAGTATCGGAGACAGTGACAAATAACGAATCCTGTATCGCCTTCGGGAGCTTTCCGACATTGAGGCCACCCCACAAGGGGAGACTGAGCGGGCGGACGAAGCGGCCCGTGTAATTGAAGCTGCGTGTTACATCTAGATCAACATTAAAATCAAAGATGGATCCCGCAGAAGCTCGACCGAATGACAACATGATCGCCGGAGACGTGAACGACTGCCCAAGGTAGCTGATCTTCTGGCTCGGCATCTCCATGGAGGCAGGTTCGTCCAGCTTCGGATCGCTACCGGGGCTTGCATCTTTCTTTTGCGCACACTCCCGCAGAATGAAACTCCAGAGAGCTTGCTCCACTGCCTCCCATCTTTCCGGATTGTCTGCTCCCTGGAGAAACTTTACCTTAAGGAAGCTGTCCGCTTTGAAAGACTGCCGGATTGTCTCTCTCACCTCCTTTTTTCGATTTCCAAACGGGCCTACTCGCCATCCGGAGGTTTTTTGTTGCAACTCTCTATAGAACTTCGTGGCCTCCTTGACGTTTAGGGTGGCCTCTACACCATACTCCGGGGTAGCCGCGTCATACTCGCCGACGAGGAACGCCAGAATGCCGCCGGTTTCGGCCCTGAGCAGCTTTTCATAAATAAACGCGTTCATTTCTCGTGCCTCAAATTGCACCCAGAATGGCTGGTTAAGTGAGGTAGGCCCCACGGAACTCGGCTGGTTCAGGGGCGTTTTGGGATCGGTTGCACCCTGATCAACGGGCTTCGCGGTCACAGTGTCTACCACTTTCGGCGCCCCTCCCTCTTCACCAATGAACATGATCCCTACCCTGCAGTTGTTGATTGGCCCGACCGGCACCACCTCGAAGGTCTCTACGGCCTGTTTGGTTTTCTCGGACACCTCCTTTTTCAGCGCGACCATCTCTTCTGCATCAAGTGCGGCCGTGACTCGCAACTGGATAATGCCCCGGTAGACATTATTGGAAACGCTGCCGTAGAAGCGCGCTTCAGGCATCTTCGCACCGGCCACTTCAGTGTACGTCAGTCGTAACCCCGGCGGCGCGTAATAGTACACCTTTGGACTGCCGCTGTGGTCTCGGTACACATTCACCGCCTGTCCATTAACGGTGCAGTTAAGGCTTCCGTCATCGGCAGGGAAGCCGGCGACGTTGTCAAGCAACGCAAAGAACCACAGCGGCGTTAGAATTTTCAGTAGGAGTTTCATTGTTTTGGGGGGTAACGAGGCAAGAGCTATTCTTTTTCACTGGTCGGGCCAAGAAAAAACGTCGGAAATAATCGGCTCTGAACATCTGGAAGTTCTTGTCCAATCTCGCGGGTATGGCCTTTTGCACGCGCTGACTAGCGCCAAGGGAAGTCTTCTCCACAACGCGAGGCGGCTTTTGGATCGTCGATCAATCCTAGCTCGGCCCGATGCCACAGATAAGAGGGGGCGCTTCTAGATGCGCCCACAGTGCGCGCGATCCATCGGAGCTAGTTCAGCTTGTGTGCCCCGCATTTCCTTGATCCACTCTGCTTGATCGCTCGTGCCGCGAGTCGCCGGAACCGAGAGGCCCACGCGGCTTCAGCATGCCGCGGAGCAGGCTGTTGTATGAAATCACTCTGGGCCATCTTCTTCACGGTGCTCGCTTTGTGTGAGCGTGCTGCCGCTATTGAGTTTAGCAACGGCGCGACAGCCGGTAAACCGCTCACCGTTTGCAAGATTGATCTGCGAAAGGAGCGGCTTCGGCTGTTCCTCAACGACGACCATGGCGTTCCAATTTCGCAATTGAAACGCGCTGTTACGCTGGTCGAGCGACAGGGTCAGACGTTAGTGTGTGCGATGAACGCCGGAATGCTCGCTCCCGGCGGCTCTCCTCTTGGCTTGTTTGTTGCGGACGGCAAGCAGACGACGCCGTTGAACACAGGCGACGGGACAGGCAACTTTTTTCTCAAGCCTAACGGGGTGTTTGTCATCACAGAAGCGGGGCACGAGTTGTCGAGACCTCCGAGTTCCAACAGATCCAGGAGCGGGTGCTGATAGCGACGCATTCAGGGCCGATGCTCGTTCACCGCGGCGAGTTTCACCAAGCATTCGACCTGGTTCTGATTCCCGGTGGCTCCGTAATGGAGTATGCGCCCCAGATCGGCAGACTGTTGTGTTCGTGATCAGCGAGGAGCCGGTTAGCTTTTGCGAATTCGCCGAAGACGTTCGCCGATCCGGTGAACGAGGCGTCCGGTGCCGAAAGCGAATGCGCTCCAGCCGACTGGTGAACGCACCCACCACCACGCCGACGATCGCGCGGTTCTCGTGAAAGGCGGCGTTGGTCGCGAGCGGCAGATACGAGCTGAGGCCGAAGCCGCTGAAGAAGGCGAGGAACGACGATGAAGTCGAAGCTGCGTAGCCGGAATGACGAAAGAAACTCAGCGGCAGAATGGGGTTCGGAGTTCGTCCCTCATGCCACACGAAGACCGCGAGCAGAATGATCCCCGCAGCAATCAGCGCCGCCTGGATCAGCCCGATTTTTCCTTCACCGAGATCCACAAACGCCCACATCAGAGCGCTCCCGCCCGCGCCAGCGAGGAGAGCCCCCGCGAGATCAAAACGTCCGACGCTCTGCCCGATGCTTTCGCGCATTCCGGCGATGACGAGGAAAGCCGCCACGATCGCTATCGGGACGTTGATCAGGAACGCCGAGCGCCATGAAACATGCGTCACAATCAGCGTGCCAAGGAGTGGGCCGGCCACACTCGCGATCGCCCATGCGGTGCTCGCAGCACCCAGTGCGCGGCCGCGTTTCTCCGGCGGGTAAACAACCCCGAGCAGCACAAACGGAAGAGTCGCCACCGCGCCGGCGCCGATGCCCTGCACGGCGCGCGCGGCGATGAACTCCACCATGGTGCGCGAGACCGCACAGAGAGCGCTCCCGACCGTGAAAACGACAATGCCGACGAGATACGTGCGGCGGCGTCCCCATCGATCCGATCCCGGTCCCCAGATCGGCATCGATACCGCCGCGGCCAGCATGTAGGCGGCGAACGTCCATGCGTATAGATGCGCGCCGCCGAGCTCCGGCAACGCCACTGGAATCACCGTGCTGACGATGGTGTTGTCGAGCCCGGCGAGAATGATCGTGAACAACACCCCGAGCAGCACCAGCACACCGCTTTGTCCGGAAGGATCCCGCGTTTGCATCGTTCATATTGCGCGTGACGCAACGCAGCGCAAAACCGAACGGCGACCGTTAGCCTCCTCGCGCGACCGCCGAGCCACGCCTCAGTCATAACAGCAGAGAAGCGAAACTCGATCATCCAGTTCCCGTAAACTTAATTGAGCAGTGCATTCCGCTTTTTGAGCGAACCCGCTGCCAATGGCCAATCACACGCGCAGTGATGAATTCCACCGGTGACAGCGTGAAGCGGAATTACGGAACCTTCAGCACATGAAGGTCCCTCTCAGCTATAAGTCGACACTTGTAGGATTGGCGGCTGGTTTCTTCCTGGCCGGCAGCCTCACAGCAAACCAGAAAGACACGGACGTTGCCTCTTCGGCGAGGGAAAACCGAAAGCCTCAGCTGCTTCTCGCGAAGGTTTGGAAGCCGTCGGTCGACCCGACCGGCTGGTGGATGAGTGAGAAGTATGATGGCCTGCGCGCGTATTGGGACGGCCAAAAGTTGTGGAGCCGGAACGGCAATCTCATTCACATTCCAGATTATTTGCTCGCGGAATTGCCGCGCGATGTGGCCCTGGATGGAGAGTTATGGATTGGGCATGGGAAGTTTCAACAGACCATGAGCATTGTTCGTTCAGAGACGCCTGACGACCGCTGGAAACGTGTCCGTTATATGGTCTTCGATGCGCCGAAGGCAAAGGGCACTTTTGAAAACCGCATGGAAGTGTTGCGCGCTACCGTGTCCGAAGGGAACGGCTTTGTCAGAATAGTGGCGCAGGAACGCTGTCAGGGCGTGGCTCAACTCCGCGCCGAGTGCGATCGCGTTGTCCGCGAAGGCGCGGAAGGGTTGATGTTGCGCCGGCCGGAGTCGGCCTACGAAGCGGGACGCTCAGCTACGTTACTTAAGGTCAAACCTTACGAGGATGGGGAAGCGACAGTCATCGCGCATCAACCGGGGAAAGGAAAATTCGCGGGTAAACTCGGGGCGCTCCGCGTTCGGGCGGAGGACGGCCGGGAATTCTCGATCGGAAGCGGCCTGACGGACGCGGAGCGAGAATCGCCGCCGCCGGTGGGGACGGTTGTCACCTATCGGTTCCGTGGATTGACGGCCAAGGGGCTGCCACGGTTCCCTTCTTATTTGCGCGCGCGCCGCGATTGAGTCTGTGACCTTCGTCGGCCATGTCGTGGACCGTCTTCTCGAGTTTCGATCAGGCGTTCGAACGACGGCATTCCGGTGAAACCGCTCTAGGACGCGCGCGAAGATGACGGGCCGCGTTCGTCGCGCCAGCCCGTCACGTGGCGATTAGAAGTGCGCGCCCACGTATTCCCACATCTGGTGATGCCAGTAGGGCCAGTCGTGCCCGCCCTTCGGACCCCAGTCGTCCAGATGATGAGCAATCCCGCGGCTCGCGAGCACGGCGGACATTTGGTACGTTGGGCCGGGCACTTCCCACGCGCCATTGCCGGTCACAAGGCGGATGTCGCAGGTCGTGTACTGGTGGAGGAACCAGGGGTCGTTCTGGTTCGCCATGTAATCGACGGGGTTGTTGAAGTAGAAGTTGTCGTCGTACATGCCGTCCATGGAATCGCGCATGTCGTAGACGCCTGAGAGGCAGTAGCAGCGCTTCACCTTGTCGGGATGTTTGAAGAGAATGTTGGCCGCGTGAAAGGCGCCAAGTGATGCGCCGTAGGTGGCGATCGGGATGCCGGGCGTCTGGCATATGGAGTCGATGAACGGGAAGACTTCGTTCGCGATGTAGGCGGCGTATTGCGCTTGCATCCAGCTGCGATGGAACGGGTGCGCGCCCTTGTTTCCGAATGAGTCGCTCTGCACCCCGTTGATCGAGAAGAAGCGGATGCGTCCTTCGTCGAGATACGGGCTGAGTGTGCGGACCATGCCCTGGCCTTCCTGCTCCCATTCGTCGCCGCCGCTGGTCGGGAAGGCGAGAATCGGCGTGCCGTAATGGCCGTAAACGACGACGCCCATCTCGCGATTGAGACGATGTGAATACCAACGGTGATAGTCGCGGTGCATGGCTGGCGAGGATACCGGGCAGACGAGCGGGCTCAAGCCTCTTCACGATCACGCCGGGGACGCAGCTCGGCCACCGCAGCACCCCGCAGGTTTATCGCTTCGGCTTTTTCAGCAATTCGATTTCCCATCTCTCCACGCGCTGCGCGGCGCCAACTTCGGCGCGCCGTTCGAGCCGCCCTTCCCGCATGATGCCGAGCTTCCGATCGAGAACATAGCGGGTCTCATCGACCACCTTCATCGGGGGCTTTTTTGCGAGTTCCTCCGGGCTCGGTGCTTGTCCGGCCTTGGCCTTCAAAGCCTCGGTCCGCATCCGCAAGACAGCGCTGTCGCAAGTTGTTGCGGTCTTGATCACCGCCTCGGTTTTCGTCGCCGACTCGGCTGTCACTCTCACACGGCTCGGGATCGGCTCGCCGCCGAGCAATTAGGTTGTTCGATATCTACTTCGATTAACTCGCCGACATCCAGGGTGGCGCCATTCAAGCCGAAATAAGCCTGCACGTGTGGGTTGCGGACGCGATCAGCGTCGGCGGCGAAAGCACCGCCGCCATCGTCGACTGAAACTTCTCCCGCTGCTCTTCAGGAACGTTATTCGTGAGCTCGCGTAGCAGCCCATCGGCCCTCGCCTGCAGCGGCAAAACGAGTTCATCCTGGTTCGCGAGGCCGGCGAATTCGCCGTCGGTGCCGAGTTTCACATGAAGCGTAATGCCACGCAGCGCCTGCGACGGCGCAGTGGCCGCAGGATCGCGTGCCGCTCGAGCGTCATCGACGGAAGCTTCACCGGGCGTCCACGCGAGAGTTAATCCTTCGGGCGTGGCGGTGAGAACACGAACCGCGATTGTCGTCGCGACCCTGGTATTATGTTGGGGGCGCGAGGAGTCCTCGCGGGTGTGGATCACCCTGAGACTGAACTCGTCGCCCACCCGCAACCGAGGAACTATCTCGACCTCTTCACCGCAGACGGTCGCGGTACCCAAGCACACCATCGCAGGCAGCAGATAAGCGGCGTAGACAGATCTTACGCGCATCTGCGGAGAGTAACGAATCTGCCTCCGCCATGGCAATCCGGCTCTGGTGCCGCTGTATCGTCGGCCTCGCGACAGCTCGTGCCATCGATGCGCTGACCGGCAGAATGTTGAGCCGAGTTTGATTCTCAAGACGTGTTCGAAACATGGCGGTCTCGCGCCGACCGGAGCGACGCTACTGCGGCTACTTTTCGGCGATTGAGTCGCGGGGAGGGTCGCGCGGCGCTTGCTTTCTGCGCTCTGAAAACGGCATAATCGCGATCGCTCAATGAAGGCGATCTTACTTACTTCTCTGCTCGGCATGGCGGCTGGCGCTTCATCGCTGACGACCTATCGGCTCGTGCACGATGTCGGCAGCGGTCATCGCTACGAGATGCGGGTCTTGCCGCGCGAGCAGGGCGTCGTGACGCTGGATCGCGAGACGGGCACCGTTCGGTACATTTACGGCCCGCACGCTCATGTGCCGCCGGCGCAATGGGCGATTGAGTTCAAGCCAGGCGCGTCGATGGGCCAGATCGCACCGCCGACGCCGCCCGAGAGACGGTAGCGCGGGTCAGGCGACGACCTGGCTAGTCGCCAATAATCTTCACGAGGACACGCTTCCGTCGGTTCCCGTCGAACTCGCCGTAGAAGATTTGTTCCCATGGGCCGAGATCGAGTTTGCCTCTGGTGATTGCGACAACCACTTCGCGGCCCATGATCTGACGCTTCAGGTGCGCGTCGGCGTTGTCTTCGCCGGTGCGGTTGTGGCGGTAAGCGCTGGTGGGCGCGTGCGGCGCCAGCTTCTCGAGCCACACCTCGTAGTCGTGATGCAGACCGCTCTCGTTGTCGTTGATGAACACGGAGGCGGTGATGTGCATCGCATTCGCTAGGCAAAGACCCTCGACGACGCCGCTGCGACCGACGAGTTCCTCGATGGTTGGCGTGATGTTGATGAACCCACGGCGCGCCGGGACTTCAAACCACAGATGCTCGGTCAATGACTTCACTGTCGATATCTACTACGCTGCGTCCCGGCGGCAATGGCGTTGCCTTGCGATGAGCGGCCGGTGGTCGTAGGAGATTTGCACGATGAAAGAAGTCAGTAATGTCGAGCGCCACGCGTCGCCGGTCGTGACGCCGCAGGCGCTCGCGTGGGACCGGCAGTGGTTTTGGCTGAGTTCACGCGATACGGGAACGCTTCACCAGGTGGACGGTGAGACTTGGAAGACGGTCACGGAAATCGACCCGCCGGGAGTAGTTTGGGCGGGCGTGCCGACGAACGACGGCTGGCGGTTCACGATCGGCAAAGGCTTGAACGATGATCGTTACGTTTATCGCTACACGGACGGAGAAGGGTGGAGGAAGCTCTTCGGTTGCCCGGATTTTACCGGCTCGTACCTCAGCTTCGACGGCGAGCATTGCTACCTGAGCCAATGGTACAAGGGACGGATTCATCAGGTGAATGACTCCGGATCGATCGTGCGCGCGATCGATGTGGGCGCTGAGATTTGCGGCCACACGTTTGTGAGCGGGATGCTCTACGTGCTGCGCGGCCGGGAGAACGCTGACGCGCCTGGGAAAGCGGAAGAGTGGCGGATCGCGCGGCTCGACGTGCGTGACGAAAGGCCGAATGTCGAGGACCTGGCCGCGATTCCATTCGCGTCGCGATCGCTCACGTTCAATGGCGGCAGGTTCTGGTCGAATCATCGTGCGGCGAACGAGATCGTCTCGTTCACGATTTAGCGCCGCTCGAGCGTCTTTTGAGCACTGGCTACTAAGCGGATGGCCAGGACGCCACGGGACCACGTCATCAAACCGGAAGACCTCTCCTGGCGACCGTCGAATCTGATGCAGATTCCGAACGCCGATTACCTCGAGCGGACCGGGAGCGAGAACCTCGGCGCGCGGCTCTGGCGTTTGCCGCCCAAAAGCGCAAACACATTGCATAAGCACATTCGCGCGGAGGAGTTCTACTTTGTGCTCGAAGGCGTCGGGCGCATGCGCGTGGGCGGCGAGACGTTGACGGTGCCGCGATACGGCGCGGTGCTGGTCGGGCCGGAGCAGCTGCGCCAGGTGTTCAACGACACCGATGCCGAGGTGCTCTGGCTGATCATCGGCGCCCCGGAGGAGCTGGAGTTTCTACAAGGCTCGAAGTCCGACATGGATTTGTCGCTGATTTACCCGGTCGATCCGAAGCAGTTGCCTAACGAGCTGTCGGGTGTGGAGTGGCCGCCAAGAAGTTCGCAGTAGACGGCGGCCAACTCATGGGCGCGGCGCGCGCCGTTCCATGATGAACGAGTGCTTGGCACCTGCTCGTTTCTCTGCTGAGATCCCGTCGATCAGCAGTCTACAAATTCCACGGGGACAGTAATTTATATGCGAAAAGGATCCATCACTCTGCTTGCAGCCGTTCTCGCGGTCGGCGCGGCGACGATCGAAGCGCAGGACGCGACACCGAAAGCGGTGGAGGGCACGCTGACCCTTGACAAGAAGACCTACCACCTCAAACACGCGCTCGCGTATGAAACGGTGATCGACAACGAGGCAGCGACGGCTGTTGTCCTCAGCGGACAGCCAGTTTCAAGCGAGAAACTGAAGGAAGCGCGAGAAGCGGAGAAGGAGGGTGGCGACGGCGATTTCACCCGGCCGTACCTCCGGCTGATCTTCAAGAAAACAGGCGAGATCAAGCACTGGAGCGCTGCCGCGGGAGGGACCATGATCGGCCGCCGGAGCGGCACCGCCACTGACGAACTCAAGCTGCAGGACGGGCGAGCCGTTGGTAAAGCGGTCGTGTCAGGCGACCCGGAGGGGATGTTTCCCAGCAGCTTCGATGTTCGATTCGACACTGCGCTTGTGAAAGCGGGCGAATCGCTTCCGGCATCGACCGCGAAGAAGGGAGGTCCGGCCGCGAATGTGCAGCCGTCGGTGACCGGCATGTTCAAAGGCAGCGGCAAAGAGGCGAAGCTCGCGCATGTCTCGGCGCGGTGGGGCGAGCCGTTTAGCGGCAAGGCGGGAATCGTGCTGGTGTTCACGGAGAAGGATCACTCGAAAGACAAGAAGCCCGAGATGAACGCGATGTTTGGCCGGCTCGGCAGCGCGCTGATTATCTCGCTGCATGAAGATGGCCAGATCTATGGCTGCCAGGTGGTTCATAGCGCCCATCAGAAGCAGGGCTTCAGCTCGATCGGCCGACTGGAGGCGACTGATTTCTCCTATGCAAACGGGAAGGTGGCAGGGGAACTGACCACCCACGGGGAGGCTGACACCTTCGGCGACACCTGGGAGGTGAACCTCAAGTTCGTCGCGCCGCTCGGCGAGATTCCGAAGGAATTGCAGCCTTCCGAGCCGAAGCAGCCGGAGAAGGAAAAGAAGGCTGCCACGCCGACACCGGATGATGATGACGACGATGCTGTCGATGACGATGACAAACCACCGACCGGTGCGAAGGGGGCGGAACTCAGCGTCAAGGATCTCGCGCTCACGAAAGACGCATCGAACGTCGAGTACAAGATGCTCGTCGAGCAGTTGGTCTTCAAGAGCAAGTCGGACGTGAAGAGCGTCTGCGCGGAGCTTGCGGCAAACCTCAAGGCTCAAGGCTGGACGGTCGACGGCAAGGATATGGTGCAACCGCAGTCCTCGATTCTGAGGCGAAAACGCGGCCCGGCGAAGTTGACCATATTCGTGAAGCCCGAGAGTGGCGGGAGCGCAGTGAAAATCATGACGGAAGGCCTTGATTGGGACGCGCAGTAACGCCGCCGTGTAACCAGATCATCTTGCAATCTCGCGCAGCTTGCCGGCGGTGATGAAACGACAGCCGCCGTCGACGGCGGCGCGACGCGCACTTCGCGCGATTGTTACCGCCGCTCTCCTGCTTCTCAGTGTCACGCATCTCGCGGCTGATCCGCGGCCGTGGGATGAGATTGATCGGATCACCGACCAGAAGGCGCGCGCTCATCTCGTGCCGCAGATCGCGGTGGTGGTGATGCGCGGCGATGATGTCGTGCATACGTTCACCAGCGGGAAAGGGCTGTCGGGAGCGACGACAATCGATACGCCGTTCGTCATCGGCTCGTTGAGCAAGCTCTTCACCGCCACCGCGGTGATGCAGTTGGTCGATAGCGGACGCGTGCAACTCGATGCGCCAGTGCAGCAATATCTGCCGCAGTTCCGTGTCGCCGACGAGGCGGCTTCGAAGCAGATCACGGTGCGCCATCTGTTGAATCAGAACAGCGGCCTCCCCACGGGCGCCCCGCGCGCGCGGCGCAAACCTCCGCCTGCAGGATCACGTCGCGGCGCTTGCGGAGACGGAACTCATCGCCACGCCCGGTGGCCCGCACGAGTACTCGAGTCCGAATGATCAGGTGCTCGGTGCGTTTGTCGAAAAGGTCACCGGACAGGAATTCGGTGACTACGTGAAGAGCGCGATCTTCTCGCCGCTCGCGATGGAGCATTCGTTCACGCAGTGGGAACAGGCGAGCGCCGCCGGTTTCGCGCCGGGCCGCAATATCTGGTTCGGATTCGCCGGTCCCTCTGCTTATCGGTTTGAACCGGACCGTCTTCCGACCGCTTCGGTGATTACCAGTGCGCGCGACCTCGGCCGGCTCGCCGCTGCACACCTCGGCCGCGGGCGCTTCGGAGATGTTCGCATTCTGTCCGAAGCTTCGGCGGACGCGATGCATGCGGGTGTCGCGGAAGCCGGCTCCTTCAAGTATGCGATGGGTCTCAGAGCAGGAACCACCGCGGGTGTTCCGTCGCTGTGGCACGGAGCCGCGTCGCCCAGCTATCGCAGCGCGATCGTGCTTCTGCCGGAGCAGAACAGCGCGGTCAGTCGCTTGTAGAAGCGCAACGCCTCGATGTCGCTCCCCAGCTCGCGCAAAGGGTAGTAGCCTTTCGCCGCGCCGGCGCCCGGATCGCGCACCAGGTAATCGAAGCCCTCTTTGCCGGCGATGACCACGAAGTGTGTGATGCCGCTCTCGTAGCGGACGCGCACGATAACTGGATTGCCGCGAGCGAGATTCGAGTCGATCAGCGCATACGACGGCAGATCTTCATAGACGTGTTCCACCCGATCGGGCGCCCACCACGCGGCGCGTTCCCAATAAAGCCAACCGTGTTCAGTGTATCCGCCCTTCTCGGTCAGAAACCAGTTTAGCTGCTGCGGATCGACGTTGATTCCGTAGGACTGGAACACCATGGCCGCAGCGGCGACTGCGCATCCAGCGCTGCCGAGCGTGCCGTTTTCCGCGATGCCGCCGAGCGGATCGTGCCGCCATCTTTCGTCGGCTTGCTGGAACGAAGGCACAGGCAGCTCCAGTCGCTGGCTGTAGTACCGGCCGCCGCTCGGCGCGAGCGGGCGTTTCCAATTCCAGTCGACGTAAACGCTGCCCCCGGCGACGACGAGCGCGAGAACAAGGATGAGAAAGAGCCGTTTCAGGCGGCAAGATTAACCGCACGCGTTGCCGCATTCAAACCACACGCTCGACGCGACTCGTCGGCCGCCGCGGTTGCCAAGCGCACCGCATACTCGAAACGTTCGGCATGACAGCGGCGCGAGCGGAGCAGCAATGAGCAGGGCGTTCGTCAAAGAAGATGTGGACCCGCCGGAGCGCTCGCGTCGCGCGCGGGCGGCATCCGGGTTGCCGCCAGGTGCGGTAAACGACATCACCGCGCGTGGAGCGGAGCTGCTGCGGGCGCAACTTAACGAGTTGCGGCGGGAAGCATCCGCGGATGAGGCGCGGATCGCCGATCTGCGTGATCTGCTCGCAGCGGCGACCGTGATTGAGCCGCCGGAAGATCGGAACGCGATTGCATTCGGCGCGAGAGTCACGGTGCGGCATTCCTCCGGCGAACGGCGCGCGTATCAAATTGTGGGCGTGGATGAGCTCAATCTCTACTCCGATGCCGTCAGTTGGATTTCGCCGATCGGCAAAGCGTTGCTCGCGGCAGAACGCGGTGCTCGCCTGACGCTCGAAAACGACCCGCGTGTGGAAATCGTGTCGATCGAGTATCCGGCCGACTAAGCGTCGGAGCGACTCGCAGCGAATTGAGACCGAATGCACGACGGCGCCCCACCAGCCAGCAGGCGCCTGATCAGCGAAGGCGTGACGAACATGCTCCTCGCGACGTTCGCCTTCGCGGTCATGAACGTATTTGTGAAGCAGCTGAATCGCATCCCGGCGATCGAGATTGTCTTCTTTCGCTGTCTCGTTTCGGCGCTGATCTGCTTCGCTGGCATCGCGCGCGCGGGCGTTGACTGGAAGGGGAACAATAATGCGCTGCTGATCGCTCGCGGCAGCTTTGGCACGCTGGCGTTGTTCACCTTCTTCGTCACGATCCAGAACATCCCGCTCGCGACGGCGGTGACGATCGCTTACCTGGCACCGATTTTCACGACGCTGATCGGCGTCTTCATGCTCGGCGAGCAGGTGCGGAAACTGCAGTGGCTCTTCTATGCGATCGCGTTCAGCGGTGTGCTCGTGATCAAAGGCTTCGATGCAAGCGTGCCGACTCCGTTTCTTCTTACCGGCATCGTCTCGGCGATTTGTGCCGCGGTGGCTTACAACCTCGTGCGACGACTCAAGGAACAGGAACATCCACTCGTGGTCGTCCTTCACTTTCAGCTGGTCGGCGTCGTCGCCGGTTTGATTGTCACGCTGATCGTCTGGGTAGCTCCCGCAAACGCGTGGGAATGGTTCTGCCTGTTGATGTGCGGATTGCTGACGCAGGTGGGTCAGACCTGCCTAACGAAAGCTCTGCAATCGGAGCGACTCGCGCACGTCGCGATCCTGAATTACACCGGGCTGATCTACGCGCTGGCGTTCGGCGTCATCATCTTCGGCGACGTTTATACAACGCAGACGATGATCGGAATCGCGCTCGTCATCGTGGGAGTCCTGCTCAGCGTGCTCTACAGCAAACCGAAGCCGCTCGAGGTGATCGAGGAAAGCGAGCTGGCGGAGTGAGCGCGCGGTGCGGAAACACTCGACCACTCGCCGGCGGCTTCATAAGCTCGCCGCCAATCTCATCCCGATGAACAGATATGTCGCCGCTGGTTTCGTTCTGCTGAGTTTCCTTGTCCACGCCTTTGCCGATCAGGTCCCGTTCGCGACTGTTTATGGGCCGAAAGGCGCCTTCAACATCGCAGCACCCGCCGGCTGGATCATCGACAACACCGCAGGTCAGGCGAACGGACTGCCATGTGTTCTTTTCCGGAAAGGGCAGACGTGGCAGAACGCCGAGCCGCTGATGTATGCCAAGATCGCCAGCACGTCACACGAAGACGCGGAGGCATTCGTGAAGACCGCGATCGAGGCGATGAAGAAGGAGCGTGGTGACTACGAGGTAAAGCGAGTCGCTTCGGGTAAAACAAAAAGCGGCGAGTCCTACTTCATTAATGAGTATTCACCCAACAAGAAATACCCGCGGACCGAGCGTGTCGCTTACGTGCAGATGCCGAAAGCGATCGCGTATATCGTCTTCAGCTGTGATGGCCCTAAGGCACTGCGGAAGCACGAGCGCGCGTTGACCGACGTGGTCGAGTCTCTGACGGCAATGGACGTGAAGATCGACCGCGGTGAACAACCAACGGACGCCAGCGAAGCGGATTAGGTTTCGCCGGCGGAGATCTCCTCGAACTCGCCGCGCTCGCGGTTTTTGCGGCAGCGGTTCCAGGGGAAACATTTGCCGTTCATCGCAATGTAGACGCCGGGCGGAAGCACTTGCACGAAGGAGAGCGCGCTGCCGAGATTGAACAGGCCATCCGAGCTGCCGAACGCGTACGGGATCATCGCGCCAGTAAGGACGACAGTCTTGTCGCTGATCGCCGCCGCCACCGCGGCCGCCGTCTCGGTCATCGTGTCAGTGCCGTGCGTGATCACGATCCGCTCCTCCGGCGCTTGGACGCAATTCTGCACGATTAGGGCGCGGTCGGCATCGGTCATGTCGAGGCTGTCGATCATCATCACGGTGCGGATGTTTACCTCCACGCGCGAACGGCCGAGCCGCAGCATCTCCGGCAGGTGGCTATCTTTGAAGTAAAGCTCGCCGGTCCGCTCGTTGTACTCTTTGTCGAACGTGCCGCCGGTAACGATGATGCGAATCGGCATACTAATGAGTGGCCCGTATCTTCAAGCCGGCTGATTCCGGTCGTACGGAATGATGTTGTCCCATTCTTCCGCCGAGGAACGGGCGACGAACGCGACCACCGGTTCGGTGTCGCTCATGTTGAAGACTTCATGCGGGACGTCGGGCTTGATGTAGATGAAATCGCCGGCTTCGTTCTCGATCACCTGCTTGAGCCCGGGGCCGAACTCGTGGCGCACTTTGCCTTCGAGGATGTAAAGGATCAGCTCGAAACCAACGTGGATGTGCGCATAAGCGACGCCGCCCGGCGGGATCGTGGCGATGTTCGCCGAGAGCCTCGTGGTGCCGACGTTTTTCGCCGACATCCCTTGTTTGTAATGGATGCCGTTCCAATCTCGCCGCGCGCCTCCACCACGAATCGTGAGGATGCCGCCGTGATCTTCGACCGCGCCTGGCTGGATGTTGTCTCCGCTGCTCACGGGAACGGCAGATCAGGTGCTGCGCTTGCAGTCGATCTGCACCGCGAGATCTTCCTGCCCCTCCGGCGAGATGTTGTGCATGAGGATCTGGAACTCCGTCGCGGAGATCGAGCGAATCGCGATCGTCCAACCCCAATCCGGTCCTGGTGGCGCTGCGTACGAGCCACGCATCTGCGCCGCGCACTCGGCGACGGTGCCGGTGCAGAGGAAGATTTTGCTGCTCATGTGGAACGAATCGACCCAGGCGGCGCTCGCGGCGTGCTCGTCGTCGTAGCCGAACAAGAGAACGCCGGTTTGCTGTTCATCGTCGAAGGTCCAGGTGTAGTTGAACTGGAGGAAATTTCCGCCGGCGATCGATGTCACGGTGAGCGCCGCGTGCGACAATTTCGGAGCCGCAGGTGGCGGCTCGAGGTAGAGCTGCTTCGTTCCGTGCCACTCGCCGACTAGCGCCGATCTCAGGTCCGTCGATTGCATGCTTCGATCTCTGGCAGGACGCGCGCTTCGGGTCAACGTCGTCGTGTCTGCGGCCGGTGACTTGCGCGCGCCCGTTCTCGGGCGGCGCGGCGACGAACCTCGCGGCATTCTCTGCGCGCGATGCGATTTGTTTCCAGCGCAAATGCGATCGTCGGTCGTCGCTGGTATTGACAGTTTCAACACCCGGAGTCTTTACTCGGCCGTGATGAGATTGCTTGTGCTGGTGGCGGGATGCTGCTGCCTCATCGCACTGAGTTGTTCCGCTCAAACTCGCGGTCCTGTCCGGCCAGTTGGCAAAGACGTAAAGATCGGCGGCCGCGGCAAGAACTACGTCGTCTTAGCGCAACCTTTCATCTGGTCGCAGACGAATGTCGTCGGACTGGTTGTGAGTGAAGGTCTGCCGGCGGGCATCTATCGGGTGAAGTTCGAGGACGACAACGGCTACTACCTTCCTGCGCCGGGGAGAATAGGGGCGAAAATGGCCGATGCTGTATGGCCTTACGAGGGCGGCCTCTACGTGCGCAAAGATAAGCCGAATGTCTTCTACGTTTACACTTTTCCGCCAGGCGAGAAGACCACGATCCCGAGCGGCAAGATGGTGCGGGCGCATCCGAAACTGCCGTGGGACTTTGTGCGCCAGCTGCGGCAGTAGAGTAGAACAGATTTAGAGTCGGAATCCCATCTTAAGCCAAACACTGGCTGCTTGCGGTGATTAGCTGCTCGCCGGTTGACAACGCGACGAGTCCAGAGGTTTACTCCCGAGTGAAGTACGCGCTTCTGGTCTTCGCGTCCTGCTGCCTCATCGCTGTCGAGTGTGCAGCGTTCGAGAAGACGTCGGTTCGTCCGGCGGGCAAAGGAGCTAAGATCGGCGCCCTTCGGAAAAACTATGTCGTGCTGACGCGGCCGTACGTGTGGGGGTTGGCCTCACGGATTGGCTTTTGGAGCGAGGGGCTGCCAGCTGGCGTCTACCGAATCAAGTTCGAGGACGACCAAGGCTTCTACCTGCCAGCGCCCGCGAATCTTGGTGTCAAGATCGGAAGCGCTCTCTCGGAGGATCGTGGTGGTCTCTACGTGCGCAAAGACAAGCCGACGGTCTTCTACCGTTATCTTGGCACGCCGGGTGGCGATATCGATCGTCCCGGCGCTGAACGAGCTCGTCTGCCGCGGGATTTCGCGTCAAACCTGCGGCAGTAACGCGCGTTCGCCACGGCGCTCGACGTCTGGAGAGTCCGGTTGATCAAGCTCTGTCAGGTTGAGCGTTTCGGCCAAGGTCGTCTCCTGTGATGCAGATCAGGACGATCATCGGACGTTGAATTCCCGGAGAACGGGAGGAGGTGTATCAACCATGAAACGGAAACTGTCGCGTTCAGCACGAACTGAACGCAGTCATCTCGTTAGGCTCGCTGTCGTCTCTGCGCTCGTTGTGTTTTCATTCGCTCCGGTCCAGGCAGCCGATGATGCTGCGGTGGCCGCTCGCCGCGCGAGCCTCGAGCGCATCCAGGCGCTGCGAAGGGAACGGCCTGGGGATGGTCTATTGGTTTACTACCAGGCGATGACGCACATCGCTCTCGGCGAACGCGATGCCGCTTTCGATCTCTTGCGCAGCTTGAAGGGCCGAAAGCTTGGGCTCGTTCCGGTCCGCGACATGGGATTCGATGCCGTCTGGGATGATCCGAAATTCCAGGCCGTCCGGAAGGAACTCGCCGATGAAGAACCGGAAACGCCCGCCGCCCCCGTCGTTTTCCGACTCGAAGACCCGAACCTCATTCCGGAGGGCATCGCGTACGATCCGAAGAGCAAACGTTTCTTCCTCGGCAGCTCGCGCGGAAAGATCATCGCGACCGACGGGAAAGGCGAGCCGCGCGATTTTTCCGGGCCGGATGACAAGCTGGCGTTTGTGCTCGGCCTGGCCGTGGATGCAAAACGCGGGCATCTCTATGCCGTCAGCACCAACGGCTTCCTGGATGCAGCAAAGACGGAACGCCGGAACGAAGTCGTTCGCTATGACCTGAAAGATGGGCGCCTGCTGGATCGTTTCGCGGCGCCGGAGGCGCTGCAGCTCAACGATCTCGTGATCGCGCCTGACGGCACACTCTACGTGACCGATTCGATGAACGGTTCGCTGTTCCGGAAGAAGCCGGATGAGAAGACGCTCACGGGTTTCGGAACGACAGGCGCAGTGCGCGGCGCGAACGGGATCGCGCTTAAGCCGGACGGCGCGCTGTATGTCGCGATCTCCACCGGGATCGCGCGTGTCGATCTGGCGAGCGGCGAACCGACGCGATTGCCGCAGCCCGACACCGTCGCGACCGGCGGTATCGATGGCATGTATTGGCACGACGGCGATTTGTTCGCGGTGCAGAACGTCACAAATCCCGGTCGCGTGGTCCGGATCCATTTGAGCGACGATGGCAATCGGATCGAGGGCCTGACGGTGTTGCAATCGCATCATCATCCTGAATTTGCGGAGCCGACGACCGGTGTGATCGCGAATGACGCGCTGCATGTGATCGCGAATTCGCACGTCACGCAGTACCAGCCCGATGGGACAATCAAGGATCCCGCAGTGTTGCGAGGCACGGCTGTGATCGCGGTGCCGCTGCAGCGCTAGCGGACCTCCTGTTAGCGCATCGCGAACGCGTGGCGATTAGCTCGCCGGCTCGAGAGGCTTCTCCGTGCCAGCCTCGCGCTCGGCGTTGAACGTAGCCCCTCGGCGGGAACCTCTCGCTTTGATGCTATTGCCGTCGACCGTGCCGGTGAAGCTCACGGGCTTCGTGCCAGCGGCCTCGCTCATCGTCAGGTAGAACTCAGAGCCAGTAAGTCTGCCTTGGGCTATCACTGCGTCACCGTCAGCAGCGCGGACGCTGATCTCCTGGAACGTCTGATCGATGACGATTGTTTCGGGGATGCCTTTCATGCCGGAATCAGCGCTTACTTTCCAGCGGCCGCTCATGTTGGCCGGCACGACCCAGAAGTATGCGTCATACTCCTTTCCCTCGATCGTCAGTTTCCGCTCCGCATCCGGCTGCCAATCGCCCATGTGAAACGCATGCGACACAACGCGCGTGCCTGGCCGCACCTGCGCGAAGATCTGCGGGCGAAGCCGGCGATTTAGCTCATCGAGCAGATAAAGCGTGATGACCGTCGCATCCTTGAAGTCGCTCGTGAAAAGGTCCTGCTGCCGAAACTCCACCTTGTCTTCTACCTTGGCGCGAGCCGCGTTTCTCCTGGCGATTGCAAGCAGCGCGGGATCGATTTCGATGCCAATCCCGCGCGCGCCGTACGTCTTCGCCGCCGTGACCACGAGTCGCCCATCACCGGAGCCGAGGTCGTAGAGCAGGTCGTCCTTCTTCACCTCCGCCATCAGCAGCATGACATCGACGACGCGCTGCGGAGTGGGCAGGTAGAAGATGTCCGGCTTGACCTTTTCGTCGGAGGCGGTCGCGTGGGCCTGCGCGAGATCGAGGCTCGACGGCTCTTCCGCGCGAATCGTCGACACCGCGACGGAGGCTGCGCAAGCAACCAGCGCTCTGAACAAGAAGCGGAGCTGGGATCTCATGGGCGTGCGGTCGTGCTGCTAACGTCGCACTTCAACTCAATTCCGCCGAAGATGCACTGCCGAAAAATTCGTTTCGTGTAACAACACTGTGCGTCCTCACGATTCGCCGCCGCACCGCAACGGCAGCTCTTGAGCAGAAGCGCGCCGTCGGTTATTTCTCCCGCCATGGAAATCAAGCTGCGGCCCGGCACCGCCAAAGACGCGGTCGCCTGCGGCACGATCGCGTACGAAGCATTCACGACGATCTCGGGAGCGCATGGTTTCCCGCCGGACTTCCCGTCGCCCGACATCGCCATCGGGCTGCTGACGTGGATGCTCTCGCACCCGCAGTTCTATTCCGTCGTCGCGGAAGCCGACGGCCGCATCGTGGGCAGCAACTTCCTCGACGAACGTAACCCGATCGCCGGCGTCGGCCCGATCACCGTTGATCCGCAGGTGCAGAACAGCGCCGTCGGTCGCCGCCTGATGGAAAACGTCGACGCGCGTGCCGTGCAGAAGAATTTCGCTGGTGTGCGGCTCGTTCAGGCCGCCTACCATAACCGATCGCTCTCCCTTTACACGAAGCTCGGTTACGATGTCCGCGAACCGCTCGCGTGTTTGCAAGGCCCAGCGTTCAACATCGCCGTGCCCGGCTGTAACGTCCGCACAGGGAGCGCGTCCGACCTCGACGCCTGCAATGCTCTTTGCGAACGAACGCACGGCCACAATCGTGCCGGCGAGCTACGCGACATGATCGAGCGCGGCGCGGCGACCGTCGTCGAGCGCGACGGCCGCATTTCGGGCTACGCGACCGTGATCGGTTTCTTCGGGCACGCTGTTGGCGAGACGAACCGCGACCTGCAGGCGCTCATCGGCGCCGCGAAAGAATTCGCCGGTCCTGGTTTCCTGCTCCCGATGCGCAATAGCGAACTGTTCCGTTGGTGCCTGCAGCAAGGTGCCCGCGTCGCGCAGACGATGACCCTGATGACGAAAGGCACCTACCGCGAACCCAGCGGCGCCTTTCTGCCGTCGATCCTGTACTGATCGGAGCTGCGCCACCCACAGATCAACGGCGCGCGTGAGGTAATCGTCGATACGCAGCACCGCGAAAAGCTGGACGGCGAAGCCGTGCGGCGCGTAGCCGATGGCGGTTAGCACAGGACCTGATTACGCCACGCGTGTGCCGCCGGTTGCGTCCAACAACTGCTGTTCCGAGACGGCGCTCGCGATCTGCGTGAAACTCATCACGTTCATCGCATACGTTTCGGCGCGCGGCCCCTTACCATTGTAGGCGCGAATTGCCGTCCGCACGTCATGGTGAACCTGCCAGCAGTGCCGCAGCTCCTTCATCGCGCGGGCGAGACACTCGTCAAAGCTGTACCAAAGCTTGTCGCGGAAGAACGCCAAGTCGTCTTCGATGAATTGCAGGTCGTACTGGAAGATCCCGTAGCCTTTGTAGACCCAGCTCACGATGTCGGGCAAGCCACGCAACGCGCGGGTCTTGTTCCCCTCCGCCACGAGCATGTCGACGAGGCCGGGATGCTGCGCATCGTAGCGGGCGCGCAGCTCGGCGGTGTTGCGCGGGAAGGCAGTGCGCGGGTTCTCTTCCGGCTTGTAGTCGCCGCTGCCGTCCAGCACGCAGCGTCCCGAAATTTCGTCGGGCTCCAACTTCTTCGTCCAGCCGAGCCAGTAGACAGCGGTTTCCTGACACGCGATCCCGCAGAGATGGTCCACGGTGAACGCGGTGCCCGCGACTGCTGCGGCGAGCTTCTTTCCAAAGTGCGACTTTAACCAGACGGTGGCGCGCCGCGCCTGCTCGTCAGTGATGGGTGTAGACATGCTCTGCCCCGTGCTATCGCGTTCCGAGGGCCGCGACATTGCCGGCGCTCACCAGCCCCACTTCCCAGTCTGTCGGCTGCTCTTCCGGGGGGTAGTGATTGATGAAGCCGACGAGCGTCGACTGGTTCATCTGGCGGGTGCCGATCTTCACCCGATTCGCGCAGTTCCCCTCGATCGTGTTGAACGCCGTCGCACCTTTGCGCTTGTCGACACGCATGACGAAGCCGATGTGGCCCGTGCCGGTCAGCTTTCCGCTACGGTTGCGGTACAACATCACAAAGGCGTCTCCAGGGATCGGCGAGTAGTCGTTTACGCTTCGCGCCGTTCCATTCAGTTTCGCTTTCTTCCACGCCGCCTCGACCCGGCCGAGTGGTTGCCCGAAGACGTGTTGACCCGTTGCCTGATGCACGCACCAGCTCCAGAAGTAACAGCACCACGGCGCCGCGGGGGCGCCCGCGGCCTGGAGAAACTTCGTTACTCCGTCGCCCCAGTTGCTTCCATCAGGCGATTCCGCGGTGCCGGCCTGGTGTTCCTTCGCCGCTGCTTTCAACACTGCGCGCCGCAGCGGCGTCAAGCCGGTGGCGTTCTCGCGTGGAAGGTTTGATTTCTGTGGTGCACCAGCGGGGTTAGCAAGCGCCCACCACGTATTGGGACCGACCTTGCCATCCACTTCCAGCGGCCTGCCATCGGGCCCGAGGTGCGTCTGTTGGAAGTAAATGACGGCTTGTTCGGTTTTCGCGAGGAAATTGCCGCCAATTACAGCGTTGAAGTAGCCTTGGGATTGCAGCATCGCCTGCAACACCTTCACGTCATTGCCCGAGTCGCCGCGTTTGAGGTATGGTTGTGCCATAGTATCGGTGGTGTCAGGGCGTGTCGTAGTTCGCCCCTCTCCTCATCTTGTGGCGGAGCCGACGAAGTCGTCAACCGTGCGATGTCGATGGGTTGAGCGTTCGTGACTGCAAGTTTCTCGCCTGATCGGACGCGGCTTGGTCGCCCGTCGCGCCGCGGAGGACCTGCCACCGCCAGTCGAAGATTTCGGAGAAAAATCGGGGAGTGCCGGCAAGAAATTCCGTTGTATCCCGTGGAGACACTGTGGACGACAAACTGCTCATCCCCATTTCGACGGACGGCGGGCTCAGCGCCGCCCGCTGCGCCGAAGACAACAGCCCCGGCCCTCGACCGCGCGGCCCGAAGATGCAATTCATCCACCAACGACGCTACCTCGAGGAGGACGAGGTCGTGCAGCTTGATTGCGACACGCAATGCCATTTCATGCTGCTCAGCGACGCCGACTACGCCGCCTACCAGCAACTGCGCCGCTTTAGCTACACCGGCGGCACCTTCAAACACTTCCCCGCCCGGATCATCGTCCCCGCGACCGGCCACTGGAACATCATCGTCGATCTCGCCGGCGCCTCGGGTGAGATCCAGTACAACATCACCATTGTCGAGTGAGTCGGTGCGTTAAGTAAACAGCTGCGCGGGACATCGTCGCCCGCGCGCTGCGTTACAGCGCGCCTACGATGGCTTGGGAGCGCGACCGCAGGGGTGAGTTGCCTAACGACCGACCGACGTCAGTGCGCCAAAGAACGCGAAGTCAGCGTGCTTTCCCTCCACCACGAGCCGCCAGTGCGAGAAATCGATCGCGCCGTCGCAACGATTGCCGCGGCCCTGGAAGATCAGAGTGTAGCGCGCGGGAGCCTTCGCGAACATGCCACCGCCCGTCGCGATGCCTTCGAATCGCCACTCCTTGTAGAGGAGCGGTCCGCCGCCAGCGCTCGTCGCGCCGTCGTGGATATCAGCCGCGAACGTCGTCAGCCTCGCCGGCATCGGGAGCGTCAGCGTGCCCGTCTTTCCATCGTCCGTTCCGAAGGTCAAACGCCAGCCTTTTGCATCGACCGCGGCGACGAGGCCAAACGTGGCGGAGGTCGCCGCGGCGAACCCCTTCTTTTCACCATCATCGGCATCGGTCAGGTGCAGCCGCGCCGCTTTGGCGAACGTGATGTTCTGAACCTCCGCGCGGTGGAACTCTTCGATCTTGATCGTCTGCGTTCCGTAATCGCCCGGATCGGAGCAACACGCACATGCGATCGATTCGTGAGGCACGAGCAACAGAACTGCACCTGCTGCGGCTGCGCTGCGGATGAACGCCGAACGTTTCATCCGCTCAGGTTCTACGGAACTCCCTCGAAAGCGCGATCAAATATCAGTGCCGCCTCTGCCCGCGCCCGCGGAAAGCGTTAGCGTCTTGCGCGGTCAATGAATCGATACCGCCACGCCGCCTTTCACCTTGCCAGCGAGACGCACGACGTCCCAATTCGCGAGACGCACGCACCCGTGGCTCGCCGAACGGCCGATCGCATCCGGATCATCCATTCCATGCAGGCCGATGCCTTTCTTGTTCAGCGCGATCCAAATCACACCGACAGGATTGTTCGGCCCCGGCGCGAGCATCTTGAAGTCATCGCTCCGCTCGCCCTCGTTCAGCATCTTCTCGTCGTGACGAAAAGTCGGCATCTTGGCGACGCCGCGCACTGTCCATTCGCCGATCGGCGATGCCGTCCGCTCCGATCCGATCGAAACCGGATACGCGGCCACGATCGTGTCGCCTTGGTAGACCGAGAGCATGTTTGTGGTCGTATCGACTCTCACTGACGTCGTTGCGGCGGCGGCGGGATCGGTTTTCCCCGCCTTCTCATCGGCGGATTCGTCGCGCTGAGCCGCCGGCTCCTCGGGAATTTCGTTCGCGACAGCGGGGCCGATCTCGCTGCCCGGCTTCAGATCTTTCACTGCGGCGAGGTCAAACGGCTCGACGTTCGGCACCTTCAATTCGTCGCCGATTTTAAGCTCCTTCGTCTTCCCCGGATTGAGTTCCTCGAGGAAATCGACGTCGCAATGAAACTTCTCCGCGACCGCTTCCGCGAGGCTCGCGTACGGCAGCGCCTTCAACTTCGCTTTCTCCGCGAGATCAGCGGGCAACTCGCCCACGCTTTGCTGATCGGCGTCGGTAATCATGTAGGTGATGAACACCGGATCGACCGTCGCGAGATCGAGTCCGCTGGTGTCAGGCGGCGCGTCCGCTGCAGTGGTCGCCGGCGCTTCGCGGCGCTGGGATTCGCGATAAAGCGCGAGCGCCTTGCGTGTGAAATCGCCGTAGTAGCCGTCGAGCTTGCCCGGCCCGAAGTTCGCGCGGTCGAGGAAAATCTGGAGCCGCGTCGCCGCTTCGATCTCGGCCGGGCCGCGCTTTCCTTTCTTCGCAGCGGTGCTCTTCTCCGCCGCGGCTGCCACGCAGCTGCACGAGATCAATGCCGTCGCCGCCGCGAAATGAAAGATCTGGTGCACGCTTTCTATCGAAGCGATTGCGCAGCGCGGTCGTGCGCTACGGCTGCGCGGCAGGCGCGCGGCGGCGTTGCGGCTGGAGAACCACGAGCGCAATGCCGCCGAGGATCGATAACGCAGCGAGCACGAAGCGCAACGTCAGCGGCTCGCCTAACAAGAGGATGCCGGCGAGCGCGGTTAACACCGGCACGCTGAGCTGCACGGTCGCGGCGCTGGCAGCTTTCAATCCTGCCAGCGCCATATACCAGATCAGGTAACCGATTCCCGACGCGAGCCCGCCAGAGGCGACCGCGTATGCAACCCCGGCACCGTCCAGCCGAAGCCACGGCACGCTCGCGGCGACGAGGCCGATCGCGAACGGCACGGCGCGCATGAAGTTGCCGCCGGTCGCGCGAGCAGGATCAGCGGTTTGTTTGCCGCGCAGCGAGTAAATCCCCCATGCAACACCAGCGCCGAGCATGAGAAGCGCGCCCGTCACCGGCGGCGCCGAGAGCCCGGGAAACACCAGCACAACGAGGCCGCCGAGCGCGAGGGCGAGCCCCGCAACTTGCCGGAGGCGGAGCCGTTCTCCGCGCGCAAGGCCCCACAGGATCATCGTCGCCTGGACGGCCGCGAAGAGCAGCAGCGCGCCCGTTCCCGCGGTGAGACTGAGATACGCGAAGGAGAACGCCGCCGCGTACACGAACAGCGCAAGTGCCGATGGCCAGTTGCCGGCGCCCCTTCCAGAGCGATTGCGGGTCGAGACGACGAGGCAGAGCACCAGCGCGCCCGAGACGATGCGGACGAGCGTGAAGGTTGCCGCGTCGATATTCGTTTCGCGCAGCGCGACGCGGCAAAGCAGCGAGTTCGCCGCAAACGCGATCATCGCAAGCAGCGTCAGCATGAACAATCTTCTCGCGCTCATCGGTAACGGCTCGCGCTCGCGGCCAGCATGTCGCATGATGCCGTGGCTTGAAAACGGCAAAGGCTTCGCTCCGACCGGCGCACGATCGAGCGACCGCCATTGTCGGCGAGCTCAAGCGGCTTGGGAGCAAGGAAGTGCGCGAGCAGATCGGTCCGCGCTTCGGCATTCACACGACGAAGGCATTCGGCGTCGGCGTGATCGAACTCCGTCGCATCGCGAAGCGGACCGGGCACGATCACGAGCTCGCCGCGGCGCTCTGGAAAACCGGCTGGCACGAAGCGCGCATGCTGGCGGCGCTGCTCGACGATCCTGCGCGCGTGACGCCGGCACAGATGGATCGCTGGTGCCGGGATTTCGACAACTGGGCGATCTGCGACACGGCCTGCTTCCATTTGTTTGACCGAACGCCGCACGCATTCGCGCAGATCGAGCAGTGGTCGAGCGCCCGCGCGGAGTTCGTTCGCCGGGCAGCGTTCGCGCTCCTCGCGAGCGTGGCGCTGCACGACAAACGCGCGACCAATGAGCAGTTCACCCGCTGCTTTCCGTTGATCGAAGCGGCAGCGAACGACGAGCGGAACTTCGTCAAGAAAGCGGTCAGCTGGGCGTTGCGCGCGATCGGCAAACGCAACCCGCCGCTGCACGCGGCGGCGTTGGCGGTTGCGCAGCGTCTCGCCGCCTCGACGCAGCCGACGGAGCGCTGGATCGGCAAGGATGTTTGTCGCGACCTCGCGACCGGCGCCACCACACGGCGGCTCGCGCGTCGCAGCTCTAACTTAGCAGCGTAACGGCGTCGCCTTTTCGCACGCGCCCTTCGGTAACCACGTCGCCATAGACACCGGCCGTGCCGTCGTGCATCTGCGCGACCGTCTTCAGCAGCTGCGGCGTCTTTTCAGCCGTGTCGGGGTCGAGCGTGATCATCATGCAGCGCGTATCGCGTTTGCGGACCGCGACGACGACATCAACTCCGATACGAATCGATCGCCCGACGAGCTCGTCTTCAGAAGCGGCAGCCGGGGCGAGTTCAAGATAGATGTTCGCGCGGAAACGGCGCTTGTCGGCCGTCATTGCTGCCGCATCGCTGAGCTTCCTCACTGTTTGCAGGCTGATGATCGACACGGGAAACGCGTCGGCGAACGCCCGCTCACTGCGCATCAGGCTGATCTGGTGCTTGTCATCCGTGCCCCGGCGAAGCACCTCCAGCAGCTTCGGATCATCAATCGCCAGCGTCTCGCCACCTGGCGTCTCGACGTCGACAGCAGGCGCATCGGAGTTCGCTTGCGCACGACGAAGCCGCGGCCGAAACCGGAGCATCTGCCGCTGCTCGCGCCCGGTGAAATACGGAAACTCCGGCGGGCTCGCCGAGCTGTGAAAAGCGAATCGGCGATCGCCCTCGATCCCGCCGAACCCGACGAAGATCTCGTCGAGTTCTTCGCCGCGCATGCTCTTCACCGGATAACGCCAGAGACTGTGGACGACGCCAACAACGTTCATCGCGTCAGCATTCCTTTCACGCGCGGAGGATGCCTGCGAAGGCGGGCCAATAGCGCCAGATCAGGAACGCCTCGAGCAGCGCAACGACAACGGCGATCGGCATGCCGCTCGGCTCCAGGAAGAGGTGGTAGAGCACGATGTTGACGATGATCGGGCCGAGCAACGTCAGGCCGAGCGGGACGAACTTGCCGATCAAGAGAAGCGCGCCGCCGATCACTTGGAGCGCAGCGATCGCTTGCAGATAGCCGGTCGCAGCGAGCGAGCCGATGAATTGCGCGGGCCGGCCGGTCATCTCGGGCATCGGCAGGAACTGCAGGAAGGCATTTGAGCCAAAGACAACGAAGACGAGCCCCAGCAAAATGCGCGCGATGATAGTGGCGACTTTCATTCGGCGGATGCTGCAGCGACGCGCGGCGATTTCCAATCCCCAAAGTTTGCCGGCAAAGCGTTGCGTTCGCGTCAGAAGTCAGTTAGCGACGATGGTGCAGCGACAGATTGCTTTCCTCCGCGCGATCAATGTCGGCGGGCACATCGTGAAGATGGAGCGGCTGCGAATGATCTTTAAGTCGTTAGGCCTGAAGGAGGTCGAGACGTTCATCGCGAGCGGGAACGTAGTGTTCGCCCCGACGCGCTGGAAGCCGGCAACGCTCGAGCGGAAGATCGAGGAAGGGCTCGCGACGGAACTCGGCTACGCAGTGAAGACTTTCGTCCGGACGAATGCGGAGCTGGCCGAAATCGCGGATCACCGGCCGCCGTTCGATCCCGCTCGCGAAACTCCCGCGACGCGATTGTTCATCGGCTTTCTCGCTTCAGAACCAGGTCGTGAAGCCGAGTCGAAGCTCTTGTCGGCCGGCGGAGAAACGGACGAGTTCCACATCCACGGCCGCGAGATGTATTGGCACTGCCATGTCCCGGCTAACGAATCCAAGTTCTACGGGGCGAAGCTGGAGAAGACGATTGGGATGGCGACCACGCTCCGAAACGTGAACACCATAAGACGTCTCGTCGCAAAGTACCCCGTGAGGAACTGACGGCTGCGGCCGTGCTTTCTGTTCTGAGATGTCGGGCAGCTCCAGCTTCCCCTGGCGCTTGCCCGCGGGCTGGGTTTCGCATTTCTGCCGAAATTGACGCCGCTGGGCGCACCAAACTTCTGTACGCAAGGCTAGATCGTGGTGATAACTACAGTTCGTGACTCGGTAACACTTTTGAAGTCCCCCGCACATGGGCAGCGTGCGCTCCCATCGTTCAGAAGGTCGAAAGTTTCAGAGCTTCTTCGTCTCGATCAGCTTCGGAAAACGGGGATCGTTCCGCAATGGGTCCCACGCGGGATCGAGCCGGATATCGTGGATCGTGTTTCCGCCCGGAAAAGCGAGAAAGCCCTCGAGGTGCTTCAGAGCTAAATCAGGCTCGCCCGTCCATGCGTAAACCTGCGCGAAACTGGAGTGGAACCTTAGCTTTGGAGGCACACCTTGAGAGTTTTCTAATTCAATTGCGCGGGCGGCTTCGGCCATGGCCGCCTCCTTCCATCCCATGCACGCGTAAAGGCGCGCCAGATTGAGGTGCAGGCCCGCCGCCAAAGGCCTGTCGTGGACATCGACCTCGAGTTTCCACCGCACCGAGTCAAAACATTGGTAGGCGCGCGCGCGATCGCCACTGTAAAGGTGGATAACTCCTTCGCTGTACGCTTTGGGATAGTGTGCTCCGAAGCCTCCGCTGCCGACAATGGGCACCGTCTCGCCCGGATACGCCTGCAGCAACCTCAGAGCTTCCGGAAAATCGCGCTCAAAGATGGCGAGCGTGCAATAGGCGGAAGTCACTCTGCCATCGGGATCCCGCCCCGCGGGCAGACCAGCAAGAATGTCCCTGGCGCGGCTGACGTCGCCACTCCATGAAATCTCAGCGACGGTGCGGAAGAGCCGGAAAAAGACCGACTCGGGTGCCAGGACCAGGGCGCGATCCAAAGCCGCGCGTGCCTCATTCTCATGGCCAGTTCTGTACAGCAGAGACCCATGGTTATAGAAGATTTTTGGTTCGCGCGGTCCCAGCTCGGCCGCGCGTTTATAACTGGCAGCGGCTTCTTCATCCCAGCCGAACCCAGCCTGGACGATTGCTGCGGCCATGATCACGGACGCGTCGTTGGGAAGGAGCTGCACGGCGGTCGCTAACTCGCGCCTGACGGTGGCCTCATCTTCGATCAGTTCCGCGCACCGCGCCAGGGACAGGTGCGCTTCCGCGGAACTGGGATCGAGGCGCAATGCTTCCTCGGCGTTCGCCCGCGCCTCCGCGAGTCGGGCCGCGTTTGTCCATTCAAAGTGCTGGTAGAGCGCCGTCTGCATATAACTGAGTCGTGCACGGGCCAGGACAAACTTCGGGTCAAGTGCGACCGCCTGCTTGTAAAAACTCTCCGCGCTCAAGTAGTTCTCGCGCGACGTTTCGGGACGGAGCTGAACCTCGCGGCCGCGTAGATAAGCGACGTAGGCTTCTGGGTTATCGGTTGGTTTTGATTCCACTCGCACCTTCTCCTCCGGGCTAAGCGTGGACTGCAGCGCCCGGGCGATCTCGGACGCCAGCTCGCCTTGCAAGGTAATCGAGTCCTCCAATGTCCGATCATAGCGCTCCGCCCAGAGATGTTCGTCGGTCGCGGCGTCGATCAACTGCACGTTCACGAGGACACGATTGGAAACGCGCCGGACGCTTCCTTCCAGAACGCTGGCCACGCCTAGTTCCTTTCCGATCTGCTTCAGGTTTCGCGCTTCCTTATCGCGATAAGACATGACCGACGTGCGCGAGATCACTTTCAGGTCTTTAATTTTCGCCAGGCTGGTGAGCAGATCGTCGTGGATACCGTCCGCGAAAAAGGCGTTCTCCTTCTCGTCGGAAAGATTCTCCAGCGGAAGGACTGCAATACTCTTCGCGGAAATTGACGCGGCCGCGGTATTCGTGGAATTGACGGCCGGTGCCGGTGCGCGCTTCAACCAGAGAAATGCGCCAAGTGCGACTGCGGTCAGCAATAGGGCCACCAAGGCTATCCGACGCCGGCTCACATCGCGAGTGGCAAGTCTTTGCTCTTGCTGTCTGCGCTGAATCTTCTCGGGCGTAGCCGGATTGCCGAGATCGTCGCTGTAGAGATTAACGAGCGAGACTGTGACGCCGTGTTTCACTTCGACCTCACCGAGGTCGTGCAAACGTGGTTGCCACTTGCTGTATTGCGCGAGATCGCCTGCGACGCGTTTCGATAAAAGGATGTGGCCCGCGTCGCCGCAATCCATCACGCGCTGGGCCATGTTGATGCCCGCGCCGGCCACGTTCGAGCGGTCGTTCACATCCGAAATTTGATCAACCGGCCCGCTGTCGACACCCATGCGCAGCTTGATCTCCGGCCGGCTTTTTAATGTCTGCGCAATCTCTAATGCGCATCGCACCGGCGCATCAGGACTGGTAAAGAAGGCAAGAGCCATGCCGTCCCCAGTCGGCAGCCGCACCAGTTTGCCTGCCGCCTCGGCTGCGCGGAACTGCTCGGTCGCGCGGACGATTTCGTTCAGCTGCCGGAGCAAATCGCTCTGCTGGTCGATCGGCAGCTTCGAGTAGCCGACGATGTCGGCGAAAAGCACGTGCGCGATCTCGAGCTGGGAATCAATTTCAGATTCAGCTGACATCGCATGGCAGGCTAGTTCAGCTCACCATGGATAACGAGCAGAAAGCGACGCGTAAGTTAGTGCTAAGATGTGGTGCGTCTGCGCGGGAGTCGCCGTCTATTTGACTGCCGGCTTCTCCTGCACCACCGGAACCTTTCGCCGCAAGCGCCACCGCCGAGCGACCCCAGTCGCGCAACCGTATCCACGTTCACGTCGCTGCGGAAGTTAGTCGCTGTCACGTGCCAGGTGAGGTCGCGGACTTCGTCTCACCAATGTCCGATGCGTACTAGGCGCCGCCTTCCGCAAAGATGAAGATGATCATGGCTAAGATTAGCAGCGCGATCACTAGCAACGTGATCTTGATCCAGCTCTTCGGGTATTTCCCGGCGATCGCGCCCGTTACGCCGTTGCACGCGATGCGGAAAGTCTTCGCGCCGTATTGATACGTCAGCAACCAGAGCGGCAGCAGCACGTGCTTGAACGTCTGCCCGCTGTAATCGGCGTAGACCTGGAGGTTGCGATACGTGTCTCCCGGGATCTGCTGCGCGCAAAGTTCCCGCAGCTGCTTATCCATCGATTCGCGCGAATGCTTCGCCGCGGCGACCAGGTCGATCTGGTATTGCTCGACCACCCAACCGGAGACGTAGCCGGCGTCGTACGGCACAAGGTTGGCGGTCGGGAACGGCTCGATCTTCTTCACGAGATCCGCGGGCACACCTTGCGACGCGCAGACCAGCTCGTCGTCGAAGAAATGCTCGAGCGATCCGCTCGCCGGTTCCCAGCGCGTGTGGCGGACCTGGCGCGTCTGCGAGTTGCCCTTCGAGTCACGATAAGTCTCGGTCGTGTAGTAGTAGTGTCCCGCGTCGGCGGTCCATTGCGCCGAGACCTGCGCGTCGAAGGTCCAGTAGGGGAGATACAGCCCGTGCAGCGTGTCCGTAAACGCGCGGCTCTTGAAGCGATTGGGCGCGAACCACCGGCTCCTGTACCAATCCCGCACCTTATCGCGCACGTCGCTCTGGCTCAGCTTGAATGGCAGGACGCTCTCAGGCCGGATCGGCGCCTTCGTCTCCTCGTAAGCGACGAGCGCGGGCGAACCGCAGAAGTCGCAGTTCTGCGCCACGCGTTCCGGTTTGAAAACAGAGATCGCCTGGCACCTCTGGCATTTCACGGAACGCGTCGCCGTCTGCCAGCCGCGCTCGCTATCGGGGATATTTTGTAACGCCGTCGCCAGATCGAGCTCCTGGACGGCGCCAGCGACAGTGCCCGGTTGCAAGGCCGACACCGCGCCGCAAAAAGGACAGACGAGCGCTTGCTTCGCCGGCGACCATTCCGCCGCGCCGCCGCACGATGGACAATCGAAACGCCGCTGCGCCGTCAGCTGACCTGGCGCGCCCGGCGTGGCAGCCGTTTTGGGTAACGGCGGCGGAGCCTTCGGCAGCGGGGGCGGACCGCTAGGCAACGGCGGAGGTCCACCCTTGGCCTCAGGATCGCTCATCGGCGCTTAGCTCTTCAGGAACTCGTCGAGCGCGTGGCGCGTGATCCGGTAGCTGCTGCCGATCGTCTTCGCTTTCAATTCGCCACCGGAGATGCTCTGCATCACGTCGGCTTCGGTCACGCCGAGCGCTTGCGCCACCTGCGCGGGACTGAGCAATTCCGGAAGTCCGCTGCCCGCTGGAACAGCCGCGACGCCGGCAGAAGGCGAAGTCGATTGCGCGGAGTTCTGCTGCTGGATGATTTGCTGCGCCATCGCCATGCCGACCGCCATCTCCGTCGCGACGCCACCGGCGCTGCCGCCTTTCTCCATCCCCTGCGCCATCTGGAATTTCACGAAGTCGTTCAGGTTTCCGACCGCGGCCATGCTCGAGCGTTTGTCGATTGCCTGCTCCACTTCTGGCGGAACGGAAACGTTCTCGAGCACGAAGCTCGCGAGCTCAATGCCGTACTTCGCCTGCAGAATCGGATTGATGAGCGGCAGGAGCGCGTCGCCCACTTCCTGGTAGCGCGTCGCGACATCGAGCACCGGAATTTTCGCCGACGCAATCGCATCGCTGAAGACGCTGACGATCCGCGAACGCATCGTTTCGGTGAACTCATCGAGCCGGAAATTGTGATCAGAGCCCGCGACTTCCTTCAGCATCAGCTTCGGATCGCTGACGCGGAAATCGTAAGTGCCAAACGCCCGCACGCGCACGATCCCGAAATCCTGGTCGCGGAGCATGATCGGGTTCGACGTGCCCCATTTGTTGCCGGTGAAAAGGCGCGTCGTGACGAAGTAGACGTCGGCCTTGAACGGCGACTCGAAGCCGTATTTCCACGACTTCAGACTCGTGAGGATCGGGATGTTATCGGTCGTGAGCGTGTGCTTGCCGGGCCCGAAAGTGTCGCCGAATTCGCCGAGATAAACGAACTGCGCCACCTGCGATTCGCGCACGATCAATTGGGCGCCGCGCTTGATCTCGGCGTCGTTATCCGGAAAGCGGAACGAGATCGTATCACGTGAATCATCGGTCCATTCGATGATGTCGATCAATTGTCCGCGGAGATAATCCATCAGGCCCATGGTGTTGTTCCTTTCGTTTCGTGCTGGTTCGTCGGGGAGTGAGGTTTACGCGAGGCAGGCGACTCGCTCAAGCGGGAACGCGAGCTCATTTTCGCATCGCCAGCGCGCAGCCGCTCTGCTCCACATCGGCGGATGATTTTTTGCCGGCACATTCCGGCCGAGCCGCTCGCCCGCTACGTCGACTGGCTTTGGTTCTTCCAGGACATCACACCCGCGCATCGCCGCGAGCATGTGCTGCCGGACGGCACCTTTGAGCTGATCATCGATTTGCGCGACGAGCCGCGCCGGCTGTTCCATCGCACAGACGCGGCGCGCGATAAATTCTTTCGCGGTGGATGGATCTCCGGGACGCATTCGCGTTACATCACGATCGATGTGCGCGCGCACGCCTCCATGATCGGCGTGCATTTCAAAGCCGGCGGCGCGGCAGCGATTCTCGGAATGCCGGCCGATGTGCTGCGCGATCAAGTGGTCGAACTGGACGCGATCTGGGGAGGCGACGCGGGCGATCTGCGGGAGCGCCTGCTGGAGGCGCGAACGCCGGAAACGAAGTTCTCCATTTTCGAGCAGTTTCTCTTGCGGCGACTGCGCGCGACGGCGGCGGACCGCCTGGCAGCCGATCGCGTTTTTTGGGCGCGCGATCGTTTCATCCAGAATGCCGAGAACGCGAACGTCCGCAGCGTGGTCGATCAGCTCGGCATCAGCCACAAACACTTCATCGATCAATTCCGCCGGCACGTTGGGCTGACGCCAAAATTATTCTGCCGCATCCAACGGTTTCAGCAGGTGCTCTCGCAACTGAACGCGCGGCGCACGATCGAGTGGGCGGATGTCGCCTGTAGCTGCGGCTACTTCGATCAGGCGCATTTCGTGCATGACTTTCAGGAGTTTTCAGGGCTGAACCCAACGACGTACGCCAGCGCTGCACCCGAGTATTCGAACTTCGTTCCTGTCGACGAACGGAGGTAAAATTTTTCCAATACCAACTCGTCGTCTTCGGACAGAATGCCGCCGATGAAGATTCTTCTCTTATTTCTCACGCTCACATTGCAGCTCGCGCTCAGCATGCGCGCCGCGGAAGAGGGGACGCTGGATCCGAATCTCGAACCGTTGCGGCCATGGCTGGGGAAAACGTGGAAATCCGATCCAATGACGAGAGACGCGAAGACGACCGTCGATGTTTCACGCTGGGAGCGGGCGCTGAACGGCAAGGCCGTCCGGATGTTGCATTCGATCAATGATGGCGAGTACGGTGGCGAAACGATTGCCATGTGGGACGACAAGAAAAAGTCGATCGTCTATCAATACTTCACGACCGCCGGCTTCAGCACCACCGGCACGATCAAGCCGGCGGATCGCAAGATCATCACGCACGAGACGGTCTCGGGAAACGCTGGCGGTGTCACGGAGGTCCGCGGCACGGCGGAGATCAAGCCGGACGGCACCTACCGCTTAAAGACCGAGTATTTGAAAGACGGTAAATGGGAGCCGGCGCGCGACGTTCTCTATCGCGAGGACGCGTCGGCAAAGGTTTTGTTCAAGTAATCGCGGCGGCCTAACGAAAACGTTCACGTCATGGTTCGGACCATTCTTGCGGTGATCGCCGGCAGCGCGGCCTGGACAGTGCTCTGGCTCGGAATGAACGCGATTCTGCGAGGCGCATCGTTGCTTCCGGCCGACGCGACGAAACGGATCGACACCGCGCCGCCACTGCTCATCCTGCTGGTGGGTAGCGTCATTTTCTCGATCATCGCCGGTTACATCACGTCTGCCGTCGCATCGGGCGGAAGCTATACGCCGGTGCTGATCCTCTGCGCACTGCAGCTCGCGATGGGCATCTTCTTTCAGGCGCAAGCGTGGCAGCTGATGCCGGTGTGGTATCACCTGCCGTTTCTTCTCCTGCTCGTGCCGGCAACGCTCCTCGGCGGCTGGCTGCGGCTGAAGTAGGAGAGCGCCCGCCGGACGGCAAAATTTCGGCGTGACAGCAGCGTTCGCCCGGCAGTAAGCGTTTCTGCCGCGGATACTGCGAGCCGATGCTGTTCAACTCGTTAACGTTCGTCGTTTTCTTCGCCGTGGTGCTGGCGCTGCACTACGCGCCGCTGCCGTGGACGATGAAGAAGTTCAATCTTCTCATCGCGAGCTACATCTTCTACGGCGCGTGGTCGCCGCCATTCGTGCTGCTGCTCTGGTTTTCCACCGCGCTCGATTGGTATGTCTCGAAGTGGATTGACGCGAGCGATGACCAGCGAAAACGGCGTCTTCTGCTCTGGCTTTCAATGGCGGGCAATCTCGGCCTGCTCGGCTACTTCAAGTACGGCGGCTTTCTCACGGAGAACTTCGCCATGGCGATGGGCGCGTACGGCGTCTCCTACACGCCGGCGAAGTGGGACATCGTGCTGCCGGTCGGCATCTCGTTCTACACTTTCCAGACGATGTCGTACACGCTCGACGTCTACTTTGGGCGGTCGAAACCCGCGAAGTCGTTTCTTGATTTCGCGTTGTTCGTCACATTCTTCCCGCAGCTGGTCGCGGGCCCGATCGTTAGGCCGACAGACCTGATCCCGCAGTTCGCGACGCCGCGGACGGCAACGGGGCGGCAGTTCGGATGGGGTTTGATGCTCGCGGTGCTCGGGTTGTTCCAAAAAGTCGTGCTCGCCGATGGTTTGCTCGCACCCGTGGCTGACAAGGTTTTCGGGACGAAAGAGATGCTGCCCGCGCTCGATTCGTGGATCGGGACGCTGGCGTTCTCCGGTCAGATCTTTTTCGACTTCGCGGGCTACACCACGACCGCCATCGGCACTGCACTCGCGCTCGGGTTTTCCATTCCCGATAACTTCCGCGCGCCCTACGCGGCGATCGGCTTCTCGGATTTCTGGTCGCGCTGGCACATCTCGCTTTCGTCGTGGCTGCGCGATTACCTCTACATCCCGCTCGGCGGGAATCGCAAAGGCCCCACGCGCACTTACGTCAACCTGATGACGACGATGCTGCTCGGCGGTTTGTGGCACGGCGCAGCGTGGACGTTCGTGGTCTGGGGCGGTTTGCACGGGCTTTATCTTTGCGTCGAGCGGGTGCTGAAGGAGCGGTTCGGCGAGACGGCGTTCCGGCGGTCGCTCGGCGGGCGAATCGCGCTCGCGCTCATCACTTATTTCCTCGTCAACATCACCTGGGTGTTTTTCCGCGCGCAGGATTTCGGGACCGCGTGGCGCATGATCACGAGCATGCTGTTCATTCGCAGCGGAGCGCCGGTATTGAGCAGCTACTTCCTTATCACGGCGGGCGCGACAATCGCGGCGATGCTGCTCGTGCATTGGCGGATGCGTCATCAGACGTTGCATGAGGAAGTCCAACGCTGGCCGGCATGGCTTGTCGGCATCGCCTGGGGCGCGATGCTGTGGCTGATCGTGGCGACACAGGGTGGAGGCAATGCATTCATCTACTTCCAGTTTTAGGCCGTCGGACGCGGCGCCGAGTTATCAGCGGGCGATTCCGCTGCTCGACATCGGCCGCGCGTGGATGATCGCGGTTTTGTTCTGCGTCGTGGGTGTCGGACTGTGGGAGTGGAAGTGGCGCGCGTTTGGCGTTGCGCCGACGATCCGAAACAGCGACGGGCTTTGGGCGATGCATCGCCGGCGGATCAGCCACGGCGAAGGCGACAAGACGGTGTTGATTGGTTCCTCGCGGGTGTTGTTCGATGTGCAATTGCCGGTCTGGGAGCGAATCATGGGTGAGCGGCCGATCCAGCTCGCCCTTGAAGGGACAAGCCCGATCTTCGCGCTCGAGGATCTGGCGGATGATCCGAAATTCACCGGGCGTTTGCTCGTCGGCGTGAGTCCGCCGCTGTTTTTCAGCGGGTTCGATCTGCGTGTGAACGCGGTGCGAAATTGGTCGCGCGAAACGTTGTCGCAGAGGTTCGGGCAATGGCTCTCGATGACGTTTCTCGAGCCGTTCTTTGCATTCTATGACGATGATTTTCGGCTCATGACCGTGTGGCGACGGCAGACGTGGTGGCCGCCGCGCGCTGGTGTCTTTGTTTACACCGACGTGCGTCGTCTGGCTTCGCACGACCGCGATCGCAACACGCGGCTGTGGGACAAATTTCACAAAGATCCCGAATACACCGAGCTCGCAAAAAACATCTGGCGACAGATCTTTCGACCGCCTCCCGGCGTCACGCCGGAGATCGCGCAGAAAACAGCAGAAGAGCAACTCAATCGCGCCGTGGCGGCGATCGAGAAGCTCAAGGCGCGCGGCGTGCAGGTGATCTTCGTGCGGCCGCCATCCGATGGCGAATTTCTCCAGGCGGAGAACGGCGGCTTCCCGCGCGAACGGACGTGGAATGTGCTGCTCGAGCGCACCGGCGTGCCCGGCATTCACTTCGAGGATTATCCCGAGCTGCAGGGGCTTGAGCTGCCCGAGTGGTCTCACCTGAGCGCGGCCGATGCGGAGCGATTCACCGAGAGGCTTTGCGCGATTCTGCAACGCGAGTACGGCTGGACGCCGAAGCAGAAGGGACCATGACTCGGTGCCCGGTCCCGCCTTCAAGCCATCGGATGCAGCGCCGACTTACCAGCGCGCGCTGCCGGGATTCAACATCGGCCGCGCGTGGCTGATCGCGGTGATCTTCTTGATCCTGACCTTCGCCGCGTGGGAATGGAAATGGCGCGCGTGGGGCGCCGAGCCGACGTATCGCAACAGCGACGCCTCCTGGGCGATGCAGCGCCGCCGGATCGACAACGGCGAAGGTCACAAGACGGTGCTGCTCGGCGCGTCGCGCGTGCTCTTCGACATCCAATTGCCGATGTGGGAGCAAATGTTCAGCGAGCGGCCGATTCAACTCGCGATCGAAGGGACGAGTCCGCTGCCGATGCTCGAAGATCTCGCGGAGAACCCGAAGTTCACTGGCCGCTTAGTCGTCGGGGTCGCGCCGGATGTGTTCTTCACCGGCTTCGGCTATCGGGACGGGGTGGTGAAGTATTTTAAGAAAGAGACGCCATCGCATCGTGTCGGCCATTGGCTCTCGATGCACCTGATCGAGCCGTTCTTCTCCTTCTACGACGATGACTTCAAACTCTTCACCGTCCTGAAGCGACAGAAGTGGCGCGCCCGTGCCGGCGTTCCCGACTTTCTCGATGTGCGCAAGCTCACGATGCAGGACCCGGATCGGAATACCTGGATGTGGAGCAAAGTCGAAACTGATCCGGCGTATCGTGACCTCTGCCGTCATATCTGGGCGCAGTTCTTTGACGTGCCGATTCCGGGAATGGAAACGCCTGAAGCGCGGGCGCGTGTTGCGAACGAGCAGATCGACCGCGCCGTCACCGCGATCGCAAAGCTCCGCGCGCGCGGAGTGCCGATTCTGTTCGTCCGGCCTCCATCGGATGGCGCGTATCTCGCCACTGAGAACCGTGACTTTCCCCGCGCAACGACATGGGACCCGCTCCTGGAGAAAACAGCAGTGTCCGGGATCCATTTCGAAGATCACCCGCAGCTGCAAGGCCTCGATGCGCCGGAATGGTCGCACTTGTCACGTGCTTCGGCAGACCGATTCACGAAGGCACTCTGCCGGTTGATCCAGCGCGATCACGCGTGGTGGCTCGCGAAGGCGAAACCGTAGCCGCGCGTCACGGCGGCGTGCTCGGGACCGGCATCAGGTCGGCTGCCCGGAAGATGAGGAGCCGCTGATCGTCGTCGCCGCCTTCCTGCACCATCAGCCGGCTGCCGTCGCGCGAGAGCGAGGTCTTGCCGATGTGCGCGAAGCTCCGGAACGCGCCGAGCGTGTTCAGGTCCGGCAAGCGCAGCCGGAAGACGTAGTTGTCGTAGAACCGAGCGGTCATGAAGGTCGAGTTATCGTAGACGATGAAAAGGGCTGCTGGATCGGGACCGATGAGAACGCTGCTGATCGTGGCTTTGTTTGGCTGATGGTCCTTCAGCTTGCCGGTGGTGGAATCGAGAACACGGATCGTCCGATCCGAGCCCCAGGTGATGAGCCATTTATTGTCCGGTGACATCTCCGCCGATGGGCCTTCGACATCGTCATGCGCGGCAATCGAATACAGCACTTTCATCGAAGGCAGCGCGCGCATGCTCGCATTCCCGCGCGCCGGCAACACGAGGACGCGATCCGGTTCCGCAAGAAATCGCGCGGTAAAGCCGTTCGTGTTCAGGAGGGGCGCGCCGACTGGTTTGCCGCTCGTCCCATGCCAGATCTGGAGATAACCTTTCGGGCCGTTCTCGCCGGCGTCGTCGAACGTCGCCAGCCAGTTTCCATCGCTGCGCGCGTTGAAGCCAAACTCATACGCAGTGTCGAGACGTGGGTGTCGCATCGGCTTGCCGACCACTGTCCATGTTTGCGTTTCGTAGCGAGTCACGATGCCGTCTGGCGACATCACGAAACAGGTCGCGCCATCCGCGGTGAACGAGGCTGACGGCGGCGCATCTTCATGCGGGCCCTCGGCATAGGGAAGCGCGGTGATCTTCTCGCCAGAGGCGACTTTCCACGCCGACGCCTCCTTCGGCTCGAAGATGACGACGGTTGCTCCATCGGGACTGAACACGGCCGATCTGTGGAGTTCGCAGCGCACCTTCGCCTGGAGCGGCGGCGAGAGCGCGGTTGCGGTGTTCGCATCAAACACGATTGCGCCGTCTTCAAAGCCAATCAGAACGAAGCGACCATCTCCGCTGATCCGGTAGCATTCCGCGGTTGCGTCAGGCGCGAGATCGCCCCCGACGCGGCTGCCATCGCCAACATCCCAGAAGCCGATCTCGCCATTGCGCAGACGGACGATCACGCGCGAGCCATCGTGATTCAGATCGGCATCAGCGACGCCGCGCAGTTCGGCGAGCGGCCGATCCTCAGGCGGCCTCTGGGCGTGCGCCGTCAGCGCGCAAAGTGAGTGGAGGAGAACAAGAAAGGCGGTCCAAGCGCTCGCATGCATTCGTGGGCGAGCAGCCTAGCGACCGAGGTCGCGGACGTGAAGCATCTTGCGCGGCGAGCGGGTCGATCCCGCGCGCGCTCAGCGAGCAGCGATCCGGCGAACGCCTTCGATCAGGCGCTCCACTTCATCCACCGTCGTGTAGCAAGCGCAGCCGGCGCGCACCATTCCATCTTTCGCCTGCCCGAGCCGATCGACGACGGTAGTGGCGTAGAAGTCGCCGTTCGACGCGAAGACGCCAAACTCGACTAGCTCGGTCGCGACCTGCATCGACGACTTTCCTCTGACGGTGAACGCCACGGTCGGTGTGCGCGGTTTATCCGGCGGCGGTCCGTACATGCAGACGCCGTCGATCGCGCTGAGGCCTTCCCACAGACGCGTGACGAGTGCGAGACCGCGCTCGTGCAAACCAGCGAAGGCGCTTTGCAAGCGCTCGCGACGACTGCCCCCGGCTTCGCTGAGACGCGCGAGGAAATCGACTGCCGCCGCGGCGCCGGCCATCCCTTCGTGATTTTGCGTGCCGGTTTCCGCGCGCTCGGGCGCAGTGTTGGGCGAGGGGAGCAGCTTCGGAAAATCGATCGCCCCGAGCAGATCATGCTTGCCGTAGAGAATGCCAATGTGCGGTCCGTAAAACTTATAGGCGGAGCAGCTCAAAAAATCGCAATCGAGCGCGCGCACGTCGACGAGCTCATGCGGCGCGTAATGGACGCCATCGACGAACACCTGCGCGCCGACTTCGTGCGCCATCTCGGCGCCGCGACGTATGTCACTAATCGTGCCCAGCGCGTTCGAGGCGGCGCCGATCGCCAGCAGCTTCGTGCGTTCATTCAGCTGCGACGCGAGATCGTCGAAATCGAGCTGACCTGTCTCGGGAATCATTTTCGCAACACGAATCGTGACGCCGCGTTCTTTCTCGAGCGCGCGCCACGGCGCGATATTCGCGTGATGATCGAGCTCGGTGATCACGATCTCGTCACCGGCGCCGTAGCCGCGGCCGAGAGCACGCGCGAGATGAAACGTCAGCGTGGTCATGTTCGCGCCGAACGCGATTTCGTTTATCGCGGCGTTCAGGAAATCCGCGAGCGCATGCCGCGCGTTCGCAATCGTCGCGTCCGTTTCGCTGCTGGTTGGGAACGCCCAATGCGAATTGGCGTTGTGGTTGAAGAGATAGTCGCTGATCGCTTCGACCACGCCGCGCGGCACCTGTGTTCCTCCCGGTCCATCGAAGTAAGCGACCGGCTGCCCATTATGCCGGCGCGCAAGCGCAGGGAAATGCTTACGGATCTCGGCCGTCGGGAGGAGAGCACCTGCTGCTGGCGTTTCGACGGCGGTCATGATCATGCAGCAATCGATGCAAGTGCCTGCTCCGTGCAACCCAAAGAAGCGTCGATTAGTCGCCGGCACGCAGCCTCGCCCGCGTTACGGTTGCCGCTCCTTCAGCGCTCCCGATAGTCAGACCGCTGGATGTGCACCCCCGCCTGTATCGAATTTGCGCGCGCGAATCTCACCGCCGCCGAAATCCACGGGCGCAGTGTCATCGAGGTCGGTGCGCTCGACGTGAACGGCTCGGTGCGCGGGATCGTCGAGGCACTCCACCCGGCGCGCTATATCGGCGTGGATATGCAGGCGGGACCGGGCGTGGATGTAATGTGTGATGCCGGCGCGCTGGTTGATCGATTCGGAAACGAAGCCTTCGATTGATTGATCTCGACGGAACTGCTCGAGCATGTGCGCGATTGGCGGCGCGTCGTGAGCAACTTTAAGCGCGTCCTGAAGCCCGGCGGCGGTCTGCTGATTACGACGCGCTCCCGCGGATTCCCATATCACGCGTACCCGCACGACTTCTGGCGCTACGAGCTGGCGGACATGCGCGCCATTTTCTCTGATTTCGAAATCGAGACACTGACGCCTGACTCCGGTAGTCCCGGCGTGTTGTTGAAGGCGCGCAAGCCGGCCGCATTCATGGAGAACGAGACGAGCGGACACCAGCTGTTCTCGATCGTCAGGGGGCGCGTCGAGCGCGATGTGAGTGATGAATCAATCAGGATCTTCCATCGCCGCGGGCGTGTGCAACGAAGGGTGCGGGCACCGGAACGACTTTGCCGCCGAGTGCGAGACCGGCTGCGGTGATGCTACGGTGCTGGAACCAGTCGAACAATCTTGCCGGGCTCATCGTAGATGACGTAGACGAAGCCATCGTCGAAGCAGCGAATGTCGCGAACGCGTCCGGTGCGCTCGAGCAGGTCTTCCTGCTGCGTCACTTTGCCGCCGCTGATCGCGACGCGGATCACCTTCTGCAGCGCGAGCGCCGAGACGAAGAGGTTTCCTTTCCACGCCGGGAACTTGTCGCCGGTGTAGAAATCCATTCCGCAGACGGCAGGTGAAGGTGTCCACTGGATGGCCGGCTGCTCCATGCCTTCTTTCGACTTCAGGTCGCTGATCTTGCTGCCGCCGTAGTCGATCCCGTAGGTGATCACCGGCCAGCCGTAGTTCGCGCCTTTGCGGATGATGTTTAATTCATCGCCGCCGCGCGGGCCGTGCTCGCTCGCCCAAAGAGTGCCGGTGCCGGGCTGGATACGCAGCCCCTGCGCGTTGCGATTTCCGTAGCTCCAGATCGATGCGCGGGCGCCGCTTTGTTTCACAAATGGATTATCGGCCGGCACGCGGCCGTCATCGTGCAGGCGATGGATCTTGCCTTTCACGTTCGTGAGGTCTTGCGCGTTCTGCATTTCGCCGCGCTCGCCGATCGAGAAGAACATGTAGCCTTTGCCATCGAACTGGATGCGGTTGCCGAAGTGGAGGCCGCCGCGCGTCGCTTCTTCCGCGGGCGGATCGAAGACGGTCTCGATGTCGGCGAGTGCGTTGGCTTTCAGCCGCGCGCGAATGATCGAGGTGAGAGCGCCGCCCGGCAGCGGTTTCGAGAACGAGAGGTAAATCCAGCTATTCTGCGCGTAATTCGGATGCAGCCGGACGTCCATCAAACCGCCCTGGCCGCGAGCAAATACTTCCGGCACGTTTGCCACCGGGGCGCTTTGCAGCTTTCCGTCCTGGATGATGCGCAATCTTCCGCCGCGTTCCGTCACGAGAAATCTGCCGTCGGGCAGCTTCTCCATGCCCCACGGATTGCGCAGACCTTCCGCAACCGTCTCGATAACGAACGCGTGGTCCTTCGACTTCTGTGTTGTCTGCGCACCAGCGAATGGAACAAATGAGATGAGGCCGCAAAGAACGGCCATGGGAGCGAGAACACGGAACTGATTCATGAAGGTCGCGCACGCTAGTTGGGCCGTTCGCCGCGCACAAGCAGCGGCGTTGTGTGCGCTTGTCGCGCTCGCGAGCTGTGACCGGCCTGCGCCGGTGACATCAGCCGCGGCGCCGCAACTCGATGAACAACTCGCGGCCGGCGCCGAAGTCTACCAGACGACGTGCGCGAATTGTCACTACGCCGGCGAAGCCGGGCCAACCACTCCGTCGCTGGCCGGCTCGCCAGCGCTCGGAGCGGACCCGACCCCGCTGTTCAAGATCATTCTACAAGGCCAGCGGAACGTGAGCGTCGTGCAGGGGCAGAAGCTGAACGGCATCATGCCGGGGATGCCCTATCTGTCCGACGACGAAATCGCGGCCGTTTCCGTTTATCTGCGGCAGCGGTTTGGCGGCGGCAACCCCGAGCCGATCGATCCTGCGCGTGTCGCAGCAGAACGGAAGAAGCTGGGCATTAATTAGCGAGATGATTCGTTAGCAGACATGACAGAACTGACGTTCTACACGCTCGACGTTTTCACCGACCGCGTCTTCGGCGGCAACCAGCTCGCCGTTTTTCCGCAGGCGCCGGAGCTCGAGACTGCGGTCATGCAGTCAATCGCGCGCGAGTTCAACCTCTCCGAAACTGTGTTCGTTAGGCCGGCGCAGTTGGAAGGTGCGTTGCGAGCGCTTCGCATCTTCACTCCCGGATCGGAGTTGCCATTCGCCGGACATCCCACGGTCGGCGCCGCGCAGCTGCTGGTGGAGCTAGGGATCGCGCCGCTTGCTTCGGATGGCGTGGCGCGGTTCGCCTTCGAGGAGCGTGTCGGCCTCGTGCCGATTGAAGTCACCCGACGCGAAACTGGCAACTACTTCACGTGGCTGACGGCGGCGCGGATTCCGGCACGCGGACCTGCGGTTCCACCGCGCGATGTGCTTGCGGCGTTACTCGGACTGGGAGTCGAGGATGTGCTCGAGAACGACACCGATGCGCCGTGCGGCTACACGGCCGGCGTGCCGTTTCTGTTCATCCCGCTGCGCAATCGCGACGCGCTCCGCCGCGCGACGCTCGATCTCGTGCGCTGGCGCGAAGCGATCGAGAACTCCTGGGCGCAGGATGTCTATGTGTTTTGCTACGACACGGGATCCGGATCGGTCGACGTCCACGCGCGGATGTTCGCCCCTGCGATGGGAATTGGCGAAGATCCGGCGACAGGGAGCGCGGCGGCGGCGTTCGCCGGCTATCTCTGGAGGCGTTCGGGTGGCGAAGGGCGGTGGGTGATTTCGCAGGGCGAAGATCTCGGCCGGCCGAGCACGTTGTACGTTGAAGCGCGGGGCGAGAACGGTGCGCTGCAAACCGTGCGGGTAGGCGGCAGCGCGGTGCGCGTGAGCCACGGCACCATGCAGTTGCCGTGAGACGCTTCCGCGTTATGAGCGCTCCGGCAGGAGCAGGTGCTTTCGCATAAAACTGACCACCGCGGCGGTAAACTCCCGCGGTTTCTCCATCATCAGAAAATGCGAGACGTTGTCCCACGTGTCGTAATCGAGGTTCGGGATGAACGAGCGGACGAACTGTTCGTAGTCGGCATTCCATCGTGGATTTCTCGCCATGATCATCAGCACCGGCACGTCAATCATGTCCGGCTGCCACAAGGCAGGGTCCATCGTCGCGTCCATCGCGCTGACGGCGACGTGTTGCGGCGTTGCCATGGTCGTGGTTTTGATCCGGTCGCGTAACGACAGATCTTGGATCTGCTGCGTCATGCCATCGATCGAGCGAGCCATTGTCTGCTGGTAATCAGCGCCGCGTAACGGCGCGATGAACTTCTCCAGCATCGCGGCGTCGCCAAACGGCCGCAGCGCGCCGTCAACAATCACGAGCGCGGAAACGCGCCCCGGGAACTCGCGATACGCCTGCCGGATCGCAGCGGCCCCGAGACTGTGGCCGACGAGCACGGCCGTCTTCACCTCGGCATGGTCGAGCACCGCGGCAATTGCGCGCGCGTTCAGCTCCTGCGTGTAAGCAATCTGCGGTTTGTCACTCCGGCCGTGGCCCGGTAGATCGATCGTGATTGCGCGGATGTTCTGCGCGACCAATGCGGGTCCCTGTTCTTTCCAGACGGTTTCGTCGCAGCTCCAGCCGTGGACGAAAACGACAGCGAACGGTCCTTCGCCGTAGTTCGTGTAGTGAATCTTGATGCCGGCGACATGTGCGGCGCTCGACTCTGCGGCTCCGGGTTCGTTTGCAGCAGCAGTATGCAGCGCGGTCATGACTAAGATTGCTGACAGGATCTTGCTCACAGCGCAAACTTGACGCGCGACCGACGTTTCGTCGAGTCAGCACGAAGCTCGGTGCGCGCCGGTACAGCAAAAGAGGGCAGCTCGCGCTGCCCTCTTCAGTGTTAGCTGTGGATCTGGGTTACGGCAGCAATTCCCAGAATCCGCGGCCGAAGGTCGCCGCGCGCATGCGGCTGCTATCGGGCGCGATATAGAAGTCGGTGACGTTTACCAACGGCATGTTCGCGCCGAACCGGGTCCATGTGCCGCCACCGTCGCTCGAGCGATAAACGCCGAGATGCGTGCCGGCGTACAGCGTCGCCGAGTCCGTCGGATCGTTCACGATCGTATTCACCGGAATACCAGCGGGCAATCCGTTGCTCGTCTGCGAGCTAGTACGATCGAGCGGCGTCCACGTGGCACCGAAATCCGTCGATTTCCACAGGTGGTTCCTTGTCGAATCGGGCGCAACCGACGCGAGATAGACGGTGTTCGAAGCGCTCGTGTCGAACGAGATGTAGCTCATGCTCAAGCCATTGTTCGGCGGCTGCGGAGTCTCTTTCCACGTCGTTCCGCCGTTGCTCGTCAGATATACGCGGCCGCCGCTTGCGACCGCACCGATGACGCTGCCGTTCGACTTCGCGATGCCGATGTTGCGCAACGCGCCGGTGCTGATGAAGCCGCTCGTGCCGAGCGCGGTCCAGGAGCCTGCGTGGTTGGTTGATTTGTAGACCTTCAGGTTCACGTGCGTGAAGACGGTGTTGCCGGTCGCATCACCGAGCCACGGGACGATACGCGTGATGAACGGCGCGGAGCTGGTGTTGCTTTCGACGATGCCGCTCGACGCGGAGACGAAGTTTGTTCCGCCATCGGTGCTTTTGTAGATGCGCGTGTTGTAGAGTGAACCAAGCATCGCATTGCCATTCGTCGCGTGCACGTTGGCGCCGAAGCCGTCGCCACCGATCGGTTGATTGAATGTGTCGGTCGCACCGGCCCGAACCCGGGTGCCGTTATCCTGCAGACCACCGATGATCGCCGACTTCGCGGCCTCCGACGAGCCCACCGAGTAGAGCAGATGCGCGGCGATGCCGATGTTGTACTTATCGGTCCAGGTCACGCCATTATCGGCCGACATGAAGATACCGCCGTCGCTACCGACGTAGAGATTGCCGTTCTTGTCATACGCACCGGCGTGGAAATCGGCGTGCACGTACGGCAAGCCGAACTGCGCGAGCCAGTTCGTCATCTGGGTGTAGGACGGAGTCGCGAGCGCGTTGGTCGCTTTGGCGAGCAACAGAGCGCCGCCGAAGAATACGGTGCCGGTGCTGTCTTTCGACGGAATGACGAGGTGATTGTACCAGCCCTGGCCATTCAGGATCGAGCTCGGTGCGGAGGATTCCGTATTGCGATTCGTGTACGTGACCTTGCGAGCCGTCGCACCCATCGCCGTCCAGGTCTTGCCGCCGTCGGTGGAGCGGAAGAAATCAGCGAGATCGGTCGCAGCGGAGCTGTTCGGGATCGCCGCCTTGCCGTACATCACGTTCCGGTTCAACGGGGATGAGGCGATCGTGATGCGGCCGACACCGGTGCTCTTTGTCGCACCGGTCGAGCGGGTCCAACTGACACCATCGTTCGTGCTGTACCAAACCTGCCCGTCGGTCGTGCCGCTCGTGACGCTCGGCTTTGCTTCGAGCGTCAGCGCATAGTTTGTCCCGCCGGCCCAGGCGATGCTCCAGGCATACGGTGCTTCGGTCGATCCGGTTGCGATCGTGACAGCGGAGAAGTTCGCTCCAGCGTCCGTCGAGCGGAAAAGTCCTTTGTCTGTCGTCACGAGAAGCGTCGTGCCGTTGGTCGCTACCTTGATGTCGGTGATCTTCGTGGAGTTGCCGAGATAAACGATCGGCCCCCATGTCACGCCGCCATCGGTCGATTTCGTGAATCCAATGCCGGTGCCGTCGAACGAGTCGCCGAGGCCGAGGTAGAGCGTCGCCGGGTTCGCTGGATCGATCGCGAGCGCGCCGCACGAGAGGCTGCCGAGCGTCTCGGTCAGTGCCGTCCAGGTCGGTTGCGCGGCCGAAAGGGCATTCGTTGTTTTCCAGACGCCGCCGCCGGACATCGCGACGTAGAGAATGTCCGCGTTTGTGGGATCGGGAACGATCTCTACCACGCGACCTGAGTCCGTCTTATTGAGCGTATAGCTGCCGTTTTTGATGTAGCTGGCGCGGTTCGGTCCGAGATTCGACCAGGTCGTTCCACCGACAGCGTCTGTCGTTGCCGCGCTGTCGTTGGTGCGGGAGGCATCGGCGGTGGGGAGCAGCTGGCCGTTGCGGGCCCGTTCGCGGTCCGCAGCTTGGTTCAGGAAGCGGAGGTAATCCGCCGTGACCGGCGTCTCAAACCACTCGCGCACGGCGTTGCGGCGCTTCGTCGCGTCGTCGGTCTCGGCGCGGACGGCGGCGTTGCCGGGATTCTTCGGGTTGTCGGCGGCGGCGTCTGCCGCTGCAGGCTGGTCGGTGGCGAACGCGAAAGCCGGAAGCAACGCGGTGATCGCCGCCGAACGGCGGAGAAGTGAGGTGAAGGATGTTCTCGGGGTCATGTTATTGTAAGTAGTAGCTGCTGGTTGTGAGACCAATCGTGCAGCTTCTGCTTTGTGCGTGTGTCTCATAACAAGATAAATATGTAAAAAGGTCGGAACACCCCCCCCGCCGCCCGCCGGCCACGCTTCTGTTGCAATTCGGGCATTGAACTCCCGTGATCGAATCGCGTATAACGTTGCGAAGGCGCTCATTCCGAAGCGTCTACAGCTGCTAACCGAACCAAATCGCGGTCGCGAACCGCAGAGACATGAATACCGAAGACATCATCCGAGCGGTACAAAAGGAACTCGGCCTCGGCGTCGATGGGCGCGCCGGTCCGAAGACGTGGGAGGCGATCTACCTCAAGATCACCGGCAAGACGCCGGTCCCCGGCGTCACGGCGAGAATGCCACCGGCAGCAACACAGGGAGTCGACGCCCGCAGCGAACGAGTGATCGCGACATTGCAACCCGAGGTGCGTCCTTACGCCCGCGCGCTGGTGTTGAAAGCCGCATCAATGGGAATCACCATCAAGGTCATCAGCGGCCTGCGCACCTACCAGGAGCAGGACGCGCTCTACGCGCAGGGCCGCACCAAACCCGGCCGCAAAGTCACCAACGCGCGCGGCGGCTTTTCGAACCACAACTTCGGCATCGCTTTCGACATTGGGGTGTTTAACGGCGCGAGCTACATCCCGGAATCGCCCCGCTATAAGGCAGTCGGCGCGCTTGGCGTCGAGCTGGGCCTCGAGTGGGGCGGCAATTGGAAGACGATCAAGGACGAACCGCATTTCCAGCTGCGACCGCCGTGGGCGCGGAACGGCAGCGAAAGCGACATGCTGGCAGAATTGCGGACCCGCGCGGCCTCAGGGCGCGCTTTCTTCGCGTGACGGCAGCTGATCAACTCATCGATCCCTCTATGGCTGGTTTCCAAAGCTCCGTTGAATTCACTGCCGACGAGCAGGCTGCGCATCGGCGCCACGTCGGCACGATTACCTCCACCGCGAAGCGATACCTGGAAGATGTCTGGCAGGATCATCTCGCGTTCCACCGCCGCTGGGGCGTCTCGAAGTACTATGGCGACCGAAGCCAGCTGCTGAACACCCGCGCCAAACGCATCGCTGCGCTCCAGGAAGCCGGCGCGCCCGTCTCGCTCGTCGATCAACTCCAGCCGACGAGCTGTGTCGGCCTCGCGCTGAAGGGACTCGGCGCCGGTGTCGACGCCGTGGGCGACTCAGTGCTCACGCGCGCGTGGAAAAAGATCCAGGCCTTCACCCGAGCCAACGCTCAGGATGGCAGCGCGCTGCTCCACGCGTTGCAGAAGCTCGGCTGGCGCATTGCCTATTGGAACCCCGCGCCGCAGGACAATGCGAAGTGGGATGAGGAGGAGCGTGGATGGGCGAGCAAAGGCTGGCACGCCTATCGATACAGCACCGTCATGGGCACCCGCGGGAACTATTACTACAACAAGGTAGACGACAAAACGCTCCTCGTTGGCTTCGGCACGCGTGTGCCCGCGGCCTTCAGGAGCGCGCCGTTCTTTGTCGGTGTCGCGCACACCGGCTATCACGTGTTCCTTGGCTTCAATGGCGAGGTCATCGAAGCGCATTCCACCCGTCGCCTCGACTCGATCAAAAACCTCGAGCGCAGCCCGTTCAATCCGCTCGGGAATGGCGGCGCGCCCCGCTGGACGCCGCGGGAAAAATACCGCTCCGGCCTGGTCGCGTTGCCGCCGGGGTAGCGGGGATGCGGATCGCCACCTACAACGTCGAGAATCTCTTCAGCCGCGTCCGCGCGATGACCGGCGACGATCCGGCGAAAACGTCCGAAGTGCTCGCGGACGTAGCGACCTTGCAGACGTTGATCGAGAAGCCGCTCTACAGCGACGACGATAAACTGCGCATCCTCGCGATCCTGAAGAAACACAAAGCGCTGAGCGAGACCGGACCATTCTTTCTTCAAACCACGCGTCGTCGTCTCGTCTCGACGACCGGCAAGCTCGTGGCGACCGGACGTGGGGATTGGGTTGGCTGGATCGAATGGCGACGCGAAGTCGTCAATGCGGCCGCGATCGAAAACACCGGCCGGATCATCAGTGAAATCAAGGCCGACATTCTGTGTTTCGTAGAAGTCGAGAACCGGCCCGTGCTGCGCCGGTTTAACGAGACGATCCTGAAAGCCGCGCCGTATCCGCACGCGATGGTGATCGACGGAAACGACGAGCGCGGGATCGATGTCGGGATCGCGAGTCGTTTCCCGATCTGCGATATGCGCAGCCATGTCGACGATCCGGATCCGGTGACCAAGCGGCCGGTTTTCAGCCGCGATTGCGCGGAGTTTCAGATCGATCTGCTGGGAACGAAGAGCCTCTGGGTCCTGATCAATCATTTCAAGAGCCGCGGCTACGGCTCGAAGGCCGCGAACGATGCGAAGCGTAAACGACAGTCCGAGCGGGTGGCCGAGATCCTCAAGCGCTTCGACTTGAAGAAGCAATGGGTCGTCGTGGCCGGCGACCTGAACGAGCTGCCGAATTCCGCTTCACTCACGCCGCTGCTGCAGCACGCAGGGTTGCGCAACGTCTTCGACAAACTACCGGCGAGCGCGGATCGCTGGACGCACCGGGACGACGCCACGCCGAGCAAGAACGAGCAGATTGATTACCTGCTCGTGTCGGAAGCATTGTGGCCGCGGCTGAAGGAAGTACAAATCGAACGCCGCGGCATCTGGTCTTCGACAAAAAAGATGCGCGAGAAATATCCGCCGCTCGCTTCCGTCACCGGCGACACGACGGCGGCGAGCGATCATGCGGCGGTCTGGGCGGAATTTGATCTGCCGTAGGCGGTTCTCTTCACGCGGCGACCGCGGCGGACATACTGCGCCGCGCAAGGCAATCGAGTGGCGGGTTCCGCACGATGCGAGACAAACGCCGGGACGCTACTCGGCGGTTGCGTCAAAAAGGGCGGCGAGGCGATCGTGATGGGGAAGGAGTATGTTGCGGCGACGGAAATTCAGGAGGCGAGTCCCGCCGACGGTGAAGCAACGCCCAGCGCGAGCGAAACACTGCGGATGACCGAGGAGCAGTGGATCGTCAGCGTGCAGATGGTTGCCGATCAACGGTGGATCGAGGTGCGCGTCGACAAGGCGCGGTGGGAGAAATTGAACGAAGGCGATCGTGTGAAGGTGACGTATCGCGAAGGCAAATATACCGGCACGACGTGGGGCGCGGAGATTCGGTAGCAGGAGTTGGCGGTCGCGATGCGCTACGATGTGGCAGTTGTCGGTTTGGGCGGGATGGGGAGCGCGATCCTCGCGCATTGCGCGATGCACGGAGCGGCTGTCGTTGGCGTTGAACAATTCACGCGCGGCCATGATCTCGGCTCGTCTTCTGGGAAAAGCCGGCTGATTCGCAAGGCCTACTTTGAGAATGCCGCCTACGTGCCGCTCTTGCAGCGCGCCTATGACTTGTGGCGAAAACTCGAGCGCGATGCAGGCGCAGACATTCTGCAGATCACCGGCCTGTTATCCGTCGGCGAAGAGACGAGCGAGATCATCGTCGGTACGCGGCGCGCGGCGGAGGAGCACGGTCTGCCGTTGGAGGTGTTGAGCCGCGAGGAAGTGAAGGCACGTTATCCGACGTTGCGGATGCTCGATGATGAAGTCGCCGTGTTCGAAGTAGAAGGTGGTGTTCTCAACCCGGAGCGCGCGATCGCAGCGCACCTCAAGATGGCGGAGGCGAATGGCGCCGACGCTCGCTTCGGCGTCGCCATGGCAGAGTGGGCTGCGGCGAACGGCGGCGGTTTCGAGATTCGCCTGACGGACGGCAGCCGAATCGAACCGCGCACGCTGGTGCTCGCGCTCGGTCCGTGGTTCGAGCGGACGCTGGAGTCGTTAGGCGTACCGGTTCGCATCCAGCGCAACGTGCAGGCGTGGTTCTCGCCGGCGGTCGATGCATACGATGCACGCCGGTTCCCGGCCTTCCTGCTGAACCGCCGCGGGCTTCCGGCGCCGCTCTACGGATTCGCTGACTTTGGCGTTGGCGTGAAGGCCGCGTTCCACGGGTTTGGCGACATCACGGATGTGGAGCATGTCGATCGCACCGTCGACGTCGCCCGCGACATCGAGCCGCTCGTCCGCGAAATGGAACAATGGATGCCGGGTGCCGCGCACACTCTGCGCGAAGCAAAACCGTGCATGTACACGTTGACTCCCGATGCCGACTTCGTCGTCGATCGCCACCCACTGCATCCTGATCTCATCCTCTGCGGCGGATTCTCCGGCCACGGCTTCAAGTTCGCTTCCGTCATCGGCGAAATCGCAGCCGATCTCGCGCTCGACGGCGGCACGCGTCACCCGATCGACTTCCTCTCGTTGCGCCGCTTCGCCAGATAGCGAGCGCGTGCGAAAAAACTGACACGCCATTCGGCGCCGGGATACGATCCCCGTTTTGACCTATGCACCGCAATTCTACCGAACCAGCCACACTCCATCGTCCCGGACAATTTGAGGTCGCGTCGCGCGTCGGATCGCTGCACGAAGTGGCGCCGGACATTGCCGGCTTTCGTCACCTGATCGTTAACGTCTACTTCATCGGCGATCCCGGCACGAACAACTGGAGCCTCGTCGATGCGGGACTCGGATGCTCAGCCGGCGCGATCATTCGCGAAGTGACGAACCGTTTCGGTCCAGACGCGCGTCCGAAGAACATCCTGCTGACGCATGGCCACTTCGATCACGTGGGTGCCTTACGGACGCTCGCGCGCCACTGGGGCGTCGACATTTTTGCTCACGCCCTGGAGCTGCCTTATCTCACCGGCCGTTCCAGTTATCCGCCGCCGGATCCGACGGTCGGCGGCGGCGCGATGGCATGGTCAGCGATGTTCTATCCGAAGAAGCCGATCGATGTCCGGCAGTTTGTGAAACCGCTGCCTAACGACGGCTCGGTGCCTGCATGGCCGGAGTGGCGCTGGTTCCACACGCCGGGCCACAGCCCGGGACACGTCTCGTTTTTCCGCGAGCGCGATCGCGCGCTGGTCGCGGGCGACGCGTTCGTGACCACGCGGCAGGAGTCGGCGATGTCGGTAATGACACAGACGCCGGAGTTGAATGGGCCGCCGGCTTACTTCACACCGGACTGGAACGCGGCGCGTGATTCAGTCAAGCATCTCGCGTCGCTGAATCCGGAGATCGTCGCGACCGGCCACGGTGTGCCGCTGCGCGGGGAACGGATGCGCCAGGAATTGCACGAGCTCGCGAACAAGTTCGACTCGGTCGCGCGTCCCACCTACGGGCGCTACGTCAATGAACCCGCGATCAGCGGTCCGGCCGGCGTCTTCAGCGTGCCGCCGATGACGTGGTTCCAGAAAGGGATGTACATCGGCGGCGCGTTTCTCCTCGCGAGCGCGATCGCGGGGCTCGCCGCGCGCGATCGCGATTAAAACGCACCAGCGCTGCCGAGGGAGTGATCCTAACTCCCCTCGTCGACGACCGAGGTCTCTTCTTCGACCGTGATCAGCTTCCCGCTCTCGGCCACTTCGATCGAGATCACCTTGCCATTCGTGCGTCTCACCTCGGCCTCGTAGGTGACCTCGCCGCGCCGAGTCTCTTTCTCGATCCCGATGATCTTCCCGCCGTCGGCCTTCTCGGTGATCGTGGCTTGCACCGGCTCGGGCACGGCTTCCCACTTCACCTGCTCGCGGACACGATCGCGGCTGCCGCCCCGGCCTTTCGCGAAAGCCTCCGAAGAAAAGAGGAGCGTCAACGTGAGGATGAGCAGGGAGGTGGCCGCGGCGCGCAGGAGTTTCATAAGCGGAAGAAACAATACCGCGGTCTCGCCCTTTGCCAACGCGTGATGGTCATGCCGAGGTAACAATCTTGTTACGTTAGACGAGCGGCTCGGCGATATTCGTCCGATGAGCCGCGACTTTGAAGAACTCGACTTCAGGGAGACGGCGCTCGGTGAACTATTTCTGCGCCGGCGACGGATGCACTCGTTAGGCGGCATCGACGTTTACGAGGTGAAGCTCGGGGACGCGTTCCTGATGTCGAGCTTGTTCCATGAGGTCGAGGTGGCGCTGGCGCACCTTGGGCTTGGCGAATTAGAAGGAGACCGATGGGACGTCGTCGTGGGCGGGCTCGGGCTCGGCTACACGGCGGTGGCGGCGCTCGAGCACCGGGAGGTCGCTTCGCTGCTGGTCGTCGATGCGCTGCAGCCGGTGATCGACTGGCATCAACGCGGGCTCGTGCCGCTCGGCCGCAGACTGACCGGCGATCCGCGCACGCGCCTTTTGCACGCCGATTTCTTCGCGCGCGCGGCGTCGCTGGAGGGATTTGATCCTGATGCGCCGGGCCGCCGTTTTCACGCCGTCCTGTTGGACATTGATCATTCCCCACGTGATCTCCTGCACCCGCGGAACGCGTCCTTCTACGAACCGGAAGGGCTGCGCGCGCTTGCCATGCATTTGCATCCCGGTGGCGTCTTCGCGCTTTGGTCGGATGACTCGCCCGATGATGAATTCCTCGCGACGCTCGGCAGCGTCTTCGAGACGGCGCGCGCACATATTGTCACGTTTCCGAACCCGCTCACCGACGCCGAGTCGGCGAGCACCGTGTATGTCGCGTGCAAGGCGGCCGAATAGCCTACGAGCCGGCGATCCTGTAGGGGAAGCTGTTAGCTTCCCGTGTTTGAAACTTGGGAAGCTAACAGCTTCCCCTACAGTGAATCTGCGATAATTTTCCGCTCCGCATGGCGAAACACCTGGTCATCAGCACGAGCGGCAATCCGGATAGCAACAGCCGCCGCATGGGCCGACTCGCATTCGAGTATCTCCAGAAAGCGTCGGCGGATTGCGAGTGGATCGACCTGCGGGAGCTCGACCTCCCGCTGTGCGATGCGGATACATGCTACGCCGCGGGCGGTGCGAAGAAGTTGAACGCCGCGATCAAAGCCGCCGATGGCATTCTCGTGGCATCGCCGGTCTACAACTACGACATGAGCGCGTCGGCCAAGAACATGATCGAGCTGACCGGTAGCTCATGGGAGGACAAGGTCGTTGGGTTTTTATGCGCGGCCGGCGGGATGAGCAGCTACATGTCCGTAATGGCGTACGCGAACAGCCTCATGCTCGATTTCCGTTGTGTCATCATCCCGCGGTTTGTTTATGCGACCGGCAGCGCGTTCGACGGCGACACGCCAGCCGATCCGAAGATCGTGGGTCGGATCGAACAGCTCGCCGCGGAGTTGGTTCGGTTCACGAAAGCATTGCGCGGCAGCTAGCCGCTCATTTATCGCGCGTCACGCGCACTTCGGTACGGTAGATCACGCGCACCAGCAAATCGCCGCGACCGCCGCGCGCTTTTGGCAATCCTTCGCCCGCGAGCCGGAGAACCTGACCTCGCTTCACGTTGCGCGGGATTGAGAGGCGCAATGAACGGCCGCAGGCGCCGGCCATCGTTTCGCTCCCGCCGGCCGCGGCGCGACTCGCGCTGATCCGCAGATCACAGCGCAGATCCGATCCGCGCAGCTTAAATCGAAAGCCCGGTCGTGCTCGCAACCGAACCTGCACGAACCCGCCTTCCATTTCGCCCGCGCGGGGAATTCGAAATCGCGCACCCGGTGCCGTCATCGCCGGGACAATCAGCTGATACGTCTCTGCGCCCGCGCTGTTTCCCGGATCGTTCACGCGTATCATCAGCGATGTCCCGCGAAAGAAGTCCTCGATCGGCAGGTTGACGTCTTGCGAGATGTTCCGTTCGATGCGGCCGCCGGGCGCGTTCCGATCCGAAGTTCCAGTGGGATCAAGTTCCTGGTCGTAGAACCGCCGTCGCGCGGGATCACTGAGAACCTCGTACGCTGCATTCAGCTGCTGCGACCGTGCGATCGCTTCCGACGACTGCGCGTGTCGATCAGGATGATGCTGTTTCACGAGCGCTCGATACGCCGCACGCACCTGCGCCATTGTGCAGCGACGATCGAGTCCCAGAGTTTCGTAGTGATTGACGTTCGCTGCGCGCAAGCAGCCGGAAACTACTGCGCGACCGAAATTTCGCGAGTCACGCCGCAGCGGTTGCAGGCCGTCCGCGCATCGCTCAGAATCCGCCGATGACCGCCTCAAGCATCTCCTGGCCGCACTTTGCTACCTCTCGTTAGGCGCGACCGCCATTGCCCAGAACGCCCACACGCGACCGCCTGGCAGCGCCGACCGCAGGGCAATCATGGATGTGCTGCGCGTGCCGTGCGAACGCGACCTGAAGCAAAAGGTCATCTTCCGTGTGCAGCACCTGCGCGTAGCCGGCGACTTCGCGTTAGCGCGCGTCGTGCCGCTTCGGCCAGGTGGCGCCGAGATCGATTACTCGAAGACAAAATATGCCGATCATATGGAGGCCGGCGCCTTCGATGCGGAAGCGGAGGCGCTTTTGCGTCGGAGCGGCGACGGATGGAAACTGCTCGAGTGGCGCTTCGGCGCATCCGACACCGAGGTGCCAATCTGGCTCGAGAAATACCGAGCGCCGTCGAGTCTAAACAATTGACGCACGACGAGTTAGAAAGCGCAACAGCAGCAGAACAGTCTCGCGTCCGGCGTGCGACGCAGCGTAAGCTCGAGTCATGAGAACAAGCCTCGCCATCTGCTGCACAGTCCTTGCGCTTGCGACACCGGCATTCGGGCAGTCGCCCACGCCTGCCTCGACTTCGCTCACGAAAGAAGAACGCGATCGCGCGGTCGCGTACCTCACCGAAACACAGAAAGATTTTCTCGCCGCGATCGACGGCCTCACGGAAGAACAATGGAAATTCAAAGCGGCGCCGGATCGCTGGTCGATCGCCGAAACCGCAGAGCACATCGCGGTCGCGGAAGGCACGGTTTGGACGGTCGTGCGCGACAAGATCATGAAGTCACCGGCCGCGCCCGAACGCCGCGATGAGGTGAAGGGGAAGGATGAGCGCATCCTGGAAGTGATCCCCGATCGCTCAACCAAAGTGCAGGCGCCTGAGATTCTCCAACCGACGGGCAGATGGCAAACGCAGGCGGCCCTGGCGAAGGAGTTCACCGCGACCCGCGGCGCGACGATCGAGTATCTGCGGACGACGAACGATGATCTGCGCAGCCACTTCGGAGAGCACCCGTTCTTGAAAACGTTGGACGCATATCAGTGGCTGGTGCTCAATGGCGCCCACACGAAGCGACACACCGGGCAGATCCTCGAGGTGAAGGCCGATCCGAATTTTCCGAAGGGCTAATCGACCGGAATCGCAATCGCTAGCAATCGCGTCGAAGCGTGACCGAATCTGCGGTCTCACGCGCGACGCGAAAACCGAACCGCTCGTAAAGCCGCACGACCGGATTGCGGCTGTTGACGCGCAATGAAATGACCGATTGCTCCGGATGGGCGCGGACCCATTGGGTGAAGAGCGCGGCGCCAATACCGCGCCTGCGATAACCCGGCGCAACGGCATAGGCGAGTTCCGGCGCCTCCTCATCACTCGGTTGCGGTTCGTTCGGCCCAGGGATCGGCGAGCGAAACCAGACGGCGCCGAGCACATCCTGTTCGTGCGAGGCATACGCGACAAAGCCGCGATCATTCGGTCGGCCCCAGCCTTCGACGTAGCGAGCAAACTCCGGACGTTTAACGAGTTCAGCCGGAGGCGCGGCTCCAGGTTCACCGGTGTTCAATCCGTGGTACAGCATCGTCCAGAGGATCGGCTCATCCTCCGGCTTCAGCGGACGAATCTTGTAGTCGATTGGATTTAACACGCGCGGATTGGTCGCGCGAACATCGCGCCGACGACACGATAGTCGAGCGGATGCGAACGCGCCATTCGCTTCCTGCACGAACCGCGATCACGTGGGCAAAGGGGCCGCACGCCCGACGTGCTCCGATTCACACCCATATGGAACTCGAAACTCTCAGAGACTTATACGTGCACGAGCTGAAAGACCTTTACAGCGCGGAGCGGCAGATGATGAAAGCGATGCCGAAAATGGTGAAGGCGGCGACGAATCGGCAGCTCGCAAGCGCGTTCACGCAGCATCTCGAACAGACGAAGAAGCAGGCGAAACGCCTGGAAGATCTGCTCGCGGCGCACGGTGAATCGACGCGCGGACCGAAGTGCGCGGGGATGGAAGGCGTGCTGAAGGAAGGCGACGAAATGATCGGCGAAGATGCCGATGAAGAGGTGCGTGATGCCGGCCTGATCGCCGCGGCGCAGCGCGCGGAACACTACGAGATCGCCGGCTACGGCTGCGCGCGGACGTACGCGGAGCTGTTAGGCGACAAGAAGGGCGCGAAGGTGCTCGACACCACCATCAGGGAAGAGGGCGCGGCCGACCAGAAGCTGACGAAGCTTGCGCGCTCCGTGATCAACGTGAAGGCGAAGGCGGCTCCGTCGAAATCTTCGCAAGCGGCAAACAAGCGCGAGCAATCGAGCGGCGTCGGCAAGAGCCTCTCGCTGATGGTCAAGAAGGTGACCGGCTAGACGCGCCTGACGCGGCAGCTGCGGCCGCGAGCGATTCGCTGCGGAGGAGGAGATCGAGCATCGCCGCGAGCGATGCGCGCGCAGCGCGCACGCGGCTCGCGAATGTGATCAGCCTGCCGAGCGCGAGTGGATGCGTTGCGAGGTGAAGCGCCAGGCGCGACGCGATCGTCTTTTGTTGCTCGATATCGAATAGCACCTGCGGCGGCGCAGGGAAGGGGAACGCCGGCGTGTCGGTGATGGCGCGGAGGGACAGCATCGGGATGTCGAACTCCGCGCATCGCTCGGCGATCGCTTGCGTCTCCATGTCAATGGCGAGCGCGCCGGTGTTTCGCGCCAGCGTCTCGCGTTCGGATAGCGAGTCGATTACTGCCGATGCGGTGGCGAGCTTTCCCGCGCGCACGTTTGTTCGCGCGAAAACGCTCCGCGCGATCTCGAGCAAACCTGACGTGCAGAAGTTCTCTGCAATGATCACGTCGCCGGGTTTGAGCTCGTCGTTTGTCGCTCCGGCGAATCCCGAACTGATCACCAGCGCGGGCTTCGTTCCTGCGAAGCAGGCACTCATCCGCGCGCGGGCGGCTTTGTCGCCGACGCCGGTGTGGAGGATGCAAATCGCGCGATGGTGCAACGTGCCGCTGATCACAGCATCCGCGCCGCGCGTCGCCGGTTCGCGATCCTGCAGGAGTCGAATGAAATCGCAACTTTCGGCCGGAAGCGCGAAAGTGACCGCGATCATGGCGCGGCTTCGACGATTCGAACCTGAACAATCGTTCGTTGGTTCTCATCGCCAGCTGCAACAGGTCCGCCGGTGCTGCCGGGCGCAATCGCCGGCATCGGCGACATCGCGGCCGCCGACGTCAGCACGCGCCGGAACTCGGCGTCCCGGCTCGAAGGAATGTCGACGATCACCGTCGTCATGTTCTCTTCCGGCAATCCTTTCGCTGCCGAGCCGCCAAATGCGGTCGCGCCAGCCATCACCCGGTTCGAGACGTGTTCCCAATCGGCGCGCGGCGCCGTGATGCTGATTTCACCGGCCGTGAACGTAGGCGGAGGCATCACGTTCTCGGCGGCCGCACCGAGCGACTGGGCGAGTTGCTGGCGGATTTGCGCTTCCTTCGTGTTCGCGTTCGGGCCCTTTTTGTTTTTGTAAGTGATCACTGCGAGACCGGCGAGGACATTGATCAGCACGAGCGCCGCCGCGGCGGTAGCGATGCGGCGCGCGAGAACGCCGCTGCGCTGCACCTTCGCCGCGTCTTCCGTGGGCATAACGACTTCACGCGAATCGCGTCCGGACCGGTGAATGTCGCGCGCGATGTTGAACTGCTGCCGCAGCTGGGGGTCGGACATCAGTTTTTCTTCGACCTGCGCGCGATCGGCTGGCGACAATTTGCCGTCGAGGTAATCGAAAAGCTTGTCGGGACTCATGCGGGCGGGAGAAGAGTCAGCCGCGCATGTGCGGGTTGCAACGCGGAACTCGCGGCGGGGACCTCGCGGCCAAAACTTAAGGAAAGCTGCCAGCTTCCCCAGTTTCAAACACGGGAAGCTAACAGCTTCCCCTACAGATCGGAAGCGATCGGCGCATCCTAGATTTCGAAGCCGATCGGCTTGAAGCTGCCGTTGTTCGAGAGCTCGGCCGAGCAGGCGGTCAGGCCGACGATCAGGTCCATCTCCGCGCGGAGCGTGATCGCGTCGCCGGCTTTCGACGGCGGCGGCAGGATGGTGAGCGTGCCGTCCTCGGCGACGCGCACGTTCATGAAAATGTTGAACGTGGTCGGGATCGCGTCCGGCGCGATGCCGAATTCGGCAAGATTCCGCCACAGATTCTCGAAGCAGCTCGGGTGATACGCGGTGTTTTTGTAGATGATCTCGAACGTCTCGCGGCTGCAGGGCGTGAGCAGGAAGTCGTGCCGTCCGACGTCATCCGCCACGATTGTGAACATCGGCCGGCTCCGGTTCGAATAAAGGATGTGACCTTTCGTAAGGTAGATCGTGTTCGCGTAATCAATCGTGCGACCGGAGGAGAGCCACTCGCTGGTGTCGGCGCGCGCAAAGGCGGTGAGATCGGCCACTTGCTCGCCTTCGATGTCGATCACGCGCAGCGTCTGGCCGGCTTTCAGCTCAAAGGCCGTGCCGGTTTGTGGCTCGAGACGTGACCTGGTCATCGAGGAGCTGTAGCGGCTGTGCCCGGGTGCCGCAAACCGCGCGCGTGCCGCCGCGTCAGTGGTGGAACGGGCACTTGCCCGCCGGCGGTGCCGGCTTTGCCGCATCAAACGGCGCGCGCCAGTTCTCCTCGACCGCGCGTCCAGAGTACTGGCGCGCTTCCGTCGCCATGCCGAAATCGCTCAGCATCGGGTTGATGTTGCCCTGCAGCTGCGTGTCGCGCTCGCGGATCGTCTCCTGCATTCGCTTCCATTTGCCGTCGGCGCGCAGCCGTTCGAATTGCTCGTGCGGATTGAAGATCATGGCGGGCCAGGGGAACTGGCGTGCGAGCCGCGAGCTATCGGGGTGCATGCCGATGACGTAGAGCGATTGACCGGCGAAGCTGAACGAGAACTGCGGATCTGCCGGGTCGGAGC
>JAESFH010000121.1_pt1 | contig 62059 bp, 57 predicted proteins | sample 9269381 | NCBI WGS metagenome assembly JAESFH01 (sample SAMN14504062, study PRJNA617094) | algae metagenome | isolation source: Aphanothece sp. CMT-3BRIN-NPC111 and co-occurring heterotrophs from well... | place: USA: Clark Mountains Wilderness, California | collected 2010-04-18
TAGAGCGTAGCGCCGTTACCGTCGCGGTCGAGAATGATGGTGGTGTCGGCCGCACCCGAGAGCCCGAGTGTCCCGCTCACCTTTTCGAAAGGGTCGTATTCCCCGCCGCTCTTGCGCGTGTGGTGGACCACGACAATGGCAATGTTGTACTCGGAGGCGAGCGCCTGCAGGCCCTTGATGGCGTTGTAATCCGCTTCGTACAGGTTCTCCTTGTCGCCTCTGGCAGATTTGAACATCGCCAGCACGTCAACGATGACGAGCCGCGGGTTCCGCGCATCCAAGATCCACTCCCGGATCTTCTCTATGCCGCCCTCGTTGGCCCGCGGCCATTCTGTGGCGTAGTGGAAGCTCGGGGGCCACTCGGGTGCGAGGATGCCAAGCACTCGATCGATGCGGCTCTGCAGCCGGCGCTGGTTATCCTCCAATGCGAGATACAACACATCGCCTTGCTCGCAGGGTGTGTCGCCGAGACACGCCCGGCCGGCTGCGACGGCAAGCCCGATGTCCAGCATGAGCCAGCTCTTGCCGAGTTTCGGCCTCCCAGCGAGAAGCGTGCAGCCCTCCGCGATGTAGCCGGGGACCACATAGCGGATTGGAGGGAAGCACATGCGGCGCAGCTTATCCGCTGTGTGGATCACAGGTCCGCTCCGCGCTTCGCCAGGAGGAATCCAGGCATCGTCATCTGCGGTAGCCCTGAGGCGCGCGAGATCAGCCTCGAAAGGATCAGGGTCACGAAGTGCGGCCATGCTGCCCCCCGTTCTGTTTCATGTCTTGGAGATCGGCGAGGGTCGCGACTGCGGCGCGGGTGTAGGCCACAAGGTGGCTCACCGCGTACCGAAGCCCGGTATCGTCGCCGATGGCTGCATAGGTGGTGGCGAGTTCGGCTTGGACCTTAGCCAACGACGTCATCTCGCCGATGTACTCGCGATAAGCATCAGGGGTGCCGTGGGGAGCAGTCATTCGGCTCCTCCTATGTTGTCGATCAGGCTTGTCAGAAGAGAGCGTTCGCTCTCCTCGGCGGCCTTGAGCACGTCGAGTTGGTGACGCGGCATGTGCCGCTCGATGGCGCTCTGCACGATCGCTCTCAGGCGGCCGGGCTCGATCGCGTCGAGTTCCACTGAGATGTCGCCGAACCCTTTGGCGCGGGAGTCGCTGGCCTTGGTCGGGCGCGTCGGCAGGCTCCATTGCTCGATCTGCACAGGAGTGACGGCAATCCGCTCGAAGTGGATCTCCGCCCCCGGCGCCATCTCCCGGAGCGTGCTCTCGATCTTCTCGCCCGCGTTGACGCCGCTGGGGTCGTAGTCGCCCAGGTGGTAGATGAAGACGGGCTTGCCGACGCCGCGGATATGCTCAGCGGCGCTGTGCAGGAAGGACAGGCTCGCATAGCCCCGCGCCACCATTAGGGGCACGTCATAGGTATCCGTTACCGGGTACACCACACCCGAGAGCGCATCCTTCTCAAGCCACATCTCGACATAGCAATCCGCCTCACGCCACAGCGCCTTGCGATAGAAGCAGGCGGTCTCGTCGAGCGCCTGCTCGATGCTGTCGAAGGTGGTGGGCTTGCGTTGCCACCGGGTGTTGTCAGCAAGCCAATGGTAGGGAAGCACACCGGCCTTGCGCATCAGCACGAGGTCGGTCTGTACCTTTGCGTATCCGGCCTCTGTCTTGTCCACGAGACCGTGGACGGTCGCCTGATAGAAGACCTGGCGCACCGTCATGGGGTGCATCGCGCGGACGATTGCGTAGAGGGAAACCCGACGCTGCTCGACCTCGGATTTGGTGGATCGCCGTTTTATGTGGCTAGTCTGATAAACGGGAGCGGCGTCCGGTCCAGGGGGCTTGATGCGCCCGCTAAGCATGTCCTCGGCCATGGCACCGAGAATATCCATGAAGCCTTCCGAGAGAGGTGCGTTGCTCATGCGCGACCTCCCGCAGTCAGGCGCCGCAGCACCGCGTTCGTGGCCTCACCCAAGGTTGTCCAGCAGGGCTCAAGGCCCGTGACGTGACCGTCATCGTTGCGGACTGACACGAGGGTCAATCTTGCCATCGGAGGGCTCTTGCGGTTATTGGTTCGGGTGAGAGGGGTTCCAATCTTCTCACCATTGCCGCCGGCTCGGGCTCCTACCCCCGCGCTGGCGGTTTTCGTTTGTGCACGTCTCATCACGCTTTCCTCGCTTCGCTGATGCCTTGCTGCTCTTGCTCCTCGATCCACGAGAGCAGCCTCGACTTCCGGGCGCACAGCACCGAGCCCATCCGGAACACCGGGAGGCGGGAGCTTTCGGCCAGGTGGTAGATTTTCCGACGCTCAGTCCGGCTGCCGAAGAAGAACTCGGCAATCTCTTCGGCGCCGCGGAGGAGATCGTCCGACAGCGGACGCACCTCTCCTGTCTTCAGTCCAGCCACTTCGCTGGACCGGAGTATCCGGTCAGTCATGTAATGCTCCTAGATTAGGTCTTCAGTAGCTCTGCAAGTTCGAAAATTGCTCGACTTGATATTTTGCAGCGCAAATCAAATGCATTTTCCCAACTTTTAGCTGGATCTGTTCTATACATTTCCTCGGGTCCATAGCCGGCGCCCGCGCCAGAATTTATCAAAGGGTCACTATTAATGAACGATACATCAATCGAAGCGCGCAGTTTTGGGCCGAAATATTCGATTATGATTCCTTTCCGAATGTTTTTCGCGGCATCCCACGCCCTCGAACCTTCGTGTGCTTTGTCAAGTTCTTGAGTTACCGCTGCCCCTATAATGGCAGCTACTGCCTCCCCGAGGGAGTGCCCCTCTGAGAGAGCCTGCAAACTCGGAAGATGAAGGTGCTTGAACTGCCAGTTGCTAGTATCCCCGTGCGAGTTATCGTCCCATTGCTCAAAATGCGGCGCATAGAAGCTATATCCCGCTCGCGTTATTGGGAGTTGAGCTAACTCTCTGGCAGTGCTCAACATGTCTCTTGTCGAGACGAAGGTCGAGGCTACTGCAGTTAGCAACATGGACGTGTCTTGCGGATTGACTTTAGCTGCACTCCGCCCGCGCCCGCCCTTGCTGACTAAGCCGTTGTCACGAAGCACACGGTATGGATACGCAACAGCGTTCTCCGGAAGACCGAAAAGCTCAGCCACCTTTAATATGAGATCACCGGAGGTCGCCATTGCACTCCTCATCGTTCCTACGGTTATAACGCCGTGGGAGTTGACAGGCAAGCCCCTACGGAGATAAAACCGTAGGAGCGGATGGGAATGTTTCGGAAAGCCGGACGCAAAGCGGCCGCGCGAAGGAGTTCGTACCTCCCGCACGCGGCCTAACCCCAGACACGAGGATAGGTCATGTCCAAGGCTACCAAGACATATACCACCACCGCGCCCGTTCTGCGCGCCTTTAGCCTCCTCGCCGAACTCGTCGCAGCCGCTGCCATCATCGGCGGCGGAAGCGTCCTGACGGCTCTGGCTACACTGGCGTGAGGGAGGTGAGCATGACGAACAACCGCGTAACCCTCTCGAACATCGACAGGGCACACATCGAGAATGCAGGTCTCGATATCAAAGAGACCACGAACCTGCTGAGGGCGGCCCTCTTCATTGTTCAGGCTGGTGAGGCCACCGACTTGGAGCGCGAGGAGATTGCGGCCTTGGCCGCTGTCATCAAGCAGGCCCACACCACCGCATCGACCCTTGCGGATGAATGGCAGGCAATCGTCGGGCAGGAGGGCTGACCATGACAGACCACGCCACCACCCCCGACGCGCGCCTCTTCACGATCCTCCGCCTGCGTGACGAAGTCCTGGCGACTATCAACAACGCCTATCCCCTTGAGGATGACGAGGGGGACGCCTTGTGCGAGGCCCTGGCCGAAATCGAGCGGGCGGCCATGCACTGCCCCATCACCACACCGGCTGGCCTCGCCGCCAATGCCGGGATGGTTCACGCCGCGATGAAGGGCTGCATGGCCGGCGTTTCGGGACGCGATCACCTGAGTTGCCTGCTGCGCGGCCTGTTCGAGAAGATCGAGGCTATCCACGTGAGGCAGGAACCATGCGCCTCCTGAACCTCCTCCAAGCCCGCGCCTGTCTGTGGATCGCTCGCAAGGCGGTTCGCCACCTCGAACGGTGCACGCGGCGGGCTACCCTAGGAGCCTAACCCATGGCCTCGATCCGGAAGCGCAGTTGGACAACGAGCAAGGGGGAGCCCCGCTCGGCATGGGTGGTCGATTTCGTTGACGCCGCGGGCAACCGCGACAGGAGACAATTCGACACCAAGCGAGAAGCCGACGCCTTCCGGGTCGAGGTCGAAGGACAGCTCCGGGCGGGCACGTACCGCCCGGATGCTCGCAAGGTGACGGTGAAGGAAGCGGCCGAAGCCTTCGTGGAGCATTGCCGCGGCCGGATGGAACGCGGCGAGCGGATGACGCGGACCACTTTCGAGACCTATCGAGGCTACATCTCCAATCACGTCCTGCATCCGGAGCACGGGATTGGAGGGCTCAAGCTGGCGCAACTCACGAGCGGTCAGGTCGGGCGGTTCCGGGATAGCCTGCGCTCGGCGGGCGTGAGCGTCCCCACCACCCGCAAGATCCTATCGACACTGCAGGGCGTGCTGGAGCATGCCAAGAGCCGGGATCTTCTTGCCGTAAACGCGGCCAAGGGCACGAGGGTGATCGGTCGCCGCGACGAGGATTCGAAGAAGATCACGCCGCCCTCGAAGGCCGAGCTGCAGGCTCTCTTAGCCGTGGCACCCCCTCCCCTCCGGCGCCGGATCCTGTTCTCGGCCGCCACGGGGGTTCGGGCGAGCGAGCTTTATGCGCTGCGCTGGCACCACATCGACTTCACAGCGGGCGAGGTCCGGATCGAGACCCGAGTGGACCGCCACCGCCAGGAGGACACCACCAAGACAGAGGCTGGCGTCCGAACGATCCCCCTCGCCTCCCCGATCCTCGCCATGCTCAAGGCTTGGCGCCTGGGGAGCGGCTACTCACGGGATAGTGACCTGATCTTCCCGAACAGCCGCGGCCGGTATAGCAGCCATTCCAACATCGGAACGAAGGAGTTCCGGCCGGCGCGCAAGGCAGCGGGCTTGCCGGATCTGAACTGGCATGCGCTGAGGCACTTCGCAGTCTCCTGCTGGATCGAGCAGGGTCTATCGCCGAAGACTGTCCAGACCTTTGCGGGGCATAAGAGCCTGGAGGTCACGATGAGCCGCTACGGGCACCTTTTCCCGTCCGAGGATCACCGCGTAGCCATGGAAGCAATCGCGGTCGAACTATTCCGCTAAGAGCTGGCCGGCACACAAATGGCACATGCCGGCGCCAGCATTATTGAGGAATAAGCAGAATTTCACACGAGTACGCCCGGTCTCCGACCGGGAGTTCTTTATCGCGCAGCAGAACGGCGACGCGGGCACCTTCGTCAGCGCGCCCTACCGACCCCGCGCGGGCGTCTCGACCTGGTCCTTCGGGATCAGCCGCCGTCGCACAACGCCTGACGGCCGCTTCGACGGCACCGTGCACGTCACGCTCGACACCGGCCATTTCTCGGACTTCTGGAAAACCGTCAGCTTGGATTCGCAGCACGTCATCTCTCTGGTGCGGCACGATGGTGAGGTGCTGGCGCGCTATCCCGCTCAAATCGGGGAGCGGCTCAAACTCGGACCTGATGCCCCCTTCGGGCAGGCTCTCGCCCGCTCACCCAACGGTCTCTACACCGCCACGTCCGAGGTGGACGGGATCGAGCGCATCAATGGCTACAGGACCCTCGACCGGTATCCGCTGACGATCAACTACAGCGTTGAAACCCGTGCCATTCTGGCCCCCTGGTGGCGGAACCTGGTGCTCTATGCCGGCCTTGCGGCGCTCGGGTGGGCGGCCCTCATCGGGGTCACCCGACAGGCCTTGAGGCGCGCCCATCGCGAAGCCGTCGCTTTCGAGGAACTGCAGACGGAGACCCAGAGGCGGCGGGAGACGGAGGCACGGCTTCAGCAGGCCCAGAAGATGGAAGCGGTGGGCCAGCTCACCGGCGGCATCGCCCACGACTTCAACAACCTCCTCACCGTCATCCTCGGCAATGCCGAGCAGCTCGCGGAGGAACTTACGGATCCGCAGCTCCACGATCTCGCGGAGATGATCCTGGACGCCGCCGAGAGAGGAGCCGATCTCACGAAGCATCTGCTGGTGTTCGGCCGACGCCAGACCCTGAAGCCGGAGCGCCTGAACCTGGATGAGGTCCTTCGCAGCATGGAGCCGCTGCTCCGGCGGACGATCAGCGAGAACATCGAGATCGTCACCCAATGCCGCTCCAAGACCTTTTCCGCCGTCACCGACCGGGCTCTGCTGGAGAGCGCCCTTTTGAACCTCGTGGTCAACGCGAGAGATGCCATGTCGCAGGGAGGCACCCTCACGATCAGGACGGGTGAGCGGTTCGCCACGTTGAAGGACGGCAACCTCCCCGCCGGGCAGTCGATCGTCTTCATCAGCGTCGAGGACACCGGCACGGGGATGCCGCCCGAGGTGCTGAAGCGGGTGTTCGAGCCGTTCTACACCACCAAGGAGGTGGGCAAGGGCTCGGGCCTGGGATTGTCCATGGTCTACGGCTTTGCCGATCAGGCGGGAGGGCACGTCACCATCGAGAGCACGGTCGGCAAGGGAACCTGCGTGACCATCCTCCTGCCCGCGATCGACACACCGCCCGAGGAGACCGCCGAGGATCCTGGGGAAGCCTCACAGGGCGTGGCGGGCGGACAGAAGGTTCTGGTAGTTGAAGATGAGGACCGGGTCCGACACTTCGTCTGCGCCCAGCTCGTCGCGCTTGGCTATCGGGTCTCGTCCGTGTCCAACGGTCGGGACGCACTTGTCGTGCTGCAGGAGGATGGCAGCTTCGACCTCCTCTTGACCGATGTCGTGCTGCCGAAGGGGCTCACCGGCGTCGAGCTTGCCAAACAGGCTTCGATCATCAGCCCGGGAATCAAGGTGCTCCTCACCTCCGGCTACTCGGAAGAGACGTTCCTGCGCCACGGCAGGCCCGATCTGGACGTGCCGATCTTGCAGAAGCCTTACAAGAAGAAGCAAATGGCCGAGGCCCTCAGGAAGGCGCTGGAACCACCCGCCTCCCAACGGCCCGAGGCAGTCCCGGCTGGACGGACCACCATGGTGCGGGCGGCATCCTAGGCCGACGCGCAGACCGCGGACAGGGGTGGCCTCCGGGTCTCCTCGGCACTGGTCCGGGAGCCTGAACGCGGCTGACGGCCGTTCTCTGCGGAGGAAGCAGAGCGACGGGTTCGCGAAAGCGGCAAAGGCCGACATCAGGGCGCAGCGGGCCGTCAGGTTTGGCGCTCATCGCACCCGCAACGCCGACCGAGGGACGGCCGGAGGGCGGGATTCGTCACGCAACGGGTCTGCAGCCTCGCACGAGGAGCGCAGACAGGCGGCTCGATCATGGAATTCGCTGGCGGTCTCGGGAGGACTCGAACCTCCGACCTTCGGTTTAGGAAACCGCTGCTCTGTCCTGCTGAGCTACGAGACCATGCCTGGCAACGCCTTTAGCATGGTCCCAGCAGTGGTTCTAGGGTGCGGCGGCGGTCGGGCCCGTGATGAGCGCCAAGTGCCGGTCGCCAGGGCCGCCGGGTCCGAGTTCACCCGGATCGGGTGCGCTCGCATGCGGGACAGCCGCCGGAGCCGGGCAGCCGGATCAAGGGGGCGCCGGCGGGTCAGGACCATACGGCAAGGCCTGAAGTCCTGCGACGCCTCTGCTAAGCTTGGCCCATGCGGTGGTCTCTCTTCATGCTCCTCCTCGTCCTCGGAACAGGACCGGCCTGGCCCCAGGCCGACCGGGTGCGGGACCGCAGCGGCGAGGCGTCGCCCTGCGGCGAGCCTGCGTCCGAGGATCGCGTGGCCGGGGTTTCCGACACCGGCGAGATCGTCCTCGGCTCCGGACGGGTGGCGCGGCTTGCGGATGTGCGCTGGCCCGACGGGGCGCGCTTCCGCAACGCCGTCCTGCCCTGGCTGCGCGACCAAGTCGGCCAGGCGGTCGAGATCCGCGCGGGGCCGCCCGACCGGTGGAACCGGCATCCCGCCCGGATCGTGCTCGGCCCGGCGGCGATGCCCGCCGGGTCGGGGCCGGTCGACATGGCCCGGTACCTCGTCCGCAACGGCCTCGCCCTGGTGGATCCGGGCGAAGCCGAGGGCCTGTGCGAGCGCACGCTGCTCGCCGCCGAGGCCGAGGCCCGCCGGGAGCGCCTCGGGCTTTGGGCGGAGGAGGACGCACCTCTGCTCCCCGCCTCCGCGACCGGGGCGCTGCGCGAGCGGGTCGGAGCCTTCGCGATCGTGGAGGGTCGGGTCCGCAGCGTCGGGGAGCGGGAGAGGCGCACCTACCTGAATTTCGGCAGCGCCTGGGCCGAGGATTTCACGGTCACGATTCCGAAACGAAGCTGGGCGATCCTGGCCAGGAATGGCGTGTCGGCCTCCGGTCTCCGAGGCCGGCCCGTGCGGGTGCGGGGCGTCCTGGAGGAATGGAACGGACCGGCGCTGACCCTCTCCGCTGCGGATGCCCTCGAGATCCTCGATCGGGCGCCAAGCCCTGTGTCGGCGGGCGGCCCTGGAGCCTCCGGGAGCCGCCATAGAGGTGCGTCCCGCTGGTGGCAGGATGCCCCGGAGGTGCCAAGAGGCCGCGACCAAGACCCTACCCGCCGATGACCGGGTGAGCTATGGAGCAGACGGAACACCGTTGCGGTGCAAAAAGATCGAGCCGGACGGCGCAGGGACGATCATGACGAGGGGCATTCCGAACACGATCCGGCGCCTGGCCGCGGCTGCCCTGCTGGCCGCGACCGTTCAGGCCTGCGGGAGCGCCGGCGGCGGGCCGGATGTCATGCTGCCGCCCGAGACCCCGCGGGTCGTCGGCGTCGAGCGGCCGAGCGACCGCGATCACACCCGGCTCGTGGCCGCCTTCGGCGGCGAGGTTCGCGCGCCAGCCCTGCAGCGCCTCCTGACCGAGACCGCGGCGCGGCTGGTCGCCGCCAGCGACCGGCCGAACGAAACCTACCAGGTCACGATCCTCAACTCGCCCGTCGTCAACGCCTTCGCGCTCCCGTCGGGCCGGCTCTACGTCACCCGGGGCCTCCTGGCGCTCGCCAACGACACGGCGGAGATCGCCGCGGTGCTCTCGCACGAGATCGCCCACGTGGCCCTGCGCCATGCGGGCGCCCGCGCGGACCTCGAAGCCAACTCGACTCTCGTCACGCAGGTCACCGCCCAGCTCCTCAAGCGCCCCGACGAGGCCGCGGAGCTGCGCGACCGCTCGCGCCTCACCCTCGCGAGCTTCTCCCGCAACCAGGAGCTCGAAGCCGACAAGGCCGGCGTTGCCGTGCTGTCCCGCGCGAACTTCGACGCCTATGGCGCCTCACGCTTCCTGACCGCGCTCGGGCGCTCCGGCGGCGGCTCCGACAGCAACCGCCCGGCGCTCACCGACATGCTCGCCACCCATCCGAGCACCAACGAGCGTATCGCGCTGACGCTCCTGGCGGCCCGCCGCATCGGCGCCCCGGGGCTCGGCGAGGCCGACCGGGCCCGCTACCTCGCGGCGGTGGAGGGCCTCGCCTTCGGGGACGATCCGGCCGATGGGGTCGTGCGCGGGCGCCGGTTCGTGCACGGGCGGCTCGGCGTCGCCTTCGAGGCCCCGGAGGGCTTCGCGATCGAGAATACCTCCCGGGCGGTGATCGGCTCGACCGCGGACGGCGGGCGCCGCCTCCTCTTCGATGCGCTCGAGGCGGCCGACGGCACCGGCCTCGACGAGGTGCTGCGGACGACCTGGAACGAGTCGATCGACCCCGACAGCTTCGCGACCAGCAGCGTCAACGGCCTGGCGGTCGCGACCGCGACCTCGCGCGGGCAGGATTGGGTCTTTCGCCTGGCCGCCATCCGGGTCGGCGCCACCACCTTCCGGCTGATCCTCGGGGCGCGCAGCGTCAATGCGGATGTGGAGCGCGCCTTCCAGCGGACCCTCGGGAGCGTGCGTCATGTGACGCCGGAGGAGGCTCGGGATGTCCAGCCGCTCCGACTCGCGACGGTGGCGGCGCAGCCCGGCGACACGGCGTCGTCCTTGAGCGGGCGCATGGCGACGGACCGGCCGCTGGAGCGGTTTCTGCTCCTCAACGGCCTCGAGGCCGACGCGGCCCTGACGCCGGGCCAGCGCTACAAGATCGCTGTCGAATAGGCGCGGGGGGGGGGGGGGGGGGGGGGGGGGGGGCGGCCCGGCCCGCCCCCCCCCCCGCCGGCGGCCCGCCCCGACAAACCGCCCGCGGAGCGCGCCGGCGCTCAGACGAAGGCGCCCGAGGCGTGGGGGAAACGGTCCACGAGGGCCCGTTTCAGCTTTTCCAGCGCGCGGTTCTCGATCTGGCGCACGCGCTCCTTCGAGATACCGAGCCGGTCGCCGAGGAACTCGAGCGTGACCTGCTCCTCCTCGAGCCGGCGGGCGCGCAGGATGCGCAGCTCGCGCTCGTTGAGGACCTCGAGGGCCTGCTGGAGCCAGCGGACCCGGCGCTCGCTGTCGATCACGTCGGTGACGCTCTCATCGGGGAGCGGCGCATTGTCGACCAGGAACTCGACCCGCTCGGCCGAGTTGCCGGCGTCCGCATCGAGGACGGGGGCGTTGAGGGAGGTGTCGGGGGCCGAGAGCCGCGCATCCATGAGGGCCACGTCGGCGCTGGAGACGCCGATCGCCTCCGCGATGGTGGCGTGAACCTCGCTGGAGATCCGCTCCTCGCCGCCGCGGGTGAGGCGGGCGCGCAGGCGGCGCAGGTTGAAGAACAGGGCCTTCTGGGCCGAGGAGGTCCCGCCGCGGACGATGGACCAGTTGCGCAGGATGTAGTCCTGGATCGAGGCGCGGATCCACCAGGTCGCATAGGTCGAGAACCGCACCTCCCGCTCCGGCTCGAACCGGGCCGCGGCTTCGAGGAGGCCTACATGGCCCTCCTGGACGAGGTCGGCCATCGGCAGGCCGTAATGGCGGAAGCGGGCCGCGATCGCGATCACGAGCCGCATGTGAGCCGCCGTAAGGCGGTGAAGGGCGTTCTCGTCCCGGTCCTCCTTCCAGCGGACCGCCAACAGGCGCTCTTCTTCCCGATCGAGGAACGGAGCGTCCATGGCAGCTCGCACGAACCGGCGACGCACCCCCGAGATTTCTCCCATCGCGTTCTCCCTGGCGCACACGAGCCAACTTACGAGGTGGCAGAAAGTTCAGATCACAGCGGTCAAGTTTTTGAAAAATAGGCGTGACTGTTGCGCGAACAAGACACCGGAGCGATCGGGACACAAAAAAGGCGGGACAGCGCAACGCCGGACCGGCGCTCGGCCCAACAAAAAGCCCGGCTCGAAAGCCGGGCTTGCGTTGATCGTGACGATGGAAGGCCCGCTCAGGCGGCCTCGTCCTGCAGGTCTTCGCCCTCGCCCTCGGCGCCCTTCACGCGACGGGGCGACTTGGCGAGGCTCTGCTCGATGAGCTTGAGCGCCTCGGTCTCGGTGATCTTGTTGACCGCGGAGATTTCGCGCACGACGCGATCGAGGGCGGATTCGTAGAGCTGCCGCTCGGAATAGGACTGCTCGGGCTGCGCCTCGGAGCGGTACAGGTCGCGCACGACCTCGGCGACGGCGATCAGATCGCCCGAATTGATCTTGGCTTCATATTCCTGGGCGCGACGCGACCACATGGTGCGCTTGACGCGCGCGCGGCCGGTGAGGATCTCGAGGGACTTGCCGACCAGAGCGGGCTCGGCGAGCTTGCGCATGCCCACGCTCGTGGCCTTGGCGGTGGGGACGCGCAGAACCATCTTGTCCTTTTCGAAGGAGACGACGAACAGTTCGAGCTTGAAGCCGGCGATCTCCTGCTCCTCGATGGCCGTGATACGGCCGACGCCGTGAGCCGGATAGACAATCGCTTCACCCATCTTGAAACCCAGACGCGGGGTGGACTTCTTGGCGGTCGTCATACGAGAAAGGCCTCCTGTTGCCCACGCCTCTCGGCGGGGGCGGTTCTGCCGAGGTCGCCACGCCCGAAGGGCATGGCGGGTTGGTCGTCTGGCGCCGGGCTCGATGACCCGGGCCTCCCTGCCATTTCGTCCGCCCGCGAGGATGAGGCCCCCGCGATGCGGCCGGATCTCACATTCCCAGGGCAGCAGACGCCTCAGGATGAGCCGCTCAAGAAAAGCCGCGAGGTCAGCGAAACGTCTCGTCCCGCAAGATCCTCGAGCTTTCCTTTGCTGAATCAATGCCCCTCGAGCCCCGTGACGCAGGACTGATAAATCATCCTTGGCCGCGGGTTGTGGATATCGTTCCGTCTTCTGTGAGCTGCCCGTTCGCGGATGACCCTCGCGAAAGGCGCAGGCAATGGCATATCCAGCGTGTATACCACGGGATTGGCCAAAAAGCAAAAATATTTCAGACTAATGGCCAAGACCCGTCGCCCCGGCCCCTGCCCGTGGCGGCAGGGCGAGCGGCAATCCGGGGCCGATCCGATCGCACCGGCAACGGGACGGACGCCCCGGCGGGGCACCTGTCAGCGCGGCCTGGGCTGCCGCCACTCCGGAGCCCGCAGGGTGCTCAGTCCCCCGTGCCGGGGTTGGGCGAGAAATAGGCTTCGTATTTGCCCGGCTTGCCGTCGAACTCCTTGGCGTCGGCAGGCGCGTCCTTCTTCTGGGTGATGTTGGGCCAGCTCTTGGCCAGGTCGGCATTGATCTTGAGCCATTGCTCCAGGCCCGGCTCGCTGTCGGGCTTGATCGCCTCGGCCGGGCATTCGGGCTCGCACACGCCGCAATCGATGCACTCGTCGGGGTGGATGACGAGCATGTTCTCGCCTTCGTAGAAGCAATCCACCGGGCACACCTCGACGCAATCCATATACTTGCACTTGATGCAGTTCTCGGTGACGACGTAGGTCATGGTGATCCTTCGGCGGACGATGGAAGAGCACAGGAGCGGAGGCCGGCGATCCGAACCCCCTAAGCCAGGCCGGGACGCCGTCGCCGCTCTAGCGGCTGCCGCCGCGGCTGACAAGCGCTCCGTTGCCGCTTGCGGCGGGCTGCATGCACAACGCCGGCGGCGCCCCGGCGTTCAGTCCACCGAGCTGGAGGGACCCGGCCCGAGCGGGCTCAGACGGCCGGAGGCTCGGGGCTGCCCTGCCGGGTGAGGTCGGTATAGAGCCCCTGCGCTTCGGTGGCGGGGCCCCGACGCTCGCCGAGATCCTCGATGCGGACCACCACGGCGCCGCGCGGCAACGCCACCGTGATGACGTCGCCGATGGCGAGCGCCTTGGCGGCGTTGTCGGTGCGCTGGCCGTTGACCCGCACGAAGCCGCTCGTGACGAGCTTGGCGGCCAGCGTCCGTGTTTTCGCGAAGCGCGCGTACCAGAGCCACTTGTCGAGCCGCTGCCGGTCCTCGCGCATGGCCCTCTCGCCTCAGAACCCGAAGGACGGGTTCGTCACCGCTTGCCGCCCTTCTGGTCTTCGAGCTGCGCCTTGAGGGCGGCGAGCTTGGCGAAGGGGGAGTCGGGGTCCGGCGCCCGGTCGCGACGCTCGTCGCGCCGGTTGTCGGGCCGCCGCTCCGGCGGGCCGGAACGGCGCACGTCAGGACGTGACTCGGGCCGCGGGCCGCGCCGCTCCTCGGTGCGCTCGGGACCGCGCGGCGGGCGGTTCTGGGGCTGTCCGCCCCCTCCTTCGGCACGACGCTCCTGGTTGCGGTCGGGCCGGTCGCGGCGCTGATCCGGGCGCCGGTCGCCCTGCGGGCGATGGCCCGGCTGGCGGTCCCCCTGGGGGCGTTCTCCCTGGGGGCGCTCGCCTTGAGGGCGCTCACCTTGGGGACGCTCGCCCTGCGGCCGGCCGCCCTCGCGGCGCCGGTCGCCCTCGCGGCCGTGGCGCGAGCGGGCGTGACGGGGCTGGCGTTCGCTGCGGTGCTGCAGGCGCCAGACCGCGATCAGAGCCGGCGCTTCGGCCGGCGTAGCGGATGTCTCCGCGGACGGCGTCTCCGCGGGGCTGTCAGGCGCGCCGGCCTCATCGGAGCCCGGCTCCGCGGCGGTCTCAGGCGTCACCGCCTCGTCGGGCAGTGCGTCTGCGGCGGGAGATGGAAGCTCCTCCGAGACCGCAAGGGCTGCGGGCTCCAGCTCCGCCGAGATCAGGGTGGCTTCGGCCGGCGCGGCCTCCTCGGAGGCATCCGCCTGATCAGGCGCATCCGCACCATCCGGGCTGGCCGAGGCCGGCTCGACGGCGGCATCGGTCGCATCCGCAACGGGCTGCACCTCGGCGGTCGCGTCCGGCGCGACTGGATCCACAGCCTCGTCCGAGGTCGCGGGCGTGTCCGAGGACGCTGCTTCGTCCGCGGCCTCAGGCATCTCGGCCCCGGCCGTCGCGGCATCCGCGATCTGCGGCGTCTCGGCATCGGCCACCGAAGCGTCCGCGGGCCGAGCCGCATCCGCGGCGGGCGGCGTGACCTGCCGCGGCGCCGGCACCAGGGGCACCGTGATGGCCGGGCCCGGACGCTGCTCGGCCACGTAGCCGAGCGAGCGCAGGATCGAGGCGAAATCCTCGCCCGAGCAGCCCACGAGCGAGGTCATGGAGACGGTCGGGACGAAGCCCTCGCCGTCGGCGGCGCCGGCGGGCGGCTCGCCCGGGGTGACGCCGGGCCGGTAGGCGATGGCGGGGCGGATGAGATCGGCAAGGCGTTCCAGGATGTCGACGCGCACGGCTCGCGCGCCGCAGACCCGGAAGCCCGCGGCCCGGTAGAGGCCCGGCGCGATCCCGGTGTCCACGGGGATCGAGGTCCGGCCGGAGCCCGCGAGATGCGCGATGTCGTCGATGCCCTTCTGGTCCAGCCCGCCATGGGTCAGGGCCCAGAGCTGCGCCGCAAGCGTGCGCGGCGCGGGCTTGAGAAGCGCGGGCAGATAGAGGTGATAGGCGCCGAAGCGGACCCCGAGCTTGCGCAGCGCCGCGCGACCGTCCTGGTCGAGGCTGCGGACCTCGTTGAGGACCTTGGAGCGCTCGAGCACGCCGAGCGCCTCGCCGATCTGGAAGGCGATGCCGCGGGCCAGCCCGGTGAGCTCCGGGTGATCCTCGAGCTGCAGCACCGGCCCGAGCAGGCGCACGATATGGGCCTTGAGCCAGGCCTTGAGCCGCGTCTCGACCTTGTCGCGCGCCGGACCCGTGAGCTGCTCGTCGGCGAAGACGCGCAGGCGCGGCTCGAACAGCTTGTCGCCCGGCTCGAGCTTCGCGACCGGATCGCCCTGCCAGCGGATCGTGCCGTCGTTGGAGAGCACGAGGGTGGTATCGGCCGCCATGGACAGGCGGTCGGCACGCGCCTCGATCTCGCTCGCGAGCGCCTTCTGGGCTGCGCTGCGCAGGGTCTTGGCCTCCTCGGCGCTCTCCGTGCCGGGATCGGGCACGAACAGGAAGCCGTGGAGGTGGCCGACATGTTGACCTTCGACGGTCACATCGCCGGAGGCAGTGATCTGGGCCTCTAACATCGTGTTCTCTCTGAGGCGCCGCATCAGAACGCTCGTGCGTCGGTCGACGAAGCGTTGCGCGAGCCGCTCATGAAGGGCATCCGACAGCTTGTCCTCTACCTGACGCGTGACGCCCTGCCAATGCTCCGGGTCGCGCAACCAGTCGGGGCGGTTGGCCACGAAAGTCCAGGTGCGGATCTGGGCGATGCGGTTCGAGAGCGTGTCGATGTCGCCGTCGGTGCGGTCCATGGCGCCGACATGGCGCCCGAACCAATCGTCCGGCACGGCGCGATTCGTCATCAGGAAGCGGAAGAGCTGGCCCACGAGGTCCGCATGGGTCTGCGGCGAGGTCTTGCGGTAGTCCGGCACCTGGCAGACCTGCCATAGGCGCTCGACCGCGGCCTTCGACCGCGCGAGGTCCTGGATGTCGTCCTCGCGCGCCAGGATCTCGAGGGAGGCGAGATCCTCGCCCATGGGCGCGCGCACGAGACCATGCTCGCGGGGCTGGTCGGCGAGGCTGTCGCGCAGGGCCCCGATCGACGCGAAGTTGAGGTCGGGGTTGCGCCATTGCAGCACCTGCACGGGATCGAAGGCGTGATCCTCCAGGGCCTGCACGGTCTCGGCGTCGAAGGGCGGGCAGCGCGCGGTCGTCCCGAAGGTGCCGTCGCGCATGTAGCGCCCGGCGCGGCCTGCGATCTGGCCGAGTTCGGCGGGGTAGAGCTTGCGGAACCGGAAGCCGTCGAACTTCTTGTCGGACGCGAAGGCGACATGGTCGACGTCGAGGTTGAGGCCCATGCCGATGGCGTCGGTGGCCACGAGATAATCCACGTCGCCGGCCTGGTAGAGCTCGACCTGGGCGTTGCGGGTGCGGGGCGAGAGCGCGCCGAGCACCACCGCGGCGCCGCCGCGCTGGCGGCGGATCAGCTCCGCGATCGCATAGACCTCCTCGGCCGAGAAGGCCACGATCGCCGAGCGGTGCGGCAGGCGCGAGACCTTCTTCTCGCCCGCGAAGGTGAGCTTGGAGAGGCGCGGACGGGTGACCACGTGCACGCCGGGGATGAGCGCCTCGATGAGGGGGCGCATGGTCGAGGAGCCGATCAGGAGCGTCTCCTCCCGGCCGCGCTGGTTCAGGAGGCGGTCGGTGAAGACGTGGCCGCGATCGAGGTCGGCGGCGAGCTGGATCTCGTCGACCGCCACGAAGGCGAGGTCGAGGTCGCGCGGCATCGCCTCGACCGTGGAGATCCAGTAGCGCGGCCGGTCGGGCTTGATCTTCTCCTCGCCGGTCACGAGGGCAACGTTGTGGACGCCCGCCCTCTCGACGACCCGCTGGTAGACCTCCCGCGCGAGCAGGCGGAGCGGCAAGCCGATCATGCCGCTCTCGTGGCCGAGCATGCGCTCGATGGCGAGGTGGGTCTTGCCGGTGTTGGTGGGGCCGAGCACGGCGGTCACGCCGCGCGAGCGCGCCTGCGGCGGCAGGGAGCGACGCATGATCCGTTCGGGCTGCCGGTTCCGTGTCGCCAGGGCGCCGGCAAGGTCGCCGAGGGATGAAAAGGAGCGATGGGCCATCAAGTCAGATGCTGACGGAGCCGGTCGGGTTCCCTTCAGGCCTCATCCGCGTGAGGAAGAGCCCGATCAGAGGCTCGGACGGAGCAAGGCCCGTCGAGGGCCGGCGATCCCGTCATATGGGAAGGCCGCGGCCGAATCGCCACCGTCCGAATGCTGGTTTTCGGCCGTTCCGCGCCGATTTCGCCGCCCCGCCGCGGGCTACTCGATTGCCGGAGGCGCATCCTCGGCGCTCGCGGAGGCCGGGACGACCTTGGCGTCGTTCTCGATCGACCAGCGGGATGCCTCGATGAGGCTCATGCCCGAGGCGGTCTTCACCTCGATGCGCATCGGCAGCAGGAGGCGCGCGCTCTCGACCGGGGCGAGCCAGACCCACATGTCCCGGTTGTCCTCCATGAACTTGGTCGAGGGCCGGTCGGCGCGATGGCCGGAAATCGCCACGTAGCGGGCGCTGCAGACGATCACCGGGCCCTTGTAGCCCGGCTTCTCGACGGTCTTGGTCTCGGAATAGCGCAGGACGATGTCGAAGCGGGCGGCGCCGTCGAAGACCGGGATGGTGCGGTTGCAATTCGTCGGATCGGTCGGGCCGCCCCGGGCGGTCACCGGCATCAGCAGGCCGCTCACGGGGTCCACGACACCGCGCTTGTGGGCCTCGCGCACGGGCACGCGACCGGGCCGTTCCTCGAGGGGCGGGTCGATCGCAAGGGCGGCGACCGACCCGCCCGAGAGGCCCATCCGCACGGTGCGCTGGCTCTCGGAGGAGCGCGACGTGATCGCGAAGGAGGACGGCACCGGGTGGCCGCCCCCGACCGACCCCGTCGAGGTCGCCGCGCCCTTGCCGCCCGTGAGGAGGCCGGCGAGCCCCGTCAGCCGGACCTGGAGCTGCATCTTGTAGCGCGACCCGTCGACGGTGGTGGCGAGATCCGCGTTGCCGAGCGGCAGGCCGCTGAGCCAGATGCCGTAATCGGCCTTGACGGTGGCGGCCGAGGCCGCGCCCGCGGTGAAGAGGCCTGCAGCCAGGCCGAGAAGGGAAGTCCGGATTGGGCGCATGGCGTCCTCGTGGCGGAGCGTGAGCCGGCACAGCGTGGCGGCTCGAATCAGGTGGAATCGTGGCGTGGCAGTGGTTAAAAATCGAGTTGCCCGGCCCGCCGCCTCTTGCCACAGGCCGATCGGGTGCGGCCGGCGGCCACGCGATCACCGCTCGGGCCGAGGGAGCGAGGCGGCGCAGCCGCGCGGTCACCGCTCAGGCCGAGGGGGCGAGGCGGCGCGGCCGCGCGATCACCGCTCAGGCCAAGGGAGCGAGGCGGCGGGTCCGCACGTCCTTGACTCCTGGGGTGGTTCTGCCCTATAGGCTCGCGCCTTCCAAGGACTTCTGGTGTCCGGTCGTCACGGGATCTGCGTTCGAGCAAACCCGTGAAAGCCTTGGCCGCGACCCTTCTGACAATAGGATTGATCCCATGTCGCGCCGTTGCGAACTGACCGGCAAGGCCGTTCTGACCGGTCACCTCGTGAGCCACTCGAACCGCAAGACCAAGCGGCGGTTCCTGCCCAACCTCTGCAATGTCACGCTGCAGTCCGATACGCTCGGCCGCGCCGTGCGCCTGCGCATCTCGGCCAATGCGCTCCGCACCGTGGAGCACCGCGGCGGCCTCGACGCGTTCCTGGCCAAGGCCAAGGGCGACGAGCTGTCCCTGAACGCCCGCAACCTGAAGCGCGAGATCGAGAAGAAGCTCGCCGCGGCGAGCTGACGCTTCTCTCCGGCTTTCTCCTTTTCGGAGACGATGCGGGCGGCCCTCGGCCGCCCGTTTTGCGTTGTCCGGCCATGCCGCATCGGCTTCAGGCCGAGGGCGACCGCCATGAACCCGCACCCGATGTCCGGCCACGCCACATTGGCGGCTGCCTGAGGATGGTGAGTGACCATGAACCTGCATCCTACCCGAGACCGCCGCGACTTCCTCGTCGCGCTCGCCGCCATGACCGTGGTGGTGCTCTCCTCCAACATCCTCGTCCAGTATCCGGTCGCCCTCGGGAGCCTGGCCGATTACCTGACCTGGGGCGCGTTCTCGTATCCCTTCGCCTTCCTGGTCACGGACCTCTCGAACCGCCGCTTCGGCCCCAGGGGCGCGCGCCGGGTGGTCTATGCGGGCTTCGTCCTGGCGGTGCTGCTCTCCGCCGTGTTCGCGACGCCGCGGATCGCCATCGCCTCCGGCACGGCCTTCCTGGCCGCGCAGCTGCTCGACATCGCGATCTTCAGCCGCCTGCGCGGGCGGGCCTGGTGGCTGCCGCCCTTCGCGTCCTCGGTGGTGTCCTCGGCGCTCGATACCGCGATCTTCTTCTCGGTCGCCTTCTATTGCGGCGTGCTCCCGGGCTTCGGGTTCACGATCTCGGAATTCCTGGCGACGGCCGGCATCGCGGATTCCTGCATGGCCCTGCCCTGGGTGAACCTCGCGGCCGCGGATTACCTCGTGAAGCTCGCGCTCGCCGCGTTCTCGATCGCGCCCTACGGGGCGCTCCTCGGCATCATGCGCCGCCGGGAGAGGCTCGCCTGAGTCCTCCCCCGGTCTAGGGACCAGACGCGCGGCGGCGGGCCAGGGCCTCAGGCGTGGAGCCGCCGCCGGGGCGCCGGGGCCGGCGCTCCGCCCTCCTCGAAGAGCTCCGCGAGCTTTTCGGTCATCACGCCGCCGAGCTCCTCGGCATCCACGATCGTGACCGCGCGGCGGTAGTAGCGCGTCACGTCGTGCCCGATCCCGATGGCGATGAGCTCCACGGGCGAGCGGTTCTCGATCTCCTCGATGATGTAGCGCAGGTGCCGCTCGAGGTAGTTGCCGGGGTTCACCGAGAGGGTCGAATCGTCCACCGGCGCGCCGTCCGAGATCACCATCAGGATGCGCCGCTGCTCGGGCCGGCCGAGCAGGCGCTTGTGCGCCCAGTCGAGCGCCTCCCCGTCGATGTTCTCCTTGAGCAGCCCCTCGCGCATCATCAGGCCGAGATTCTTGCGCGCCCGGCGCCAGGGCGCGTCGGCGGACTTGTAGACGATGTGGCGCAGGTCGTTCAGGCGCCCCGGGTTCGCGGGCTTGCCGGATTGCAGCCAGAGCTCCCGCGCCTGTCCGCCCTTCCAGGCCCGGGTCGTGAAGCCGAGGATCTCGACCTTCACGCCGCAGCGCTCGAGGGTGCGCGCCAGGATATCGGCGCAGGTGGCCGCCACGGTGATGGGCCGGCCGCGCATGGAGCCGGAATTGTCGAGGAGGAGCGTCACCACCGTGTCGCGGAAGTTCGTGTCCTTCTCGTGCTTGAACGAGAGCGGCTGGAACGGGTCCATGACGATCCGGGGCAGGCGCGCCGGGTCGAGCATGCCCTCCTCGAGGTCGAACTCCCAGGCCCGGTTCTGCTGTGCCATCAGGCGGCGCTGCAGGCGGTTGGCGAGGCGCCCCACGACGCCCTGGAGATGGGCGAGCTGCTTGTCGAGATAGGCGCGAAGGCGCGTCAGCTCGTCGGGATCGCAGAGATCCTCGGCGTGGATCACCTCGTCGAACTTCGCCGTGAAGGGCTTGTAGTCCGGGCCCCGGGGCTCGTTGCGCTGCGAGGACGGCGGGCGCCAGGATTCGGACGCCTCCTCGGAATCGGCCTCGTCGGATTCCTCGGGCATCTCGCCGGAGGGCGCGTCGGCGGCCTCCGTGGCGCCCTCCTCGAGGTCGTCGGTCGCGTCCTCGGAGGTCTCGATCTCCGCGCGGTCGCCCTGCGCCTCTTCCTCGCTCTCGCCCTCGCCCTGCTGCGGGTCCTGGTTCGACTCGTTCTCGTCCTCGCTCTCATCGTCCTCCGGATCGAAGGCCGATTCGTCCGCCATGTCGAGGGAGGTCAGGAGGTCGCGCACGGAGCGCGCGAAGTCGCGCTGGTGCTCGATCGTCTTCGACAGGCGGTCGAGGTCGCGGCCGGCCTTCGCCTCGATGTCGTCGCGCCAGAGATCCACGATCTTGGCCGCGGCCGGCGGGGGCTTCAGGCCCGTCAGGCGCTCGCGCACCATCAGGGCGAGCGCGTCCTCGATGGGCGCGTCCGCGCGGTCGGTGATCTCCTCGTACTTGCCGCCGCGGTGATAGCGGTCTTCCAGCATCGCGGAGAGGTTCGAGGCCATGCCGGCCATGCGCCGCGAGCCGATCGATTCGACGCGCGCCTGCTCGACGGCGTCGAACACGGCGCGGGCCGCCTGGCCCTCGGGGGCGAGGCGGCGGTGAAGGCCGGGGTCATGGCAGGCCAGCCGCAGCGCCATGGAATCCGCATGCCCGCGCAGCACGGCGACGTCCTGGGGCGTGAGCCGGCGCGGGGGCTCGGGCAGACGCGCCTTGTCGCCCATCAGCGCCGGCCGGTCGGACGCGTAGGCGACCTCGAGGTCCGACTTCCTGGCGACGGCGCGCATGCAGCCGGCGACCGCGCGCTTCAGCGGCTCCGCCGGCGCTTCCTTCTTGTCTCCGGGCTTGCGGTTCGAGATGGACATTCTTCGGCTCCACTCCCTCTCCCGCCTGCGGAGAGAGGGCTGGGGTGAGGGGCCGGCCGGTAAAGCTGAACCTCTCCCCGCCCGGGGGAGAGGTGCATTTTAGCTCAGCACGACGTTGACGGCGCTCTCCGGCAGCTCCTTGCCGAAGGAGCGCTGATAGAACTCCGCGACCAGCGTGCGCTCGAGCTCGTCGCACTTGTTGAGGAACGTCACCCGGAAGGCGAAGCCGATGTCGCCGAAGATCTCGGCGTTCTCGGCCCAGGTGATCACCGTGCGCGGGCTCATGACGGTCGAGAGGTCGCCGTTGATGAAGGCGTTGCGGGTGAGGTCCGCCACGCGCACCATCTTGTTGACGACGTCGCGCCCCTCCTGGCCCTGGTAGTGCTTGGCCTTGGAGAGGACGATGTCGACCTCCTTGTCGTGGGGCAGGTAGTTCAGGGTCGTGACGATCGACCACCGGTCCATCTGGCCCTGGTTGATCTGCTGCGTGCCGTGATAGAGGCCGGACGTATCGCCGAGGCCCACCGTGTTGGCGGTGGCGAAGAGGCGGAAGGCCGGGTGCGGCTTGATCACCCGCCGCTGATCGAGAAGCGTGAGGCGGCCCGACTGCTCCAGCACGCGCTGGATCACGAACATCACGTCCGGCCGGCCGGCATCGTACTCGTCGAAGACGAGGGCGACGTTGTTCTGGAGCGCCCAGGGCAGGATGCCGTCCTGGAAGGCGGTGACCTGCTTGCCCTCCTGCAGCACGATCGCGTCCTTGCCGACGAGATCGATGCGGGAGACGTGGCTGTCGAGATTGACCCGCACGCAGGGCCAGTTGAGGCGGGCCGCGACCTGCTCGATGTGGGTCGACTTGCCCGTGCCGTGATAGCCCGTGATCATCACGCGCCGGTTGCGCGCGAAGCCCGCCAGGATCGCGATGGTGGTCTCCCGGTCGAAGAGGTAATCGGGGTCGAGATCCGGGACGTGCTCCTCTCCCTGAGAGAAGGCCGGGACCTCCAGGTCCGAGTCGATGCCGAAGACCTGGCGCACGGACACCTTCATGTCCGGCCGGGCGGTCAGAGTCTCGGGAGTGGCTGCCATGGGGGCCTCGTGGTCAATCGTGTCGGTTGGTCAGGATCGGCGCAGGGGTGCCGCTAAGGTGCCCTTACAGCCAAGCGCACCCGGTTCATAGGGCCGGAGCCGGCCGGGCGCAATTTCCGTTCCCGCACAACGCAGTTGCGCGTCGTGCGGTTCGGCATTTTGTCGGAAGGTGCCGGCGTTCGCTTCCGCCGTCAGCACAGGCCCGCCTGCTTCAGGACGTCGTGGGCCCGGATGATGTCGCGCAGGCGCTCCTCGAAGGAGCGGTCGCCCCCGTTGGCGTCCGGGTGGAAGCGCTTCACCAGGGACTTGTACTGGGCCTTGATCGCGGCCGCGTCCGCGGTGTCGTCGAGCCCGAGCACGTCGAGGGCGCGGCGAACGGGTCCGGAATAGCGCGGCCGCTTCGGTTCCGCGGGCGCGGCGCGGCCCTGCTGCCGGAAGTCGGTGCCCCGGAGGATGCCGAGCGGGTCGACATAGCTCCATTCCCGGCCGCGCGCTTCCGAGGCCTCGCTCGAGGCGCCCGGGTTCACGCCCATGGCCCAGGTCGGGCGATGGCCGATGATCGCGTCCTTCTGATAGGCCGCGACCGCGTCGTCCGACATGCCCGCGAAGTAGTTGTACGAGGCGTTGTAGGCGCGCACGTGGTCGAGGCAGAACTGGAAATAGCGCCCCTCCTGCCCGCGCCCTTTCGGAGCCCGGTAGAGGCCCGAACCGCGGCAGCCCGGATGCTCGCAGGCCGGCCCTTCGGCGTCGCGCGGCTCGTCGGCGGTGGGCTTGATCCGGATGCGGTCGAACAGGGGCGAGTTGGAATCCATCGTCCTGGGATTATGAGCAGTGTCCATCATGGCCGGCAAGGGTTGAACGCTTTTAGCCGCACTCCCATTGAAGGGAGGAACAAACGGCCCTGCCGCCCATCGGCAGGCTTGAAGTCACGGGTGGCTCGCGCAGCGGCGGGCCGTGAGGAAGGTTTCTCGACGATGACCCTGCAGGCTTGGATCGCGCAGACGCTGGAGGAGAACCTCCGGCCCACCCACCTCGTCGTGACGGACGAATCGCACCAGCATCAGGGTCATGCGGGCTGGCGCGAGGGGGGCGAAACCCATTTCCGACTTGATATCGTGTCGGCGGCCTTCGAGGGCAAGAGCCGGGTCGAGCGTCACCGCCTCGTGAACGAGACCCTCGCAGGCGCGTTTGTGCGCGGCCTGCACGCCCTCGCCATCAAGGCGCGGGCGCCGGGGGAATAGCCGCCCGGCTGCGCCCGTCGCGCGGCGGTTCACCGAGGGCCGCCGGGCCTTACGATGCGGTCCCGATCCGCGGCCGCGCGGGGGACAGGACGTAGATCAGGCTGGCCGCCAGCAGCACGAGCCCGAAGGCCAGATGGAGATGGCCGAAAGCCGCGGCCGGTGCCATCCCGGCGTCGCCCGTCCCTTGGACGAAGAGGCCGGAGAGCCACTGCACGATTCCGGCGCCGCCGATGAAGGCGAAATTCATGAAGGTGACGCCGCGGCCGAGCAGATGCGCCGGGAAGAACAGGCGCGCATGGGCCATGAGGATGGCGTAGGTCATGCCGGCGGCGCCGATAACGGCGAGGAGCGCCAGCGCCGCCGCAGCGCTGCGCTCGCCCACCAGGCCGAGGGTGATGAAGGCCGCCGCGGTCACGAGGCTGCCCGCCAGCGTCGCGGCTTTGGGGCTCCCGAGCCAGCGCTCGATCGGACCGTAGGCAAGCGCTCCGAGGATCATCGCGGTGGCCATCACGAAGGCGGCGTTGCCGCGCTCCGTCACCGAGAAACCGTGCACCTGGCCGAAGAAGGGCGCGATCCACAGCGAGCGCGCCGCGATCACCACCGCATAGCTCGTGAAGGTGAGCGGCAGGATGAACCGGAGCGCCCGGATCCCGACGATCTCGCCCAGGCCCCCGAAGAGGGTGCCGCCGCGCTCCCGGCCCTCGACGCGGGGCGGGTCGCGCAGGAGGAGGAGGACAAGGAGCGCGCTCAGGCCGGTGATCCCGGCGATGCCGCCGATCGCGGCCCGCCAGCCGAGCAGCTCGACCGCGAGCGCGAGTGGGGTCGCCCCGAGCAGGTTCCCCGCCGTGCCGAGACCGATCATCAGGGAAGAGAGCATGGCGAAGCGCTCGACCGGATAGACGCGCCCGAAGAAATAGAGGCTCCCCATCAGGATCGGGGAGCATCCGATGCCGATGAGGGCCATGCCCGCAAGGCATTCCGCGAAGCTGCCCGCGACGCTGAGCCAGGCGGCCCCGACGACCGCCACCACCATGAAGCCCGCGATGACCCGGCGCGGCCCCGCCCGGTCGAGCGCCATCCCGACCGGGAACTGCGCGAAGGCGAAGGTCGCGAACCAGATCGCCGACAGCGCGCCGAGGTCGGCGGCATCGAGCCCGAGATCCCGCGTCAGATCCCCGGCCACGATGGCGAGGAACGCCCGGAAGAACTGACTCAGCACATAGGGAAAGAGGAGGACGAAGAAGGGGAGCACGGGGACACCCACCATCCCCGGCGCAGGCCGGGCGGGAGAGAACCGCTTCAGGAACGTGCACCCCTGCCCCCTCTCCCCGTGGGCGGGGAGAGGGCTTCGCCTGCGCACCGGCAGGCGAAGCAAGCGGAGTGAAATGGAGCGGGGGTGAGGGGGTTCTCAAGGGAGAGCGCAATCCTGACGCTCCCCCTCATCCGGTCGCGTTCCGCGACTCGACCTCTCCCCGCGTGTGGGGAGAGGGTAATGAGGGCTGCCCGGCGGAAGGCTGGGCGTGACGGTCCTACTTGATGCGTTCGAGCACGCTGACGTAGTTCGCGACCGCGGCGCCGCCCATGTTGAAGATGCCGCCGAGCACGGGGTTGCGCAGCTGCATGTCGCCGGCGTCCTCGCAGAGCTGCATGGCCGAGAGGGCATGCATGGAGACGCCGGTGGCGCCGATCGGGTGCCCCTTCGCCTTCAGGCCGCCCGACGCGTTCACGGGCAGCTTGCCGTCCTTCTGGGTCCAGCCCTCCTTGATGGCGACCGCGCCCTGGCCGGGCTTGGTGAGCCCCATGGCCTCGTACTCGATCAGCTCCGCGACCGTGAAGCAGTCGTGGGTCTCCACGAAGGAGAGGTCGTCGAGGGTGATGCGGGCATCGCCGAGCGCCTGCTTCCAGGCAAGGGCGCAGCCCTCGAACTGGATGATGTCGCGCTTCGACATCGGGAGGAAATCCTGGACATGGGCGGTGGACCGGAAGGCGACGGCCCGGCGCATGCGCAACGCGGTCTCGGTGTCGGTGAGCACGAGCGCGGCGGCGCCGTCGGAGACGAGCGAGCAGTCGGTCCGCTTCAGGGGCCCGGCCACGAAGGGGTTCTTCTCCGACTCGGCGCGGCAGAACTCGAAGCCGAGATCCTTGCGCATCTGGGCATAGGGGTTCGACACGCCGTTCTTGTGGTTCTTGGCCGCGATCATGGCGAGGGCGTCGGACTGGTCGCCGTAGCGCTGGAAGTAGCGGCCGGCGATCTGGCCGAACACGCCCGCGAAGCCCGCGGGCGTCTCGCCGTCCTCCGGCAGGTAGGAGGCCTTGAGGAGGTTCTTCCCGATCTCGGGGCCCGGCGTCGTCGTCATCTGCTCGACGCCGACCACGAGCACAACCTTGGCGCGCTTCGCCTCGATGGTCTTGATGGCCTGGTGCACGGCCGCGGAGCCTGTCGCGCAGGCGTTCTCGACCCGGGTCGCGGGCTTGAAGCGGAACCGGTCGTCCGCCTGGAACACGAGCGAGGCGGTGAATTCCTGAGGGCTGAACCCGGCATTGAAATGGCCGAGCAAGACCTCGTCGACGTCGTCCGGGCCGATGCCGGCATGCTCGAGCGCCTCCTTGGTGACGCGCACCACGAGGCTCTCGACGCTCTCCGCGTCGTGCTTACCGAATGGGGTATGGGCCCAGCCCACGATACAGGCAGTCATGTCGTCCTCGTCGGTTCGATCCGGGATTCCGGCCACAAGATGCTCTCAACCGGCCGGTTCGGCAAGATCGCCGTAACTTAAGGGTGTGAGCGGCGGCGAATGCCGCCGAGGGCGAGGGCTCGCCCCCCGGGTCAGGGCGCGGCCCCCGGGCCCTAGCGCTGTGCCAGGAGCAGGAACGCCACGCCTCCGACGATCAGGGCGAGTCCCAGGATCTCGCGCCGGGTGGTGGTCTGGGCCAGAAGCCGGTGCGACACCGCCTGGGCCATCAGGACCTCGACGAGACCGAGCGTGCGCACGTTGGCCGCGCTGGTGAGCGCAAAGCCGATGAACCAGAACTGGGAGGCGAGCGCGCCCAGGAACCCGGCCCCGAGCGACGGCCGCCAGACCCTCATGCTCGCGACCAGACCCGTGCGGTCGAACAGGCCGAGCCAGACGAGGAGGACCAGGGTCTGGACGCCCAGACCCCAGGCGAGCGTCGTCGTGGCGCGGATCATGAACGAGCCATGGTCGAGGGACTGGATCGCGCCGCGATAGCCGATCGCCGCGAGCGCGAAGAAAGCCCCGGCCACGATGCCGAGGCCGATCGGCCGCCATCCCGCCGCGGCGAGGCCGAGCCCGCCGGGCTTGACCGACATGAGCAGGACGCCGGCCGTGGCGACCGCGATCGCGAGCGCCACCGGGACCGTGAGGGTTTCGCCCAGCAGGATCAGGCCGAAGATCGCGACGTGAATCGGCTCGGTCTTGGTCGTGGCGGTCACGACCGAGAAGGACCGCTCCCGCATGGCCGACAGCATGAGGGCCGTCGCGGCGATCTGCGTGGTCGCGCCCCCGACCACGAAGGCGAGATAGGTGCCGTTCGGCCCCGGCACCGTCTCGCCCGAGCCGACATAGACGAGCGCCAGGAACAGCAGCGCGAACGGGAACCCGTAGAGAAAGCGCACCTGCGTGGCGCCGGCGGTGCCGATCGCTTCCGTCAGATGGCGCTGGGTGGCGTTGCGGGCGGTCTGAGCGGCCGCCGCCACCAAGGTCGCCGGGATCCACAGGAGAGATGCGTCCATGGCCGAGGTACCGAACTCCGGGAATAACTCGCTTCCGATCGCCCTTCGCCGGGTGTCCCGGCGGTGAACGTCGAGCCGGCCGCCGAGGGGAACGCGCGTCCGGGCGCCCTTCGCCGGACAGGCGCCGGGCGACCGCTCGTGCGCGGAATGCGCCCCCGCCGCCCCGCGGTCAAGCTTGGCAGAGAGGCTGAACTCCGCCATGCTGTTGCCATGGATCTCTGTAGAGTGCAGCCCCCACAAGGGCCTTCCCCGCAGCTGTTCGGCGCCCGCCGCCGTTTGCTGGGGACAACGACAGCCCTGTCGCTTGCCGGGGGCAAACGCGCCCTACAACACCGAAACGTTTGAGGACGGAGCAAACCTGAATGGCTCTGAGCCAAGTCCTGCGCCTGTTCAGCCCGCAGAGAGCCCATGGAGTCGCAAGCCGGGATTCCGGACCGCCCGGCCGGGGACGGCACGCGGGCGTCCTGCGGCTGACGGCGGTCGTCCTGGCCGTGCTGCTCGGCGGCGCGGCCCATGCCAGCGGCCCCTCGCTGGTCGTGGACGTCGAGTCCGGCCGGGTGCTGCATGCCGACCGGGCGACGGACCCCTGGTATCCGGCCTCCATCACCAAGCTGATGACCACCTACGTGGCCCTCGACCTCGTGCGCCAGGGCCGGATCACGATGGACCAGCTCCTCACCGTGACCGAGGACGCCTATGCGCTGCCGCCGTCCAAGATGGCGTTCAAGCCGGGCAGCCAGATCCGTCTCGACAACGCCCTGAAGATCATCATGGTGAAGTCGGCCAACGACGTCGCGGCCACGATCGCCGACAACCTCGGCGGCAGCGTCGAGGGCTTCGCGGCCCTCATGAACGAAGCGGCGGTGCGCATCGGCATGCGCGAGAGCAACTGGGCGAACCCGCACGGGCTGCCGGACGACCGGCAATACACCTCGGCGCGCGACATGGCCGTCCTCGCCCGCGCCCTCCTGCGGGATTTCCCCGAGCACGCGGATCTCTTCCATATCGGCGCGATCCGGTTCGGCCGCCGCATCATGCGCAACCACAACGGCCTGATCGGCCGCTATCCGGGCGCCGACGGCATGAAGACCGGCTTCATCTGCGCCGGCGGCTTCAACGTGGTCGCGACCGCGACTCGCAACGGCCGCCGGCTCATCACCGTCGTGATGGGGGCGTCCTCGGCGAACGAGCGCACCCTGAAGGCCGCCGAGCTGTTCGATCTCGGCTTCGAGCGGTCCTCGAGCTTCAATCCGACCCTCGAGGCGCTCCCCGCCTCGGCCTCCCTGGCGCCTCCCAACATGCGCTCGGTGATCTGCGACCGGCGCGGGCCCGCTCCGGGCGAGGACGACGGCGGCATGACCGTCGCGGCCGGGGTCGAGACCGGGTTGGGCTTCACGGGAGCGCCGAACCTGATGGCTTATGTGGGCGGCAGCATCGCGCCGACCAACCGCACGGTCCTCGGACCCCGCGGTCCGGTCCAGCCGATCGACGTCTGGCTCGGGCCGAACCCGCCGAACGCGGACGAACTCAAAGCCCAGGCCGAGGCGGAGGATGCCGAGGAGCGGGCGCGGCTCGCCAAGAGAGCCAAGCGCGGCAAGGCCGCCACGGTCGCGAGCAAGCCCGCGGCGGACGACGACGTCGAGGCGAAGGCGAAGCCGGCCGCGTCCGATGAGCCCGCAGCCAAGCCCACCAGGCCGACCGCCAAGACCGCTGCGAAGACCGCGGCCAAGCCTGACGACACCAAACCGGCGGCAGCGAAGCCCGTCGCCGCCAAACCTGCCACGAAACCGGCCGCCAAGCCGGATCCGGCCGCAAAGATCTCCGCCGCGGGCGCGCCGAAGCCGATTGCCGTCGACGTGAAGCCCGAGGCCAAGGCCACCGCGTCCGAGAAGCCGGCGGCCCGGAAGCCCGCCAGGCCCCAGGCCGAGAAGCCGGAGGCCCGCAAGGTCCCGGACGCGAAGCCCACCGCGGCCGCCGACCAGAAGGCGAAGCCGGCGCCGAAGACCTGACCGGCGACACCGGCCGGGTCTGACGTCCACGGGTCTCCCCGGGCGGCGCCGAAGACCCGACCGGCGACGATTGCCGGGCCCGCCGGCCAGGGGCGTCCCCAGATGGCGGCAAAACCCGCGGCCGCGGGGCGATCCGCCCCCGACCCTCTTGCTCCCGACGGGCTCATCGGCGATCGGTGAGGCCCGCCGAACCACATCTCCTGTCCGCCCATGCACCCTCCCCCGCTCGCGGCCGCTGGCCTCCTGATGGCCGTGGCTTCCGCGACGCTCTACGGCCTCAACATCGGCTATGCGCGGCTCGCCTCCTTCGAGGGAGTCAGCGGCTCGACGATCGTGGTCTACCGCGTCTTCCTGATGCTGGCTCTCGTGGCGGTGGCGGCCGCGGCCCTGCGCCGTCCGCTCGGGGTCGCGCGGGGCGAGCGCGGCCTCATGGTGGTGCTCGGGCTTGCCACCACCCTGATCGGGGTCTGCTACCTCTCCTCCGTGGCCTTCATCCCCGTCGCGGTCGCGGTCGTGGTGTTCTACACCTATCCAGTGGTGATCGTGCTCGCGAGCCCTTTCATCGAAGGCACGCGCCTCACGCCGTCCCTCCTCGGGGTGGTCGCCCTGGCGCTGGCCGGCGTGGTCCTCGTGGTCGGGCCGGCGTTCCAGGACCTCGACTGGCGCGGCCTGGCGCTTGCGCTCTGCGCCAGCCTCGCGACCGCGGCCCAGTTCTTCGCGGCCGCCCGCTGCCGGCGCACGGGCGTCTACGCCAAGGTGTTCTGGATCCACGTCCTGGTGCTGCCGGCGGCCGCGCTGATCGGGCTCGTGGCCGGCAGCCTCGCGCCGCCCTCCAACATGCTCCTCGCCCCCTATGCGGTCGCGATGACGATCGGGGGCTACGTGTTCGGCTTCGTGCTGCAGTTCATGGCCCTGGTCCGGATCCCGGCGGTCGCGGCCGGGATCATCTTCTGCGCCGAGCCCGTGGTCGCGGCCCTGTCCTCGACGGTGATCCTCGACGAAGCCTTGAGCCCGGTGCAATGGGTCGGCGGCGCATTGGTGATCGCGGCGATCGCCGCCAACGTGGTCCTGAGCGCCCGGCGCGCCTCCGCGGCGTTATCCCCTGAAACGGACGACCAATGACGGATGCCCGGCCCGGCTCCGCGCCGCCCTCCTCCTGTGGAGACAAGCCATGACGGACGCCCCTCGCGGCCCCCTGCCCCCGATCCCGCTCACGGTGCTGACGGGCTTCCTGGGCGCGGGCAAGACCACGCTCCTCAACCGCCTGCTCCGGGACCCGGCCCTCGCCGACACGGTGGTGATCATCAACGAGTTCGGCGAGATCGGCCTCGACCATCTCCTGGTCGAGACCGTGGACGAAGGGCTCGTGCTCCTCTCGGCCGGCTGCCTGTGCTGCACCGTCCGGGGCGACCTCGTGGCGACGCTCGAGGATCTTTTGCGCAAACGCGACAACGGCCGCATCGCGCCGTTCAAGCGCGTGATCATCGAGACCACGGGCCTCGCCGACCCCGCGCCGATCCTGCACGCGGTGCTCTACCACCCCTATCTCTCGATGCGCTACGCGCTCGAGGGCGTGGTCACGCTGGTGGACGCTGTCAACGGCGCCGCGACCCTCGACGCCCATGGGGAAGCGGTGCGTCAGGCGGCCGTCGCGGACCGCATCGTGCTGACCAAGACCGATCTCGCCGGGGACGCGGGCGCGCTCAGGCAGCGCCTGCGCGCCCTCAATCCGGGCGCCACGATCGTGACCGCCGTGGACGGCGCGGTGCCGGCGAGCGAGGTCGTCGCGGGCGGGCTCTTCGGCCTCGACGGCAAGCTCGCGGATGTGGGCGAATGGCTCCGGGCCGAGGCGGTGGAGCGGGCCGAGCACGAGAGCCACCGGCACCAGCACGGCGCTCACGATCACCACCACGGCCACCATCATCACGACGTGAACCGGCACGACGCCCACATCAAGGCCTTCTGCCTCACGAGCGACGCGCCCGTCCGCCAGGCGACCCTCGACATGTTCCTCGACCTGCTGCGCTCGCAGGCCGGCGCCAAGCTCCTGCGGGTCAAGGGCCTCGTGGGCCTCGCAGAGGACCCGGACCATCCGGTGGTGATCCACGGAGTCCAGCACGTGGTGCACGTGCCCGCGATCCTGCCGGAATGGCCGAGCGCCGACCGCCGCAGCCGGCTCGTCTTCATCGTCCACGACCTGGACCGGGACTACGTCGAGAGGCTCTGGAACGCGTTCCTCGGCAAGCCGGCGATCGACAGCCCGGACGCGGCGGCGCTCTCCGACAACCCGCTCTCGCTGCGGCGGTGACGCCTCCTCTCCATAGGCGGGCAGTTTTCCGAATGCGCGCACCCTCCCCTTGAGGGGGAGGGTCGGACCGCAGGTCCGGGGTGGGGTGCTGCGCGAAGCGCATCCTTCAGTATCGAGGCAAGCACTCGCCTTCGGCGATTCACCCCACCCCGCCACTGCTTTCGCAGCGTCGACCCTCCCCCTCGAGGGGAGGGTGGTCGGCGGACAGCGCTCGCCATTCCGGCCCGCGCATCGCGGCTCTCCCCTCAAGGGCAGGGTGATGCGCCGACGCGCTAGGCTTCCTCCCGGAGAAGGCGCCGAATCACCTTGCCCGTGGTGGTCAGCGGCAGATGCGTCCGGAAGGCGATCTCGCGCGGGTATTCGTGGGCCGAGAGGCGCGAGCGCACGAAGGCCTGGATGTCGGAGGCCAGCTCGTCCGAGGGCTGGCGCCCCTCTTTCAGGACCACGAAGGCCTTGACGATCTCGGTGCGCACGGGGTCGGGCTTGCCGATGGCGGCGGCCAGCGCCACCGCCGGGTGGCGGATCAGGCAATCCTCGATCTCGCCGGGGCCGATGCGGTAGCCCGCCGAGGTGATGACGTCGTCGTCGCGGCCGACGAAATGGACGTAGCCGTCCTCGTCGACCTGCCCCTGGTCGCCGGTGGTCATCCAGTCGTCCACGAACTTGGCCTCGGTGGCGCCGGGCTTGTTCCAGTAGGTCAGGAACATCACGGGATTGGGCCGCAGCACCGCGATCTGCCCGAGTTCGCCCGGCTCGCACCGTGTGCCGTCGGGGCGGATCACCGCCACATGGTGCCCCGGCACCGGCCGGCCGATGGCGCCGGCCCTCGCGACCCCGATGGCGGCGCAGGAGGCGAGCACCAGGTTGCATTCGGTCTGGCCGTAGAACTCGTTGATGGTGAGCCCCAGCGTCTCGCGCCCCCAGGCGAAGGTCTCGGCCCCGAGGGACTCGCCGCCGGAGGCGATGGTGCGGAGATTCAGGCCGAAGCGGCCGGCCGGGTTCGGAACGGTGCGCAGCATGCGCAGCGCCGTCGGGGGCACGAAGGTGTTGCGCACCCCCTGCTCCGCCATCAGGCGGAAGGCCTCCTCGGGATCGAACTTGTCGAACTTCCTCGCCACGACGGGCACGCCGAAATGCAGGCCCGGGAGCAGGACGTTGAGCAGGCCCCCGGCCCAGGCCCAATCGGCCGGCGTCCACAGCCGGTCGCCGTCCTGGGGCAGGAACTCGTGCGGCATCTGCACGCCCGGCAGATGTCCGAGCAGCACCCGGTGCGCGTGGAGCGCGCCCTTGGGCTGACCCGTGGTCCCGGAGGTGTAGATCATCATCGCGGGGTCGTCGGCGGCGGTGTCGACCGGGGTGAAGTCCGGGCTCGCCCGCTCCAGGATCCCGTCCCAGCCCTCGGCGGCGCCATCGGGGCCGTCGACGCTCACCACGATCTCGAGGCCCGGGATCGTCCCGATCTGCCTGAGCTTCGCGACACCCGCCGCATTGGTCACGAGGGCCTTCGCGCCCGCGTCCTTGAGGCGGTACTCGATGGCGTCGATCCCGAAGAGCGCGGCGAGCGGCAGCGCGATGGCGCCGAGCTTGTAGACCGCCACATGCGCGGCCGGGACCGCGACGCCCTGGGGCAGGAGCAGCGCCACCCGATCGCCCTGCCCGACGCCGCGGGCGCGGAGGGCATTGGCGAGCCGGTTCGAGGTCTCGCGCAGGGCGCCGTAGGTGAAGGCGGTGACCTGCCCGTCGGCGCCGACATCGAGGATCGCGGGGCGCCCGGGATCCGCCGCGGCCCAGCGGTCGCAGACATCGACGCCGATGTTGTAGCGCTCCGGGATCCGCCAGCGGAACTGCCGGACGAGGGTGTCGTAGTCGGGGGCGGGGTTCAGCATGGACCCGGTTTACCAGGGCAGCCAAGCCGGGGCCATTCCCTGTCTCCGTTGCGGGAGAGGGCCGGGTCGGAAGGGCGCGATGCATCCGCCGACCACCCTCCCCTCGAGGGGGAGGGTGAGCGCGTCCAACCGCCCCTCTCCCCGCCTGCAGCGCGACGGAGCCTTACGCCGCCGCCATGTTGCTGCGCTGGGCCCAGCCTGTCATGGAGCGCTCGACCATCGCGGTCGCGGTGTACATCGCGACGCCCATGATCGCGAGGACCACGAGGGCGGCCCAGACCAGCGGCACCTCGAAGGCGGCGGACGCCCGGGTCAGGAGATTGCCGATGCCGACGTTGGACGCGTTCTGCTCGCCGATCACCGAGCCCACATAGGCGAGCGTGATCGCGACCTTGAGCGAGCCGAAGAAGTACGGCATCGCGCGCGGCACGCCGACCTTCATGATGATGTCGGCCTTCGAGGCGCCGAGCGCGCGCAGCACGTCCTCGGTCTCGGGCTCGATGGTCGAGATGCCGGTCGCGACGTTGACGACCACGGGGAAGAACGAGATCAGGAAGGCGGTCAGCACCGGCGGCAGCCAGCCGACGCCGAACCAGAACACCAGGATCGGCACCACCGCGACCTTCGGGATCGAGTTGAAGCCGACGAGGAGCGGATAGCTGCCGGCGTTGACGATCCGCGAGGCGCCGAGCGCCATGCCGAGGAGGAGCCCGAAGACCACCGCGAGGCCGAAGCCCGCCAGCGTCATCCAGAGGGTGTGGAAGCCGTGATAGGCGAGCTGGGTCCGGTACTCCCAGATCGCGGCGAGCACGGCGGTCGGCGCCGGCAGGACGAAGGGCGAGACGCCCAGGAATCGGCAGGCGAATTCCCAGAGCAGGAAGAAGCCGATCGTGAACACCCACGGCGCGAGCGCCAGGCTGCGGTCCTTTCGCTTCGCCATGTCAGGCCGCCTTCCGGGCGCCGGCGATGTGGCCGCGCAATTCGTGGACGATGTCGCTGAACGGGGCCGTGTACGTCACCTCGAGGTCGCGGGGCCGGGGCAGATCGACCTCGCGCTCGACGATGATGCGGCCCGGGCGTGCGCTCATGCAGAAAATCCGGTCGGCGAGGAACACCGCCTCGCGCAGGTCGTGGGTCACCAGGATCACCGTGACGCCCTGGGCGGCATGGAGATCCCGGATCACGCACCAGAGCTCCTCCCGCGTGAAGGCGTCGAGGGCCCCGAAGGGCTCGTCGAGCATGAGGAGCTTCGGCTCGTGGATCAGCGCCCGGCAGAGGGAAGCGCGCTGCTGCATGCCGCCCGAGAGCTGCCAGGGATATTTGCCGCCCTGGCCCTCGAGCCCGACCTGCGCGAGCAGCGCCTCCGCGCGGGCCACGTACTCGGCCTTCCGGCGGCGGATCTGCGAGCGGTGCGGCTGCACGATCTCGAGCGGCAGGAGCAGGTTCGCGAGCGTGGTGCGCCAGGGCAGCAGGGTGGGGTTCTGGAACGCCATGCCGGCGAGCTTCACGGGCGCGGTGACCTGCCGCCCGTCGACGATCACGGTGCCGGATTTCGGGAATTGCAGGCCGGTCGCGAGCTTCATGAGCGTGGACTTGCCGCAGCCCGAGGGCCCCACGATCGCGGCGAACTCGCCCTCGCGGACCTTGAGGCTCAAGCCCTGCACGGCCGGCGCACCGTCCTCGGCCCCGCCGTAGATGTGGGTGACGTCATGGATGTCGACGAAGGGCTTCATGGTCGGGCAGGCATTCCTCTCCCTCCCCTCAGGGGAGGGTCGGAGTGGGGTCACGCGCGCCAGCGCGTTCTCTTGGGACATTCAGGGCGTCAGCTCGCCCCTTGGGCGATGCCCCACCCTCGATCCCTCCCCTGAGGGGAGGGAGGGCACGGCGGCGGGCCGCGCTCAGGGGATCTTCCTGAGCTCCGCCGCGGGCAGGTACTGGTCCGTGAAGATGTCCTCGACCTTCGGCCTGTTCTTGTAGGTAAAGGTGAGGCCGATCTGCTCCAGGGCCTTCTCGAATCGGGCCCGGTCGATGCCGCCGAAGCCGTTCTGCTTCACGGCCGGGGTGATCATGTTCTGGTCGAGCACCATCTTGAGGCGCTCCAGCTCCACGTCCTTCTTGGCGACGTCGTTGCGCTTGATCACGCTGTCGACGGCGGCGGACGGGTCTTTCACGGTGTCGTGCACGCCTTTCATTAGAGCGCGCAGGAAGCCTTTGACGGCCTCGGGCTTCTCGGCGGCGAATTTCGGCGAGACCAGGATGGTGTTGCCGTAGAGCTCGACCCCGTAATCGCTCATGAGCAGCACGACGATGTCGTCCGCCGGCACGCCGCGCGACTTCAGGTTCATGTAGGACGACATCGAGAAGCCGAACACGGCGTCGACCTCGCCCTGCGCCAGCATGGGCTCGCGCACGGGGAAGCCCACGTTCTCGAGCTTCATCGAGGAATCGTCGATCTTGTTCACGGCCTTGAAGATCGGCCATTGCGCGAAGGCCGCGTCGGCCGCGGGAGCGCCGAACTTCTTGCCCTGCAGGCTCGACACCTCCTTGGTGATGCCGCGGCTCTTGCGACCCACGATCGCGAAGGGCGGGCGGTCATAGACCACCATCACGGCCTTCATGTCCGTGCTCGGGTTCTCGTCGCGGAAGCGGATCAGCGAGTTCACGTCGCCGAAGCCCATGTCGTAGGTGCCCGACGCCACGCGGGAGATGGGCTCGCGCGAGCCCGAGGCCGGATCGATGGTGACGTCGAGGCCTTCCGCCTTGAAATACCCCTTGTCGAGGGCGACCGCGAACGGGGCGGCCGGGCCTTCCCAGCGCCAGTCGAGGGAAAAGCGGATCGCCGTTTGCGCCATCGCGCCCGAGGCCGCGAGGGCGGCCGCAAGGCCCGCGCAGGCGCCGATCATCCAGGAACGCGCAGCCCGCGGACCCCTCTTGTGCTGAAAGTTCATCCTGTTCTCCCTGAAGCCGGACAAGCTTCGAATGTGTCGGCAGCGGGCTGCCCCCGCGACCGCCCTGGCAAGCCCCGTGCCGTTGCCCGCAGCCCGGGCCGGCACCTGTGTTTGCATGCAAGCAGAATGGCGGGAGGGGTCAAGCGTCCTGGCGCGAAAACAGGCAAATGGCGAAGGCCGAGGCAGCGGTTTCTCCGCCGGCGCGGGGAGTCGGCCGGCCTACTCCGCCGCGAGGGGGATTGCGGAGCGCGCCCTGGCCCGATCCTTGGCCTCGCGGGCGCATTTCTCGAGATGCGCCTCCCGCGTGATCACCTGCAGGTTCGGCAGGCCCCAATAGCCGAGAAGGTCCGGCCAGGGCGTGTCGCGCCGGTCGCGCCAGACCCGGAAGAGCGGCGTGCGGTGGTCGACCTCTGCATCGCGCAGGAGACGGCGGCGCGTGAGCGCGCAGCGCTGGCGCTGCAGGCGCTTCAGGATTCGGTCATGGGCGTGCGGCGCGTTCCAGAACTTCCAGGCCGCGACACAGGCGGCATGCCAGGTGGCGCGCGGGTTGGGGCGGGAATCGCCCCAGGGATCCCGGTGCCAGCCGTAGCGGAAGACCGGCCCGCCGCAGACGCAGCAATGACCCGGCCCGCGGGCGAAGCGCGGCTCGCGGTAGGGCAAGGGCGGGGTGCGGAACGCGGCCGGGAGCCCGTCGCCGATCTCCTCCCGCAGGCGCCAGGCCCAGGCCTCGGGCGCGCCCGTCCCCGCCGCCAGCGCCCGGGCGAGCCGGTCGGCCCGGATCGGGTGGGCGAGCCAGTAGGATTCGATTGCCCGGCCGGGGCTGTCGGGCACGAGGGAGCGGGCGAGCGCATGGCGCCAGACCGCCTGGGGGAAGACCTTGGGGGTCAGGGTGACGAGCCGCTCGATGCGGCGGGCGTTCTTCTTCTCGAGCCACTCGGATCGGTGCGATCGGGCCATTGCCGCTCTTCTTGTGGGGCATCCGGGATGCCGAGAGCCGGCAGGGTCGGGGAGTCGCACGGGCGACGCAACGCGACAGAATGGTCCAGCTTGGGAGGCGGCCGTGTGACGGGAGTCTCGCCAGGATGCCGGATTTAGTTGCCCGTCGTGGCCCAGAGGCCGAGAAGGAGCGCGAGGCCCAGCACCAGCACGAAGGCGGCGGCCAGGAGCTCGAGCCCGGCGACCGCAACGGCGCCGCGCGCCCCGCGCCCGCCGGCCACCCGCAGGGCCAGCGCCTTGGCGAAGACCGCAAGCGCCGCGAGCGCGCCCGTGGTGAGCGCGGTGCCGAGCGCCATCGCGAAGGTCGCGGCGACTCCCGCGGCGAGCAGCCCCTGCGAGAGGGCGAAGACCAGCACCACGATCGCGCCCGTGCAGGGGCGGATGCCGGCGGCGAGCACGACGCCCGCGAGCTCGCGCCAGCGGGTGAGCCGGTCGAGGGCGTCGGGCGGCGGCAGGTGGACATGGTCGCAGGCCGGGCCCAGAGACCCCGAAACCTGAGGCCCCGCGAGGGGGTCGCGGGCGAGCGCCGCGACGCCGAGGAGCCGTCCGGCCTTGCGCCAGGTCAGCGCCGCGCCGACGAGCGCGACGGCGAGGAAGCTCGCCCATTCGACGCCGGCCGTGACCCGGTTCACCGTCGCGGCGGTCGCCTGCAGGACCACGGCCGCGGTGCCGACCAGGAGGATGGCGACGAGCGCCTGCACGATCGCGGCCGCGACGCTCAGGAGAAAGCCCTTCACGAGCGTGCGCTCGTTCGCCACGAGATAGGCCCCGATCACGGCCTTGCCGTGGCCGGGCCCGGCCGCGTGGAACACCCCGTAGGCGAAGCCGAGCGAGAGCAGCGTCCAGAGCGCCGCGCCGCTCTCCTTCAGCCCCGAGACGGCCGCTTGGAGGTCACGGTAGAAATTCGCCTGCAAGCCGAGGACCAGGCCGCCGATCCCGCCCGGGGCCGGCGCGGCCTCGCGCATGCCGAGCCCGAACGGCGCCTTGACGGGCGGGGGCGCCGGCGATGCGAAGGCCCAGGCAACGAGCGCCACGGCGCCGGCCACGAGCGCGACCGCCGCAAGCGCGAGCGCGAGGCGCGTGAGGAGCCGGCGCAGGTCGCCCGCGGCAGCCGGGGCAGGAGCGGCCGTTACCGACATGCCGCGATGCTCCGATGGGCGGATCGGTTGCCGGATCGAGACGCCGGGAGGGCCTGGTCGGCGGGCCGGGCGCCGAGATTGGATGCCGCTACGGACATGCCACGATCGCCCGGTTGGCGAACTGGGCGCCGAAATTGGATGCCGCGGTGAGCGCGTCGAAGAAGGCTTCGGACAGCTTCTGCTGCTGCGCCGTGTCGAGGGGCTTCGGCCGGGAGATTGTGGTCGCGCAGCCCTTCGGGGCGCCGGACAGCGTCACCGCGCCGTCCCCATCCGCCAGCGCGAACGCGATGAAGAAGGTGGGATCGGCGACCTCGAGGGAGAGCGCCTTGCCGGCATTCGCGGGAGCCTTCAGGGGCAGCACGTAGGTGAGCGTGACGGCCTCGTTCTCGAACGCCATCCGCGGCTCCTGCGGGGCCGCGAAGGCCTGCTTGGCGCCGTTCGCCTTCAGGATCGTGAAGTAGTCGAAATCCACCAGGGTCTCGGTGTTCTCGCGCGCGAGGTCCCTCATTTCCTCGGGCGTGATCTTGCCGTCCTTGTCGGCGTCCAGCCCCTGCGTGACATAGGCCGAATAGGCCTTGTCGAAGGTCCAGGCGTGCCGCACCCCCGTGACCTTGCCGTCCGGGGCGTAGAGCACCTCCGCCCGCGCCGTCACCCAGACATGGGGGTGGGCGAGCGCCGGCGCCGACCAGACGAGCGCGGATACGAGAAGACCCGGCAGAACATAAGGGCGTATCATGCGTTCGATCTTTGACGGCGCCATGGTTGGCAAAGGGTTAACGGGAACCGTCCGGATGACGCCGGAACACGGCGAAAGCGGGGCGCCCGTCACGGGCCGGCGCATTGACGGGGCATCTGATTTATGTCAGTACTGCTGACTTAAATCAGATGAGAGAAGGCCGGCTCACCGGTCCGGAACGAGGGTTAAACGGAGGACATCGCCCATGGCCGAGGCTGGCGCAGCGCTGAAGGCAGTTTCCCTCGAGGACAAGTTCGACCTCACCAAGGACCGGGTCTTCATCACCGGCACCCAGGCGATCGTCCGGCTGCTCCTGATGCAGCGCGAGCGCGACCGGCTCGCGGGCCTCAACACGGCCGGCTTCGTCTCGGGTTACCGGGGCTCTCCGCTCGGCGGCGTCGACCAGAACTTCCAGCGCGCCAAGAAGTGGCTGGACAATTCCAACATCCTCTTCCAGCCGGGCCTGAACGAGGAGCTCGCCGCGACCGCGGTGTGGGGCTCCCAGCAGTCCGAGATGCGCGGCGAGGGCAAGTACGACGGCGTCTTCGGCCTGTGGTACGGCAAGGGGCCGGGCGTCGACCGGTCCGGCGACGTCTTCCGCCATGCCAACATGGCGGGCTCGTCGAAGCATGGCGGCGTCCTCGCCCTCATGGGCGACGATCACACGGCTGAATCCTCCACGGTCGCGCACCAGAGCGAGTTCCATTTCGTCGATGTGATGATGCCGATCCTGAACCCGGCCGGGGTCCAGGAGATCCTCGATTACGGCCTCTACGGCTATGCCATGAGTCGCTTCTGCGGCTCCTGGGTCGCGTTCAAATGCGTGAAGGACAACATCGAGTCGACGGCGTCCGTCGACGGCTCGATCGACCGGGTCAAGATCGTGCTCCCGGAGGACTTCGCGATGCCTCCCGGAGGGCTCAACATCCGGACCCCCGACGGGATCCTCGAGCAGGAAGCCCGGCTGCAGGACTACAAGCGCGACGCCATGCTGGCCTTCGTGCGGGCCAACAACCTCAACCGCATCGTGCTCTCGGGCGGGCGCCAGCCGAAGATCGGGATCATCACGGTCGGCAAGTCCTATCTCGACGTGCGCCAGGCCATGGACGAGCTCGGCCTCGACGAGGTCAAGGCGAACGACATGGGGCTTCGCATCTACAAGGTCGCCTGCCCCTGGCCGCTCTCACGGTCGGAGCTTGCCGACTTCGCGCGCGGGCTCGACCTCGTGATGGTGGTCGAGGAGAAGCGCTCGCTGATCGAGGTGCAGTTCCGCGAGGAGCTCTACGGCACCGCCTCTCAGCCGGTCTGCATCGGCAAGAAGGACGAGGAGGGCAACTGGCTCTTCCCCGTCAAGGGCGCCCTCGACCCGAACGACATCGCGATCGCGATCGGCGAGCGGCTGCTGCGCTACCACAACAACGATGATCTGCGCGCCCATGTGGGCCGCCTCAAGGAAGTCCAGCAGGTCCTGGCGCTGACGGGTGACGTCGCGAGCCGCACGCCGCATTTCTGCTCGGGCTGCCCGCACAACACCTCCACCAAGGTGCCCGAGGGCATGCGCGCCTATGCGGGCATCGGCTGCCACTACATGGCGCAGTGGATGGAGCGGGGCACCGACGGCTTCACCCAGATGGGCGGCGAGGGTGCGAACTGGGTCGGCGAGAGCGCCTTCTCCAAGCGCGGCCACGTGTTCCAGAACCTCGGCGACGGCACCTACAACCACTCGGGTTCGCTGGCTTTGCGCTGGGCGGTCCACACCAAGACCAACATCACCTACAAGATCCTCTTCAACGACGCGGTCGCGATGACGGGCGGCCAGCGGCACGAGGGCGGGCTCACCGTCGACATGATCGCCCGGCAGGTCCGCGCCGAGGGCGTGGAGCGCATCGCCCTCGTGACGGACGAGCCCCACAAATATCCCTCGACCGTCCAGTGGCCCGCCGGCCTGACGATCCACCACCGCGACGACCTCGACACGGTGCAGCGCGATCTCGCGGGCACGTCCGGCGTCTCCGTGATGATCTACGACCAGACCTGCGCCTCCGAGAAGCGCCGGCGGCGCAAGCGCGGCGAGTTCCCGGATCCCGACAAGCGCGTGATCATCAACGACCTCGTCTGCGAGGCCTGCGGCGATTGCTCGGTGCAGTCGAACTGCGTCGCGGTGCAGCCGGTCGAGACCGAATGGGGCCGCAAGCGCCAGATCGACCAGTCGAACTGCAACAAGGACTTCTCCTGCGTGAAGGGCTTCTGCCCGTCCTTCGTGACGGTGCACGGCGCCAAGGTGAAGAAGGCGCAGCCCAAGACCGTGGCGCTGGATGGCGCGGCCCTCGCGGCGCTCCCCGAGCCCGCGTTGCCGGCCATCGACAAGACCTTCAACATCATCGTGACCGGCGTCGGCGGAACCGGCGTGGTGACCGTCGGGGCCATCCTCGGCATGGCGGCCCACCTCGAGGGCAAGGGGCTCGGCATGGTCGACATGGCCGGCCTCGCCCAGAAGGGCGGCGCGGTCTACAGCCACGTGCGGCTCGCCAACCGGCAGGACGACATCCATGCCATCCGCGTGACGGCCGGCATGGCCGACCTCGTGCTCGGCTGCGACCTCGTGGTGACCGGCACCAAGAAGGTGCTCGCCGCCGTGCAGCGCGGGCGCACCGCCGTCGTCGTCAACACCGCGGAGGTAATGCCGGGCGATTTCACCCGCAACGCCGATTTCTCGCTCCCGGCCGAACGCATCAAGCGCGCGGTCACGCAGGCCGCCGGCCCCGAGAGGGCGTCGTTCACCGATGCGACCGCGATCGCCGTGTCGCTCATGGGCAATGCCATCGCGGCCAACATGTTCATGCTGGGTTATGCCTACCAGCTCGGCTACGTGCCGCTCACCGCCGCCGCGATCGAGCGGGCGATCGAGCTCAACGGCGAGGCCGTGAAGATGAACCTGGAGGCCTTCCGCTGGGGCCGCCGGGCCGTCGCGGAGCCGGGCACCATCGCGGCGCTCATGAGCGAGGTGAAGGCCCCGACGGAGTCGCGCCAGATCTCCGAGACGCTGGACGAGATGATCGCCCGGCGCGTCGCCTTCCTGGCCGACTACCAGAACCCGGCCTATGGCGAGCGCTACCACACCTGGGTCGAGCGCGTGCGCGCCGCGGAGGCCCGGGTGATGCCGGGCGAGACGTCGCTCACGGAGGCGGTCGCCAAGAGTCTGCACCGACTGATGGGCTACAAGGACGAGTACGAGGTGGCCCGCCTCTACACCAACGGCCATTTCGCCAAGCAGCTCGCCTCCACCTTCGAGGACGGGAACGTCCGCCTCGAGATCCATCTCGCACCCCCGATGCTCGCGCGGAAGGATCCCAACACGGGCGTCCCGCGCAAGATGACCTTCGGGCCCTGGATACTGAAGGCCTTCGGGGTGCTGGCCCGCCTGAAGGGCTTGCGCGGCACGCCCCTCGACGTGTTCGGCTACACCGAGGAACGCCGCACCGAGCGCCGGCTGATCCGCGACTTCGAGGCTGTCCTGGAGGAGATCATCGCCGGGCTGACGCCGCAGAACCATGCGACCGCGGTGGCGCTCGCCGCCGTGCAGCAGAAGATCCGCGGCTTCGGTCACATCAAGGAGCGCAACCTCAAGCCCGCCAAGGCCGAGGAAGCCGACCTCCTCGCCCGCTTCCGCCAGTCGGAAGCCCCGCTCCCCATGGCGGCGGAGTAGCCGGGCCCTCCCCTCCCCGCTCCGGGGAGGAACCCGACTCGCGCGAGGGGACGGAAGCCTCCTTCCCGCTTGCGGGAGGGAGCCAGGCCCGCCTTGGCGAAAGAAGGGAGCGGCGCGGCCTCAGCGCCGCCCGTGCAGCGGATCGTTCTCGAGCAGGATCGGCGCGCCGTGCGGGGTTGCGTGCGCGGCGCGGTCCCAGGCGTCGCGGCGGGCGGAGAGCGTCTCCTCGCTCGCGATTCCCTTCGCGCCCACGAGCGCTTCCAGAGCGGCGAGCCAGTGCCGGTAATAGGTCGAGCCGTCGTCGCAGTCGCCCGCATCCTGCGCGCGGCGGATCGCGGCCGAGAGGGCCTCGGCCCATTCCGGCCAGGTGAAGAGGCCGCGCTCGTGGAGCGCCAGCGTCATCGCGAAGGCCTGTGCCTCCCAGGGTTCCCGGAACACCGGGGCGCCGTCGTCCCCGCGCGGGATCGGCGCCACCGCCGCCGCGGCCCGGGCGATGTCTTCATGCCGGCTCAAGATGGCTCTCCCGCCGCGTGCGCAATCTCGTCATGCCGGCTCAAGATAGCTCTCCCAGGCATCGACCGAGACCACGATGGTCGGATCGGCCTCCTCGCCCCACAACTCGCGCCCCGAAAAGCGGACCGTGTAGAGCCATTGCGGGTTCTCGCCCTCGCCGTGGGCGTTGGTGTCCGGGAAGACGTGGGTCCCGTGCACGCGCTCGATCACGCCCTCGCGGCCGCGGGCATAGCGCGGCAGGCGGGTGTGGCCGCGCGGATGCATGTTGCGGGTCCGCACCCGGTCGCCGACTTCGAATCGGGCGGGTTCCGTGGCCTCCCGGTCGGCCGGACCGCCGCGGGCCAGCACCGCGGGCACGTCCTCGGGCTTCAGCACGCGCTTGATCGGCGCCGGGGGAGCGAGCGCCCGGCCGAGCCGCAGCTCCTCCTGCGTGACGAGCCCGGTCTTCACCACGAGCCTCTCGACCCCCTTGGTCCAGATCTCGTAATAACTCGAGGACAGGTATTCCGCGGGCGGAAGGCTCTCGCGGGCGTGCCGGCTCATGTCGATGGTCCAGGACCCGGTCGCCCCCATGGCGATCGTCACGCCCATGGCCCGCCGCTCCCATTCCGCGTGGAACCAGGGCTCGTCCTTCTCGGGGTCGACGGGCCCGAAACCCATCATCCCGCCGAGATCCTGCGCGCCGTTCATCGATTTCTCCTGTCACGCCTTCGCCCGTCGACCGGAGAGGGCCTAGGTCTTTCCTGTCATGCCCCTCCCGTCGGCCAGGGAGAGAGATTCACGCCGGCTGCCGCGCCAGCCCCGTGCCGATCATGGAATCCCGCGTCACGAGCTCCGCCAGCTCGTCCTCGCTCATCCCCTCCGTGCCCTCGGGACGCATGGGGATCACGAGGTAGCGCACCTCGGCGGTCGAGTCCCAGATCCGGATGCGGGTGCTCTCGGGCAGGGTGACGCCGAACTCGGCCAGCACGCCGCGCGGGTCGATCACCGCGCGGGAGCGGTAGGGCGCGCTCTTGTACCAGACGGGAGGCAGGCCCAGCACCGTCCAGGGGTAGCAGGAGCAGAGGGTGCAGACGACCATGTTGTGCTCGTCGGGCGTGTTCTCCACCGCCACCATGTGCTCGCCCTGGCGCCCCGTGAAGCCCAACGAGGCAATCGCCGCGGTGGCGTCGCGCCGGAGCCAGTCCCGGAAGGCCGGATCCGTCCAGGCCTTGGCGACCACCTGCGCGCCGTTGCGGGGACCGACGCGGGTCTCGTAGGTCTCGACGATCGCATCGACCGCGGCCGGGTCGACATAGCCCTTCTCGACCAGGATCGATTCCAGCGCCCGGACCCGCAGCTCGATCTCCGAGAGATGACTGTGGTCGTCATGGCCGTGATCGTGGTGATGATGGCCGTGGTGATGGGGGAGATGGTGTTCGTTCATAGGCGCGATCCTACATCAAAATGCTTCAAAGCCCCAAGGCATCGCCGTCGGATCTCGGATCGTGCGTGGCCTCGACGCGGCCGTTGCGCGGATGCTTCACGAGCATGCCGGCATGGCCCATGCCGTCCGCGTACGCCTTGCCGATCTCCTCGACCTCGTGGCCCCATTTCGCCAGGTCCGCGAGGAGGCTGGATTCGAAGCGGCTCTCCACCTTCAGGGTCGGGGTCGCGGCGCCCCAGGTGCGGCCGAAGAGCCAGCGCGGCGCATCGACGGCGTCCGCGACGCTCAAGCCTCCGTCGACGTAGCGGGTGAAGATCTGAGCCTGGAACTGCGGCTGCCCCTCGCCCCCCATGGAGCCGTAGGCCATCACCCGCCCGTCGTCGAAGGCGGCAAGCGCCGGGTTGAGCGTGTGCATCGGCTTGCGGCCGGGCTCGAGCGGGTTGCGGGAGGCCGGATCGAGGGAGAAGGCGAAGCCCCGGTTCTGCCACAGGATGCCGGTCGCGGGCAGGACGCAGCCGGAGCCGAACTCCCAGAACAGGGACTGGATGTAGGAGACCGCGAGGCCGCTGCCGTCGACCGCCCCCATCCAGATCGTGTCGCCCTCGGCGGGCTTGGCGAGCGGATAGGCGGCGGCCCGGCGCCGGTGGATCGCCGCCGCCTCGCGCTCGAACACGGCGGGCGTCAGGAACGAGGCCGGATCACGGGTGAGATGCGCCGGGTCCGTCACCACCCGGTCGCGGATCGCGAAGGCCCGCTTCGTCGCCTCCACGAGCCCGTGGACGTGCTCGGGATGCTCGCCCCGGGTGCCTTCGAGCCGTTCGAAGATCCCGAGGATCAGGAGCGAGGCGAGCCCCACCGTCGGAGGCGGCAGGTTGTACACGGTGGCGTCGCGGTAGCGGGCCGAGAGCGGCTCCACGATCCGCGGGCGGAAGGCCTTGAGATCGGCCCGGGTCACGGGCGAGCCTATGCGCTCCAGGTCCGCGGCGATCTCGCGGGCGATGTCGCCGCCGTAGAAATCCGCGACGCCCGCATGGGCGATCTGCTCCAGCGTGCCGGCCAGCGCCGGGTTGCGCCGGAGCGTGCCGGCCGCCGGGGTCTTGCCCTCCTCGAGAAAGAGGGCCGCGAAGCCCGGGGCGGCCTGGAGCGCCTCCCGCTCCTTGACGACATAGCGGGCCTCCGATGCCGACACCGGCACGCCCTCCTTGGCGAGGCGGATCGCGTCGGCGAGCAGCGTTTCCAGGGGAAGCTTGCCCCCGAGGCTGCGGGCGTAGTCCAGGGCGAGCCCCCAGCCCGCCACGCCCCCCGCGACGGTGAGCGCCGCATCGGCGCCCCGCGGCGGGACCGCGTCGTAGCCCTTGGCGCGGTAGCGCGCGCGGGTCGCGAGCTGCCCGGCCGGGCCGGCGGCGTCGAAGGCGCGCACGCGCCCGCCGGGCTCGCGGATGAGCCAGAACCCGTCGCCCCCGATCCCGTTCATGTGCGGGTAGGCGACCGCGATCGTGGCCGCCATCGCGACCATGGCCTCGACCGCATTGCCCCCCTGGGCCAGGATCACCTGGCCGGTCTCGGCCGCCAGGCGATGGGGCGCCGCGACGGCAGCCGACGAGAAGACGGGGGATTCGGGCATCCGGGACGCGACCATTTGCAAAGGGCGCGCAACCTTGCACGGGAGACGTGCTTTAGGGTAGTCCCTCCGCACCTGTCCCAGCCGGAGAGCCGCCTTGGCCGAGCCCCAGAACCGCACGCGCAACCTCATCACGATCGTCAGCGTGCTGATCCTGATCGGCACGGAGGTCTTCGGGGTCGCGCTCTCGGCCGGCTGGGCGATCGCGGGCCTGTTCGAGCTCGGCAACACCGTGGCCTATGTGCTCATGGGCCTGTTCAGCCTCCTCGGCCTCTACGGCATGCTCGCCCTCTGGCGCACCTCCGTCCGCGTCGAGCCCATCCACTAGACGGCTTCCGGGTCGCCCTCCCGAAGACCCATCCACGAGATCGCTTCCGGGTCGCTTCGTCCGCGGGGAGCCCATCCGCCGGACACATTCGATCGAGATCCACCCCGGAGGGCCATCCGCCGGGGTCAGCGGCGCGGCTCCGCCAAACGTGCTCCACCAAGCATGCTCCGCCGGGCGCCCATACGACGCGGGGGTGGAACCCAAGCCTTCGGGGCGCTGTTTCAGGAGCCGATGCCGCGAATTGTCGGGGATATCGCGTTCCGGCCATTGCAGGCCGGGAGGCTCCGCGCCAAGGCTGCACCGCGCGCATCGCCCTTCTCTCGTCATGTTTGGCGCGTGAAGGGGGCTGCCCTAGGTTCGCACTTCAATCGCCTTGCCTCGCAACGCCGCGGACCGGCTGCCCGGCCGCGACGCCCGATCCAGACATCCGAGCCCGAAACCGTCCGCCCATGATCGACCGCCGTAGGCTCCTCGCGAGCGCCGCCGCCACCGCAACGCTCGCCGCTGCGGGTTTCCCGCGTTCCGCCCTCGCTCAGTCCGCCCTCAAGACCGGCGCGCCGGCCCCCTTCTCGTTCGAGGCCCTGAAAGCCCGCGCCCGCGACCTGGCGGCTGCCGCTTACGCGCCCCTGCCGCGCCCGAGCCCGGAGGTGCTGCACCAGATCGATTACGACGCCCACGGCAAGATCAGGTTCAAGACCGACCTCGCGCTCTGGGCCGAGGGCCCCGGTCGCTTCCCGGTGACGTTCTTCCACCTCGGTCGCTTCTTCCAGAGGCCCGTGCGCATGCACGTGGTCGAGGGCGGCCAGGCGCGCGAGATCGTGTACGACGACGCCTATTTCGACATGCCCGCGGATTCCCCCGCCCACAAATTGCCCGATAACTCGGGCTTCGCCGGCTTCCGCTTCCAGGAGAGCCGCAATGGCCCGCTCGACTGGCGCAAGAACGATTGGGTCGCCTTTCTGGGCGCTTCCTACTTCCGCGCCATCGGCGAGCTGTTCCAGTACGGGCTCTCGGCCCGGGGGCTCGCGGTCGACACCGCCGTGTTCGGCAAGACCGAGGAATTCCCCGACTTCACGCATGTCTATTTCGAGACGCCGGCGCCCGAATCCGACACCGTGACCGTGTGCGCGCTCCTCGACAGCCCGAGCGTGGCGGGCGCCTTCCGCTTCCGGATGCGGCGCGCCAAGGCCGTCATCATCGACGTCGAGAAGGCGCTGTTCCTGCGCCAGGACGTGGCGCGCCTCGGCATCGCGCCGCTCACCTCCATGTACTGGTATTCCGAGAAGGCGAAGCCCGGCGGCATCGACTGGCGCCCGGAGATCCACGATTCCGACGGGCTTGCCATGTGGACCGGCGCGGGCGAGCGCATCTGGCGTCCGCTCAACAACCCGCCGCGCATCATCGTCTCGGCCTTCGCCGACGAGAACCCGAAGGGCTTCGGCCTGCTCCAGCGCGACCGCTCCTTCGACCATTACCTCGACGGCGTCTATTACGACCGGCGGCCCTCGCTCTGGGTCGAGCCGCAAGGGTCCTGGGGCCGGGGCAGCGTGCAGCTCGTCGAGATCCCGACCGACGACGAGATCCACGACAACATCGTGGCCATGTGGGTGCCGGCGGAGCCCGCCCGGGCCGGCCAGGCGATCGAGCTGCGCTACCGCACCACCTGGGCCGCCGAGGAGCCCTTCCCGACCCCGCTCGCCCGGGTCGTCGCCACCCGCTTCGGCAACGGCGGTCAGGCCGGCACCGTGCGGCCGCAGGGCGTGCGCAAGTTCATGGTGGAGTTCAAGGGCGAGCCCCTGACGCGGCTCGCCGCGGGCGAGATCCCCAAGCCCATCCTCTGGGCCTCCCGCGGCGAGTTCTCGAACGTGGTCGCGGAGGCCGTGCCGAACGACGTGCCGGGCCACTGGCGCGCCCATTTCGACCTCACGGCCGCGGGCAGCGACCCCGTGGAGATGCGCTGCTACCTGCGCAACCGCGACACCGTGCTCTCCGAGACCTGGCTCTACCAGTACCATCCGACCGCCTGAGCCGACGCGCGCTCTCCTCGAAGCGGGGATGCGGGCCGGCAACAAGATGGGCCCCTGTCCACTCCCACCCTCCCCTCAATGGGAAAGGTGAGAGTGGACCGCCCTGTCATTCTTCACCGAGTGTCGTGGTCAGCCAGTCGCTCGGTCGGTGGCATCGACGCGGGATCAAGTCTCGAGGCCGCGGTGCTGCTGACGCAGTGCCGACGTCATCCCTTTGCCGCGGATCGCAGCCCGACCTAGCCCGGTATCGCTGCCAACTCCGCCCTGGCCAGATGCGACAGGAGGTCGACGAGCGTCGGATCCTCCCTCTTGGCTCGGACCCGCACCGCCTCCAGCCTCATCGCCGGCAGCGGCGGTTCCGTCGGGATCAGGGCCAGGTCGCCGCGCTCGACCTCCGCCCTGACCGCGTGCGCGGGCAGCACACCCGCGGCGCGCCTATCGGCAGCGAGCGCGCGCTTAACCGCTTCCAAGCTTCCAGCCGTCCTGAAGCGCGCCGGATGCACCCCGGCCGTCTCGAACCAGGCGCCCAGCGCTTCGCGGAGAGCCCCTTCGGCGTCGGGCAACACGAGCGCCGCCGCGGACAGCGAGGACGGCGTTGCCACCATGGCCGGTCGCGATTGCCCGACCAGGACCATCCGGGCCGCCGCCAAGGGACGGATCTCCAGCCACGGGTCGGCATCCACCTGACCGCTGTCCGGGCTCAGCACGAGCGCGGCGTCGAGCCGCCCGCGCGCGACCGCCTCGCGCAAGCTCGCGCACAGGCCGGTCGAGACCTCGACCTCGGGTTGGGGCGAACGCGCCCGCAGCGCCGCGAGCGCGTCCGGCAGCACGTAGGAGGCCACCGACTCCACCGCGCCAAGCCGCACAGGTGCCGACCGAGCAGCGTCCGCGACGGCGGCGAGCGCCGCCTCGGCACCGGCGAGCAGGGCGCGGGCGTGCGGGAGCAGGGCTTCGCCTGTAGGCGACAGCCGAGCGGGCCCTGCCGCCCGCAGGGTCACCGGCGCGCCGACCGCACGCTCGAGCGCGAGCAGCGCCTCGGACAGGGTCGACTGGGCGAGCCCGAGCGCACGGGCCGCCCGCGAGATGCCGCCGTGGTCGGCGAGCGCGACGAGCGCCCGGCAATGCCGCAGTTCCAACTCCATGGCTTGCCTCTACGCATCGGTTCCGGCGATGGACCGACCGCCGTTTTGGCGCGGCGATCGATCGGGCGCAAGACGGTCGCGAACCCTGTCAACCCGCCGGAGAACGCGATGCAACCCCTTTCACCTCAGACCGCCCTCCTCGTGATCGATGTCCAGCGCGGCTTCGAGGACCCGCGCTGGGGCGCACGCAACAACCCGGACGCGGAGGCGAACATCGCCCGCCTGCTCGCCGCGTGGCGCACCTCGGGTCGGCCTGTCGTTCACGTCCATCACGACTCGCGCGCGCCGGACGGGGCGTTCCGTCCCGGCACGCCCGGCAACGCGCCAAAGCCCGAGGCTGAACCGCATGCGGGCGAGCCCGTCCACCGCAAGTCGGTCAACAGCGCGTTCATCGGCACCTCCCTGGAGGCCGACCTGCGCGCCAGGGGCGTCGAGTCACTCGTCATCGTCGGTCTGACCACGAACCACTGCGTGTCGACCACCACCCGCATGGCGGGCAATCTCGGCTTCGACACCTCCATCGTCTCCGACGCGACCGCCACGTTCGATCGACCGGGACTCGACGGTCGGCTGCGGCCGGCGAGCGAGGTCCACGCTTCCGCGCTGAGCGACCTGGACGGGGAGTTCGCGACCGTGGTGGACACCGCGACCGTGCTGGCCGCGGCGCGGGCGGCCGCTGCCTGACGGGAGCCGCGTCGGCGTGGAGGATGTGTCCCTGGTGCCCGACGCGAAGGTCACGGGGCGCTCGAGGCTGTGGGGACCACCCTCTCCTTCAAGGGGAGGGTGGGAGCACCCCGTGGATGAAACCGCTGGCCCCTGGACTCCTGGATGTAATGATATATTGTAACATCCAATGGCTCACGGACACGATCACGCCCGCCATGCCGAGGCGGCGCGGCCGACCCTTTCGCTGTTGCGGCTCTCGGCCGGGCAGCGGCTTCTCGGGGTATCGGGTGCGATCGTGGTGCTGTGGGCCCTGGTGTGGCTGACTCTGGGCGAGTGATTTCCGCGTGACCGCAACCGCCATCCGTTTCGACAATGTGACGCTCGGCTACGACCGACGCCCGGCCGTGCATCACCTCGTGGGCGAGATCCCCGTGGGGAGCCTCACGGCCGTGGTGGGCCCGAACGGGGCCGGCAAGTCGACGCTCCTCAAGGGGATCGTGGGCACGCTCGCGCCGCTCTCGGGCAGCATCGTCCGGACGGGGGCGAAGCGCCCGGCCTACCTGCCGCAGGCGGCCGAGATCGACCGCTCCTTCCCGATCGGGGTCTACGACCTCGTCGCCATGGGCCTGTGGTCCCGCGCCGGCCTGTTCGGCGGCATCGGGCGCGGCAACCGGCGCCGGATCGAGGAGGCGATCGCCGCCGTCGGTCTCTCGGGCTTCGAGCGCCGGCCGATCGGCACCCTGTCGGGCGGCCAGATGCAGCGGGCGCTCTTCGCCCGCCTTCTGCTGCAGGACGCGGATCTGATCCTGCTGGACGAGCCCTTCACGGCCATCGACGCCAAGACCTCCGCGGATCTCCTCGGCCTCGTGCGCCGCTGGCACGCGGAATCCCGCACCGTGGTCGCGGTCCTGCACGACCTCGACGTGGTGAAGCGCACCTTCCCCCAGACCCTGCTCATCGCCCGGGAGGCGATCGCCTGGGGCGAGACCGGGACGGTGCTGAGCCCCGAAAACCTCCTCAAGGCCCGCCGCATGGTCGAGGCCCACGACCCGCACGCGGAGCCCTGCGCCCGGGCAGCCTGATCTCCCTCTCCCCGCCTGCGGGCAGACGGCTGCAGCGCCGGCCAGGAGCGCGCCGCCTCCACATGTCACCCCACCCGAAATCAAGCGGAGAGGCCGGAGGCACGGAGATTCCCCGACCCGCTCCTCACCCCGACCCTCGCCCGCCTGCGGGCCGAGGGAGTTCCGAAGGCCGATGACCGACCTCTTCTCCCCCTTTGCCGAATTCGCCTTCATGCGCCGCGCGCTCGTGGGCGTGATCGCGGTCGCGCTCGGGGGCGGGCCGATCGGGGTGTTCCTGATGCTGCGGCGCATGAGCCTGACCGGGGACGCCATGGCCCATGCGATCCTGCCCGGGGCGGCGCTCGGCTACCTCGCGGCCGGGCTGTCGCTCCCGGCCATGACGATCGGGGGGCTGGCGGCGGGCATCGTGGTCGCGGGGCTCGCCGGGCTCGTGGCGCGGGTCACGGCGCTGAAGGAGGACGCGTCCCTCGCGGCCTTCTATCTCCTCTCGCTCGCGCTCGGCGTGACGCTCGTCTCCCTGCGTGGCTCCAACGTCGATCTCCTCCACGTCCTCTTCGGCACGGTGCTGGCTCTCGACGATGCCGCGCTCGTGCTCCTCGCCGGCATCGCGACGGTCTCGCTCGTCACGCTCGCGCTGATCTACCGCCCGCTCGTGCTCGATTGCGTCGACCCCACCTTCCTGCGCTCCGTGAGCCGCGCCGGGACCCCGACGCATCTCGTCTTCCTCGGCCTCGTCGTCCTCAACCTCGTAGGCGGTTTCCAGGCCCTCGGCACCCTGCTCGCCGTCGGCCTCATGATGCTCCCCGCCGCCGCGGCCCGCTTCTGGAGTGCCGACATCACCGTCATGATCCTGCTGTCGGCGGCGATCGGCATCGTTTCCGGCATCGCGGGGCTCCTGCTCTCCTTCCATGCGGAGCTTCCCGCCGGCCCCGCCGTGATCCTGGCCGCCGGCATCGCCTATCTCGCGTCGCTGCTCCTCGGGCGCGAGGGCGGCCTCTTCTGGCAGGCCCTGCCCCGCCGCCACCTCGAAGCCTGAACCCCGCCCATCCCGGAGCCCGACCATGCTCGTCAGACGCAACGTTGTAACATTACTATTCCTGGCGCTCGCCGTCGCGGCGGGCCCCGTGGTCGCGCAGCCGAAGCTCAAGACCGTGGCGACCTTCTCGATCCTCGCGGATTTCGTGCGGCAGGTCGGCGGCGACCGGGTCGAGGTCACGGCGCTCGTCGGCCCGGACGGCGACGCGCATGTCTATTCGCCGACGCCGGCCGACAGCCGCCGCCTCGCCGAGGCGCGCCTCGTCGTCGCGAACGGCCTCGGCCTCGAGGGCTGGATGACCCGCCTCATCCGCGCCTCCGGCACCAAGGCTCCCGTCGTCGAAGCCGCGAAGGCGACGAAGCCCCTGAAAGGGGCAGACGCCCACGGTCACGGCCATGGGGCCGATCCGCATGCGTGGCAGAACGTCGGCAACGCGAAGGTCTACGTCGCCGCCATCCGCGATGCCCTTGCGGCGGCCGACCCGGACGGACGCGCCGCCTACGAGGCCAATGCGGCCGCCTACCTGAAGGACCTCGACAGTCTCGAGGCCGAGATCCGCGCCGCAGTCGCGCAGATCCCGCCGGAGCGCCGTCGGGTCATCACCTCGCACGAGGCCTTCGCGCATTTCGAGGCCGCGTACGGCCTCGATTTCGTCGCGCCGCAGGGCGTCTCGACCGAAGCGGAGCCCTCCGCCAAGGACGTCGCCCGCATCATCCAGCAGATCCGCCGCGAGCGCATCCCGGCCGTGTTCGTGGAGACGATCGCGGACCGGCGCGTCATCGAGCGCATCGCGCAGGAGACGGGTGCGCGAATCGGCGAGCGGCTCTATTCCGACGCTCTCTCCGACGCCGACGGCCCCGCCCCCACTTACATCGCCATGATGCGACACAATATGAGAGCCCTCGGCGCGGCTTTGCTGCGCTGAGCCGAATTTCACCCTCCCTGGAGCGGGAGGGCGCAATGACCCGGAGCCCCGTATGCCCGACAAGATCCCCGTTACCGTCCTCACCGGCTATCTCGGCGCGGGCAAGACCACCCTTCTGAATCGCATCCTCACCGAGCCGCACGGCAAGCGCTACGCCGTCATCGTCAACGAGTTCGGCGAGATCGGCATCGACAACGACCTCGTGGTCAACACCGACGAGGAAGTGTTCGAGATGAACAACGGCTGCATCTGCTGCACCGTGCGCGGCGACCTCATCCGCATCATGGACGGGCTGATGAAGCGGAAGGGCAAATTCGACGCCATCATCGTCGAGACCACCGGCCTCGCCGACCCCGCCCCCGTGGCCCAGACCTTCTTCATGGACCAGGACGTGTCCGACGCCGCGCGGCTCGACGCGGTCGTCACGGTCGCGGACGCCAAGTGGCTCTCCGACCGGCTGAAGGACGCCCCCGAGGCCAAGAACCAGATCGCCTTCGCGGACGTGATCGTCCTCAACAAGACCGACCTCGTGACCCCGGAGGAGCTCGACGCCGTCGAGTCGCGCATCCGCGCCATCAATCCCTATGCCAAGCTCCACCGCACCCAGCGGGCCCAGGTTCCGATCACCGAGGTGCTCGACCGCAACGCCTTCGACCTGGAGCGCATCATCGAGCTCGAGCCCAACTTCCTCGAAGAGGGCCACCATCACCACCACGACGAGGACATGCAGTCGATCTCGTTCCGGGCCGGCGAGGTGGACCCCGAGAAGTTCATGCCCTGGATCTCGGACCTCACCCAGCGCGAGGGCCCGAAGATCCTGCGCTGCAAGGGCATCGTGGCCTTCCCGGACGAGCCGAAGCGCTTCGTCTTCCAGGGCGTCCACATGATCCTCGACGGCGACCTGCAGCAGGACTGGAAGCCGGGCGAAAAGCGCGAATCCCGCGTCGTCTTCATCGGCCGCGAACTCGATGTGAACGCGATCCGCTCGGGCTTCGAGGCCTGCCGGGTCTAGGCAGTTCCCTCCCCCGGCTCTCGGCACGATGCGGGACCGGTGGAGCAGACGGCCTCCGAACGGCGCCCCACCCTCCCCTGGAGGGGGAGGGTCGGACCGCAGGTCCGGGGTGGGGTGATTGCGCGAAGCGCATCCTGCAACGCTGGGCCAAGCACTCGCCTTCGGCGATTCACCCCGCCCCGCCGCTGCTCCGCAGCGTCGACCCTCCCCCTCAAGGGGAGGGTTGTCCGGGGATCCACCGTGCCCTGACCACCCTCACCCACCCCCTCTCGCCGTTCCCGGGCAGACGAAGTAGAAGCGCCCCATGACCGACTCCCCTGCTCCCTCCCTCACCCAAAGCATCACCCCCGTCGCCGCCGGCGCCCATGTGACCGGGCTCGGCTGGCTCAGGGGCACGGCCGCCTTCGCGCTCGGGGACGGCGGCGTGGTGTTGGCGAAGGATGGCGAGACCCATCGCGTCGAGGCGCACCCGGAGGCCGGCGTGCTCGTCGCCGCCACCGATGGCGAGCGTTTCGTCACGGGCGGCGACGACGGGCGCATCGCGGTGACGGGCCCCGACGGCTCGACCCGCACGCTTGCCGAGACCAAGGGCGCCTGGATCGACACGCTGGCTCTCCACACGGGCGGCGCCTTCGCCTATGCGGCGGGCAAGCGCGTCATCGCCCGCGACGACAAGGGCCGCGAGAAGACGCTCGAGGTTCCCTCCGCGGCCCGGGGCCTCGCCTTCGCGCCCAAGGGCTACCGGCTCGCAATCTCCCATTACAACGGCGTCACGCTCTGGTTCCCGAACCTCGACGCCGCCCCGGAGGTGCTCGACTGGAAGGGCTCGCATCTCGACGTGACCTGGTCGCCGGACGGGCGCTTCGTGGTGACCTCCATGCAGGAGAACGCGCTGCACGGCTGGCGCCTCCAGCCCGACAAGGGCCACATGCGCATGAGCGGCTACCCCTCGAAGACCCGCTGCCTCGCCTGGTCGCGCGACGGCAAGTGGCTCGGGACCTCGGGCGCCGAGGCCGCGATCCTCTGGCCCTTCGAGTCCAAGGAAGGCCCCACCGGCAAGCAGCCGCGGGAATGCGGCGTGCGGGCCGCCAAGGTCTCGCAGGTGGCGTTTCATCCGGGCTCGCCGGTGCTGGCGACGGCTTACGAGGACGGCTGCATCCTGCTGATCCGCCTGTCGGACGCCTCCGAGCTCCTGGTGCGCCCGGCCGTGAAGGACAGTGGCGTCACGGCGCTCGCCTGGGACAAGACCGGCAAGCGCCTCGCCTTCGGTTGCGAGGACGGTCAGGCCGGCATCCTCGAGCTACCGATCGCGTGATGCGGCTCGGCGCATTCTGGCGCGGCCGCCCGCAGCCGGATTCGGAGGCCGCCGCCCGCGTGAAGGCCTGGGCCCGCGCCGCGCTCGGCACCTCGGACGAGACCGCATTCGCGGTCAACGAGATCGCCTGCACGGACCCCGGCTGCCCGGGCATCGAGACCGTGATCCTCGTGATGGAGCCCGGCCGGAAGACGCGCGCCCTCAAGGTCGCCAAGCCGCTCGACGCGGTCACCGCGGAGGACGTGCGGGCGGCGGTGTGACATCCGCATCTCCCATTGCTTGCGGGGAGAGGATCGCTGTTTTCGACCGCTTTCGTTCCGTTGCCGCGATACACCTCCCTCCCCTGAGGGGAGGGAGGCGGCGTCATCGTCAAGGCGCGGCGCCCGCCGGCTGAGGGATTGCCCCTCCGCCTCCCACAGGGCAGTGTCCGGCCCCGACAAACGAGGACCCTGCCCGTGCCCCGCATCCTGCGCATCATCGCCTTCGGCTGCGGCCTCGCGGGCGCCGTCGTGGCCTCGCAGGGGCCTGAATTCTCGCAGCAATACCGCCAGCGGCTCGGCGGCGCGATCGACGAGCTGACCCGCATCGTCACCCGCTTCGAGGCCGACGCGCGGGCGAACGGTCTCACGCGGGAAGCCGCCGCCGCGCGGCTTCGCGCCACCCCGGACGATCTCGTGAGCCGCCAGGGCATCGCCATGCAGGGCAACATGGACCGGCTCGTCCATCTCACGGAGCACCGGCAGGCCATGCAGGAGGCTGGCCCCTTCGGTCGCATCGCCCTGATGGTCCGCGACGGCGACGCCGACCTCATGCACGCCGCCTGGGGCGAGTTCGAGCCGGCGCTTCCGGTCACGGAGGAAGGGATCGTTTCGGCGCTCGGCGGCTTCGCGCTCGCCTGGGGCGCGGTGCTGCTCCTCGCAGGTTTCCTGCGCAGCCTCGTCCGCCGCCCGCAGCGGCAGCCTCAAAGGGCCTGATCGCACCGCGAGTTCTGAGGCCGCTCCCGCTCCACACCGCTGCGGCTGAGGGCGACCGGCTCACGGGTTCAGAAGCGGTTCGAGGCAACTCTCGTTACAGGCGTCCGGACCGCAGGTCGGGGGCCGTTCTAGGCCGCTCTCGCCGCGGTCGATTGGCTCTCGGGCTTCTCTCCTCGCAGCACCTCTTCGAGCGCTGCGATCTTCGCCTGCGGCGCGTCGCGGCGCCAGATCAGCAGCGTGCTCACCTTGCGGATCTCCGGCGGCAGGGCGTGGATGCTCAGGCGCGCCTGCTCGGTGTAGGTATCGAGAACGCTGCGGGGTAACAGCGCCGCGCCCATGCCGGCCACCGTGCAGCCCAACATGGCATGGTAGGAGTTCAGCTCCACGAGCCGTTCGATCGCCGCACCATGCGCCGCGAACCAGTCCTCCATCCGCTTGCGATGCGGGCAGCCGGGATGGAAAGCCAGCATGGTTCCGCCCTTCACATCCCGCGGTGAGGTAATCGGCGGGTGCCTCGCCCCCGCGACGATGACGAGTTCCTCCTCGAAGATGGCGCGGGTCGCAAGGCGCGGGTCGGTGACGGGTTCGGCGACCAGAGCGGCATCGAGGCCTCCGGCAAGAACCTCGGCCACGAGCGTGCGCGGATCGCCCGTGCAGAGCTCCACGGACACCTCTGGATAAGAGGCATGGAACTCGCTCAGAGGCCCTGGCAGCCGCGCGGCTGCGGTGCTCTCCATCGAGCCGAGCCGCAGCATGCCACGCGGCCTCGCCTCGTGCAGGGCGTCCCGCGCTTCGTCGGCCAGCGCCAGCATGCGCTCGGCATAGCCGACGAGCACCCGGCCTGCCGGCGTCAGCTGCAGGCGCTTGCCCTCACGAAGGAAAAGGTCGACGCCGAGCTCTTCTTCGAGCTTCCGGATCCGCGTCGTCACATTCGACTGCACCCGATGCAGGCGCTCCGCCGCGCGGGTTACGCCGCCTGCCTGCACGACGGTGAGAAAGACGTGCAGGTCCGAGGTTTCAACATATCTCATTGCGAGATCATTCCATTCTGATCTATTCATTTTACGAGATCAACCAGCAGCTGTAAACCTCTTTTGGTGCACTGCACCAAGGAGGAGGCTATGGATCAACCTGACAGCTGCGATCCCCGGATTTCATCTCTCCAGCGCGGGACCGGCGGGACACGGCCCACGAGCTACGACCTGCACATCCAAGCCCGCCGCGAGCGCGCAGAAGAAACCGCGAAGCTGTTTGCCGCCGCAGCGCGCCTGCTGCACCGCCTTGTGAGTCCCATCCAGCGCGGGAGGGGGCTGGCGCACGGCCAGCCACGCTTGCAGGCGCCGGGGAGTTCCGGGGCCGGAACGAAAATGGGCGGAGCCGCAGCCCCGCCCGTTCTGGTCACCGATCGGATGTAATGTGCGGCAGGGACCGTTCAGGTTTGGAGGGTGCCTGCCGCCCACCCTAGTCGAGCTTCACGCCGGCTTCCTTCACGACCTTGGACCAGCGGGCGATCTCGTCGTGGATGTAGCTGCCGAATTCCGCGCCCATCAGGGTGGGGATGTCCGAGCCCTGCCGCTCCCAGGCTTCCTTGATGGTGGGCGAATCGAGCGCGGCCCGCAGCTCCTTCTTCATCCGCTCCACGATCTCGGGCGGCGTGTTCTTGGGCGCCCAGAGGGCGTAGAAGGTCGAGACCTCGTAGCCCGGGACGCCCGCTTCCGCCGCGGTCGGGATGTCGGGGAAAGCCTTGACGCGCGCCGGCGCCGCGACCGCGAGGGCGCGGATCTGCCCGCCCTGGATCTGCGCCGCCGAGCTGCCGAGGCCGTCGAAGGCCATGTCGACCTGGCCGGCGATCAGGTCCTGCATCGCCGGGCCCGCGCCGCGATACGGCACGTGGACGATGTTGGTCTTGGTCAGGAGCTTGAACATCTCGCCCGCGAGATGGTGGGCCGTGCCGCCCCCCGCGGAGGCGTAGTTGAGCTTGCCGGGATTGGCCTTGGCGTCCGCGATCAGCTCGGCCAGCGTCTTGGCCTTCACCTTCTGGGGATGGACCACGACCACGTGCGGGACCTGGGACACCATGCCGATCGGCACGAAGTCCTTCTCGAGGTCGTAGGTGAGATTCGAGTAGATCGAGGGCGCGATCGTGTGGTGGGTCGCGCCGACGAAGAAGGTGTAGCCGTCGGGTTCCGCTTTGGCGGCGGCAGCCGCGCCGGTGTTGCCGCCCGCGCCCGCCCGGTTGTCGACGATGACGCGCATCTTGAGCTGGTTGTCGAGCTGCTGCGCGAGCGGCCGCGCGAAGGCGTCCGTGCCCCCGCCCGCCGCGAAGGGCACGATCAGCGAGATCGGCCGGGTCGGCCAGGTTTGCGCGGCGGCAGGGGCCGCGCTCAGGGCAAGGGCGGCGAGCGCGGCAAGGCGCGTGACGGTGCGTTTCAAGGCGTTTCTCCCAGGTTTCCCGCTCTGTCGGCCGTCCCTGGAGGACAAGCCGGGCGGGTGCCGGGCGATGCTACCCGGATCGGGCGCCGCTGCAATGCCGGATTTTCATGCGGGCGGGATCTCTTCCCCCGCTGGCCGTCCGGCGCTCCGGGCCGGTCCTATTCCTCGTCTCGCGCGGGCTTGCCGGCCAGGGCGACGTAGAAGCCGAGGCCGTCCGCCGCCGGCAGGGTCTGCAGCCGGTCGACCCAGCCCCGCTTCTTGGCCTCGAGCAAGGCGCGTCCGATCGGCTGGAACAGGGTCTCGCCGCCGCCCTCCGGGGGCGGATCGAGGAGCACGGCCACGGACTTCGCCACCGCGAAGCGGCTGCGCTCGAGCATGTCCTGGATCGACATGGCTGCCTGCTCGCGCGTCGCGCCGCGCAGGTCCAGCACGGCCTCGGCATCGGTGAGGCCCAGCGAGCCGCGCAGCTTGTTGGCGTAGAATTCGTCGAAGTGGGGCATGGCTCTCCTTCTACTCCCTCTCCCCGTTCGCGGGGAGAGGGAGAGTGGGTCCCCTCCCGCTCGCGGGGAGAGGGGGATCGCTACCGCACCAGCACGTTGCGGAAGAGCCAGGGATCGCTGGGATCGATGTCCTCGGGGAAGAAGCCCGGGCGATCGGTGAGCGGGGTCCAGTCGGTGTAGTAGCCCTTCACGGGGCCGAGATACGGGGACTGCACCTCGAGGCAGCGGCGGAAGTCCATCTCGTCGGCCTCGACGATGCCGGCCTCCGGGTTCTCGAGCGCCCAGACCATGCCGGCGAGCACCGCGGAGGTCACCTGCAGGCCCGTGGCGTTCTGATAGGGCGCGATGCGGCGCGTCTCCTCGATGGAGAGCTGCGAGCCGTACCAATAGGCGTTCCTGGCATGGCCGTAGAGCAGCACGCCGAGCTCGTCGACGCCGTCGACGATCTCGTTCTCGTCGAGGATGTGGTGCTCCTCCTGGACCTTGCCGGCATTGCCGAACATCTCGTGCAGGGACAGCACCGCGTCGTTGGCGGGATGGTAGGCGTAGTGGCAGGTCGGGCGGTAGACGGCCCGGCCGCCCTCGCGGATTGTGTAGTAATCCGCGATCGAGATCGACTCGTTGTGGGTGACGAGGAAGCCGTATTGCGGCCCTGGCGTCGGGCACCAGGTGCGCACGCGGGTGTTGGCGCCGGGCTGCAGCAGGTAGATCCCGGGCGCATCGGCCGATTCGTGCCCGCCCGCGTTCTCGGGCTTCCAGGTCTCGTGGGTGCCCCAGCCGAGCTCGGCCGGCTGCATGCCCTCGCTGACGAAGCCCTCGACCGACCAGGTGTTGACGAAGACGCCCGGCGGCTTCGGGTTCCTGGCGCGCTGCGTGTCGCGCTCGGCGATGTGGACGCCCTTGACGCCCAAGGCCTGCGCGAGCCGGGCCCACTCCTCGCGGGATTTCGGCTCGTCGTGCTCGAGGCCCGTGTCGCGGGCGATGTCGAGCAGGGCCTGCTTGACGAACCAGGACACCATGCCGGGATTGGCGCCGCAGCACGACACCGCCGTGGTGCCGCCGGGATTGCGCCGGCGCGCCGCGAGCGTCAGCTCGCGCAGGGCGTAGTTGGTGCGCGCGGCCGGGCCCTTGCTCCGGTCGAAGTAGAAGCCGGGCCAGGGCTCGTTCACGGTGTCGATGTAGAAGCAGCCGAGCGACCGGCACAGCTCCATGATGTCGACCGAGGAGGTGTCGACCGAGAGGTTCACGCAGAAGCCCTGGCCGCCGCCCGCGGTGAGGAGCGGCGTGAGGAGGTCGCGGTAGTTCTCGCGCGTCACGGCTTGCTGAACGAAGCGGATGCCGCGCTCGTCGAGGAGCCGGCGGTCGGTGTCGACGGGGTCGACCACGACCATGCGGGACCGGTCGAACTCGAAGTGGCGCTCGATGAGCGGCAGCGTGCCGCGGCCGATGGAGCCGAAGCCGATCATCACGATCGGACCGCTGATGCGGCCATGCACGGGCCAGGTGGTCATCGGGGTCTCCTTGAACGAGGGGAACGGCCTTGTCGTCGCGTCCGGCGACGGGCCCGTGACGGTGCGGCGCATGTAGGGTTTCGGGGGGCCGGGGGTCAATGGGACACGACCTCTCCCCGCCGGGGCGGGGAGAAGCGGCGATCCCTCCCCGGCCAGGAGGATCGGCTAATGAGACCTGTGCGCGAGTAGCAGTTTTTGGCTGAAAGGGCGCTGTTCTTGCC
>JAESFH010000122.1_pt1 | contig 61967 bp, 56 predicted proteins | sample 9269381 | NCBI WGS metagenome assembly JAESFH01 (sample SAMN14504062, study PRJNA617094) | algae metagenome | isolation source: Aphanothece sp. CMT-3BRIN-NPC111 and co-occurring heterotrophs from well... | place: USA: Clark Mountains Wilderness, California | collected 2010-04-18
CAGTTTCAGGGACAGCGACGCCAGGCGCCGACTACACCCCACTCACTGGAACAGCCTATCTCGGCATCGGCCAGAACAGCACAGAGGTCATCATTACCCCACTGCTCGACGGTCAAACCGAACCTGCCGAAACGGTGACGGTGACAGTGCTGCCATCGTCAAGCTTCACCGTCGGCAGCCTGTCGCAAGCCACTGTCACGATCGATGATGCCCCGGATCAATTATTCGTCGCAACACTCCGGCCGGAGAGCGGAACGGCGTCGAACGCATACGGCACCGCGGCGCTGAACCTCGCCGGCAATGACGTCTTCGCGACGTTCAATCTGCGCTTCGGAAATTTAACGACGCAGCAGGTTCGTTCCGAGTTCTACATTTCGACGACGAGCACGGGCGGAGCGGCCGTGCGCACTCTGCCCATTGGGCAGCTCTCAAGCCAGCGCTGGGATCTCGAGCCAGCCGGAGGCTTCACAACCGCGCAGATCGTCGCCGCTCTGAAGAACGGGCAACTTTATGCGCGGGTCCTGTCGAGCCGGTATCCTGACGGTGAGATCTTCGGGCGGTTCGTCCAAGAAGTCGGTTGGCAGAACATGGCGGTGCCTCCTGTGCCGCCTGCAGTTTCGCTCACCTCTCCGACCGAAGCGGACGCAGCACGGTTCCTCACGCAGGCGACATTCGGCCCGACCGCAACCGACATCAGCCACTTCCTTTCTGTCGGTTACCACGCGTGGCTCGAAGAACAGCGAACCACCGCGCCGACGGAACACCTTCCGTATGTGCGCGCGCGACGCGAAGAACTGATCGTCCGCGGGGTAGGTGACGGCTTCCACACGCCACGGCAGGAGGCCTGGTGGCAAAACGCGATCGCGGCTCCCGATCAACTGCGACAGCGAATGGCGTTCGCGTTGAGCGAGATCTTCGTCGTCTCCGATATAAGCCCGCTGATTACCGCACATGAAGGGCTGACGAAGTATTACGATCAGCTCCTCAACGGCGCATTCGGCAACTACCGCGACTTGCTGAAGACGGTGACTCTGAGCCCGATGATGGGCCAATACCTGAGCATGGCCCGCAATAAGAAGGCTAATCCTGCGACGGGCCAGGAGCCCGACGAAAACTATGCGCGGGAGGTGATGCAGCTCTTCTCGATGGGGCTTCACCAGCTGCATCAGGACGGCTCGATGAAGCTGGGATCCAACGCTCTGCCCGTGCCGAGCTACACACAGGCGGACATCATGGGACTCGCGCGGGTGTTCACCGGCTGGGGCTACTACTATCCAGGCACGCCGCCCGCCGGCTGGTTCCAATACGGCTTCCGGAACGACCTCAACCCGATGATGCAATATCCGGAGTTCCACGATACCGGCGCGAAGACGATCGTGAACGGCGTCACCATTCCGGCGGGTCTCACCGGCGAACAGGAGCTGGAAATCGCGCTCGACGCGATCTTCAACCACCCAAACGTCGGCCCGATGATCGCGCGGCTGCTCATCCAGCGGTTCGTCACGAGCAATCCGAGCCCCGGCTACATCTATCGTGTCGCAGCTGCCTTTAACGACAACGGTGCCGGAGTGCGCGGTGATCTCTGGGCTACGCTCAAAGCGATTCTGCTCGACTACGAAGCACGCTCGCCGCAGCCCTTAATCGACATTGGGCATGGCAAGCAGCGCGAGCCGTTGCTGCGTTACACACACATGTTCCGGGCGCTCAAGGCGCAGCCGCCGCGCTCCGGTGATCCGCGTTTCTTCCTCGATCTCCGAGGCGCGATCCCGCAGGCGGCATTGCAATCGCCCTCGGTCTTCAATTTCTTCGAGCCGAATTACACGCACGCGGGCCGACTCTCCGCGGCCGGCCTTTACTCGCCGGAGTTTCAGCTGACATCGGAAACCAACGTTCTGAACCACATTAACCTGCACTTCGCCGCGATCTTCTGGGGCACGTGGACGATGGAGCCGAATGCGCAGGGACAGAGCCTCTATGTCCAGCTCAACCACGCCGAGGAAGTAGCACTGCTGAGTCGCGCGGGCTTTACCCCGCAGCAGAACGAACAGGCGCTCCTCGACCTGCTGAACGTGAGGCTGCTCTCGGGGCAAATGTCAGCCGGACTTCGGCAGCGGCTTACGCAATTCTTCGCTTCGCTGCCTTGGTACTACGATTACCGCCCCGAGCATCAAATCCAACGCGTCAAGATCGCCGCCTGGCTGATCGTCACCTCGCCGGAGTTCGCGATTCAGAAATAGAAGATCCCCACATCCATGGAACGCCCACCGATTTCTCGCCGCCGATTTCTCGGCCAAACCGCCTGCGCCGGTCTCGGCATGACCGGCCTCCTCTCCACGATGGGAACGTTGCGGCTCTTCAACGCCTCGCTCTCGGCGCAGACAGTACCGGATGATCACCGCGCACTCGTTTGCCTGTTCCTGTTCGGAGGCAACGACTCAAACAACATGGTCGTGCCGCGGGATCTCGACGCGCACACCTCGTATGCGGCCGCGCGCGGTATCCTCGCGCTCGACCGCACATCGCTTCTTCCGATCAATGTGCCGAGCAGCGATGGCCGTGAGTATGGCCTTCATCCGCGAATGACGATGCTGCAGAACCTGTACAATCAGGGGAAGATGGCGGTCGTCGGGAATGTTGGCACGCTGGTCGCCCCTCTGACGAAAGAGGCGTACCTGAACGGTGGAGCCGCGGTGCCTCCATTCCTTTTCTCGCATGCTGACCAGCAGGTGCAGTGGCAAACGTCAGTGCCCGATTCCTTGAAGAAGACTGGCTGGGGCGGCCGCCTCGCGGACCTGAAGAACGCACTGAACACCGGCTCGAGCATCTCGATGAACGTCTCGCTGGCCGGCAACAATTTCTTTCAGGTCGGGAGCGAGGTCTTCTACTACCAGATGGGCACTGGCGGCAGCATCGGCCTGCACGAGACCGGGGCGAACTACGCGCCGCGAATCCAACAGTACGACGCTTTTCACAGCGTCCGAGGCATGAGCTACTCGCACCTGTTTGAAACTGAGTACGCCGATATCACAAATCGGGCGCTCGCCAACAGCACCGTCGTGAATGGAGCACTCGCGGGCGTTCCTTCGTACGACGACAAGTTTACGCATGCTGTCGATGAGTACGGCTACCTCACCTCGCTCGGTGCGCAGTTGAAGATGATCCTCCGGATGATCATGGCGCGACAGAGCCTCAGCATGAAGCGCCAGATTTTCTTCTGTGCGATCACCGGGTTTGACACACACGACAACCAGCTCGGAGATCACGACAAACTTCTCGGCCATCTCAGCAATGCGATTGGCGACTTCTATCAGGCAACCGCGGACCTCGGCGTGGCAAACAACGTAACGTTGTTCACTGCATCAGACTTCAACCGCACCTATTCCACGAACGGCCGCGGCTCTGATCACGCGTGGGGCGGGCACCAGTTCGTCGTTGGCGGCGGCGTCCGCGGCGGCGATATCTACGGAGCGATGCCGATTCTACAGACAGCCGGCCCGAACGATGTGGGGACACGCGGCAGCTGGCTGCCCTCTACATCGGTCGATGAATACTCTGCGACGCTTGCGAAGTGGTTTGGTGTCAGCGCGTCGGAGATGCCTTCCGTCCTGCCGAACATCGGCCGTTTTGCGCGTCCTGATCTCGGATTCATGATGTGAGGCTTCGCGTTGTCGTCGGACTGCTGGTCGCGATCGCGGCGACCCTCGGCGTCGCCTTTTTTCAGAGTAACGTCCGCGATGTCGTGGTCGTCGAACCGCCCGCAGCCTCGCCGACAGCCACAGCCGAGCCGGCTTCTTTTTCGCACCGACGGCCTGACGGACAGGCGGCCCCTGACTTCCGAGAGGAGGGACGGCCGCCTATCGCTGCCGTGACGCCAATCGCACTCGCCCCGGGCGAAGAGCGTTCACCGCTGGCCGACTCACTGCACGCGCCCGATCGCTCAGCCGGGCAGGACCTTGAGGTGGTACTGCGTCTGTTCGACTTCTATTTGGAACGTTTCGGCGCGCTTCCCGCAGCGGAAACCAACGCGCAATTCGTCAACGCGCTCACCGGTAACAATCCGCGCCGTATCGCGCTGATCGAGCGATCACATCCTGCAATCAATCCAGCAGGCGAACTCACCGATCGCTGGGGCACACCCTTCTTCTTCCACCTCATCGCGCATGACCAAATCGAGATCCGCAGCGCGGGCCCGGACAAGGAGATGTGGAATGCCGATGATCTGCTGACGCAATCAGCTTCGCTGAATCGCCGCCAGTAACGGCACACGCATTAAACGCTAGCCGACAGCGCGCGGCGCAGCGGCACCGCCAGCGGCCAAAACTCCTTGCAAGTTCGCGTGCCCGCTTCTCACTTCTGGTGAGCCCGCGCGCGCATGACGACTGCCAATAAGATCACGATCGTTCGGATTCTCCTGATCCCGGCGTTCGTAACGATGGCGATCTATTACGGACAGAGCGTCGCCCGGGGCGAGCCACTCGAGTGGCAGCGTTTCGCGGCGATCATCATCTTTCTCGTCGCGGCGGCGAGCGATGGCCTCGATGGCTATGTCGCACGGCGTTACAACCAGCGCAGCTCGTTAGGCGTCATCCTCGATCCGATCGCCGACAAGGGTCTGCTGCTCAGCGGAATCATCACGTTGAGCATCAGTAACTGGAGCTACTCGAATCCTGAACACGGCCAGTTTCCCGTCTGGTTTCCGGTGCTCGTGATCACCCGCGACACGGTGATCCTCGTCGGCAGCGCTGTCCTTCATTTGCTCAATGGAACGGTCAAGGTGCGCACCAGCTGGACCGGCAAAGTTGCGACCGTTTTGCAGATGGCGGCGATCGCGTGGGTGATGCTGCAGCTGCACTTTTTGCCGCTCATTTATGTCGTTTCGGCGGCAGGTCTGTTCACGTTCATCTCGGGCATGATCTATGTGAGGGATGGTGTGCGGCAGTTGCAGATCGGCGGCCACGCTAATGCGAAGGTCGATTGATCGCGCGGCTGCTTCCTCACCGATGAACAGCACAGACGTTGACGATTTCGCGGGCAAAGTCGCGATCGTTGGCCGGCCGAATGTCGGCAAGTCGGCCCTCTTTAATCGGCTGGCCGGTCGTAACATCGCGATCGTGCATGATCAGCCAGGGATCACGCGCGATCGGCTCGCGGCTCCATGTGTCCGCGGCAAACGTCCGTTCCTGATCTGGGATACGGGCGGGATTGGCGGCGCGGGTGAGACGGAGCTGACGGCGCAGGTCCGCACCGCGGCGGACGCGGCGATGCGCGAAAGCGATCTGATCCTGTTCGTGGTCGACGCGCAGCATGGAATGGCGCCGATCGATCAGGATCTGGCGAGCATGTTGCGGAAGTCGAAGAGGCCGGTCGTGCTCGTGGTGAATAAGATCGATCATCCAAACCACGAGGCGCTGGAGTCTGATTTCGCGCGCCTCAGTTTCAAGCGCACGATCCCGATCAGCGCCGCCCACGGCCGCGGCATCTCGGAGTTGCTCGAAGCGATCGATCGGCTCCTGCCGAAAAAGGATGAACCGGCTGGCGAAGGGCAGACTGCACGAAAACCGCCGGTCTCTCTCGCGATCATCGGCCGGCCGAATGCGGGCAAGTCTTCGCTCATCAATTCAATCCTGAAGGATCAGCGCACGATCGTGAGCGAGATCGCCGGAACGACGCGCGACGCGATCGACATCCCATACGAGCGCGACGGGCAGAAGTTTCTCCTTATCGACACTGCCGGCATGCGCGCGCGCAGCAAACACTCGACGTCGGTCGAAGTCTTCAGCGTGATGCGCGCCGAGCGGACGATCCGCCGCGCCGATCTATGCGTGCTGGTGATCGACGTCACCAGCGGCGTCATGTCGCAGGACAAGAAGATCGCCGGCTTGATCCAGGAAGCACGCAAACCTTCGCTCGTGATCCTGAACAAATGGGATCTCGTCAAGCCGGCCCGCGGCGCGAAAGCCGCGATGAAAGAGCTGATCGCAACCGCGCGCGAGCATCTCTTTTTCCTCGACTACGCGCCGGTCCTGATCGCCTCCGCCGCGACCGGCGAAAATGTCGTCCAGCTCTTCGACCTGATCGCCGATGTGACACGCGCGTCAGGTGTCCGCATCGGCACCGGTGTTCTCAACCGCATGCTGCGCGCGGCGTTTGAAGCGAACCCGCCGCCGACGATCGGCACGCGCCGGCTGAAGCTCTTCTACGCCGCGCAATCAAAAGGCGATGCCGAGCGGGCGATCGACCCGCCGAAGTTCATCCTCTTCGTCAATCAGCCGAAGCTCTTGAGCGAAACTTACGGCCGCTATATCGAAGGCCGAATCCGGGCGATCGAGCCCTATCCCGGTCTGCCCGTCCTTCTCACCTGCCGCGCGCGCAGCGAGAAGGAAGACTAGGCGACAGGCGGCGATTTTCCGCCACAGTGTCCGATGCTCCGGCCGCCGGAGTTCGAACATTCGGCCATCGCACCTGTCTCACCCGTTCTCGTATGAAATCAACGCAGGAAATCACGCACGAAGTGCAGGAGCTGGGGCAGTGGATCCCTGCGTTGCGCGAGCAAGTCGGCCACGTCGTCATCGGGCAGAAGTATCTCGTTGATCGCCTGCTGCTTGGCCTCCTGGCGAACGGTCACATCCTGCTCGAAGGCGTTCCGGGTTTGGCGAAAACATTGACCGTCAAAACGATGGCGGCCGCGATCCAGACCGGCTTCCAACGTCTTCAATTTACGCCCGATCTTCTGCCGGCAGATTTGATCGGAACGCTCATCTACAATCCGCGCAGCGGCGAATTCACGACGAAGCTCGGGCCACTTTTTTCCAACCTGATCCTTGCCGACGAGATCAACCGCGCGCCGGCCAAAGTGCAGAGCGCGCTGCTGGAAGCGATGCAGGAGCGACAGGTCACGATCGGTGACACGACGTACCCGCTTTCCGATCCATTCCTCGTCCTCGCCACGCAAAACCCACTCGAGCAGGAAGGCACATATCAACTGCCGGAAGCGCAGCTCGATCGCTTTATGTTGAAGCTGAACGTCGGCTATCCGGCGAAAGCCGAGGAACGTAAAATCCTCGACCTGATGGCGACGTCCGCGCCGGACCTCAGCGTCTCTCCGGTCGTCGACCCCGCGCAGATCATCGCCGCCCGCTCGGTCGTCAACAGCATCTACATCGATGATCGCGTGAAGGATTACATCGTCGACGTAGTGTGGGCGACCCGTGAGCCTGCCAATTACAACCTGAAGCTCGACGGCCTCATCCGCTACGGCGCCTCCCCGCGCGCCACGATCTTCCTCGCGCTCGCCGCGCGCGCGCACGCGTTCCTGAACGGTCGCGGCTACGTCACGCCGCAGGACATCAAGAGCGTCGGCCACGACGTGCTGCGCCACCGCGTGATCGTGAGCTACGAAGCCGAAGCGGAGACGATCTCCAGCGAAACGATCATCGAACGGATTTTCGCCGGCCTCCCGGTGCCGTAACCATGGCCGAGGCCAGTCAAACACCCGCCGAGATCCTGAAGAAGATCCGCGCGCTCGAGATCAAGACAAAGGGCCTCGTGCAGACGATCTTCGCCGGCGACTACCACAGCGTCTTCAAGGGCCGCGGGATGAACTTCGACGAAGTGCGCGAGTACCAGCCCGGCGATGAAATCCGCGCGATCGACTGGAACGTGACGGCGCGCCTCGGCACCGCATTTGTGAAGAAATTCACCGAAGAGCGCGAGCTGACGGTGATCCTCGTTGTCGACGTCAGCGCATCTGGCAGCTTCGGCAGTTCGTCGCAATCGAAACGCGAGCTCGCCGCGGAAGTCGCGTGCCTGCTGGCGTTCAGCGCGATCCGGAACAATGACAAGGTTGGCCTGCTATTGTTTACGGACCAGGTCGAGCTCTACATTCCGGCGAAGAAAGGCCGCTCCCACACGCTGCGATTGATCCGCGAGGTGTTGTTCTTCGAGCCGCAGAGTCGCGGCACGGACGCTGCGTTCGCGTTGCAATACCTGAACAAGGTGGTCAGTCGACGCGCGGTCGTCTTCTTCGTGTCGGATTTCCAGACCGGCGACTTCTCGCGCGAGCTGGCGGTGAGCGGCCGGCGTCACGACTTCATCGCGATCCATGTGCAGGACGAACGTGAGCAGGTCCTGCCGAACATCGGCATCATCACGCTCGAAGACGCTGAGACCGGCGAGCAGATCGAGATCAACACCGCGGATCGCTCGGCGCGGACACATTTCGCGGAGCTCGCGCAAGCGCAGGCCGCCGAGCTGAAACGCACACTGCACCGCAACAACATCGACACCATTTCGCTTCAGACAGGGCAGGATTATCTGCCCGGCCTCCGTTCATTCTTCAAACAACGTGAGCGGCGGATGGCCGTGCGATGAACCCGCCGACGTATGCGCTTCTTCCTCGCTCAAGAGCTGCACGATATCTCGCCGCCAGTCGATTACTCGCTGCTGCCGACGTGGGTTATTTTCGCAGTGTCGTTTGTTGCGCTGGCGCTGCTCGGGCTGGTCGTTTGGCTCGTTAAGCGCTGGCTGCGGAGACCGAAACCGGAAAAGACGCCACGCGCTCGCGCGCTCGATCTCTTGCAGCGCGCGCGCAGCGAGATCGCGGCCGAACCGCCGTATCAATTCAGCATCCGCGTCTCCGATGTCCTGCGCCGCTATGTCATGGAGCAGTATCAACTACCCGCGACTCGCCAGACCTCCCGTGAATTCCTCGATGCGCTCTCCCGCGCCGCAAGTTTTTCCGAAGATGAACGATCGCTGCTGACCGAGTTCCTCGACCGTTGCGACCTGATCAAGTTCGCGCGGTACGAAGCGACCACTGCGGACAGCGAGCGGCTGCTCGAGGAGGCGACGCGGTTCGTGAAGGGAGGGCAGCTTGAGCCTGCCTGAGTGGTTCCCGCGCGACAGCGCGCTTTCGTTCGCGCACCCGTGGTTGCTCTTGCTGCTGCTCGCGCTGCCCTTGATCGCCTATTTGCGGGGCCGACGCGGCCGCGCCGCCGCGCTGATCTTCTCCTCCACGAACGTGCTGCGCGGGCTCGGCAAAGCGAGCGCGTCGCGCGCGGGGAAGATCCTGCGGGCGATGGTATTTCTGAGCCTCGCGATCTTCATCATCGCGCTGGCACGGCCGCGCCTCGGCAAAAGCCTCACGCAGATCGAGGCGAGCGGCATCGACATCATGATCGTGCTGGACGTTTCGGGCTCGATGTTGATCAAGGATTTCACGGTCGGCGGTGATCCGGCGACGCGTGTTGATGCGACGCGTGAGGTAACGCGGAAGTTCATCGAAGGCCGGCCTAACGACAGGATCGGCATCATCGCCTTTGCGGGCCGGCCGTATGTCGTTAGCCCGATGACGCTCGATCACGACTGGCTTCTGCAGAATCTCGACCGCGTGAAAGTGGGACTGGTTGAAGATGGAACGGCGATCGGCTCTGCATCCGCTGCGGCGGCAAATCGGCTCAATGACAAGGGTTCGAAAAGCCGCGCGATTGTGCTTTTGACCGACGGCGAGAACAACGCCGGCAAAGTTCCTCCGACAACGGCGGCCGAGGCGATCAAGGCGTTGAAGATCAAGCTGTACGCGATTGGCGCCGGGATAAATGGCGTCGCGCCGGCGCCGATTCCGGATCGCCGTGGCGGTTTCCTGACCGATCTCTCGGGTAACTACCTTTATCAAAATCAGCCGGTCCATTTCAACGAAGCGGGACTGAAGGAGATGGCGCAAATCGCCGGCGGAAAATTCTTCCGCGCCACCGACACCAAATCGCTGGAGCAGATCTTCGAGGACATCGACAAGCTGGAGAAGTCGACCGTCACAGTGAAGAAATTCCAGCAATACCGCGACCTTTTCCCGGCCTGCATCATGGCTGGTTGCGGCTTGCTTATCGCGCAGATTCTCCTCGGCCAGACGATCTGGAAGAAGCTGCCATGAGCGCGTTTGCCGAGTTCAGTTTCGGAGAGCCGGCGTGGCTCTGGGCATTGCTTCTTCTGCCGGCGCTTGCGTTGCTTTTCGTGCTCGCTGAGAGGCGCAGCGCGGCGCGGCTGGGCGCGTTTGTCGCGCCGCGTCTTCTGCCGCAGCTCGGCGCGACGGTCGATCGATTCCGGCGTGCGCTGCGGTTCGCTTTCCTGTTGTTAGGCATCGGCCTCGCTATCACGTCGCTCGCGCGCCCGCGCCTCGGCTACACCTACGAAGAGGTGAAGCGGAAGGGCCTCGATCTGATCATCGCGATCGATACGTCGCGCAGCATGCTCGCGAACGACGTCCCGCCGAACCGTCTGCAACGCGTGAAGCTCTCCGCGCACGATCTGCTCCGAGAGCTGCGGGGCGATCGGATCGGCCTGATCGCGTTCGCCGGCCGCGCCTTTTTGCAGGCACCGTTGACGATCGATTACGATGCCGCGGCCGAGTCGCTCGAGGAATTCGACACCGATCTCATCCCTGAAGGTGGATCGAACATCTCCGAGGCGATCAACCTCGCGGTGAAGACGTTTGGCAAATCGGCGGTCGGTAATCGCGCGCTCATCATCTTCACGGATGGCGAGGAGCTCGCGGGCGAGGCGCTGAAGGCGGCGCAGAGCGCGTCAGATGCAGGCGTTCGCATTTTCACCGTCGGTGTCGGCACGCCGCAAGGCTCGTTCATTCCGCTGCCGGCACAGGGCGGCGGGACCGCGTTCGTGAAGGACAGCGCCGGGGAAATCGTGAAATCAAAACTCGACGAAGGACGGTTGCGCGAGATCGCACAGATGACCGGCGGCCTTTACCTCCCGCTCGGTAGCGGACCGGCGGCGATGCGCGAACTCTACGAGCGAGGACTGGCAGAAATGCAGGCCGGCGAGATCGACACGAAGATGTCGCGCCAGCCGATCGAACGCTACCAGTGGCCGCTCGGCGCCGCGATTCTCGCGCTGATCGCGTCGATTCTAATCACGGAGCGGAAACGTAAGCCGCGTCGCGCGCCTCCGATTCCCGCAGCGGAGACGCGTGCGCTCGCCGCGGCGTCGATCCTTCTGTTGAGCGCGCACCTCAGCTTTGCCGCAGCGCCCGGGCTCGAGGCGTATCGGAAACAGGAATACAGCCGCGCATATCAGGAGTTTCGCGAGACGCTCGAGAAGCATCCGAATACGCGCGCGAAAGATAAAATTGAATTCGATGCGGGCGCCGCCGCCTACAAGATGAAGGATTATCCAAAGGCGCTGCAATCATTCAGCCAGGCGCTCCTTTCGCCGGATCCGAAGCTGCAAAGCCGCAGCCATTACAACCTCGGCAACACGCTCTACCAGCGTGGTGAGACGCAGAAGAATAACGACGAGAAGCTGAAGGATTGGACGAATGCGATCCAGCATTACGAGCAGACGTTGAAGCTCGAGCCGGAGAACAAGGAGGCGCAGGAGAATCTCGAGTTCGTCAAAAAGAAGATCGAAGATCTGAAGACACAGCAGGAACAACAACCGTCGCCGACGCCACCGCCATCGCCCTCCCCCTCCCCTGCGCCGCAGGACAAGAAAGACAAGCAGCAGCAACAGGACAAAGATAAGCAACAGCAACAAGATCAGTCCGCCGAAGGCGACACCGACAAGCCCGACCAAGGCGATCCATCGCAGGAGCAGAAGCAGGGCGAAGGCAAGGACCAACAGCAAAACCCCGGTCAATCGCCGACACCGACACCAACGCCTCCTGGCCAGCCGGGCGCGTCGCCTGCGCCGAGCCCGTCGCCCGCCCGAGGTTCCTCACCGACGCCTGCCGCCTCACCCTCATCTGGAGAGAACCAGGCGTCTCCGACACCGGGTGAAAGTGGCGCGAGCCCATCGCCCTCTCCCGCCGAAGGCGAAAGCTCCGGAGAAGGCTCATCGCCCACACCGGCGCCGAGACCATCCACTACACCTGGCAAGAAGCCGACGGGCGACGTGAAAGGCGCGGGCGAAGAACAACCACAGGAGCAAGCCCAAGCCGAAGCGGCCGAAGCCGAGCCGGTCGAAGAAGGTCAGATGAGCGAGCAGCAGGCCGAGCGTTTGCTCCAGGCGATGAAAGACGAAGAAGCAAAGGTGCAGCTCGATGAACGCAGGCCGGTGCGCCGTGTCTATAAGGACTGGTAGCCGCCGCGTTCGCACCGATGTTTCCTGTGATGCTCCCTCGTCTTGCTCCCGCGCTCTTGCTGTTCGCCAGCGCGATCGCCGCCGTAGCACAAACTCCGAGCGTCACGGCAGTGTTAACCGACTCAGAAACGGCGGTCGGCCGCCCGGTGCAGCTAGAGATTCAGGTCACTGGCGCGACAAACCCGAAACCACCGGGCGAGATCCTCGTGGAGGGACTCGACATCCGATCTGCCGGAACCTCGCGGCAGATTCAGATGCAGAATTTCAGCGTCAGCTACAGCTTCACCTACAGCTACACGATCATGCCGTTGAAGCCGGGCACGTTCCGGATTCCACCCCAGGCCGTCGAAGTCGGCGGTCAATCGCTGCGCACGCCGGAGTTGACGTTGAACGTCGTCAACTCGCCCGGAGCGCAGAGCGGACGCTCTGGTCGCAGCCGTGACAACAGCAATATCGATCCCTCGCAGATCGGGTTCGTCGAGATGTTGCTCCCGAAGTCGGTCGCCTACGTCGGTGAGATGATCCCGGTGCAGATCCGCCTCGGCCTCAACATGCGCGCGCCAGTTGAGTCGCTTGGCAGCGGTGTGCAGATCGGCGGCCAGGGCTTCACGACGCAGAAGATGACCGAGCCGCGGCAGACGATGGAGACTATCAACGGCCGCACCTATCAGGTCTATATCTTCAAGACGGCGATCGCCGCCGCGCGACCGGGCAAACTCGAGATCGGTCCCGCGGAGATCAATCCGATCGTGCGCGTGCCGCGCCCCGGGCAACGCAATCGCAGCCTGCCGCGCGACCTCGCCGACGATCCGTTCTTCAACAACTTCTTCAACGATCCTGCCTTCGCGCCGTCGATGCCGAAAGAGGTGAAGCTCAAGAGCGACGCGCAAACCGTCGAAGTGAAGCCGCTCCCGCCGAACGCGCCGCCGGATTTTTCGGGCGCAGTGGGAATGTTCACCCTCAAGACGGATGTCAATCCCAAGACGGCAAACGTCGGCGATCCCGTGACGGTGACCTCCACCATCACCGGCCGCGGTAACTTCGATCGCGTCACCGCGCCGACGCTCACCGACGAGAGCGGCTGGCACAAGTATCCGCCATCCGCCAGCTTCAAGCAGGACGACGACGTTGGGATCAGCGGCGCGAAGACGTTCGAGACTGTGCTGAGCGCAAAAGGCGGCAAGGACAAGCTCCCGCCGGTCGTCTTCACCTACTTCGACCCGGTGAAGGAGAACTACGTCACGTTGCGCAGCGAAGAGATCCCGATGCGAATTGCCGGCGATCCCGCGCCGACGGCGCCGCCCGTCGCCGCTGCTCCCGCTCCGACTGCCGCCGACACTGCGACTCCCACGCCAGCTCCCGCAAAACAGCCCGACGACATCCTTGCGCAACTCGATGACCGTCGCGGGCCGGTGCAAAGTTTCACGCCGCTCTACGCGCGCCGTTCATTCTGGATTGCGCAGCTTTTCCCGCTCGCGGCGCTGCTCGGATTCGTCTTGTGGCGGCTGCGACAGGCACGCGCTGGCAATCGCGAAGCGCAGCGGCTCGCGCGCCTCCATCAGGAAGCCGCAGAGCTGCAGCGGCGTTTGCGCGCGAGCGACGCGACGCCGCAGCAATACGTCGCAGATGCGTCGCGCGCGGTGCAGTTGAAAACCGCGCTCGCAAAAAACGTCGATCCGAACGCCGTCGATGCCGACACCGCAGCGAGCGCCTTCCGCGTCGACGAAGCAGAACGCGCGCGGCTTCAGCAGTTGTTCGCGGAAAGCGATGAGCTGCGCTACAGCGGCGGTGGTAATGGTCACAGCGTTTTGTCGCCCGAGAAACGCCACGAAATCCTCGAGCTGGTGGAGAATCTCCGCGCATGAGGATGCAGCTTTTCCGCAACATCACGCTCGTGATTGGTATGCTCGCTTGCTCGAGCTTGAACGCCGTCGCGCAGGATCCCGACGCGTTCGCGAAGGCGAACGAAGAATACAACGCCGGCCGTTTCCGCGAAGCGGTTGAGCTGTACGAAACCGCGCTGAAGTCCGGCCAGACAACGGCGGCGTTGTTCTACAACCTCGGCAACGCGTGGTTCCGCGCCGGCGATCTCGGCCGCGCGATCCTGAATTACGAGCGCGCGCTCGCGCTCGAGCCGCAGCATCCGGAAGCCGAGGCAAACCTGCGCCTCGCGCGCGACAAAGCGCGTGCGCTCGATCTGCAGGCGAACTGGTGGAATCGCCTCACCGCGCGCGCGTCGGCGAAGCATTACTCGATCGCCGCCGCAGTCTCGTTCTGGATCGCTGCGTTCGCGCTGACGGGCTTGCTCCTCGCGCGCCGGCGTTCCGCGAAACTGATCGGCACGTTCGTTTTCGCGCTCCTCGTGGTTGCCGCAACCGTCGGCGCGCTCTACGCGCTCGAGACGGGAAAGAAAGGTCGCGCCGTTGCGATCGTCGTGGCGCCGAACATTCAGGCACGACTCGCCACCGCTGACAGCGCCGGCACCGTTCTGGTGTTGCCGCCCGGCAGCAAGATCAAGATCCTCAGCACCCGCGGCGATTGGAGCTACGCCGCCTTGCCGAATGACCTGCGCGGCTGGATTCCCGCGCAAAGCGCCGAGCCCGTCCGACTGTAACTCCACTGCATCTGCCGGCGGCCCGCAGGCGAATCGTTCGGCGTGAGCAAAACGCTGAAACCGAGTGACGCGGTCGAGTGGCAGACCCCGCAAGGCAAGACGTCCGGCACGGTGAAGAAGAAGCTGACATCTAAAGCGAAGATCAAATCACACGTCGTCGCTGCCTCGAAAAACGACCCGCCATATCTTGTCGAAAGCGAAAATGAGGCGCGCTCCCCGCGCATAAGCCGGCCACTGAAGCTCGGCTTCGCGGTCAAAGTCGTCGGCGCTGCGGGGCTCAAGAGCAACGACAGCCGACGCTCGCAACAGAAGCCGCATCTGCGCGTGTCGCTGCGCTATCTCGACAAGATCTTCGATCATCTGGAAGCGAGCGACATTCGCATGTACCGGCTCTCGTCCGATCTGGCGCCGTACGTCACGCATCCCGACATGCCGCAGTTCCACTCGCAAATCGAAGAGTGCGCGGACGAGTTGAAGGCGCTTGGCCGCCGCGCGCGGAAGCTCCGGCTGCGGCTGTCGTTTCATCCTTCACAATTCATCGTCCTCAACAGCCCCGATCCCGTGCTGGTGCAGAAAAGCATCGCCGATCTCGCAGCACAGACCGAGATGCTGGATCGCATGGAGCTCGATCGCGAGGCTGTCGTGGTAGTTCACGCGGGCGGCTCGTACGGCGATCGCGACAGCGGGTGTGCGCGCTGGATCGAAACCTACAAGCTGCTCTCGCCCGCGATTCGCCGCCGTCTCGTGCTCGAGAATGATGACCAACGCTACAGCGCCGCCAACGTCCTGAAGATCCACGATGCGACAGGCGTGCCGCTGATTTTCGATCATCAACACTTCTGGTGCTTGAACCCGGAGCAACTGGAGCTCGTGCCGACTGTTGAGCGTTTTATGAAAAGCTGGCCGACGGGCGTTCGGCCGAAGATTCATTTCTCGTCTCCACGAACAGAGCTGCGCCAGCTGAAACGGAAGGTTCGGAATTCGCGCAAGAAAACGATCGTGCTCCAGCCGCCTGTCTGGAGCGGACATGCGGATTTTTGCCAGCCGTTCGAGTTCATCACGATGATGCGCAGCTTCGAGCGGCTGGAGTTTGACGTGATGCTGGAGGCGAAATCGAAAGATCTCGCGCTCGTCAGGCTGCGGCGCGATTTGCAACGTTATGCGCCCGATGTGGCGAAACGTTTCGGCCTTGCGACGGCGGCCGAAATTCCCGATGAGCCGGCGACGATCGCAATAGCGCAGCCGGACGACGAAGCAGAGGCGTCGCGATTGCCGTGAGCCTGTCGCTCATCCTTCTCATCTTTGGGCTGGTGCTGTTGATCGCCGGTGCGGAGCTGCTCGTGCGCGGCGCGAGCAATCTCGCAGCCGCGCTCGGCATCTCGCGTCTCGTGATCGGCCTGACGGGGGTGGCATTCGGCACCAGCTCGCCCGAGATCGCGGTGAGCGTGCAATCAGCGCTCTCTGGCCAGGCGAACCTTGCGATCGGCAATCTCATCGGCAGCAACATCTTCAACATCCTCTTCATCCTCGGGATCTCTGCCGCGATCACGCCGCTGGTCGTTTCGCAGCAACTCATCCGCTGCGATGTGCCGGTGATGATCGCCACCACGTTTCTTGTTCTGCTCCTCGGCCTCGATGCGCACTTCGGCCGCTTTGATGCTGCGGTTCTGCTCTTGGTGCTGGTGGCTTGTCTCGGCTTGCTGCTGCGTTTCGGGCGCAAGGACAGCGAGGCCGCAGCAGAAGAACTGCACCCGCCGCGTGCCGCGACGGGATGGATCTTGAACGTCGCACTTGTGGTCATTGGCCTCGCGCTGCTGGTGTGGGGTTCGCGCTGGCTGGTCGCGGGCGCACTCGAGATCGCGAAAGCACTCGGCGTCAGCGAGCTGATCATCGGCCTCACGATCGTTGCCGCGTGAACGTCGTTGCCCGAAGTCGCGACGTCCGTCATCGCCGCGATCCGGAAGCAACGAGACATCGCGGTGGGGAGTGTGATCGGCAGCTGCATCTTCAATCTCCTCGCCGTCCTCCCCGTCGCGAGCTTCGTCGCGCCTGGTGGCATTGCGCTGCATCGGGCGGTGCTCGCGTTCGACATTCCGATTCTGATCGCGGTCAGCGTCGCCGCGTGGCCGATCTTCTGGAGCAGCAACGTGATCTCGCGCGGCGAGGGCGTGCTGTTCCTCCTCTACTACCTCGCCTACACGTCGTACCTGATCCTGCAGGCGGCGCAGCACGACGCGCTGCCGTTGTTCAACAGCGTCCTGCTTTTCTTCGTGATCCCGGTGACGCTGATGACGGCGTGCATGGTCGCGCTGCGGACACGGCGGGACCAAGAGTTGCGCCGATTGCAGCGCGCACCGGTGCCGCGGTAGATCGCGCGCGCATTGTGCCGGTTGAGAAGCCGCTGATTGTCCACATCTTGAAGCGGTATGAACGCCGAGATGGATGTCGGGACGAACAAGAAGGCGTTCCAGATCAATCTCGATCAGAAGAAGTACGGGACCTTTGCCGAGATCGGTGCGGGCCAGGAGGTAGCGCGGCGGTTTTTTCACGTCGGCGGCGCGGCTGGAACGGTGGCGAAGACGATGTCCGCGTACGACATGACGTTCAGCGATGCGATTTACGGGCCGGCCGATCGCTACGTCAGCCGTCGCCGCCTGCAGACGATGCTCGACCACGAATACAGTCTCCTGGTCGAGCGGCTTGACGCGAAGTTCGGCGGCGAACGGACGTTCTTTGTCTTCGCCGACACGGTGGCCGCGCGCAGCTTCAAGCAGCATAACGAATCTCACGGCTGGCTCGGCGTTCGCTTCCAAAGCGAGACGCGCGCGGAGCCGAGCCAGATCATCATCCACGTGCGAATGCTTGATGAATCGAACGTCGACCAGCAGGAGGCGCTCGGCGTGGTGGGCGTGAATTTGCTCTACGGCGCGTTCTATCATCACCAGCCGGAGAAGCTGATCGCTTCGCTGCACGAGAACCTGGCGGAGAACCGCATACAGGTCGACATGATCAAGTTTTCCGGCCCGGCGTATGCCGGCGTCGACAATCGGCTGATGAGCCTTCAGCTCGTGAGTCAGGGCCTGACGAATGCGGTCATGTTCACGGCCGACGGCGAGACGGTGCAACCGGCCGAGGTGTTCTACAAAAAGGCGATTCTGGTCGAACGCGGCAGCTTCCGGCCAGTGACGAACGCGACCAACGACATGCTCAACGGCGCGCGGCGTGTGTTTCTCGCGCAGTGCAATTATTCCGAGAACGATCTCGTCGTTCTGATGGAGATGACGCTCGAGAATCTGCTCTCGGAAGGGCAGCTGAACCACGCCGATTTTCTCGCGCGCGTCGACATTCTGGGGGCGCTCGGCCGGACGGTGTTGATCTCGAAGTTTGGCGAATATTACCGGCTCGCCGCCTATCTTGCGCGCTACACGAACCGCATGATCGGCATCGTGATGGGCGTGCAGAGCTTGATGGAGATCTTCGACGAGAAGTACTACCTGAATCTCGAAGGCGGCATTCTCGAGGCGCTCGGCCGGATGTTTAAGAGCGGGCTGAAGCTTTACGTCTACCCAATGGTGGATGAGGAGACGGGGCAGCTCCGCACCGCGAGCAATCTCGAGGTCGCGCCAAATTTGCGGTCGCTCTACCGCTACCTCGTGGAAAATGACCTGATCCACGAGGTGACGGATTACAATCCCGAGTACCTGCGCATCTACGCGCCGGAAGCGCTCGAGAAGCTCCAATCGGGCGATCCCGCGTGGGAGAAGATGGTGCCGCCAGAGGTGGTGGAGATCATCAAGGCGCGCGGATTTTTTGGCTATCGCGAGCCGGCTCTCGCGTAGCCGCGTGAACCCCGTGACGCGGCGGGTTTTTTGCGCGACGCGCGGGGCTGAATTTCGCGAAATCGGAACTGCGGCACAGTTCCCGCTACATTCGACCGCAGCATCATGGCAAAGCGCGGCAATTCTGTCATTGGGATCGATCTCGGGAAGCACGTCTTCAAAGGAGTGCTCCTCCAGCGGAAGGGCGACTCGCGCTATGTGTTGACCAGCTATGCGTCGCGCGAAGTGCCTGACGATCTCGCCACCGCGGACGATCTCGCCCAGCAGCTCAAGCTCCTGCTCAAGGACATCGGCAGCAGCGCCAAAGGTTGCGCGCTGGCGATCTCCGATCCCTCCTCGCTGCTGCGCATCATCGAGCAGCCGGACACGCCCGTCGACCTGCTCCGGAACGCGCTGCGGCTCAACGGCCTCGCCGTTCTCAACCAGGAGTGCAAAGATTTCGTGCTCGATTGCGCACCGGTTTCGGCGAACGGCAACCGCGAGCACGCAGACGGGGAGACGAACGGCGCCCAAACAAACGGCATCACGAAAAAGAAATATCTCGTCGGCGGCATGCTCCGTCCGGCGGTGAAACAAATCAGCGAAGCGATGAGCAAGACGAAGATGTCCGCGGACATCCTCCAGCTGGCGCCGGTCTGCTCCTTCAATGCGTTCGAGCTCGCCTACCCCGAGATCTTCGCGAACGACACCTTTCTGCTTCTCGACATGGGCCACCTGCAAAGCACGGTGCTCATCGGCAGCAAAAAAGAGCTGGTTCTCGTCCGCAGCGTTGACTACGGCGGCAAGTCACTCATCCAGGCACTCACCGCGGACGGCGCTCTCGACGCGAACGCCGCGCAGCTCATGATGAACGAAGGCGATGCCGGCATGGCGGAGATCTGCCGCACCTCGCTCACGCGTCTCGCCACGGAAGTCCGCAACTCGATCGGCTTCTTCGAGGGTCAACACGAAGAAACCATCCACCGTATTTTCGTTTCCGGCGGCCTCGCTCGCACGGAGACCATCCTGCAGTTGCTCAGCGACGAACTCAGCCTCCCCTGCGAGATCTGGGATCCGCTCGAAACCTGCGAGGTCGCACTACCCGCCGCGAAGCGCCAGGCGTTGCCGAACGAATTCGTCTCCCTCAATGTCGCGTGCGGCGCGGCGTTCGAATACCTGCGGAACTAAGGGTCATGGCGCTCCATCTCAACCTCCTCCACGAGGAAATCACCGAACATCGCCAGCGGCAGCGCGATCCGCTGAAGCTCGGGATGCTGGCGCTGATCGTGATCGGCGCGCTGATGGCGGCGTTCTACATGTTCAAGGCATATCAGACGCTCGACGTGAAACGCCAGCTGGCGACGGTCCAGCGCGAGTGGGCGAAGGTCGAACCGGAAGTCACAGCCGCGCAAAAACGCTCGGCGGAACTCAACACCATGATGAGCACGACGAAGGTGCTCGATCGGATCGTCGAAGGCCGGTTCTACTGGGCGCCGCTCCTGCAGAACCTTTCGCGTTGCGTCGCGCCGAACGCACAGCTGACCAGCATCGATGGCATGGTCAACGAAGAGGCGAAGACAGTCACGCTGACGCTCGACGGGATCGCGGCCGGCCGCGAACCGCGCTCGGCAGCAGAAGAGCTGCGCCAATTGCTTAGCGAGCAGCTGGGGCAGAGCTACAGCAGCGTGAAGGTGGAATTCAAGACTCTCGAAGATCTCGACACGCTCGTGAACGTGGCCGGCGCCAACATGGCGATGGCTCGCTACTCGATCACCGCCACTTTCAGCCCCACGCCGCCTGAAGTTGCCAAGCCGACCGAAACCGCAGCACCACGCGCTCCGAAACGATGAACAAGCTCTCCAAAGACCAAATCCAGAAGCTTGCCCTCAGCGCGGTCGGTTTCGTCGTGTTGCTCTACGTCTACTTCAGCTTCTTTCTTGGGCCATTGAACAAAGGCCGCGAAACCGCGGAGCGGACCATGAAGGACCTGAAGAGCAAGCTCGCCTCTTCGAAGACGGAGACGGCGAAAGCCGCGAACCTCGAGAAGCAGGCCGCCGAGGCGAGCGAGCGTTTCGCCGCGATGCGAGCGCTTAGCCCGGAAGGCGCGCCGATCGCCTGGTTCCCGCCGCGCATCAAACTTTTTTTCGCGAACCGCAACATCGAGAAGGCGACCGTCCGCGCCGACAGCAATGCGCCTTACAAGGAAGCGGAAATGGCGGAATGGAATCGATACGTCTGGCAGATCGACCTGCCGCAGACTGATTTCGCTACGATCGGCAAGACGCTCGCCGAGCTGGAAAACAGTGAACCGTTGCTCAGCATCCCGCGCATCAGCATCAAAGCTGTCGCCGATAATCCGCAATTCCAGCAGGTCAACCTGACCGCGCATACAGCCATCCTGAAGCGATGAAGAAGCTCGCCTGCACATTCATTTTCACGGTTGCGGCTTTGCATCTTCTCGATGCGGCCGATGCGACCTCCACCACCAGCGCAACCTCTCCCGCACAGGCGCCGGTCCTTGAGCTGAAGCACAAATCTTCGTTCATGATGGAGGAGACGAGCCGCAATCCCTTCTGGCCGATCGGCTGGAAGCCAGCGCCGACGCAGACCACCAGCGCGGCGACCGAAACCACTGGTCCTGCAATCTCGGCCGATGTCTTTCTCGTCAGCTCGATTACGGTCGATACCGGCGGGAAGTTTGCGATCATCAATGGCAAGGCGATGACCGAAGGCCAGGTCTTTGGGCTGCAGCTTGGCTCCTCGACCTACCAGATCACCGTGAAGGCGATCCAGGATGGCCAGGTGATCCTCGTTCGCGGGCGGGATCAGGAGATCGCCGTGCCGCTCCGCCGCCGGTAGCCGCTGCGCGAACGCGACTCTGCTCGGCCGAGAGTCGCTGCCGATGAGAACGGCGCGACCATTGCAGACAGGGGAGCGAGAGTAACGGACTTCTCACGCGCGAAAACGGAGATACTCGACCTGTGGGAGTGCTTTGCGTGCGGCGGCGCGGCGGCATACAGCTAGGCTGGGATGTGCGGCATCGTCAGAGTTGTTACTAGCGAGAGGGAGGCAGATCGCGCAAGGCTCCGGCATACCAGGAGTTCCTTTCGGGACGATCGGTGACATGTCGATGCGTTCTCATCACTCCAGCCGCGGAAAGGAACCTTCTCGATTCTGCGTGTTCACTGTGGTCGCGTTACGTGAATGCGTCCGAGCACATCCTTGCCGGTTCATAAGATGAAGCCGCTGGAGCAGTACGCCGGCTCGATCTCGATTGTTGTCTCGAGCTGCGACCGCTTTTTCGATGCGTGGCGGCCATTCGCGTTCTTCTTCCGGAAGTTCTGGCCGGATTGTCCGTTCCCGGTCTACCTCGTCGTTAATGAACTGCAGGTGCAGTCTTCATCGATTCGCGCCATCCGCGTTGGCAAAGACAAAGGCTGGGCGAGCAACATGCAGGTTGCGCTCGAGCAGATCGACACGCCTTACATCCTTTACCTGCAGGACGATTACTTCCTCACGGCACCCGTCGGAGCGGCGCAGCTCGCCGGTGATATCGCGGCCGCGATCGAGCAGAACGCAGTTTCGTTTTGCTTCTGCGACTTGTCGCTGCTCGAGCCCGACTTCGCGTCGACCAACGAACGGTTCGGCGTCGTTCCTCAGGATTCGCAAGGCCGCACGCGCCTGCAGACAACGCTCTGGAAGCGAGACGTCTTCGCTTCACTGGTGCGGCCCGGGGAGACGGCGTGGAACATGGAAGCACGCGGCAGCGAACGCACCCGTGGATTGCTCATGCTCTCGTACGCGCGGAGCGATGAACTGCCGATCCGGTACCTCATGTCCGGGATTGTGCGCGGACTGTGGACGCCCGAAGCGGTAGCGCTTTGCCGCGCCCATGATCTGGCGATTCGTCCGGCGTTCCGTTCGCTAGACCGGGGCACGAAGGCGGCGCGCCGCTGGCGCCGCGCGATCGATCGCGTCCGCTTTCCCGTCGCGCTCGCATTGCAGCGCGGCAGACCAGTCGAGCTCGACAGGATCGACTGACGCTTCCCGAAGAAGCATCCTCCAGCGACGCGACTGCCGATATTTCATTGCCGTCCAACTTCGCTGCGGTCGCGACGCGACGAGGCACGGCTGAGCCAATGCGTCGCCATCCCTCCGAAGTCTCCGCCGCCGAGCGCGCGCCTGAGTGGCTCGCGAGCCTGAACCGCGCGATTCTCGAATCGGCGCTCGATTGCATCATCACGATGGACCGCAGTGGTCTGGTGCGTGAGTTCAATCCCGCCGCCGAGCGACTCTTCGGTTATCGCCGCGCCGATGTCGTCGGCCGCGAGCTGGCGGAGTTGATCATTCCACCGCCGCTTCGCGAGCGACATCGCAAGGGGCTCGCGCATTACCTTGCGACGGGTGAAGGCCCGGTGCTCGGTCGTCGGATCGAAATCGAGGCCGTGCGCGCCGACGGTGCCGAGATCCTCGTCGAGCTGGCGATCACCGCGTTTCGGATCGGTGGCGAACCTGTCTTCACCGCGTATCTGCGCGACATCACGGAACGGGTGCGAACGGAACGCCGCCGAACGGCGCAATACACGGTGGCGAGTCTGCTCGCCGGGTCGCAGTCAATCATGGAAGCCGGGCCCCAGATCATCCAAACGGTCGCGGCGAGCGGCAGTTGGGTGTTCGGCGCGATCTGGCTCAGGAGCGAAGCGGACGCGGCTCTGCGGTGCGCGGCAACCTGGCACGGCGAAGGCAGCACGCTACACACCTTCGACGAGGTGACACGCGCGACGACGCTTGCCGGGTCGATCGGTCTGCCGGGCACGGTCCTTGATGCGCGCGCGCCGCGATGGGTGCCGGATGTCCAGCTGGAGGCGAACTTCCTCCGGACCGCCGCCGCGCGCGCAGCGAACCTGCGGGGCGCGTTCGCCTTCCCGCTTTGCGCCGAGGGAACGGTGAACGGTGTGCTCGAGTTGTTTAGCGAATCAATCGTTCGCCCGGATGACGATCTCCTTCAGCTGGTCGAGGCGCTCGGCACGCAAATCGGACTCTTCATTCATCGGCGAAATATCGAGAGGGAGTTGCAGCGGCAGAAGGAAGCGGCGGAAGCGGCGAACGCGGCGAAGGACCGCTTTCTGGCGAATCTCAGCCATGAGCTGCGGACTCCGCTCACACCGGTTCTGATATGGGCTGGTGGAATGGTCGATCAGCCCGACCTGCCCCCGGACGTTGCGGAAGGTTTGCAGATGGTCTGCCGGAACGTCGAACTCGAGGCGCGTCTGATCGACGATCTTCTCGACCTCACGCGCATCACGCGCGGCAAGCTGCAGCTGCAGCTCCGGAATGCCGACGCGCACGAGCTGCTGCGTCACACGATCAACATCGTTCGCAGCGACATTGATGCGCGCAAGCTGACGCTGGACGTGCGACTCGACGCGGCGCGGCACGAGGTCGCCGTCGATTCACCGCGCGTGCAGCAGGTGTTCTGGAACGTATTGCGCAACGCGGCGAAAGTAACGCCGAGCCACGGCGTTGTCTCCGTGGTGACTTCGAACCCCAAGCCGGACGTGATCGCAATCGCGATTAGCGACACCGGCGTTGGCATCGCGAGCGAGAATCTCGAGAAGATCTTCAACGCTTTCGAACAGGTCGGCGAACGCCAGGAAGGGCTCGGTCTCGGGCTCGCCATCAGCAAGGCAGTTGTCGACATGCACGGAGGCACGATCCGCGCGGAGAGCGGCGGCGCCGGCAAAGGCGCGACGTTCATCATCGAACTCGCGACTACGGCGGCCGCGACTTGACGCTGCTCTGCGCGAGCAAAACGCGCGCGCGCGTTACTTCACCGGCCGGGCGACCATGATGCCGCTGTGGCTGCTGTAGCGGTTCAGGTAATCGGAGAGACGCGCGTCCACGAGCACCTTCCCGTAGTTTCGCGGCGCCGAGGCGTGCATGAAACGGAGCACGCCGTCCTCGGTGCGATACGCGAGGCCGACATGCGAAGTCGCATAGCCTCTGCGCCCATCGCGGCCGACGACGCCGATGATGTCGCCGTTGCGCAGCTTCGACTCGATCGCCGGGACGCGGCTCTTCGGGATGTGATAAAACGGCCCGTTTGAAACGCGACGCTCCATCTGTGCGAGCGGCCCGAGCAGCTTGGGATTACTGCGCAGATAACGATAATGCTTCCACCCGTCCGTCATCTCGCGCGCCACGTGCGGCACGCTGCGGCCACCGAGATCGCGCGTGATGTCGTTCACGAGGCCGCGCCGGTCGTTATCCGAAAGCCACTCCTCGAGGTAGTGAAGCCGCGACAGGTAGTCGCCCGTACACCGGCCGCCGCGATAGCGATCGAGCTCGATGTAATGCAGCATGCGTTGCGGCGTCCAGTTCGACTCCGGCTCGTCTAGCATGCGCGCAAACGCGAGCGCGATCTCGAAGAACGTCCAGCAATCCATCGCGTTCATGTTTACCGACGGCGCTTCGATGCGGTCGTCGATTTCGAGCGTGTAGTTCTTGTACGGTGTGCCGGTCAACGCCCGGCCAACAGTCGCCGTCCGCTCGCCGATCGGCAGTGACCGCCAGTTCGACGCCCGCGCCTGGTTCACGAGGCGCTCGAATCGGTCCTCGCCTTTGAAGACGGTGGAAAATGGAAGCGATTGCGAGACGGCCACGTTGACCGCGAGGACGAGCAGCATGGTCGCGAAAAAGATCTTACGCATGGGCGGCGAATATCGAGCGAATTGCGTACCGCGCAACGCACCGCGCGGCACACGCTGTAGGGGAAGCTGTCAGCTTCCCGTGTGTCGACACTGGGAAGCTGACAGCTTCCCCTACAAAAGATGGCCCGCGCGGGTAGCTTGCGACGTGGAGGATCTGTTCGAGACAGAAGCGGAGCCGACGAAAGCGGTGAAAGCGCCGACCGCCGCATCGCCACTCGCCGCGCGCATGCGGCCGCGCTCGCTCGATGAATTCGTCGGCCAGCAGCACATCCTCGCGCCGGGCAAACTCCTCCGGCGCGCGATCGAAGCCGATCGGCTGCCCTCGGTGATCCTCTCGGGGCCGCCAGGCACAGGGAAGACCACACTCGCCCAGATCATCGCGGGGATGACGGGCGCGAAATTCGAGCGCCTGAGTGGCGTCGAGAGCAACGTGGCGGATATGCGGCGCGTCGTCGCGGCCGCGGCGAATCGTATCCGCACCTCAGGCCAGAAGACGATCCTGTTCGTCGACGAGATCCATCACTTCAACAAAGCGCAGCAGGACATTCTGCTGCCGGACGTGGAGAGCGGAAATCTCCGCCTGATTGGCGCGACGACTTACAACCCGTTCTTCTACGTGAACAGCGCGCTCGTCTCACGTTCGCAGGTGTTTCAACTCGAGGCGCTGAAGGTTGAACAGCTTGAGCAGTTGATCGATCGCGCGCTGGCCGACGAAGAGCGCGGCCTCGGGAAGCACAACGTCCGCATCGATCCCGAAGCGCGGACGCACCTCGCGAAGATCAGCGATGGCGATGCCCGGAAATGTCTGAACGCGCTCGAAATTGGCGTTCTCACCACGGCACCAGGAAACGACGGCAAGGTGCATTTCGATCTCAGCGTCGCGGAGCAAAGCATCCAGCAGAAATCGATCGTCTACGATCGCGCCGGCGATGCGCATTACGACACGATCAGCGCGTTCATCAAGAGCATGCGCGCGTCCGATGAGAAGGGCGCGATCTACTGGCTCGCGAAAATGCTGCACGCGGGCGAGGACTTCCGCTTCATCGCGCGACGTATCGTGATCTTCGCGAGCGAAGACGTTGGCCTGGCCGATCCGGAAGCGTTACCGCTCGCGATTGCCGCGCAGCAGGCGGTGGAGTTCGTCGGGATGCCGGAGGCGCGGATTCCCCTCGCCCACGCCACCGCTTACATGTGCCGCGCGAAAAAGAACCGCGAAGCATACGAGGCGCTCGGTGCTGCGACCGAAGAGATCGAATCGGAGCAGACGGAACGCGTGCCGGAGCGGCTAAAGAACAAGCACTTCCCGGTCAACCCGGAGAAGTAGTCGAAACGCGCATCAGGTTGTGCGGAATAGCTGCCTGCGCTCCGCTACTGCATGCGCACGCAGCCCGCGACGACCGCCGCCGCGCTCTCGAAGCGATTGCATCCGCGTCTGCGCCGCTGGTTCAGGCAGACCTACCCGAGCTTCACGCACGCGCAGCTGCTCTGCGTTCCCGCGATTCTCGCGCGCGAGTCGATCCTGCTGACATCGCCGACCGGCAGCGGCAAAACGCTCGCCGGCTTCCTCGGGATTTTCGATTTTCTCCTCCGGAAATTTGACGCCGGCATGTTGCGCCGGACGGTGCAATGCATCTACGTGTCGCCGCTCCGCGCGCTTGCGTACGACATCGGCAAGAACATCGCCGCGCCGATCGCCGGCATGGGCCTCGAGAAAGAGCTGCTCGTGCACGCACGCACCGGTGACACGAAGGCGTCTGAGCGCGCCCGCTTCCGCCGCAGCGCGGCGCACCTTCTGGTCACCACGCCGGAAAGTCTCGCCGTCATGCTGGCGCAGGAGAGCTACGCGATGCACCTGCGCGACTGCCAGTTCGTGATCGTCGATGAGCTGCATTCGTTCGCCGGCAACAAACGCGGTGCTGATCTCACGCTGTCGCTCGAGCGGCTCGAACGTTTGCGGCTGCAACTTGATCCCACTGCTCGTCCGCTTTGCCGCGTTGGCCTTTCGGCAACTGCGGCGCCGCTGGATGTGCTGGCACGATTTCTCGTGGGCGAGCGCCGCGAGTGCCGAATCGCAGAGGCGCAAATCGAGAAGCGGCAAATCGTGGAAGTCTTCTCACCGATCCGTCGGAAACCGTATCCGCCCGCCGGCTACACCGGCGTGCGGCTTTACGCTGAGCTTGCCGACTTGATTCGCTCTCGCAAATCGGTGCTCGTTTTCACGAATGTTCGCTCCGCTGCGGAACAACTCGGCTTAAAGCTGCGGGAGCTTTTGCCTGATCTCGCGAAGCAGATCGAGACGCATCACGCTTCGTTGGACCGGAGTGTCCGCCTCGAAGTCGAAGATCGGCTGAAGGACGGCGAACTGCGCGCCGTCGTCTGCTCGACCAGCCTCGAGATGGGCATCGATATCGGCGCCGTCGACTTGGTAGTGATGGTCGCGACGCCGAAAGGCGTCTCGCGCGCCATCCAACGCATCGGTCGCTCGGGCCACTCGCTGCATCGGAACAGCCACGGCATTCTCGTCGCGACGAACATCAACGATCTCGTGGAGGCGACCGTCACCGCGCGCCGCGTGCGCGAACGCGCGCTCGATCCCATCAAGGTGCAACGCCAGCCGGTCGATGTCATCGCGCAACACATCGTCGGATTGGCCGCGGTGGCTCCAATCTCGAGCGACGAAGTATTCGCGCTCATCAAACGTGCTCATCCGTTCGCCGAGCTCACGCGCGAGGAGTTCGACCAGATTGTCGAGTATCTCGAGGGGGGAGGTGCTTCGCTGCGGCAGCAATACGCGGGATTGTTCGGCAAGATCCGCGTGGACGACGGCGTCATCTCGCTCGCGCATCCGCGGATCGCGCGCGACTTCCTGGTCAACATCGGCACGATTGTTTCCGAAAGTTTCGTCGATGTGTTTCTGCGGCGCCGACGTCTCGGCTCAGTGGAAGAGAACTTCATCAAGCAACTGCAAATCGGCGACCTCTTCGTCCTCGGCGGGCGCATTCTGCGATTGATCGAAACGGGCGTGCAGGCGGCGTATGTCGAACGCGCCGATGGTCATTTGCCGACGGTGCCGCGCTGGAACGCCGCGAAGATGCCGTTGACGTCCGGCCTTGCCGAAGGCGTGCGGACGTTGCGCCGCGAACTGGCGGATCGCCTCGCCGCATACGAAAGCGATGGAGCCGGCCCGCCCCCGGGCGGGTCGGTGGACTCCCACGCTTCGCGTCCGGCGCGAGGGCGCGCCGTCTCCACGCTTGATTGGCTGGTCGAGAATTACGACATCTCGATCTCGAATGCCGAAGCGATCATCGAGCAGTTCCGGGCGCAGCTCAGCGTCTCGGAGTTGCCCGTCGGCGAGAAGATGCTGATCGAGCTGTATCGTGAGGGAGAGCACTCGCACTATTTCTTTCACGCGCTGATCGGGCGGAGCGCCAACGATGCGCTGTCGCGGATCGTCGCCTGGCGCGTGAAGAATCGGATCGGCGGCAACGCCCTCGTGACAATCGACGATTACGGTTTTCTGCTCACGCTGCGTCGCTTCCAGGAGATGCCGCTGGAAGATTGGCGGCTCTGTTTTGAACGCGAAGGCGCGGAGGAAGATCTCTATGCAGCGCTGCGCGGATCGGAGCTGGTGAAGTGGCAATTCCGCGGCGTGGCGCAAACCGGTTTGATGGTGCCGCGGCATCTGCCGGGGCGCGAGCGGAGGCCGAAGCAGCTGACTTGGAGCTCGGAAGTCTTGTTTCGCGTCCTAGAGCAACACGAGCCCGACCATCCGTTGCTGAACGAGGCGTATCGGCAGGCGATGCACATCTTCCTCGATGCAGAGCAGGCGTATGACTTTTTGGAACGGGTGCAGCAGTTTCACTGGACGTTGCGCGAACTGCCGGTCGTCTCGCCGTTCTCGTTCGCGATTTATGCGAGCAAGATCAAGGAGAGCATGATGCTCGAAGATCCCGGCGCAGCGATCGAGCGGATTTATGCGGAGATGTACGCGCGAGTGGAACAAATCACCGCTGCTCGAGCCGAAACCTCGAACATCAAGCAGCGCGATGTTTAAAGACCACTTCTCTGGACATGCGGCCGAGTACGCGCAGTTTCGGCCGCGATATCCGGAGGAATTGTTTCGCCATTTGGCATCGATCACGCCGGCTCGGTCATGCGCGTGGGATTGCGCGACGGGGAATGGACAGGCGGCGGTCGCGCTCGCGAAGCGTTTCGATCGCATCATGGCGACTGATGCGAGTGCGCAGCAAATCGAAAGCGCGGAGCGGCACGAGCGCATTCGGTACAAAGTCGCGCCAGCGGAACGGAGCGGCCTCGATGATGAGTCGGTCGACCTCGTCACGGTCGCGCAGGCGCTGCACTGGTTCGATATTCCGGCGTTTTTCGCGGAAGCGCAGCGCGTGCTGAAGCCAGGTGGAATCGTTGCTGTGTGGGCATACAATCTCCTCAGCGTTTCACCGGAAACCGACGAGTTGGTAAACGAGTTCTATTACGAAACAACAGGTCCATTCTGGCCGCCGGAACGCGCGATGATCGAAACGGCCTATAGCGGGATTGAGTTTCCATTCGAGGAACTCACCGCGCCGACGCTCGCGATGGAGGCGCGCTGGACGCTTGATCAACTGCTCGGTTATCTCCGCACCTGGTCCGCGACGCAGAAGTTCATCGCGGCGCGCCGATTCGACCCGGTCGTGTCGTTAGGCGAGAAACTGGTCGCTTGCTGGCAAAGCGAATCTCGGCTCGTGCGCTGGCCGCTCAGCATTCGAATCGGCAAACGGCTGCTCGGGCGACCGTCGTAATCGAGCACGAGAGAAACAAGAAGGGGCAGGTCTTGCGACCCACCCCTCCCCGCTACCTAGCATCAGCTTCTCCTTAGCCGTTGCTCTGCGAAATCTGCTTATTTGTTCTGCGAAACCACTTCGTTCAGCTTGAAGATCGGCAGGAACATCGCGATTACGATACCGCCGACGATCACACCGAGGAACACGATCAGGAGCGGTTCGATGAGTGACGTGAGCGCGTCGAGCATCGCCTCGATTTCTTCGTCCCAGAAGTCGGCCATCTTCTCGAGCATGGTATCGATTTTACCGGTGGCTTCGCCCGCGGCGACCATCCGGAGCATCATCGAGGGAAAGATCGGCTTCTTCGACATCGCGACAGAGAGGTTGTCGCCCTTCTCCACGTCTGCACCGACGCCTTTGATGCTCGTTTCAACGACGTGATTGCCGGAGGCGCCCGCGACGATGTCGAGCACTTCGAGGATCGGCACACCGCTGCGGATCAACTGCGCAAATGTGCGCGCGAAACGCGACATGCAGATCTTATGCAGGAGTGGGCCGAAGATCGGGAGCTTGAGCTTCCATTTATCCCACGCCTGCTTGCCGCCTTTCGAGCGCAGGAACGTGCGAATGCCAAAGAACACGGCGACGCCACCGCCGATGAGGAAGTACCATTCGTTGCGCATGAACGCGCTGAGATCGATCAGAAACTGCGTCGGTGCCGGCAGCTTCGCGCCGAAGTCGGCAAAGATTTCGCCGAAGATCGGCACCACCTTCACGATGAGGAAGGTCGTGATCAGAAAGGCGATCGAGATGACGATGACGGGATACGTCATCGCGGATTTGACTTTCTTGCGCAGGCGCGCGCTGGCTTCGAGGAAGCCGGCAAGCCGGTCCAGAATCTCCGCGAGCAACCCGCCGTGTTCGCCTGCTTTGACCATGCTCACAAACAGTCGGTCGAACACGCGCGGGTGCTTCGCGATAGATTCGTGGAAAGTTTCGCCGCCCTGGACGCGCGTTGTTACATCAGAGATGACTTCGCGCAGCGACTTCTGGCGTTTCGGATCGCACTGGTCGTAAAGCGCGGTGAGCGCCTGGACCAGCGAGATACCAGCCTCGACCATCGTCGACAACTGGCGGGTGAAGAGAACGAGATCGGTCTCTTTCACTGACCAGACTTTTTTCCGGGTCCGGTTGGCGGCCGCTTTTTTCTGCAGCGAGAGGACCATGAGCCCGCGGCTCATCAAGCTTGTGACGGCGTTGTCCTCGTTTAGGGCATCTTGGATGCCGGAAACGATCTTTCCGGAAGCATCTCGGGCTTGGTAGGAGAAGGTGATCATGCTATGGTAATTATATTCTGTATAGCAGCTACGGTGCCATAATCCTGCTCCCCCTCCACGAGCCGGCTCTGTCAGTGGCAGAAACGTCTCACCGTTAGTAACAGTGAAATCACCGGTCGCCGCGACGTGCTACGCTGATCGTGATGACAGCGGCACCGCAGCTCGACGAGATCACGCCCGAACTCTTCATCTGGCACCGTTACGATGCCTCGGTAAAAGCCGAGCTGTTCTCCACCGGGTTGCGAACGCGCTCGGGCGTTTGGCTGATTGATGGAATCACCATCGAAGAGAGTCTCCTCGGCACCGCACTCGGCGGAGCGGAGATCGCCGGTATCGTCGTGACAAATGCGAATCACTGGCGCGCCGCTGGCGCGTTGTCGGTGCGGTTTGGCGCGACCGTTCATACGCATCCCGACGCGCGGCACGAAATCGAGATTCCGGTGGAGGCGAAGATCGCCAGCCACACAGCTATCGCGGACGCGCTCGAGATCATACCGCTGGCGGGCGCGCCGCGCGGAGAGATTGCCGTCTATTCAGAAAGCGACGGCGGGACGCTCGTCATCGGTGATGCGCTAATCAATATGGATGGTTACGGCTTTACCTTCCTGCCGGCGAAATACTGCGAGGATCAGAAGCTGATGCGGAAATCGCTCCACCAATTACTCGACTACAGGTTCGAGCGTCTCCTCTTCGCGCACGGCGCGCCGATTGTCTCAGGAGCCCGGCGACGGCTCGGCGATTTGTTGGAAGGAGCCGCTTGAGACCGGCGGAAGGTGCGACAACAGCGGCGCCAGTGGGCAACAGAAATGCGGTCGCACGGTTCCTGGAGCTGATTCGATTTTCTCACACCATCTTCGCGTTGCCGTTCGCTCTCGGCGCGCTGCTGGTCGCGGCGAAGGGCATGCCGTCGATGCGCACTCTCGTGCTCGTCGTCGCGTGCATGGTGCTCGCCCGCACCGCAGCGATGCTGTTCAACCGCGTCGTTGACTGGTCGATCGATCAGCGGAATCCGCGGACGGCGGGAAGGCATCGGCTCGCTTCGCGATCGACGGCGGTGGCGCTGCTCATCGTCTGCGCCGCTGCCTTCATCGGAACGGCGAGCGCGATCAACCAGCTGACGGCGTTCCTCTCGCCTGTTGCGCTCGCGATCATCTTCTTCTACTCGGTCACGAAACGCTTCACCGATTGGACGCACTTCTTCCTCGGGCTCGCGCTCGCCGTCGCGCCTGCGGGAGCGTGGATCGCGCAAACCGGACGGCTCGATTTGCCGCCGGTAATCCTGGGACTTGGCGTCATCTGCTGGGTTGCCGGGTTTGACCTCATCTACGCGACTCAGGATCTCGAGTTCGATCGACGCGAAGGACTGCGGTCGCTCGTCGTGAGGTTCGGCATCGCGCGTTCGCTCCGGCTCGCGCAATGGCTGCACGTCGCGATGTTCGCGATGCTGCTCGCGTTCGGCGTAGTCGCCGAGCTCGGCGTCTGGTATTTCGCGGCAATGCCGTTAGTCGTCGCGGCGCTCGTTTACGAACACCGCTCGGCTGCACGCCTGGATCTCGCCGGTATCAATCGCGCGTTTTTCCAGAGCAACGCCTTTGTCAGCGCGGTATTTCTTCTCGCGATTGCGATCGATCTGCTCAGCCGCCGCTAGGATTCGAGCTGCGCGATTCGTCTGGCGTGGCGGCCGCCTTCGAAGTCGGTCGTTAACCAGATCCGCACGATCTGGAGCGCCAGCTCTTCGGGCACGAGGCGTTGCCCCAGCGAGAGCACGTTGGCGTCGTTGTGCTGGCGCGAGAGGCGCGCGCTTTCTTCGCTCCAGCAGAGGGCGCAACGCACACCGCGCACTTTGTTCGCAACCATCGCTTCGCCATTGCCGGAGCCACCGAAGACGATTCCCCGGTCGCATTCGCCGCGCGCAACGGCTTCCGCCGCCGGCCGGATGAACACCGGATAATCGACCGCTTCTTCGCTGTTCGTTCCGAAGTCGACCACCTCGTGACCAAGACTCGTCAGCAGCGCCGTGACCGCTTCCTTGTGACGAAAACCCGCGTGATCGGTGCCGAGCGAAATCTTCATCGCGCGTTGTTAATGCACGCGTCGCTACGCTGTCGAGGTAAAGCGCAGCTGCCGCTCTGCGCGGCGAGCACTTCGGGCGCTATGCCGACCATTTGTCATGTCGAGCGAAGTCGAGACATCTGTTGAGGGATTCCTCCGCTTCGGTCGGAATGACAAAACGAGGTCGGAATGACAAAGCGCGGCGGAACGACAAGCGCGCGCTGGGAGGCCGGCTCCGCGTGCGCGTATTCGGCTCAGCTGCCGTGTAGCTCCGCGAGCTGCTTCCACAGTTCGCGCTCGCGCTCCGTCAGCTTCTTCGGAACGCGGATCCGCGTGACGACGTACAGATCGCCGCGCGTGCCGGAGGCATTTGGCAGACCTCGCTCGCGCAATCGGAAACGCTGACCCGCCTGTGTGCCGGCCGGGATCTTCAGCCGCCTGCTCCCTTCCAATGTCGGAACCTCGAGCTCCGTCCCGAGTGTCGCTTGCCACGGATCGAGATCAACCTCGTGGATGAGGTCGCTGCCTTCGACCGAGAAGTCGGGGTGTCGCGCGAGGCGTACGCGCAAAAACAAGTCGCCGCTCTTGCCGCCGCCGGCGCCGGCTTCGCCCTGCCCCGCAAGTCGGATCCGCTGCCCCTCGTGCACCCCGCGCGGGATCTTCACCTGGTAAGACTCGACTTTGCTCGACGAACTACGCCGCAACGAAACCGTCCGCTTCGAGCCGTGCAACGCTTCCTCGAGTGTGACCATGATGTCGGCTTCGACATCGCTGCCACGTTCCATTCCTGCTCGTTGACCAAACCCCGCACCCCGCCCGCCAAACGCTGATTGACCGCGACCGCCACCGAAGAACGCCTCGAAGAAATCGCTGAACCCGGTGCCGCCGAATTCGAACTCAACGCCACCGCCATTGCCACCGCCGAACGGGTGCCCTCCCCTGCCGCCACGGCCCTGGTCCCATCCGGGAGGCGGCTGGAAACCACCGCCCGGCTGGTTCCAATCCGCGCCGAGCTGATCGTATTTCTGGCGCTTCTCGGGATCGCTGAGGACTTCGTACGCTTCGTTGAGCTGCTTAAACTTCTCCTCCGCGCCTTTCTTATCCTTCGCAACGTCGGGATGGTGTTTGCGCGCAAGCTTCCGGAAAGCGCTCTTGATTTCCTCCGCGCTCGCCGTTTTCGAGACACCGAGCGTCTCGTAATAATCTCGGAATTGTACAGCCATCGCCGCGGAGAATTTCTCTGCATGAGCCGGCATGCGCAACCTGGTTGCGCGCGTCGCGTGCGTTTGAATGAAGCGACAGCCGCACGATGTTGCGCCGTGTCTGAAATGGGAAAGCTGCTGGTGATCATAGGCGTGATCATCGTGACCGTAGGCGCGCTGCTCTGGAGCGGCATTGGCACCGGCCCGCTTGGTCGATTGCCCGGTGACATCCGAATCGAGCGCGGCGGCTCGGGATTCTATTTCCCGATCGTCACCTGCATCATCGTCAGCATCGTGCTGAGCCTGATCATGTGGTTCTTCCGGCGGTAACGGCGACCGCTGCATGGCCACTCGATCCGCGCGCCAGATCACGCTCGAGGAGCACGTCGCAGCGCTGCGGCAATGCCGGCGTTGCCCGCGCATGCTGCCACCGCCGGTCTCGGGCGGCGCGGTGGTCAGCAAAGTAATGCTGGTCGGCCAGGCGCCGGGCGTGAAGGAACCGGTGCTCGCGCGGCCGTTCGCGTGGACGGCGGGGCGCACGCTGCTTGGCTGGTTCAATCAATTCTGCGGGATGGACGAAGCGGAAGTGCGCGCGCGAATCTACTTCGCCGCAGTCTGCCGCTGCTTTCCTGGCAAGACGGCCGCCGGTGGCGATCGCGTCCCGGCGCCCGATGAGATCCGGAATTGTTCCTCGTGGATGAACGACGAGATGGACATCCTGCGTCCAGAACTCCTGATCGCCGTCGGCAAGCTCGCGATCTCGCAGTTCATGGTGGTCGAGAAGCTCGATCAGGTGATCGGCCGCACGTTTCCGATGCGGCGGAATCGTCGCGGGTTTGACCTGATTCCGTTGCCGCATCCTTCCGGCGCATCGCCGTGGCACCGGATCCCGCCGGGAAAACAACTTCTAGAGAAAGCGATGCGATTGATCGCGGAGCATCCCGCAATCCTGCCGTTGCGTCGCACAGATGTCGTCGCACAAAGTCCGCAAAGGAGCACGACGCTGCAGAGAGCGTAACGCCGTCGACCTTTGTGGCCGTTGTGCGAGGCATCTTCTTCGTCTTCCTTGCCGAATGCCGCGGAAGCTCCGAGTCACCGTCTGGGGCGAAAACGTCCATGAGCGCGAGAACCCGATCGTGCGCGGCATTTATCCCGACGGAATGCACACGACGATCGCGCAGGCGATAGGCGAGAACCGACGCTTCGATGTGCATACCGCGACGCTCCAGCAGCCGCAGCATGGCCTAACGAAAGCTGCGCTCGACGCGACCGACGTTCTCGTCTGGTGGGGACACGCGGCGCACCAGAAGGTCAGCGACCGAGTGGTCGATCGCGTGTTGACGCGCGTCTGGCAGGGCATGGGGTTCGTTGCGCTGCATTCGGCGCATTACTCGAAGCCGTTCAAGCGGCTGATGGGCACGACGTGTTCGCTGACGTGGCGCGAAGCCGGCGAGAAAGAACGCCTCTGGGTCTGCAACCCCGGCCATCCGATCGCCCGCGGAATCGATCGCTATTTCGAGATCCCAAACACCGAGATGTATGGAGAGCCGTTCGCCATTCCCACGCCGGATGAAAACGTCTTCATCTCGTGGTTTGAAGGCGGCGAAGTCTTCCGCTCCGGCTGCACCTGGAAGCGCGGGAACGGCAAGATCTTCTACTTTCGGCCGGGGCACGAAGTTTACCCGATCTACCACCATCCAGTCGTTAGGCAGGTCTTGCGCAATGCCGTTGCCTGGGCTGCCCCCGACGCGGAGAAGTGGATCGACAGCTGTCCGCGGATCCCAGCGACGAAGGCGCCCGAGCCTCTCGAAATCAAAGGGCCACGAATCCACAAAGCGGGTGAAGCGGGGTTCAAGTGAGCGCGCACACCACGACGCTGCTCGGCCTCGCGATGGCGTTGATCGCGGTGGTGAACGCGCTCCTCATGGCATGGCTTTGGAGCTTTCCGATGGTGCCGGATCCCGGCGGGAAGGATCCGCACGGTGTCTCCACCGCGCCGCGTTCATGGACGAACGTCCATCGCGGGCTCGGATACATCTTCTTCCTGATTTACATCGCGCTGCTATTTGAGATGGTGCCGCGGCTGTGGGAGTTCCGCGTCTTCTCAGCAGTCACGGTCATCCACGCGATTCTCGGCGCGCTCGTCGGCTTATTGCTCGTGGTGAAAATCGCGATCATCCGCCGCTTCCAGCGTTTCGGCGGCAATCTGCCGTGGATCGGTGGCACGCTCGCGGCGACGGCCGTCGTGATGAACGGCATCGCGGTCGTGCCGGCGTGGCTCGCGCTTCGTCCGCTGACGCCGATGACACCTCAGCTCGCCGCGGGCCGCGATGTTGTCGCCGCCAAATGTTTCCAATGCCACGGCGCGTCGACCATCATCAGCGAGCGGGAAGACGCGCGGAAATGGGACCGCATCACCCGCAAGATGCAGCGCCACAGTGAGCGGATTCCGGGCAAAGTCTTCATCACCGATCAGGAGCGAGTTCTGGCAGCTGCTTACCTTGCGCACTTCCTCGGAGACGGCGAACGGCGCGACAAGCCCCGCGGCCGCGACCGCGACCTTTTGAACCCGGAGGTCGACGCCGGAGACGGCGATGAAGCTGCGCCAAATGACGAAGAGCGCGATCAAGAAGGTGGACAGCGGCGCCGCCGGCGCGGGCGCGATCGCGATCGCCGTTGAGTCTTGCGGTCCGCGCGGTCTGCCGTATAGCAGCCGCTCATCGTATGGACGAAACGAAAACACCGACGCGCGCGGAGGTTCCAGAGAGCGACAAGTGGGATCTTTCCCACCTCTTCGAAGACGTCAGTAAATGGCAGGAGGACGTCGCCTGGATTACGGAAACGTACCCGCGCATTGGCGAATGGAAGGGGAAGCTTGGCGAGTCGGCTGAGTCGCTCGCTGCGTGCCTGGAGTTCGAGAAGCAGCTCGATCTGAAAATCGAGCGCGTCTACCACTTCGCCTCGCTGCAGCTGGCCGAAGATTCATCGGATGCCGAATACCTCACCCGCATGGGCCAGCTGCAGAATCTGCTGACGAAGATCGGCGAATCGGTCGCGTTCCTGGCACCGGAAATTCAGGCGATCAGCGATGAACGTCTCGCCGAGTTTCTGAACGCGCCGGCGCTCGCCGAGTGGACGATCGCGCTCCGAAAACTGCGCCGGCAGAAGCCGCACATTCTTTCCGAGAAGGAGGAACGATTGCTGGCACTCGGCAGCGCCGCGCTCGATGGATACGACGAGACGTTCTCGCAGCTGACCGACGTCGACATGAAATTCGGCGCGATCGTTGACGATGAAGGACACGAGCATCCGCTGACGCAAAGCTCCTTCAGCTCATTTCTGGTGAAGCGCGATCACGGGCTGCGGAAGCGCGCGTTCCATCAGTTCTACCGCGAGTTCGAAGACCATCAGTTCACGCTCGCGGCCGCGCTTTCGTATTCGGTCAAAGCGGATGTCTTTCGGGCTCGCGCGCGCAATCATCCTTCGGCGCTGGCGGCGTCGTTGTTTCGGGATGACGTACCCGTAGCCGTCTATGACGGGCTAATTTCGTCCGTCCGCAGCAACGTCGCGCCGCTGCTCCGCTACTATGAACTGCGCCGCCGCGTCCTGGGCCTCGAGGAGCTGCACCAATACGACACCTACGTTCCGCTCGTGCCGGAAATCGAGACGCACGTCAGCTTCGATGAAGCAGTCGAAAAGGTCGTCGCCTCGCTCGCACCGCTCGGCGACGAGTACGTCCGCACGCTTGCCGATGGGCTGCGGAGCCGTTGGTGCGATCGCTACGAGACAAAGGGGAAACGCAGCGGGGCATTCTCATCCGGCAGCTACGGCGCGCCGCCGTACATCCTCATGAACTACAAGGAGGACGTCTTCTCGGATGTCTACACGCTCGCGCACGAGGCGGGGCACTCGATGCACACCTGGTTCTCGCAGCGATCGCAGCGCTATCAGGACTACAACTACCCGATCTTCCTCGCCGAGGTGGCGTCGACGTTTAACGAAGAACTCCTGACGCATTACCTGCTCGAGCAGACCGACGATCCGAAGATGCGCGCCTACATCATCAATCGCCAGATTGATGACATCCGCGGCACGCTGTTTCGGCAGACGATGTTTGCGGAGTTCGAGAAGATCATCCACGCGATCGAGGAACGCGGCGACGCGCTCACGCTGGAAGTTTTCAAAACCGAATACCGCGCGCTGCTCCAGGCCTACTTCGGCGACGCGGTGGTGCTCGATCCGGAGCTCGATCTCGAATGCCTGCGCATCCCGCATTTCTACAGCGCGTTCTATGTTTACAAGTACTCGACCGGCATCTCAGCCGCCGTCGCGCTGGCGGAGCGGGTGCTGGCTCACCAAACAGGCGCGGTGGATGCCTATCTGAATTTCCTTCGCTCCGGCGGCTCGAAGTTCCCGCTCGAGACGCTGCAAGCGGCAGGTGTCGACATGACGACTGCCGCTCCGGTTGAAAGCACGCTGCGGCTGTTCGATCGGCGGCTCGGCGAGCTCGAGGCGCTCCTGCTGTAGCTGTGGGTGTAGGGGAAGCTGTTAGCTTCCCGTGTTTCTGAGACTGGGGAAGCTGACAGCTTCCCCTACAGTCAGCATCCGCGTCTACAATGCCAGTGCGTTGGCAAGGCTCATGCTCACCAGAAAGGGTGGATTTCGATTGGCATGTGCAAGCGGCGTGCGGTTACGCGGAACTCGGAATGTTCCGCGAATCGATCGCCGAACTCGATGCGATCGAGCCGCGGATGCAAAATCGGCCGGAGGTTTTGCAATTGCGCCTCCACCATCTGATGCGCAAGAAGCGCTGGGCACACGCGTTACGTGTGAGCCAGGCACTCTGCCGCGTCGCGCCGGATTGCGGCACGGGATTTCTCCATGCGGGATTCTGTTTGCACCAACTCGGCAAAACGGAGGAAGCAAAGAAGCTGCTGATCACCGGGCCGGTCGCGCTGCTGAAGGAGCCGATCTACTACTACAACATGGGTTGTTACGAGGCGTTGCTCGGCAACGTGCGTGACGCGCATGAGAATTTACAGATCAGCTTCAAGATGGACGCCAGCTTCCGCGATCTGGCGAAAAAGGATCCCGATCTGACGGCGCTGCACGCGCTGATCTAGGCAGCTTTTTCTGCGCTATAGAGCGCGGCAATCCCGCCGGTGAGCGGCCGAGAAGTCGGCGCGCTGAATCCATTCTCGCTGAGCAAGGTCTCCATCGCAGCGCCGCTCGGGAACTGCTCGATCGAAGCGCCGAGATACTCGTACGCATCGCCGTGTCCGGTGACCACGGCCGCGACCTTCGGGAGACAGCGATGAAGATAAAACCGATACGCCGGCCGCAGCAGTCCCGTTGGAACTGAGAAGTCGAGGATCAAAACGTGGCCGCGCGCTTCGAGCACGCGTGCCATCTCCCGCAGCGCGCCGGCCCAATCCGCCATGTTTCGCAAACCAAAGGCGACCGTCACGCAATCGAACGCCGCGTCTGGGAATGGCAGCGCGAGCGCATCCGCTACGACCGTCCGCTTCACACCTTTTGTGCGCGCGAGCTTCAACATCTCGGTCGAAAAGTCGGCGCCGGTGACTTCCGCCGCGGGCAAGCGCCGCTGCAACGCGAGCGCGAGATCACCGCTGCCGGTCGCAAGGTCGAGAATCCGCTTCGCTCCCCAGTTCTGCACCGTCCGAACGGCCCGCGCGCGCCAGAGAAAATCAATCCCGCCGCTCAGGAGATGGTTCGCCAGATCATACCGCGGCGCGACGCGATCGAACATCGAACGCACCGCTTCCGGATCGCGCGCATCGGCTGCTCGCGAACCTTGCTCTGTCGATCCCGCGGGCATCTTGCCGCGACTGTACCATCAATCCCAAGGTTTGAGGACGATCTTGATGCACTCGTCCTGCTTCTCGCAGAACATCTCGTAGCCCTTCGGCGCCTCCTCGAGTTTCAGCGTGTGCGTGATGATGAACGTCGGATCGATCTGCCCGCTCTCGATCTTCTGCAGCAACGGCCGCAAATAGCGATGCACGTGCGTTTGCCCTGATTTCAACGTCAGCGCCTTGTTCACGACCGAGCCCATCGGGATCTTATCGGCAAACCCACCGTAGACGCCGGGAATCGAAACCGTGCCGCCTTTGCGACACGCAATGATCGCCTCGCGTAACGCGATCGGGCGTTCGGTCTCCGCCATCGTCGCCTGCTTGACGCGGTCGTACATCCCGAGCGCGCCATGCGCGTGGCCTTCCATGCCGACAGCGTCAATGCATGAGTCGGGTCCGCGGCCACCCGTCAGCTCGTTCAACATCTCAAGCACGCTGATGTCAGAGTAATTGATCGTCTCCGCGCCTGCCTTTTCGCTCGCCATGCGGAGGCGTTCCGGAAACCGGTCGATCGCGATCACGCGTTCGGCGCCAAGCATGTAGGCGCTCTTTATCGCGAACTGCCCGACGGGGCCACACCCCCACACCGCGACAGTGTCACCCGGCTCGATATTACAATTCTCCGCCGCCATGTAGCCGGTCGGCAAGACATCGGTGAGAAACAGCACCTGCTCGTCGGTGAGCTCGTTCTCGATCTTAAGCGGGCCGACATCGGCATACGGGACGCGGGCATACTGCGCCTGGCCACCCGCATAGCCGCCGGTGAGGTGCGAGTAACCGAAGATGCCGCACGGCGCGTGGCCCCACACCTTCTCCGCGGCCGCGGCATTCGGGTTTGAGTTTTCGCAGAGCGACCAGAGTTCGCGTTTGCAGAAGAAACAATTCCCGCACGAGATCGGGAACGGCACCACCACACGATCGCCAACCTTGAGATTGCCGACGGCCGGCCCGACCTCGACGACTTCGCCCATGAACTCGTGGCCGAGGATGTCGCCTTTCTCCATTGTCGGCACGAAGCCGTTGTAGAGATGCAGATCCGAGCCGCAGATCGCCGTGGATGTGATCTTCACCACGGCGTCGCGCGGATCGAGAATCTTCGGGTCCGGAACGTCTTCGACCCGCACATCGTGTTGATCGAACCAGCAGGTTGCTTTCATGATTTTCGCCTAACGAGTTGCCGCTGCTCGCTTGTTGTCACTTCTGGGTGTTGTCGGTGTCGAACTTCGACGAACTGCCGCTCGGCCGCGCCGCCGATTGGCCTTCGGTTGTCGTTACCTGGCCCGTCTCGATTACCTGTTTGAAGCGATAGAGATCCCGCTGCACGAGCGTCTCGGGATCATCGCCGAGTAACTTCGCCACCGTCGCGCCGAAGAGGCCGCCCGGCGGATCGTATTGCATCTTCACGCGCACAAACGTGCCGCGGCCGCCCGGCGCCCGTTCGAAGCGCACCGAGCCGGAGTTGTCGATATCCGCACCCGGCAGCGAGCGCCACGAAATCATCTCGTTAGGCCGATCGTCTACGATTTCCGCTTCCCATTCGATCCGCGACCCGGCGGGTCCTTTCGCGATCCAGTGCGAGCGGTTCTGCCCCACCACGCGCACCGACTCGAGGTTGCGCATGAAGCGCGGAAGATTGTCGAACTGCCGCCAGAAGCGATACAGCTCCTCCGGCGCGCGATCGATCGCGATCACCTTCTCGACGCGGATCGGTGCCGTGTCGCGGCTGTGTTGCAACGCGCAGATCACATCCGCGATCATCACGCCGCCGACGGCCGCGGCCGCGCCTTCGACGCGCGCCCGATCCGAGCCGCGCTCCGTGAACGCGACGCCCAGCAGGCTGAGATCCATCAAATCACCCGCGACGCGCGACCAGAGCCACGGAGCCGGTTTACGCTGCATCAAAATGCCGAGTCCGCTGAGCAATTCGCGCGCGCCGAGCGCCGCGAAGATCGCCGGCCGATTTCGAACGCCGACCAGGCGCGCGATCTCACGGGCAGCAAAAATTTCCGCCAGTCCGAGGCCGATGCTGAACCAGCCCAGTCCGGTTGCGAACAAGTCTTTCGTTCCGCGGTTCCTTTGCTCGCCATTTCTCGAACACGTGTTCACGCGATTGTCCCTCTGGTTCAGGTGTTCATCCGCCAGTTCAAAAGGTTCGAATCGCGGCGCGCTTGAGGATGTCTGAATGGGCCAACCGCTGCGCGGTAAGAATGAGCCGACCTCTGGCCGCAGGCGCGACGAACTTAGGAGACCATGGGCCTCTCGTTCACACTTCGGCAACCGCTCGCAAACACCGGCGGCGAAAGCAAGTCGCGGCGCAAAGTGCTGGTGACCGGCGCGAACGGAAACATCGGCCGCTATTTTGCCGAGCATTGTCATGACCGCTACGAGCTGCGGCTGATGGTGCGCGACGATGATGACGCGAAGCAGGTCGAGAAATTCGGCGACGTCGTGATCGGCGACGTCGCCAATCTCGACGAGATGAAACAGCTTTGCGCGGGTATCGACACCGTGCTGCATCTCGCGGCAAACGCGAGCCCCTCCGCGACGTGGGACGAACTCCTGACGCCGAATATCATCGGCGCGTACAACATGTGTGTGGCGGCGAAGAGCGCCGGCTGCCGTCGCGTCATTTACGCGTCGTCGATTCATGCCGCGTCCGGCTATCCGGCCGATGTGCAGGTCAAAACCTCGGACCCGGTAAACCCCGGCGATCTCTACGGCGTCACGAAATGTTTCGGCGAAGCGCTCGCCCGTTACTTCGCGGAGAAGGAAGGGCTCTCCGTGATCGCGCTAAGGATTGGCGCGTTTCAACCGATCGCGACCGCCCAGCAGGAGGAGAACATCGGCTTGATCGACGCGTTTGTTTCGCAACGGGACCTCACGCAACTGATCACCAGATGCATCGACGACGAGCAGCTGCAGTTCGCGATATTCAATGGGCTGAGCAATAACCGTTTCAAGCGGCTCGATATCTCCGCGGCGCGGGAATTACTCGGCTACGAACCCCAGGACGACTTCGCGGAGGAGCACCCGCAGCTGGGGCCGACCGAGCTCTCCGAAGATGTCCGCGCGCACAGCAAAGCCGACGCCTCGCAGAAGTCGGGCATCCGCGAGGATGTTGGTTCCTGACACAAATGGATCCGTACGCCGGCCCAGGGGAACGGAAGGTCGGAGCGAAGCGACCGAAAATTCAGCATCTGGCCGAGACCGCTGAGGAACGGCGGACGCGACGGGAACGCCAGATCGAAAAAGAAGGCGTCGCGGCAGAGCGCCGGGCGATCAAGAAATCGGCCCGCCGGCACCTGAAGGAACAGATGCTCGCCGAGGCTAACGACACCTGATACTCCGCGGGCGGCGTTTTTACGCTTGTCTGGCAACGGCTGCCTAACCAGCATGTCGCCGGGTGAGTTTGGAAGCGCGTAACGAGACCGGAGCCAAGCCACGCGGCTTTTCGACCACGCGATGGAGCGTCATTATCAATGGCGCGAAGATCGATACCGAAGAGGCCACGGCGCGTGCCGCCCTCGCGGAGCTTTGCCAGATCTACTGGCGCCCAATCTTCCTTTTCATCCTGCGCCGCGGCCATTCGCCGGAAGACGCCCAGGATCTGACGCAGGATTTTTTCGCGATGATGCTGCAGACAAATTGGCTGCGGCACGCGGATCGTTCGCGCGGTCGGTTTCGTTCGCTCCTGCTGAAGTCGCTCCAGAATTTCCTGCATGATGCCGGCGAAAAGAAGGATGCGCGGAAACGCGGCGGTGGGATGAGAATCATCTCGTGGGACGACTGGATGGCGGAAGCGCCTTCGCAACTCACGATCTCCGCGCGGGCACTGGAGAGTTTTCCGCCGGAGCGCCTTTTCGACCTGCGGTGGGCGGCGACGGTGGTCGAGCAAGCACTTCGCCGGCTGGCCGACGAATGCGAGCGCAAAGGAAAAGTGCGGCTGTTTGATACCTTAAGCGGGCACCTCACTGCGGACCGCGGCGACATTTCCTACAGCAGCGTGGCGAAGACGCTGGGCGTGCCGGAGACAGTGGTGAAAGCGCAATTGCACAACATGCGGCAGCGCTACCGCTGGCTCTTACGCGATGAAGTGGCGCGGACGGTTGAAAATCCCGACGACGTAGATGACGAGATCCGGTATCTTTGCGCGGCGCTCGCAGCCGGAACTTAGGCGTTGATGGATAAAGTCGCTGTTGTCTCGGAGTCTGTTCTCTCGGTTACGGATGAGCCGGTGGTTTGTCCGCAATGCGGCGCCGCGGTACGGATCGCGCGCGGCATTTGCGTGAGTTGCCTGCTGCGCGAAGGCGTCGCGGACGGAGGCGAGGCGTCGAGTGAGACATTCGGCGATCTCCTTGACGAGGCGAACGTGCCAGACCGGCACTGGCGTCTCGGGAACTACGAGATCCTGGGCGAGATCGGCCGTGGGGGGATGGGCATCATCTACCGCGCGCGGCAGCGGCATTCGCAGCGCATCGTTGCGGTCAAACGAATCCTCAGCTTTCACTCGGATTCACACGAGCGCGTGCAGCGGTTCCGGCGGGAAGCGGAAGCGGCCGCGAGCCTCGATCACCCGAACATCCTGCCGATCTTCGAGGTGAGCGAGAGCGAGGATGGCTGCCCGTTTTTCAGCATGAAGTGGGCGACTGGCGGCAGCCTCCGCGAGATCGGACCATCGCTGCGAGATCGCCCGCGAGAAGCGGTGCGGCTGATCGCGAAAGTCACCCGCGCGATCGAGTTCGCCCATGCGCAGAGCATTCTGCATCGTGATCTTCAACCTGGAAACATCCTGCTCGACAGCCGGGGCGAGCCGATGGTGAGCGACTTCGGCCTCGTCAAATGGCTGGACGACGAGAGCGATCTGACCGTGACGCAGTCGACTTTCGGCACGCCTGGCTTCATTGCACCGGAGCAGGCGGAAGGCTCCGCAGCTGACCTGACGGCGGCGGCGGATATCTACGGCCTCGGCGCTGTGTTGTTCAATCTGCTCGCGGGGCGCCCGCCGTTTCTGGGCGCGAATGCGCTGACGGTGCTGCGGCAGGCGGCGGAGAATGATGCGCCGAAATTGCGCGCGCTCGTGCCGACGGTCGATCGCGACCTGGAGACGATCGTCGCCCGCTGCCTCGAGCGCGATCCGAAGGCTCGCTACCGCACGGCAGGCGATCTCGCGGAAGATCTCGAGCGCTGGCTGGACGGGCGGCCGATCCGCGCGCGTCCGGTATTGCCGCCGGCGCAGCTCTGGCGCTGGTCGCGGCGAAACCCGAGCCTGGCCGCAGCCGCGATCGTTTGTCTGTCGCTGGCGGCGGCGGTGATTTTGCTGCTGCGTTCACCGGCGCCTTCGACTCCAGCGGCCGCGGTGCCGGACAAAAGCATCGCCGTGCTGCCGTTCGAAGACCTCAACCAGGACCCGGAAAATGTCTTCTTCACGAACGGTATGCAGGAGGACATCCTGGCCGATCTCGCGAAAGTGGCCGACCTGAAGGTGATCAGCCGCAGCAGTGTGCGCGCGTATCGCGCCGGCGAGCCGCGGGACCTCGCGGCGATCGCGCAGGAGCTCGGTGTGCGCCACGTGCTCGAAGGGAGTGTGCGACTGGCGGATGGGCGCGTCCGAATCAGCGCGCATCTCACCGACGCGACAACCGGCGCGCAGCTGTGGGCAGAGCAATACGACCGCGATTTGCCGGATGTGTTTGCAATTCAAAGCGAGATCGCGCAGCGCATCGCCGATCAACTCCAGGCGCGCCTTTCGCCGAACGAACAGGCAACCATCCTGGCGAAGCCGACGGCCGACATGCTCGCGTACGAGCTTTATCTACGGGCGAAGGAGATCAGCCAACGGCCCGGCCTCTCGACCGCGCAGCGGACCGAGAGCCAGGTCGAGCTGCTCGACCAGGCAGTAGCGCGGGACCCGGGATTCGTCTCCGCGCTCTGCCTGCTCTCGCGCGTGCACGTGTTTTCCTACTGGTCGAACCACGACCACACCCCCGCCCGCCTCGAAGCCGCCCGGACAGCGCTGAACGCCGCCGCGCGTTTGCAGCCGGAATCCGGTGAGGTGCATCTGACGCGCGGCATCTTTCATTATTGGGGTTACCGCGATTACATCCCTGCCCTCGCCGAGCTCGAACAGGCAGGTGCTGTTCTGCCTAACGAGGCGTTGGTCCCGTACTTCACCGGCTTGATCACGCGACGGCAGGGCGATTGGAACCGCTCGACGCGCGCGCTCGAGCAGGCCCGCATGATGGACCCGCGCAACGAGATCGTGCTCTTTGACCTCGCCCGCACGAATTACTTCGCGCAGAAGCGGTACCGCGAGGCGGCGCAAGCGGCCGAGAGCGTGCTCGCGTGGAAGCCCGATTCGTTCGATTTCCAGCTCGCGCGCGCCAAGGTCGACGTTGCCAGCCGGGCGGATCTTGGCCGCTGGCGCGAAGTGGTGTGGGGCGAAGGTGCGAAAACGGCCGAACCTGATCTGCTCGCGTCGGAGCGTCTCGAGCTCGCGCTCGCGGACCGGGATTACGCCGCGGCGGCCGCTGCGCTCGCGACGCACAAACTGCCGGAGTTCAATTGGTCCGGCTACATCACGCCACATGCGTGGTATGAAGGGTTGATTGCCAGCGGCCTCGGTGAGAGCGAGCGCGCGCAGGCGTCGTTTGCGGCCGCGCGCGAGGCTGTGGCCCGCATCCTCGCGCAACGCCCGGAAGATGCGAAGGCGCAGATCATCCTCGCCGAGATCGAAGCACGGCTCGGCCGCAAAGACGAAGCCATTGCCGCGGGCGAACGGGCGTTGTCGCTGCGACCGGTCTCGAAAGACGCCGTCGATGGGCCGAACATCATGTGCCGTCTCGCGGGCGTTTATGCGCAAACCGGGGAGATCGCCCGTGCGCTCGATTTGCTCGAGATTGCTGCTCCGATGCCGGGAGCGACAAATTATGGCGCGCTTAAGCTCGAGGACACGTGGGACCCGCTCCGCGGGCAGCTTCGGTTCGATGCGATCCTGGCGACGCTCGCGAGCAAAGAGGGGGCTCGTTAGACGCGGCGTACCATCAGAAGGACGCCCTCAACCAACGCGCGGTCACGCTTCGGTCTCCGCGGCGAGCTTATTAGCACTCCCCGCCCGGGGAACACGGCGGCTCTTTTACCGGCCATGGGACATTGACTTCCTTGCTGCGCTCGCTCTCCACTCCCTCGCTGCTATAACAACTGACGGCGAAGGTGGAGACGGTGGAGTGCAGGGCAACCTCGAAACTGGTCTTGTCCGTGTACCCGACGACGATCCAATCGACGCCGATCCGCTGGTAGATCACATAGCCTATCACGGCCCCGGGAGGATTCGTGTCTTCCCAAACCAGCATCCGCTGAAGTTCCAGCGGCTCGTTGCGAGACGAAACCGCTGTGGGCGGCACGACGCAGGCGATGAGGAGGACAATTCGGAGGAAATTCACGACCAGCGCGCGGAGTTTGATGAATCCAAACGCGCCGATGCAAGTAACGATTTATGCAAAATAGTTTCAGCCCACGCTGCCGCCGCGCTTCGAAGCAGGTCGCGTTCAGCCGCGCGTTCGGGCGCTCTGCCTCCCGACGCCGATCCGAAAGATGACTCCGTGAACCAGGGATTGCGGAGAGCTAGCCGGACAGAACGATGCTCCCGCCGCGGGAGATTTGCTCACGAGAGGAGTCGAACCTCCACGGGTTTCCCCATACGGTCCTGAGCCGTACGCGTCTGCCATTCCGCCACGTGAGCGCGGCTGGTAAGTTGCGCGCCGCGCGTGGAGGCGCAAGGCCAAAGGCGAGCCGTCGGGGCCGGAATCTCCCTACCGCATCTTCTTGCGGGCGCGCTCCTCGAGCTGCTTTGCCTGCCGCGCTTTGCCTAATGAGCGGAGAAGGTCCGCGTAGTTCGACGCCACGATTTCGTAATCGGCTGGCGGCTTCTCCGTTGCCTCTTCCCAGGCATGTAACGATGCGCGATACAGCTCCGACGCGCGCGGGTAATCGCCGCGCGAGTGATAGACCACGGCAAGATTGCATTTCGATTGCGCAATGTCGGGATGCGTCGCCGGATGAATCTTCTCGCGAATCGCGAGCGCGCGCAGGTGCGTCTGCTCTGCTTCTGCATAGCGGCGCTCGTTCGTGTAGAAAACGGCGAGATTGTTCAGGACAGACGCGACGTCAGCGTGCTCCGGGCCGAGCTGCTTCTGATAGAGCTCGAGCGCATGCAGGTAGTACGGCTCGGCGGCCTTTTGCCGGCCAGACTTACGATACATCATTGCGATGTTGTTCAGCATCGTGCCGAGATCCGAGTACGGAAGATCGGTGAGCTGCGTAGCGGATCGAATGGCGCTTTCGTAAAACGCAATCGCTTCTTCAGTCGCGCCGAGATTGTCACACAGGAACGCCAGCCGCCGTGCCGAGCGGTAGATCGCGCGATGGTCTGGCGGCTCTGCATTCGCCACGATCTGATGCGCCTTTGCCAGGTACCGCCTGGCGGTCGCTCGATCGCCGGCCTGATCATGCAGCTGTCCGAGCTTCTCGAGGCTCAAGGCGTACGCCGGGTTCGTCTCGCCGAAAGCGCGCTTCGCGAGCTCGAGGGCCGTCTCGGCGATTCGCACGGCAGCCGGCAGATCGCCGGTCCCGCGCAGCATGTCGAGCTTATCGTTAAGGATCGCCCAGAGCTTTTCGTCGCCCTTGCCCACGGCTACCAGCCTTCGCTGAGCTGGCTCACGAGACGCGCGGCAAGGTCTTCCGCGGCCAGCGGCAGCGCCTGGCGCTCCTCAGTCGTGACGTCGGACCCAACGAAGAAGCTCGTCCCGCCGCCCACCGGGACTGGACCAACGAGCGACTGCCCGTTTTTCGCCACCAACGTGTAGCTAACAGCGAGCCCGAGATTGAATTCGGTCGTGGCGAGGACATTTCCCCGCACACCACGCGCTGGCGAACGTGAGACAGCGGTGACGGTCGCGCGCAGGACGGCATCGGCCTTGTCCTCGCTCGTGATCTGAAAGGTGCCGTCCTGCTGGAATTGTTTGATGACCGTATTCGTGACGAGCATCTCGATGCGCGGAATAAACGTCCCGTTGCGAAACGTGGGAACCGCGATCGTGCGAACCTCCTTCAGGTAATTCGGCTTCACCTCGCCGAGTCGATAACCCGCGCAGCCGCTTAGGGCGACGGCGGCGAGCAACGCGGCGAAAACTCTCACGCGTCGGACTATGGCGTTGGCGAGGGAGAAGCGGAGGGCACGTCAGGCGCGAGCGTCGTGCCCGGCGATAATGACGCTGGCGGAGGGAGCGATTCGTCGAGGTCGGGCGGCGGTAACGGCGCCACGTCATCAGGATTCATCCGCATCGGCGGCGCGTCGTCCGAGCCCTTTTCGCGTTGTCCGCCGGTAGAACTTGTCGAACTCTTTGGCGCTTTCGCCGTCGCTGCGGTCAACGCCGCGGACTGGAGTTTGTCGTCGCCGACTTTCGCGCGCAATTCGTCGACCCGTTGTTTCGCGCGATCGCCCTGCGGCGTTCCCGGCTGCTGCCGGATGACGTCATTATAATAAATGACGGCGGCGCGGTAGTTCTTCTGCTTGTCGTAATACTTCGCGATCTCGAATGCGTTCGAAGTCTGCTTTTGCTCCAGCTTCCGAAGGTTCTCCCGGGCCTGCGCGGCCTTCTCACTCTTCGGATAGCGGTAGAGGAAATCCTGAAACCCGATTTTCGCGTTCTCAGTCGCCTTGGCGTCCCTCACGCCACCACGCGCAGTATTTAACCACAGGTAGCCGATCTGATATTGCGCATCCGCTGCGATGGGATGCTCCGGGAACTTCTCGACGACCGCCTGATACGCACGCACCGCGGCATCAGCATCTTTCTGCTTTTCATTCGCGAGGCCGATACCGAACTGCGCGCGCGCCGTGTATTTGCCGTACGGCGCGGAACGCACGATCCCGGCGAAAATCTCGATCGCCTGATCGACACCGCTCTTCACCGGTAGCCCGAGAAGCTTCAGCTTCTGCCCATTGAGATACATCTCGCCGATACGGAACTGCGCCTCGATCGCTTCCTCGAAGTGCGGGCTCCGCGGAAAATTCTCAACCAGCTGTCGATACGCGGTCGCAGATTTCAGGTAATCGCCCACCTTCTCCGAAAGCACCGCGAAGCGGTAAGTCGCCGCGCCCGCGAGCGCATCCTTCGGATACTTACGAACGAGGGTGCGGTAGGCTTTCATCGCGCGATTCTCGTCGCCCCGGCGCTCGGCAGCGTGGCCGATCTCGAATAGCTCCTGCGCGTTGCCGCTGATCTCTTCCTCCCCTGGCGCGACGTATTTGGCCCCGTCTTTCGGACGGAAAACGACAGCGGCAGGACAGATTTGCGCGAACGCGACGGCGCTGGCGACCAGCGGGAATAGAATGAAAAAGCGGGATCGCATCGAGCTGCCAGCGTAGTGATTTATACGCTTCCCGTCAAGTTTACGCCGGGCGCGTAAAGCTCGCGCCGCGGCAGGCGCGAACCCCCCAACGGCCGCGCCTGCAGGCTTCTTCCCCGGTCGACCGCTGTCCTGCAAATCGCGCAACAATCACTCGCCATGCATCTTGCGGACTCCGCGCGTCCGATTCATCAGCAGAGCCCAGGTTTGAATCTTAACGATCAGCAGAAGATCCGGCTCGGCGCTTGCGCGTGGAGCTTCGAGGAATGGCGGGGCAGCTTCTACCCGGCCGATTTGCCTGCCGACCGCTGGCTCGAGTACTACGCGCGTTACTTCCCGGCGGTTGAAGTCGACTCCACGTTCTACAGCGCGCCGTCTGAGACGACGGTGATCCGGTGGGTGGAAAGCACGCCCGCCACGTTTCGCTTTGCGTGCAAATTGCCGCGCGCGATCACCCACGCCTGCCGGTTGCGCGATTGCAGCTCGGAGTTCAACGATTTCCTGCGTGCCGTCGAACCGCTCGTGAGCAAGCTGCAGGTCATCCTTGTGCAGCTGCCGCCCTCCTTTTCGCCGAAGGAAGGCAAGCCCGCCCTCTCGAAGTTTCTCGAGCAATTGCCGCGCGACTTCCGGTTTGCGATCGAGTTTCGGCATCCGGGCTGGCACCGACCCCAGATCGTTCGGCTGCTGCAGAAGCATCGCGTCTGCTGGGTCTGGGCCGATACCAGTCCACTGAACGAGCGCAACCTCGCGCCGTTCGAGCTTTGGCCGAACACAACCGATTTCCTCTACGTGCGACTGCTCGGGGATTATCAAACGAAGTACGGCCAGAATGGCGCGCATCTGCACCAGTACGGGAAGCTACTCTGGAGAAGAGAAGCGGCGCTGAACAGCTGGGCGGTTAAAATTGGGCGTCACCTCAAGGAGACACGCGGCGTCTGGGCGTTCGTGAACAATCACTTCGAAGGTTTCGCGCCAGAGACCTGCCAGCGCCTCGCGGAGCGTCTCGGCTATGAACTCCCGCTGCCGTCGACTGCGGACACCCTTTCCGCTGACACCGGCCAGCTGGAGCTCTTCGGCACGCCGACGGTGTAGGAGGACTGTTATCAGATCTCGCTTGCGCCGAAATACGGGTGCAGCGGCTCGGGCAAGCGGACCGAGCCATCCGCCTGCTGGCCGGTCTCGATCAACGCCGCAAACACGCGCGGGAGCGCGAGTCCCGACCCATTAAGTGTGTGGCAGAAGCGGTTCTTCCCCTCTGCGTCCTTGAACCGCAGGTTCATGCGGCGCGCCTGGAAATCTTCGAAATTCGAGCAGCTCGAGACCTCGACGTATCCGTTCTGTCCCGGCGACCACGCCTCGAGATCATATGTTTTCGCCGAACCGAAGCCGATATCACCCGTGCAAAGTTCGATGACCCGGTAGTGCAAGCCCAGCAGCTGCAGCACGCGTTCGGCGTTCGCCGTTAACGACTCCAGTTCGTCGTAGGAACTCTCCGGACTCGTGATCTTCACCATCTCGACTTTGTCGAATTGATGAACGCGAATGATGCCGCGCGTCTCACGTCCCGCCGATCCGGCTTCGCGCCGAAAGCACGGCGTGTAGGCCGCGAACTTCTTCGGCAACTCCGCCGCCGAGAGAATCTCCTCCCGGTGAAAATTCGTCACCGGCACTTCCGCCGTCGGCGCGAGAAAGAGCTGATTCTCCTCCAGCCCGTACATGTCTTCCTCGAACTTCGGCAGCTGCGATGTGCCGACCATGCAGTCGCGTCGAACAACAAACGGCGGACTCATCTCGAGATAACCATGCTCGCGGGTATGCAGATCGAGCATGAACTGGATCAGCGCCCGCTCCAGCCGCGCCCCCGCGCCCGTAAAGCAGATGAACCCGCTGCCGCTCAGCTTCGCCGCGCGCTCCAGGTCGAACAGCTTCAAGGCCGTCCCAAGCGCCACATGATCGAGCACCTTCTCGCCGAGTTGCGGCTTCTCGCCCCACGTGCGGACAACGGGATTCTCGCTCGCGTCCTTCCCGATCGGCGCCTTTGCATGAGGCAGATTCGGAATTTGCAGGAGCAGATTCTTCTGTTGCTCTTCTGCTAACGCCGTCGCCTCCCCGAGCCGCGAAATCTCATCGCCCGTCGCGCGCACTTGCGCCTCGAGTTCGTCCGACGATTCTCCGCGGCTCCGTTTGCCGCCGATCTCTTTGCTCAACCGTTTCCGATCCGCCTGCAGCTGCTGCAGAGCTGTCTCGGCTTTCCGGCGTTCCACATCCGCACGCAGCAGCTCATCGATCTTCGCCGCATCATCGCCGCCGCGAGTGGCGAGCCGCTCCTTCACAAAGTCCGGCTGTTCGCGGATGAGACGGATGTCGAGCATCGCGCCGGTTTATCAGCGCTGACCATGAAACGCAAACACGTGGGAGAATTACCACCACGAAGGACACGAAGATCACGAAGGACATAATCGGTTCGGACTTCGTGCCCTTCGTGGTTCAATCAAACCGCGTGACAAGCTCGCGCGCGACCACATATTTCTGTCGTGGAACAGCTCAACCTTCTCGGGGTTGCACTCGGCCTTGCCACGCTGGCAGGCATCAATCTTTACCTGACCGTTTTCGTCACCGGTCTCGCGGTGAACCAGCATTGGATCACGCTCTCGGAGCAATACCAATCGCTCGAAGTGCTCGCGCACCCGGTCATCATCACGATCGCCGGCGTCCTCTATTTCCTGGAATTTCTCGCCGATAAAATCCCGTGGGTCGATTCTGCATGGGACGCCGTCCATACCATCATCCGGCCGATCGGCGGAGCGCTGCTTGGCATTCAAGTGCTCGGTCATTCCAGCCCGGTTTTCGACGTCATCGTGCTGCTGCTCGCCGGTGGCACGAGCCTGGTGTCGCATACCGCGAAAGCGTCATCGCGACTCGCCGCGAACACTTCGCCGGAGCCGTTTTCGAACATCGGCCTCAGCCTCGCGGAAGACGCCGCCGTCTTCGGCGGCCTCGCGCTCATTTATTACAATCCGCTCGTCGCGCTTGGCATTTTCGCGGCGGCGGTGCTCGCATTCATCTACTTCGCGCCGCGAATCCTGCGCGCGATGAAGGCCAAGATTTGGCTGATCTTTCAAAAGCTGAACCTGCCCGCCTACACCGGCGCACCAGCGACATTGCCGACGTCGCTGCCGTCGAATCTCCAGGCGATCTGGAGCCAGGATAACATCCTCAACGAAACGGTCGCGTGGGCGGCGCCCTGCCTCAGCGGCCGCGGACGCCGAATCCCGGCGAACGTGTTCGGATCGCTCGTCGCCACAAACGAAGAGCCGCGGAAACTCGTCTTCGTCGCCGCGAAAGGCCGCGGATTTGCGCAGTCGATCAGCCTCGAAGGCATGGCGGTGACGCGGGAGCCGAAGTTCCTTTCCGAGAATCTCGTCATTGCGCCGGTGAGCGGCAAAGGACCGCGCTACCTGTTCATCTTTCCGCGATCGAGCGGCGCGATCGTAGAAGAAATCTCCGAGTACCTGAAGGCGCGCCTCTCCGCGCCTCCTGCGGAGCTCCCTGAGGCCGAACAGCAACGCGAGCCGGTGCTCCACGTCTAACGAATCCGTTCGCGTGCTGGTCCCCTCACCCGCCGCGGATCGTTACCAGCAGCTGCGGGAGAATGGCCGCGTCAAAGAACGCGCCCTCTTCGCGACTCCGCGCAATCCAAACGAGCTCGAGCTCCAGGCGCGCTGGTTCGCCGGCGACTTCGGGAAGCGGTTCCGCTCCGTCTGCGGAAAGCAGATCGAGATCGTGCAATTCGGAGTGTGGAATCGCGAATCGGGTCCTGATTTCCGAGAGGCGGCGGTCCGGATCGACGACGCGGAGGTGATCCGCGGCGCGATCGAGTTTGACCTCTCCGATCGCAGCTGGGAAGCGCACGGGCACGCGATCAACGGCGCGTTCGAGGAGACGATCCTGCACGTGTTTGCCCACGCGAGTGAACACACGTTTTTCACGCGCACGCGCTCGCACCGGAATGTGCTGCAGGTGCGCGTCGACCTCGACGCGTTACCGGAGGCGTTCTCGGCGAATGTGCCGCTCGCGCGACCCGGAAGATGTCAGGCGCCATTGCGTAACTTGCCCGCGGAGCGCATCCGCAGCGTGATCGACGCCGCAGCGCGCTTTCGCCTGCAGCGAAAGGCCATGCGCTTGCGTTCCATGACCGAGACGCACGGCGACGACGAGACACTCTTTCAAGAACTCGCCGCCGCCCTCGGCTATAAGCAGAACAAGCTGCCGTTTACGTTGATCGCGCAACGTCTGCCGCTCACGATGCTTCGGAAGCGCAGCGAAGACGCGGAAGCGCTGCTCTTTGGCATCGCCGGCTTTCTCGAGGCGCCCGATCTGTCCGTCTACCAAACCGACACGCGTGGCTATCTGCGCTCGCTCTGGGATCGCTGGTGGCCGCACCGCGACGACATGCAGCGGCTCATCCTGCCGCGGTCGCTCTGGCGATTGAGCGGCGCGCGTCCTCTGAATCATCCGCAGCGGCGGCTCGCTGCGCTGGCCGCGATCGCCAGCGAATGGCGGCGCTTCATGCACTCGTTAGGCACGGAAGACCCCATCTCTGCGACTCGCCAGTTCCTGCTCAACCTGACGCATCCCTATTGGACTCATCACTATACGCTGGCTTCCGATAGCACGGCCACGGAGATGGCACTCGTCGGCGATTCGCGAGTCGCTGAAATTCTCGCGAACGTCGTCTTCCCTTTTCTCACCGCGCAAGGCACCGACGTCTGGTCCGGCTATCACAAACTTCCGGCGCGACTAACGAATCGCCGACTCGAAACCGGCGCGACTCGCCTCTTCGGCGACGACCCGCGCCGCCGAGAGTTCGTCCAGACCGTTGCACACCAGCAAGGGCTGCTCCAGATCTACGAAGACTTCTGCCTTCAGGATAATTCCGACTGCGCGCACTGCCCCTTTCCGGAGCAGATGCAGAAGTGGACGTAGGCGTCCGAACCGGAGAAGATGTTGTTTGTGAAGAGAACGACCGCCGCATTCACGTTGATCGAGCTACTGGTGGTAATCTCCATCATGGCCGTGCTGATTGGCCTCGCGTTCCCCGCGTTCCAAGGGGTGCAAAACTCGGCCAAGCGGACTCAGGCGAAGAACGACCTCGTCCAGCTCGTGACGGCGGTAAACGCCTTCTACACCGAGTATGGCAGATATCCGACCGAGGCGAACGACGACGCATCGGCGAAGTTTGGCGGCGGCGCGGCGGAAGGGAACGACATGCTGCTGGACGAATTGCGGGGCTTACCAGCGGGCTCCCTCAACACGCGCAAGATCCAGTTCATCTCGCCGCCCGAGGCGAAAGATCAGAGCAACCCGAAGGCGGGCATCAGAACGGAAACAGGCGAGTGGCATGATCCGTGGGGCACTGCTTACGGCATCCAGATGGATGCCAATTACGACAACGAGGTACCGAATCTCTATGCGCGCGGCGCGGGCAGCAATCCACTTCGCGCGGGGGTGATAACCTGGTCGCTCGGCAAAGACACGGAGACAGCTGCAACCGACAAAAACGCAGGCAAAGCGAAAGACGACGTGATTTCGTGGCAGTGACGCTCGTCGCTTGCCAAGGCGACCTCCGCAATCCACAATCCGCAATTATTCCGCGGGTGTAGTTCAATGGTAGAACGGCAGCTTCCCAAGCTGCATACGAGGGTTCGATTCCCTTCACCCGCTTTTCTCTTCACGAAGTGATTGCGGAGGCGAACACAAGGTTCCAGCGTGAAATCATAACGCGTCCGCCGAACACTGCGGTATGCCGTGAGGTGTAGAAACGAGGTTCCGCCTAACTCCAGCGACACGAGTGAATCACTGCGTGCCGCGTTCTAATCGCGCGCCCAAAGCTGCGCGCGCAGACGCGCGGTGCGCCCAGAGAAATAGCGATATGGCTGGCGAAACTCCTGCGGCTCGCCAACCGCGCGGTAACCGATCGCAAGCGGTCCCGGGACGACCGACGCCTCGCCTTCCGTCTCGGGATTCCACAGCATAACGACACGCCGGGCGGCCCTCTCTTCCGAGAAGAGGTGCGTATCGCGCATGCGGATGGCGAGGTTCGCCGCCACCTCGCGACGAAATCCGAGCAGGTCGTAAGGCGGCGCCTGCCAGGCGCGCAGAGCGTGCGCGAAACCGGCGTAGGGATACGAATAGGGGTGCGCAGCGAAAAGCGGCCGCGTGGCCACCAGCAACGTGCAACCAATTGCAATCAATGAAGCGCCGCGCAGAAAATACAACGCGGCGCGAGGACGGTTAACGAGCGCCACATCGAGCGCGAGCCAAAGCGGAAACGGCAGGAACAACAGCACCACATACCGCTCGGGAATGCTGCGCACCCCGCCGACGAGGACTGCAACCGAGCAGAGCGCGACCGTGCCGAGCAGCGCACGCCCGCAGACGGCGCGCAAAGTGTCGCCGCCCGAGAAAAGCGCAATGCGCTCGGCACTTCCCGTCAGAGCGAGTGCGATCGCGCGGGCACCTGCAATTGGCACGACGATCGCCGCCGCCGCCCAACTAAAGGAGAGCAGCCCGGCGAAGCCTCCGAAGCCAAGCCCAAGTCGCGAAAAGAGCGAAGCCTCCTCGAGCCGGACGAGACGCTGAGTGACGACCCCCAAATTATTGACGGCCCAAAGCGCGTGCGGTGTCACGCACACGGCCACGATGCCGAGCACCACCAGCGTCGCTGGCCGGCGGAACGCGCGTCGAGCTTCAGGCACGCTGGCGATCGCCACGGCAAGCGCGAGCAGAAAGAGTGCGAATGTATATTTGCTCAACAAACCAGCGCTCATCGCGAGCCCGAGCCAGAAAAAATGTCGGAGACGTCCTCTCTGTAAAGTGAGGACGAGCGCGTGCAAAGTGGCCGCGCCCGCCGCGAGGCTCAGCACCGAATGCGTCAGCGTGGCCTGGGCCTGCCAGATGATCTGGTAAACAAACGCGAGCGAGAAGGCGGCGAGCGCGCCGGTGACAGCCGAGCCGGCGGCGCGCCGCGCGCTGTCATAGATTAGAAGGAAGAGCGCCGCGAGAAGACCAAACTTGATCGCGGCGATGGCCGGCCAATAACCCGTCGCCTTCAGGACGAGATTGACGAGCCAATTGTAGAGCGGCGGCTGCGAGTCGCCGTAGCCCCACGCCCAATGCGTCGCCCCGACGAACGAGGCCTCGTCGATCTCGAGGTTCGAGGAGATGGCGAGGCGCAGTGCGAGGCCGAGCACGAAATAAACCGCGATGTAAAGCGGCGCGCGGGCGCCCCACTCTGTCAAGGCCGTCAGGCTGGAATCCGGCTCGGCGACCGAGCGGTCGGGACGCGGGTCGCCGGGGGGCCTGAGGCTCATTTGAGAGGAGCGAGCGGACAAACCAGGGCCGCTGGCTTCCAGAACTATTCGGCGTGCGCGCCGTGGCAAGTCCTTTCCCCGGTCGCCCGACGCAGCGGATGAAGAGGACGCCGATCTTCGGCTCCCGTCGCGGCACATCGATACTGACCGCGAGCAGTCTGTGATTTAGCCTTCTCGCGTGTGCTCGCGAGCGTATGCTGCAATTCATGCAACGAGCGCTGCGGCACGCAGCCAGCCGTGCGAGTGCCGATCCGATGAACGGGCTTGGCCATGCGATGCAGCGTTCGATTCCCTTCACCCGCTTTCTCCCGTTAGCCGCCGGCGTTTTCGTTGCGGCTCTGCTGCTCGGCGGGTGCGTTGATCTGACGTCGCAACCCGGCGCACGGCTCGCCTCTGCCGAGGCAGCGCAAACATCACCCTCGCGCGGTCAGGTTTATTGTCTGCGCGGGTGGCTCGGGGTTTGGAGCCGCGGCGTGGATGTGCTCGCAGCGCGTGCGAGATCCGAGCTTCGCATGCAGGCAACGTCGTTGAGCGACCCGGAATGGCGGAGACTCGCGCTTGAGATCACAAGCGAGCGGAGCGCCGGGCGTGCGCGCGGACCTCTGGTGCTGGTGGGCCACTCGCTTGGCGGCGATGATCAGATTCGCGTCGCGAAGGTGCTGAACGACTCCGGCATACCGGTCGATCTCATGATCTTAATCGACGCGAACACGCCACCATCGATCCCGCCGAACGTGCGCCGCTGCGTCAATATCTACAAGAGCCAGCCGCTGCGTGATGCGCTGCCGGTGTTCCGCGGAGTGCGCGTGCGCGCGCTCGATCCGGGTCGCACGCGCGTCGAAAACATCGATCTGCGCACGAGCGATGTTGGATTTGAGACCGGCGAGATCAGTCATTTTAACATCACCAACGTGAAAGCGGTGCAGGACATGGCGCTTGCTGAAATCGCGAAGGTTGTTCCGCGGAAGAGGCGTTCATGATCGATCGTCTTCCGCCGCTGATCGCCGGTTGTTGTCTGCTCGTTTACTGGGCGACTGTCGTCGCGAAAGCGGTGCGGTTCGCGCGCAAGGAAGCGCACGACGCGAATGTGGTCCCGCGGGAACGCACTGGCCGCGTGCTCCGCGTCATTTGGCTGCCGCTGATCATCGGCTGGTGCGTGCAGCCGTGGCTGCAGCTTTCATCTGGCGATCCGACGGCCGCGCGGCAGCTGGGCGGTTTCGCGGTGGCGGCGGCGTTCATCGGCGCCGCGGTGTGTGTGCTTGCCACGCTGGGCACATTTTCCTGCTGGCGCGAGATGGGGAAGTCATGGCGCATCGGCATTGATCCGCGCGAGAAGACGCAGCTGGTTTTCACCGGCGCTTATCGGTTTGTCCGCCATCCGATCTACTCGCTGTCGATTCTTCTGATCACGGGCACGCTCGCGACGACGCCGACGTGGACGATGCTCTGTATCGCGCTGCTTCACATCGTGCTGCTGCAGATCGAAGCGCGGCGCGAAGAAGCGTATCTGCTCGAGAAGCACGGCGAGACGTATGCGGAATACCGGAAGCGCGTCGGGCGTTTCGTGCCGCGCGGGTTCGGCTCATGAGCGAGCCGCCGATGAACGATTTCCAAAGAGTGATGCGGCAATGGGCTGCGCTCGCTCCGTACAATTGCGGACCATTGATGCGCGTGTCCGGTGCGCCTGATGTCGCGCGGTGGGGCGCTGCCTTCGCGCATACAGTTCGGCCGCTCGGCCTCACGAATGCTGACTGCCTGCCGGTCGACGTGTCGACACTCGCGCCTGACCGGAAAGTGGCAGAAGAACTGAACCGCTCATTCGCTCCCGGCGATCTGCCGCTGCGCGCGTACGTCGTGCCAGGAGGAAACGATAGCCATTGGTTCGGTGTGATGTGCGATCACTGGATCGCCGACAGCCGCTCGCTGCGCGCGCTGATGCAGCGGGCGTTTGCTCGCTACGCCGGAACGGACGCGGACATTGCGCCTTTGAGCCTGGCGAATGATCGACATTCCCGCGTGGGGCCGCTCGCTCACGCTTCGGCGCTGATTGCCTCCACCCGAAATTACCTCCGGCATTATCGCGCGCACCGGATGCCGCTCGGCGACGCCGCGGATTTCACGAGTGATTTCATGATCAAACGCTTTCCGATCGGCGCGATCCATGCGATTCGCGCGTTCGCGAAGCAGCATCATGCGACGGTCAATGATGTGTTTATTGCGGCGGCGGCGCAGGTGCTCGGAGAATTCACGAAACCGCAGCGCGAGATGAGCCGTGTGCGTTTCCCTCGCCCGCGACGGGATCGGGTGGCGATCGCGACTGCTGTCGACCTGCGGTCGGCAGAAGACAGCCAGCGGGATGATATTTTCGGCCTCGCGCTCGGTTACTTCAGTGTGGTCGCCGAGCGGCCGGAAGCGCGTTCGCTGGCGGAGCTCGCCGTCGCGGTTGCGAAAGAGACAGATGTGAGCAAGAGCAAAACACGCGCGCTTGAGGCCGACTGGAATTTGCGGATGGCGCGACGCATGTGGGACCGTCTTTCGCATCCACGTTCCAAGGCGCAGCTATTCCAGAAGGCGATGCCGCTCGTCGCCGGGATCTCAAATGTCAACCTCACCGGCTCGTGGGCCGATCAGACCGAGGCGATCGAAGGACGTCCACGCGTGCTCGATTATCTCCGCGTCTCACCGGTCGGTCCGCTGTTGCCGATGGTCTTTACGGTAACGACGATCCGCGATCGGCTGTCGCTCTGCGTTACGTTTCGGACGACGGCGTTCAGTCGCGCCGATTGCGAGCGACTGGTGGATGGATTCGTGGACCGGCTTCTCTCAGACAGCAGCCACATCAGAGCTGCGCAACAGCGAGTGCCCTAGCGATTCCGGATCTCCCACTCCGTCGGGATCGTCGGGAGAAATTGCTCACGGGTCCACGCCGTTCCATTCATAAACCAGACGCCCCGTTGGCCGGTCGCGGTGTTTTGCCAAATGATATCGGTCTGCCCGTCGCCGCTGAGCTCAGCGGCACCCGCAATTTGCCACTCTAACGGAATCGTCGGGAGGAAACGCTCGGCGACCCAGGTGCTCCCGTTCATCAGCCAGATCCCACGCGCTCCCGTCGCGGCGTTTTGCCAGACGATGTCGACATGGTTGTCGCTGTTGAAGTCGCCTGTCGCCGCGATTTGCCATTCCACGGATATCGTCGGCAGAAACCGTTCACCGAGCTTCGTGGTGCCGTCCATCAACCAAATCCCCCGCTGTCCGGTCGCCGTGTTCTGCCAGAGGATGTCGACCTTGCCGTCGTTGTTGAAATCGCCGGTGCCGGCGATCTGCCATTCGATTGCCACCGTCGGCAGAAAACGGTCTGCGACCCACGTGCTCCCGTTCATTAGCCAAATTCCCCGCTCCCCCGTTGCCGTGTTCTCCCAGATGATGTCGGTATGGCGATCGTTGTTGAAATCACCTGTACCGGCGATCTGCCATTGCACAGACACGGTCGGGAGAAAGCGCTCGGCCTGCGACGTCATTCCATTCATGAGCCAAATCCCGCGCTGCCCGGTGCTGCTATTCTGCCAGATGAGATCGGATTTGCGATCCGCGTTGAAGTCGGCCTTCGTCGCGGCAAGGGGAGGCGTAGGAGAGAGATAGGAAGCGATGCGCGGATAAAAGCTCGACAGTTTGCCGTAGAAATCGAAGCTGCCGGCGCAGGTCCCGGT
>JAESFH010000123.1_pt1 | contig 61863 bp, 63 predicted proteins | sample 9269381 | NCBI WGS metagenome assembly JAESFH01 (sample SAMN14504062, study PRJNA617094) | algae metagenome | isolation source: Aphanothece sp. CMT-3BRIN-NPC111 and co-occurring heterotrophs from well... | place: USA: Clark Mountains Wilderness, California | collected 2010-04-18
CGAGCGCCGAGATCTGCCGGCTCACCGCCGACTGGCTCAGCCCCAGGTCGTCCCCCGCCCGCGTAAAGCTCCCGGCCTCCGCAACCGTGTAAAATATCCGGATCTTGTCCCAGTCCAAGGAACGCCCCATGCCATCCAGCGGCCGCCAGTGGCGGCGCTGCCGGATCAGCATTGCCGCCTTTCGCGAGCCCACGCCAGGGCCTTCTGCACCAACGCGGGCGTCGGCGCGGCTCTCACGCCCGGCATGGCTAACGCTATCGCTGTTGCGGTGGAGCCTGTGGCGGGGCCTGTGGTGGGACCGGTGGGGTCATCAGGCCGGGCGGTGTTTCCCCTGTCGTCGTCACGACCGTGCTCGTCCCCCAGGGGCCGGAATACTGCGTCACACGGGTGTCGGCGCTGGGGTCCACCGTGCAGGTGGGATTGCAGGTATAGGACTGGCGGGCCGTCCCGTGCCGGATCACGACCTTCGATTCCTGCGGGCCGACGCGCAAAGCGGTCCGCGTCACCTCCATGCCGGACGCATCGAGGATGATCAGGTTCGTCTGTCCGACCTTTTGGCCGGTCAGCACGACCGCCGTGTCCCCGTTGAGGGTGGCGTCCGCAATGGCGGGATTGCCGATGATGATCGTCCGCGCCGGGCGCGGCAGCTGCAGAATGTCGCTGATGCCCGGCTGAAGGACTATCTCCCGGTCCGCGCGACCCAGTTCGACCGAAAGCCGCTGTGCCGGTCCCCCTTGGCCGGATTGGGCGGCTGCGCCGGAGAGCATCGACGGAGGAATGAGGAAGACCGAGATCGCAAGCAGCGCCCGAGCCGGCATGACATACCCTTAGACAGTTCAGGGTTGCGGTTTTACCGCGATCCGGGGACGGGCTCCAATTGGACCTCTCGGTCTAGTCCGCGACGCCGGCGTCGCGGATCGTTTGCCCCGGCTCAGGCATCGCCCCATATCCGGCCGGACCCGAAGGCTCAGGCGGGGTCCCGGCGTTCGCTCTCTCTCAGAATGCGGCCGAGCGCCTCGCGCTCGCGCTCGTCCAGGGGAGCGGCCTGTGCGGGGCGGCGGCGCAGGGCGGCGCCGAGGCCGAGCACGCCGAGCCCGAGCACCAGCAGAGGGGTCAGCCAGAGCAGGAGGGTGTGCATGCCGAACACCGGCCGCAGCAGCACGAACTCGCCGTAGCGCTGGACGATGAAATCCCGCACCGCGCGATCGTCGTCGCCGGCCTTGAGGCGCTCGCGCACCCGCACGCGCAGATCCTTGGCCAGTGGCGCGTCGGAATCGTCGATCGATTGGTTCTGGCATACGAGGCAGCGAAGCCCGGTCGAAATCTCCCTCGCCCTTGCTTCGAGGACCGGATCCGTCAGCACCTCGTCGGGCTGAACCGCCATGGCGGGAGAGGCCAGGACCGCGAGAGCGAGAAGCAGGGCGAGCCGGAAGCGCATCGTACTACTCCGCAGCGGCGGGGATCGCCTGGATCGCCTTCGCGCGTACCGGAGCGCCGACCCGGAAGCGCCGGTCGGTGAGCGAGACAGCGCCCCCGAACGCCATGATCACGGCACCGAGCCAGATCAGGAGAATGAGGGGCTTGTAGTAGAGCCGGACTCCGATGGAGCCGTCCGGCTGCCGATCGCCGAAGCTCGCATAGACCTGGCTCACGCCGAAGGTGAGGATGCCAGCCTCGGTGGTGGGCATGCCGCGGGTGAGATAGACCCTCTTCGTGGTCTCGAGACCGCCGACTTCGTGGCCGCCGCGCAGGATGGTCATGGAAGCGGCTTCTTCGCGGTAGTTCGGCCCGGTCCGCGGCACGACGCGGTCGAGGCGGGCTTCATAGGACCCAACCTGAATGCGCTCGCCGACCCGCACCGTTCCGATCGCCTCGACGCTCCAGGCGCTGGCTGCGATGCCGATCACCGTGACGCCGACGCCCGCATGGGCGAGCACCGTGCCCCAGGTCGACCGCGGCAAACCTGCTGCCCTGCGGAGAGCCACGGAGGCGCCACTCCCCGGCCGCCAGGAGCGGGTCACGATTTCATTGAGGGAGCCGAGCACGAGATAGAGGCCGAGCCCGATCCCGAGGGGGGCCACGACAGGTCCGCCTGTCGTGACGGCGAGCAGACCTAAGACCGCGACGCCTGCAATCCCGAGGATCGCAAGCAGCCTCTGCGCAGTGCCCAGCAGGTCGCCCCGTTTCCAGGCGAGCGTCTGGCCGAGAGGCACGAGGAGCAGGAGCGGAACGATGATCGGCAGGAACGTGAGATTGAAGAACGGTGCCCCGACCGAGATCTTCTCGCCGGTGAGGGCCTCCAGCGCGAGCGGATAGAGGGTGCCGATGAACACGGTCGCGCACGCGGTGGCGAGGAGCAGGTTGTTGACCACGAGGGCCCCCTCGCGGGAAACCGGGGCGAACAGGCCACCCTGCTGCAGCATGGGCGCGCGCCAGGCGAAGAGCGTCAGCGAACCGCCGATGAACACCACCAGGATTGCGAGGATGAAAAGGCCGCGCGCCGGATCGACCGCAAAGGAATGCACCGAGGTCAGGACGCCCGAGCGGACCAGGAAGGTGCCCATGAGGGAGAGGGAAAAGGTCAGGATCGCGAGCAGCACCGTCCAGACCTTGAGAGCGTCGCGCCGCTCCATGACGACGGTGGAATGCAGGAGCGCCGTGCCGGCCAGCCAGGGCATGAGCGACGCATTCTCGACCGGGTCCCAGAACCACCAGCCGCCCCAGCCGAGCTCGTAATAGGCCCAATAGGACCCCATGGCGATGCCGAGCGTCAGGAACACCCAGGCCCCGAGAGTCCACGGCCGCACGGCCCTAGCCCAGACCGCGTCGATCCGGCCATCGATCAGCGCCGCCATCGCGAAGGCGAACGAGATCGAGAAGCCGACATAGCCGACGTAAAGGAGCGGAGGATGGATCGCGAGCCCGGGATCCTGCAGGACCGGATTGAGATCCTGCCCCTCCAGCGGCGCCGGGATCATCCGGGCGAAGGGGTTCGAGGTCGCGAGGAGGAAGGCGAGGAACGCCACGGTGATGGAGGCCTGAACCGCGAGCGTGTTGGCCCGCAGGCGGGGCGGGACCCGGTTCTTTGCGACGGCGACGACGCCGCCGAAAAGCGCAAGGATAAGGACCCAGAGCAGCATCGAGCCCTCGTGGTTCCCCCACACGCCTGACAGCTTGTAGATGAACGGCTTGGACGAATGGGAATTCTGGACGACGTTCAGGACCGAGAAGTCGGACGTCGCGTAGGAATAGGTCAGGGCCGCGAAGGCAAAGCCGATGCAGGCCAGCACCGCGAGGGCCGCGGCCGGGGCCACCCCCATGAGAACGGGGTCGTTGGAGCGGGTGCCCCACAGCGGTACGGCGAACTGGATCAGGGAAAGCCCGAGAGCCAGCGCGAGCGCGAAATGTCCAGCCTCGACGAGCACGCCGCGGAAATCCCCTCTTGCTGCGCCTGTTGTGGGGATTTTTCCCCGACGTGCCAGTGGCCCTGTCGCCGCAGGGCGATTTGGTGGTCGGCTTGGATGGCGACCCGACGCCGCAGAGGCATCGGTGAGCCGCAGGCTCCAGCGCGTCCGTCTACTTCGCTGCGGCTTGCTCAGGCTTCTCCTCGCCCTGCCAATGCCCCTGACGCTTCAGGGCATCCGCCACCTCGCGCGGCATGTAGGTCTCGTCGTGGCGCGCCAGCACCGTATCGGCCTTGAAGACTCCGGACGGCTCCAGCATGCCCTCGGTGACCACCCCCTGCCCTTCGCGGAACAGATCCGGGAGGAGACCCTGGTAGCGCACGGGCAGGGAGCCCTGCGCGTCCATGACCTCGAAAGTGACCTGCTGGTTGTCGCCGCGTCGGATCGAGCCCTCCTTGACGAGGCCGCCCAGGCGGAAGCGCGTGCCGGGCTGCACACCCTTGGCGACCACGTCGCCCGGAGCGTGGAAGAACACGATCGTGTCGCGCATGGCATAGAGCACGAGGCCGAGCGCGAGCGCGAGGATGCCGCCGGCAGTCCCGATGAGGGTCAGGCGGCGCTGCTTACGGGTCATGGCTTGCTATCGTCGGTGAGCTTCAGATTCTGCGCCATAGCATCGACTTGCTGCACTGCGCCTTGATTTCCCGCAAGCGCCCTGCGGGCCTTCGACAGCGCGGCTTTCGCCTTGTCGGTCTGGCCGAGCACCGCATAGGAGCGCAGGAGGCGCGCCCATTCGTCTGCGGTGCCTCCCTGCGCGTCGAGACGGTCCGCGAGGCCTTGGACCATGCCGAGAATGGCCTCCCTGTCGGGTGGCGTTCCCCCCTCCGGCGACGCTGCACCGTCCAGGCGGGCGATCTGCTCTCGCACCGCAGGGACCCAAGGGGCCTCGGCCGGGGACGATGCGAGGAGCGCGTCGTACTCGGCGCGCGCCTTGTTCTTGTGGCCGTCCTGCTCGGCGGCTTGCGCGAGATAGAAGCGGGCCTTCGGTTGCGACCGGTCCAGGTCGAGGGCCTTCTCGAAGGCCGCGCGGGCCTCCGCCGGCACGATGCCGTCCTGCACGGCCACCAGGGCTTCGCCGTAATTCGCCAGGCGCTCGGCGTCGGATCCGATCAGTCGTAACGCCGCCTCATAGGCCTTGGCCGCATCCTCGGCCCGACCGAGCCGCATATAGACCGGTGCCACGACCTCCCAGCCGCGCCCGTCGTCCGGGTGCTGGGCCAAGTGCGACTCGATCCGGGCGAGGGCCGTGGCGAAATCGAGCTGTCCGGGATCCGCCGGCCGTTGCACCGCTTGGAGCTTTGCCGCCAGATGCGGCGAGCCGTACGCGCCGTACACGGCCAGGGCCAGGAGCGGCACGACCGAGAGCGCAAGCGCCGAGACGGCGCGGCGGCGGCGCAAGGCCGGCTCGCCGACCGGGGCGGTCCGGTTTTCGCCGCGCGGGGCTGAGCGGAGAAGGCGGCGTGCCGCCTCGGCCTTGGCAGTCTCGGCCTCGGTCTCGGACAGGAGCCCCCGGTCCCGGTCGCGGTCGATCTCGGCGATCTGATCGCGGTAGAACTGGGTGTCGGGATCTGAGATGCCCTCGATCTGGGAATGGCGCGAGAGCGGCCACAGCACGGCCGCCACGGCCGCGGCCGTCATCAGGGTCAGCAGGATCCAGAGCGTCATCCCGCATACTTATCCCGCACGCTCCGGCAGCACGATGGGAGGATCAGGCGACACGGTGTCGCTTGAAAACGCCAGCAAAGGCGGAGGCTTGCGGCCGCGGCACCAGCGCAACCACGACGCACCGCATGGACAAGGGGCCTCCCGGCCCTTCGCCTCTCGGTGATCAGTCGCACACCGTCTTGCGGCGTTCGACGATCTCACCCCATGGCTTGATGGTCCGCGTGATGACGATGCGGCAATCGCCGTCGCGCCAGCGAGGCTGCGACACGACCCGGCGGTGCCAGTCGTCCCTCTCGATCACGTAGCGCTCGTCACGGCGGCCGTGATCGAAAGACCCGTATCTCCGCTCCTCGAACCGGCGCCCTTCGATCGGACGCGGCGGCACCAGGTCGACGTCATCCTCGTCGCGGTCCACGAACCGGTGCCGGTACCGCTCATCCCGGACCTCGTCGGAGGGCTCCCGCCACCGCTCTGCAGCGTAGGGGCGCACGGTCTCGTAGCGATCCTGTTCGAGCAGCAGGTCGGCGGCCTGCGCGCCGCCGTTCACTCCCAGAACGACGGTTCCGGCCATGAGGACAGTTTTCCAGACGAGGTTCATCGGCAGCTCCAGGCATGAGGCTCGTTTCGAGCCGAACGCCCGAGCAGAGTGCAGTCACGGCCGTGAAGCTCGACCGAACGAACCGTGCAGCCGCCGTTCATCTTCGGCGCAGGAGCCCTCCGGCGACCTGTCGAGCCGCGTGGTGCTCCGTTCAGTAATCCGTTTCGATATATTGGCTCACCACATCGACTGCGACCGCCGCTGCCGCCGCTCCGTTGTTAACCCAAACCTGCGGCGAGAGAAGCGTGCTCGGGTCCGGCAGATCCGTGGTGAGGGTTGCTTCCGCGATGTGGCCCGTGTTGAGCCGCTCCACCGAAATCCCGATCCTGTCGCTGTAGGAGGCGCAATAGAATCGGACTTCGTAAAGATCGACCTCCTGCGTATCGGCTGGGAAGTTGGCTCCGAGATCGATCGCCGTGCAGGCGCCGGAATCGTCGTTGTGCAGGATCTGGAACGTCCCCGCGGAGGCATTTTTCGCAACCATCACCGCATTGGTCTGCGAGGTCGGGTCGGCATTCGGAAGGGTGCTGACCGTCGCCAGCAGGCCCACGGCGGCCCTCATGCCGGCCGAATAGGCCGAGATCCCGAACCGGACGATGTACTCGAAGCCGCCGAGCCTGGCGCCATTGCCGCGCCAGAACTTGGCGACGCCGCCGTCGCGCAGCCCTGCCGAGGATCCCGCGGTGCTGCCGGTCACGAGCCCGAGGCGGCGCGTCGACTTGAACAGATTTTCAGTGGTCACCACACGAGCGGCGGCGGTGCCGCTGGTCGTGCCGAGGAGCCCCATGCTCTGGGCCGTCGCGGCTCCGCCCACGGCGGTCCACCAGCCGATCTTGCCGCTGCCGAGCAGGGCCTGGAGCGCAGCTGGAGCGCCGAGCGCCGATGCCACGGTCGGTCGCGGCCGCCCCGCCTGGGTTCGCGTGTAGAGGAGCACTCCTTCCGAAGGTGCCGGGGTCCCGTTAGCAGGGTCCAGCCGGATCGGCCCGCCCCATTCCGTCAGGAAGTCGCCCGCACCCGACTTGCGCAGCACCTGCCCGACCGCGCCACCCGAGGGCACGCCTGGACCGGATGGCCCGCTCGCGCCTGCAGGTCCCTGTGGCCCCGCGGGCCCGGCCGCACCGGCAGGTCCCTGTGGCCCCGCGGGCCCGGCCGCACCGGCAGGTCCCTGTGGCCCCGCGGGTCCGGTGGGTCCCTGCGGGCCGGATGCCCCTGTGTCCCCCTTCGGGCCGACAGGTCCCTGCGGCCCTGCTTCGCCCGGGTCTCCCTTCGGGCCGACAGGGCCTTGAGCTCCCGCCGGACCCTGGGGCCCCGCCGGTCCCTGCGGACCCGCCGGCCCTTGCGGCCCCGCCGGTCCGGGCGCCCCCTGCCCTTGGGAGAGGACCACCTGGACGCCCTCCGGGCCGTCGGCTTCCACGATGACGGCCGGCGGACTCAAGACCTCGACCACGATGCTAGTCATCGTTCAATCCCCCCTCGCCGATCATGTATCCCGACAGCAGGATGCGCTGGCCTCCGCCGGCCTCCCGCTGCTCCCACTCGTAGCGGGCGATACGCCCCTCCGGGATGAGCCTCGCCTCGGCGGGCGGCGGGCGCCACGCCACCTGGGACGAGGCGAGATCGACCGTCAGGCCTCCATCGGCGGAAGCCTTGCGGAGCGCCCCGCTCGGCCAGACCACGCTGAGGACGAAGGCACTGCCGGTGAGGTCCATGGGGGTTCGAACCCCCTCCTCGTCCATTGTCGCAAGGCGGATCGAGACCTCGCCCGACCCGCCGCGCTGCACGGTAAAATCGTAGATACCCGGTCGCATGGATGCTCCTGAAATGAAGAAGCCGCCCCTCGGGCGGCTTGGCAAAGCAGGTCTCGAGACAACAGAGGGCGTGCAGATCAGGCGCTGTCGCCCGGCAGATCGAGCGACGCCCGCAGGCCTCCCTCCGGCGCTTCGCCCAGGGCGAGCGAGCCCCGGTAGAGGGCTGCGAGGTCCGCCACGATCGACAATCCGAGGCCGGAGCCCGGCTTGCTCTCGTCGAGCCGCCGTCCCCGCTTCAACACCTGGGCGCGACTGTCTTCGGGAAGCCCCGGCCCGTCGTCGTCGACCACGATCGCAAGCCGGGAGCGGTCGTCCTCCCGCCTGACCTCTACGCTGACCCCCACATGCGTCACCGCCCATTTGCAGGCATTGTCGATCAGGTTGCCGACCATCTCCTCCAGATCCTGCCGTTCCCCGCGAAAGCGCGTTCCAGGCGGGATCGAGACCCCGATCGCGAGCCCGCGGTCGCGGTAGATCTTGGCGAAGGTGCGGGTCAGGCCTGCGATGACGGGCTCGACCTCCGTGACCGACCCGAGCGTTCCCGCGAGCGCCGCCGCTCGGGCCCGGTCGAGATAGTAGTTCACCTGATCGCGCATCACGGTCGCCTGCTCGCGCACCTTGGCGGCGACGTCGTCGGGAGCGCTTTCGACCTCGTTGACGATAATGCTCAACGGCGTCTTCAATGCGTGCGCGAGGTTGCCGACCTGGGTCCGAGCCCGCTCCAGGATTTCCCGGTTGGTGTCGAGAAGCAGATTCAAGTCCTGGGCGAGAGGGGCGATGTCCTGCGGGTAATCGCCGGGAATGCGCTCCGCCTCGCCGCGACGGATGGCGCTGAGGCCCGCGCGGAGATTGCGCAGGGGCTGCAGGCCGAAGCGGATCTGCAACAGCGTGGTGAAGCCCAGAGCAAGGCCGAGCAGCGCGAAGGTCACGATGAGCGAGTAGATGAAGCGGCGGACGTCCCGGTCGATGTCGTCCGCGAGACCACCGACCCGGATCACGAAGCGGCCGTCCTCGCCGAGATCGATGTCGCGCTCGACGATGCGCAGGAGACGGCCGTCAGGGGCCGGCCCGTAGCCCTGGCGGATATCGCCGAACCGCTGCCGTTCGCCCGGCGCAAGACCTGCGAGGTTGGTGCCGAACAGCGATTTCGACGAGCGGATCTCGCGCGGCGGTGCATCGGGGCGCCCGACCTGCCAGTACCAGCCGGAGAGCGGAAGCTCGAATCGCGGGTCGCCGATCGGTCCCAGGTCGCGGTCGGGCGGACCCGGGGCGACCAAGTCGGAGGCCAGGTTGCTGGCATAGACGAGCAGACGCTGGTCGAAGGCCCGCTCGGTGTTGTCGCGGTAGAGGGCCGACAGGATGAGCCCGGCGACGAGAAGGATCGCGAAGCTCCAGAAGACGGCCGAGACCGCGAGGCGGACGGCGATCGACCGTCCGGCTAGAAGGTTGAGGGCCTCGAGTTTCACAGACCCCCTCCGGCCCTACGCAGCGCGCGGCTCCTCGATGAGATAACCGAGCCCTCGCACCGTCTGGATGATATCGACCCCGAGCTTCTTCCGGAGGCGCCCGATGAACACTTCGATCGTGTTGGAATCCCGGTCGAAATCCTGATCGTACAGGTGCTCCGTCAGTTCGCCGCGCGAGACGATGCGTCCGGTGTGGTGCATCAGATAGGAGAGCAGCCGGTACTCGTGCGAGGTGAGCTTGACGGCAGAGCCGTTCACGATCACGCGGCCTGCGCGGGTATCGAGCCGCACGGGCCCGCAGGCGATCTCGCTCGTCGCGTGACCCGTGGCCCGCCGCAGCAGGGCACGGACGCGGGCGAGAAGCTCCTCCATATGGAAGGGCTTCGTGACGTAGTCGTCCGCGCCCGCATCGAAGCCCTGCACCTTGTCGCTCCACCGGTCGCGGGCGGTGAGGATGATGACAGGCATCTTGCGCCCCTCCCGCCGCCAGGCCGTGAGCACGGAGACGCCATCGGTCTTGGGCAGGCCGAGGTCCAGGATCGCGGCATCGTAGGGCTCGGTTTCCCCAAGAAACTGGCCCTCCTCCCCATCGTAGGCGCGGTCGACCGCATACCCCGCATGTTCGAGGGCGGTCACGATCTGCTGATTGAGGCTTTTGTCGTCCTCGACGACGAGAAGACGCACGGCGGTGAACTCTCCGAAAGGGGACTAATGCACGGCGCGGATCCGGCCGGAGGGGGCGTCGATCATCACCTGCACCACCTTGCCGTCCTTCCGCAATGCCATGATGACATAAACGAGAGCGTTGTCGCTGCGGCACAGATTGGCCCGCACAACATCTGAATTCGGCACCTGGCGTTGCGCCGTCATGACGGCGAGCGCCGGAGCGACCACGCCGTTGGAGGAGACGATCTCCTGCATCTCGCGGGGCGCCAGACAATTGCGCAAGGCCGCTGCGCCTTGGGCGTGGGCCACTCCCAGGACACCCCACCCGATCAGGATCAGCAAGACGGCACGCATGACCAGACCCTGCGCTTCCGGCACTGAATGAAGGCTGAATAGCCGCATCGCCCTGCCTCCGGAGCCTGAACCCGGTTACCTGGAGCGCCGCGCCGGTCTGTCCAGCACGGCCGGTCGCGTTAAAGCTCCGCATCCGCCGTGACGTGGATCGCCGTCATGGTCCCCGCCGCGATCGTCGGCGCAGCCGCGGTATGGATCACGGCGGCGTCCGCGGTCGCCGGCACCGTGCCGGACGCGGCCGCATTGACCCCGCCTGCGGACCATTGCGCGTTCGCTGCGGACGGGTTGTAGAACGTGAGCGCCGGTACCGTCCGCATGGGCGCCGGGTACTGCCAGCGCAGGGCGGGGATCGCATTGGCGACAACCGCATGCGCCACCAGCGCTCCCCCGAACCCTGCATTGCCCGCCGGGGCTACGCCCTGTGCGAAAGTCTTGGCGAAATAGCGCTGGCAGAGAGCGAGCATCATTCCGGGGGGGAGCCGCTCGAAAGGAGCGGGCAGCGGTCCGAGGTTGAGGACCGGGCGCGCGAAGGCAGCGCTCCCCGAAAGCGTGACGGTCACGTCTCCGGTCGCACCCGCTGGAATGGCCAAGGCGACCGAACGACGACCGGCACCGGCCGTGATGATGCCCGCGACGCCCGCGACCGAAACCGAGAGATCCGCCGTAGGGTTCTCGACCGAAAGCGAGACCGTACGGCCGGCGAGGCCCGGCTGCTCGACCACTTGGACCAGGGAGCCGTTGAGGGTCAGGGTCCCGTCCGAGCTTCGGGTGAGAGTGCAGCCGCCGGCTCCTCCTTTCCAGCGGTCGAAGCCGTAGGCCCCCGCCGCGAGGGAACCGCCGGCAAAGCCGCGCTGGTTCACCGTCGCCTCCGGATTGATCAGCAGGTTCGGGGTGTCGCGCAGGCCGGCGGCGCCATTGGGATAGGCGACAGTACCCGTCGAGCGGTCGATCCGCAGCGCCTCGCGCCACGTGCTGCCATCCGCGGAGACCCGGATCGAGTAATCGTCGCTGCCCACGAGACCGGTCTCGGCCCGTGCGCTGTAGCCGCTCTGAAAGAGCTGCGAGAGCACGCCGCCAGCGCTCTCCTTGTTGAGCACGAAGCGCAGATCGCCCGTGCCGCCTTCGGCTGCGGCCCGCGCCGTGAACAGAGCGGCATTGAGCTTCGCGGCAAGCCGGTTCACGGCATCGGCTGCCGTGCCGATGCCAAGCTCCTCAAGGATGCCGAGAGCACCGATGGTTTGGCCGAGATCCTCCCAGGTGGAGCCGGTAAAGATCAGGAGGCGTTCCTCGGCCTCGACATAGGCCCGCCAGCCGGGCTTCGGCAGGAGGAAACGCCACACGCCGAGATCGAACAGGGCCACCTGCCCGGCATGGTCTGTAAACGCGCCCGTGGCTCCCGTGCCGATGATGTAGCGGTCGCCCTCCTCCGGAGCACCCGGCGGCGCGGTCCGGCCGCGCTCCTTCACGGCGAGATGCACCAGCGCGTCCAGCGCCGCCAATGCCTCGTTGTGGGTGACATGCTTCTGCGCCTGCGCGGCCGCCAGCAGCGGCAGCGCCAGATGGGGCGTGTCGGTCATGAGGGATCCTCGCTGAGTTCATGGGGAGCCCTCTCCCCGCTGCGGGCGAGGGCTCGTGTCAGGGCTTGGGATCAATTCCCCACCCCGCAGGCCGAGAGAGGAGCGTGCGCCCAAGGCGGCTGGTTCACCGCCCTACCCTGCCCTGCCATTCAGGGAAGGGAGAACGGGGAGCCGCTTTGAAACCGTCAGCTTACGTCGACGGTGACCTCCCGCGCGAACCCGCGGCCAACCGTGGCGCTCATCTGCGCGACACGCAGCGCGAGCGTGCCCTGCGGTGCGCCGAAATCGGCAAGCTCGTCCGCGGCGGCGTAGAGCGCGAGAGGCGTATCGCTCGTGAGCGTCCGTACCACGTCCGCACCCTGGAGCACGTCGATCTCGTAGCGCTCGGTCTCTTCGCCGAGCGGCACCTCTGCGGGATCCCACGCGTCGCCGTCCCGCCGGCTGCGGCGGATCCAGCGGATCGTGACGCCGTCGGCGTTGCGGCGCGCACTCACCCGCACGGGCGAGAACGGCTTCAAGGCCTCAGGACCGGCCGTCGCCGTAAACGCGGTCACCGCGGGGTCGGCATGGCCTCGGCCGGACGGACCCACCCGATAGAGCCACGTGCGCCCGAGATCCGCCAGACCCGTCGCGAGCGGAACGACGGCCTCGTCGAGGCGGACGATCGTGCTTCCCGCCGGCACCGTCCGTGCCGCCTCCGGCTCGCTGCCGCCGAGCCCACGAAGCAGGCGGGTCAGCCGGTAGGTCCGGAATCCGATGAGCTCGGCCGATGCGGCCGACAGGATCTCCCACCGGCCGTCGTCACCCTGCACCGCGAAGAGGTTTCCCCCCGCAAGGGCCGCTTCGTCCGTCATCGCCTCCAGGCTGCCCGGCGAGATCTGGACGTCGACAACCGCACGGGAATCCCAGCGCCACAGCGGACCCGGAGGGAGCGGGTTGAGCGTGCGCCCGACGATGGCCGGGAGACGGACGGCGCGTACAGCCTTGAAGCTTGCGCCGTCGCCGGAGCGCCAGAGCGTCAAAGTGCCGGGCCACGGATCGGCGGCGACCGCGAGATATTGCAGCGCCGGGGCCTCGCCCGGCGCAGCCGGGAGGTCGAGCACGATGGTCGCGGGCTTCCCCGCGATCGGCGGTGGACGCCGCACCTGACGCGAGGTTCGCCCCGCCGGCGCGGTGAACAAGGCAGGCTCCGCAGCACGCGTCGACACGCGCCGCGTCGGCCCGTCGGCGATGCGCACGACCCGGTGCAAACGCGGCCCGGATTCGGTCGGGAGGCTCAGCACGTCCCCAGGCTCGATTTCCGTGCGCCGCGGACTCAAGGCCAGCTCCGCGGTCTCCCGGCCGGCCCACAGGTCCTGGAGCCAGATGTCTGCCAGGCGCTGGGCCTCGGCCCTCCGGGTGACGACCGCGACATCGGCCTTCGCCTCGCGCCGGCTCGAGCCCGCAAGCCGCCGCGACGCCGCCACCGCGCGGCGGTACTCCGCCTCCCCGTCGCTGAAGCCGATCTCCACCTGATGCGGCAGGTCGGTTTCCTGGGCGCGCACAAGACGCAGCGCGGGTTCCGCGGCGGGCAGCACGAGGTCGTCTGCCGCGATCGCTGAAACGGAGCGCGCGCCGCGGCCGCCCCAGGTCAGCGTGCCGCCGCTGACAGCGGTATTGATCCCGAACAGCCGGCACAAGGGCTCCAGCGCCGCCCGGGCCGACAGGGGGCGATCAATGACGTAGCCGTCCACGAAGCCGTCCAGCTCGGAGGGGGCTGCGTCCTCGATGCCGAAGTCCCTCAGGATCGCCGCGAGCAGCCGGTCGAGCGTGGCGCCTTCGAGCCGGCCGGTGATCCAATGTCCGGTGTCCCAGTTGGCGCCGTCGGCCCAGACCTCGGCGAAATCCGGGAATGCGGGATAGGGCCTCGCATCCCAGGCCCAAACCGAGACCGACTGGGGATCCACCATGCGGCCGCCATAGACGGGCGACACCGGATTGCCTGTGTCCGAGAACCCCGGAAGCGCGGGATCGAAGCGGGACAGGATGGCTTCGAGCCCACGCGCCTGGATGAGGTCGTCGCGGGCTCCGGACGAGAATGGCGGGAGGGCGGATTCGGACGATTTCGGGTCGGGGAAGACATTTGGTCCGTTCGCGCCCTTGTCGACGGCCGGAATGCCGATCTCGGTCAGCCAGATCGGCTTCGCCTTCGGGACCCAGGCCGTCGCCATGGTCGCGACACCGCCGCTGCGCTCCACATGCGGCTCGCTCCACCAGGACACCAGGTCCTTCGCCCGGTAGATCCACGGCTTGCCGTAAACGCCGTCCGTGATCGGCGTACGGACCTGCGCGTGACGATCCGCGTCGCCGGCATAGTACCAATCGAACGCCTCGCCGGCCGCGAGCCGGCCGCGCAGGTAGGCGGTGTCGGCGCCACTCCGCGCGTCCGCAAGATCGAGGTGGTCCGGCCCGTCACGCCAGTCGGCGATGGGTGGGTAATAATCGATGCCGATCGCGTCGATGTCCGCGTGGGCCCAGAGCGGGTCGAGCGGGAAGCGGATGTCGCTGCCGCCGTTGCGCACATGGGCGCCGTATTCGGTCCAGTCGGCCGCATAGGTGATGCGCGTGCCCGGGCCGACGATGGCGCGGACATCGGACGCGAGCTGCATCAGCTGCGCAACGGCCGGATAGGTGCCGGCGCTCCCGCGCACGCGCGTCAGCCCGACCAACTCGCTGCCGATCACGATGGCGTCGACGCCGCCCGCCTGCTGGGCGAGCTGCGCATAATGCAGCACGAGTCGCCGGAAGCCCCACTCGCCCTCGAAGAAGGCCGCGACCTGCGTCCCGGCAGCCGCCGTGCCGTCCGGCGAGCCGGGCTGCCCGGGTGCCGGAGCGCAGGTGATCCGTCCTCTCCAGGGATAGGGCGGCTGCGACGAGCTGCCGTCTGCCGGGTCCGGCAGCGCGTTGCCGGCAGGGATGTCCATCATCACGAAGGGATAGAGCACGACCTCGAGCCCGCGATCCTTCAGCTCTGCGATCAATGCGATCACGCTCTCGTCCGATGGCGTGCCGCCATAAGCCGGCACGCCATCGGACAGGCTCACGACGCGGGCCGTGTCCCGGTCGAGGCCGGCGACCGACCAGGCGGCGCCGTCCGTCGCCTTGGTGGCGAGCTCGACCCGGGGCGCGATCGTGCAGGATCCGGCCCGCAGGTCGTCCCCGAACCAGCTCACAACGAGCGAGACGCGCGTCAGGTTCGGGCACAGGGCCTGGAGCGCGTCGAGGGAGGCCGCGACGTCGGAGCTGCGCTGCAGCTGGTGGCGGTTTTCCGGCCTGGTCGTGCCGAGGCCCAGGTCCTGCGTGACGGGGCCCGTCGCGTAGCCGAACTCGCTCGCGCCCGGGATCAGGCAGACCGACCGGATCATCTCGGGCAGGCCGCCGACCGGGCGCACCACCTCGAAGGAGAATTGCGGCACCCGGTTGCCGAACGGCGCCAGAGGCAGGAGCTCCAGCACCACATAGGCGAGGCCGCGATAGGCCGGGGCGTTCTCGGCTCCTTCCTTGGCGACGATCAGCGGGTCGGGCTCCTGCTCTTCGGTGCCGCGATGCACCCGCATGGTCGCCGTGGTGAGATCGATCTCGCGCCCGTCGGCCCAGACCCGCCGCACGATGGCAATCGGTCCCTCGCAGAGGCCGATCGCAAGGTTGGCGAAATACGAATAGGTGGTGGTCTCGACCTCCGGGCCGCCGAAGCCTTTGCCGCCGACGCTGCCGGAGCGCTGGGTGTCCGTGTTGACGACCTCGAGGAAGCGCGTGGCCCAGATGAGCTGCCCGCCGAGTTTCGCCCGGCCGTACAGGCGGGGGATCGGCGCGCCTTCCGTCGAGGCGAGCCCGCCCATGTCGGTCAGGCGCGGCCCCTCGACCTGACGGGCGTCGCCTCCAAGGAGGCTCGTGTCGATCGCGGCCCCGACGGTCCCGCCGATCGCCCGGCCGATCACGGCACCGACCGGGCCGCCCACGGACCCACCGATTGCTGCGCCGACAGTCTGGAGTACGAGCGTCGCCATGGCCAATCCATCTTCGAGGGAGCGTCATCCTCCCCTGCCGGGGGGAGCTTCGGACTCGTCCCCTGCCTAGCCGGGGAAGCGGAACACATGCGCGAGGTGACGCCCCCACCAGGGGCGGAACGCCACCTCGGCGACGCAGGCGCCGCTATGGGCGTGGACCATGGTGGCGGCGGCAGTCGCGACCGCGCAATGCTTCGCGGGCAGCCCCGCGCGCCAGCGGAAGAGCAGCACGTCGCCCGCCTGCACGGGGCCGGGTTCGGCCGGCACCAGCCAGCGCCTTGCCGCCTCTGCGAGCGTATCGGCTCCGGCCTCGGCCCAGTCGGCGCTGTAGGGCGGCGCCGGCTCCGGCTCCGCGCCCATGACCTCGCGCCAGACGCCGCGCAGGAGGCCGAGGCAATCGCAGCCGATTCCCTTGAGCGAGGCCTGGTGCCGGTAGGGCGTGCCGATCCAGCCGCGGGCTGCGGCGACGATGCTGTCGGGATGAGGCATGAAGCGATCCTCGGAGGTGCAGGGCAGCGCTCATCGGAACAGGCTGCCGCCGTCCATTTCGGGCTCGCCCTGGTGCGGCACGCGCAGGATGAAGTCGTTGCCCGGCATGTGCGGGAAGCCACGAAAGTTCGCGATATTGCTGAAACGGTCGCGGCAGGTCGCGGCGCGCTTGTCGCAGCCGGCCGTGACTTGGAAGGCATCGCCGATCGCGATCGGACGGGCGGAGCGCTGCCAGAGGTCGAACTCCGCCTCTCCGGCGAGGAGGCGGTGCGCCCTCACCTCCACCGCGAGGCCGGCGTTGGCGCCGCTCGTCCAGGTCAGCCGCCCGCCCGTGAACCAACCCTCGGCCTGAACCACGCCCCCGGCTGCGAGTCCCAGTGCGCCGTCCGTGCGGGAAACGACGCCGGTGGCCCTGAACGAAGCATGCGTGAGATCCACGCCGCAGCGGGAATCGCCGAGGTCAGCCGAGCAGGTCGCCCGGTAGATCCGCCCGCGCTCCTCGTCCAGGCGATGCATCGGCCCCCTGATCTCCGCGACGAACGCTCCGTCCTCCCGCCGGATCTCTCCGATGGAGCCGGTGTCGAGCAGCATCCGCTGCGCCGGGGCCGCCCAGTTCACGACCCAGGTCTCCACGGTGGCGTCGTCATAGAGGCCCGCCGCGATGTCGGCTTCGGTGATCCCGGCCGAGACGAGGGCTCCGGCCACCTCCCCGCCCCCGACCGCGAATCCGAGTTCCAAACCCACCTCAGCGGCTTCGAGCCCCGAGCGGGCCGCGAAGACCGTCCCCCCGAAGGCGAGGTCGCGGTCGTGATCCGTGAAGCCGGAGGTCATCCCGTCCCGGCGGATGAGGCGCCAGCAGCGGCACAGGGTCGTGACTTCGCTGGCGAGATGGGCCGCCAGACCGGAGGGAATGGATCGCATGAGCTCCTCGGATGATCAGAGCACGGTTTGGAAGAGGGGATGCCCTGGATCGCGCCTGACACGTCAGGGCACGATCTCGACGAGGGGGATCCGCGGGATCGCTCCAGCCTCGAAGGCCGCAAGATCGATCTCGAGCTCGTCCGTGTCGAAGCGAACCGGAACGTCGAAGGCGAAACCGGCCGTGATGGCGGCGCCGGCGGCGGGCGCGACTGCGAAGGTCACGAGCCCTGTGGCGGCATCGCAGGTGAAGGCGCCCGCCGGCTGCTCGACCCCGTTCACCGCCACGCGGATCGTTCCGGGCACCGGCTTGGCGATCATGCGCCGGTACGGGGCATGGGCCCCGCCATAGGTCTTGGCGAGCGCGAAGACCGCCGTGGCTCCGTCCCCGGTGCCGATCGGCTGATCCAGCGGCGTCGGCGCGGCCGAGGGCGCGCCGGAGCGCCAGTCGACCCGGTCGCGGAAGCGGAACCCGTGCAGCCGGCCGCGCCGCTCCTCGAAAAACGCTACGACCGCGTGGAGCGCGTCGATGGTCCGCACGCCCAGGCCCGCATCGTAGCGGCGCCGCGAGTGGGCCCAGCGGCTGTTGCGGTGCTCGCGTCCCGACGCCAGCGGGACGATATCGGTCCGCCGCACAGGCCCGCCTCTGCTGCCGAGGCCGATATCGAGCGGGAACAGGACCTCATGGAATTCAACGCTCATGGTCGGACCTCAAGCTGGTTGTCTGCATCGGCTGGACATGGCGGGCGCCGGAGCAAGGCTCGTCCGAGATCGGGGCTGCCCCGAAAGATCGAACCTCGCGGGCGGGGCAGCGTTGTCGGCAACGAGCACAACCCCATGGAGGACGCCGGATGAGCAACACCCCGCACGACCTCACCGAGGAATTTCCCGACGACCGGGAGCGGATCTCGGAGCTGAAAACCTCGGACGGCCGCTTCGCGCGGCTCGCGGAGGAGTACAACGAGGTCAACCGACAGATTCACCGCATCGAGACGCGCGTCGAACCCTCCTCGGAAGACGTCGAGGAAGAGCTCAAGCGCAAGCGCGTCCGCCTCAAGGACGAGATCGCCCAGATGCTCGCCGGCGCCACCAAGACCACCAACGACGCCCATCCTCTCGGTGCCGATCCTGGCGATAACCCGCGGCTGCGCGGTCTCGGGCAGACCTGATGTGCTTCTCCCTCCCCAGCCGGGAGGGATCGGTCTCGTAGAGCCGAGACAGCGCAGGCTCACAAGCCGCGGTGGCCCCGGGCCACGGCGCGGGCAAGGGCGGCCGACACCTGGGCCTCGGAGCGGCGGAAGCTCTCCACGTCCGGGGTCGCGATGTTGACCGTCACGGAGAGAGGCTGCCCGCCCTGGCTCCGGACCCCGAGGCGGCCGTCGGGCCCGCGGGCGAGCGGTATCACGGCTTCGGCCCCGCGCTCGCCCATGAGGCCCAGACCCCTGCCAAGCGGAAAGGCCGTCGGCGAGGCAATCACCCCGCCCTGCGCGAACGGCGTCACCATGCCTTGCGAGAACACGCCGCCCTGGGCGAAGCCCGTGGCCCCGGGGGCGCCGAAGAAGCTCCCGACCGCTTGGCTCACCATGGACTGGAGCGGCGCGAAAGCGCTCCGCAACCCCATCTCGACAAAGCTGCGGCCGAGGGTCCGCAGGATGCCGTCGAGTTCCTGCCCCTGCGCGATGCCGCGCGCGAAAGCCCGCGTGAGCGACTCGCCGAAGCGATCGGAGAGCCCGCGCAGGGATTCGAGCTGACGCGCCGTCTCCCGTGTCGTGTCGACGAGCCCCGCATCGTTGCCGGTGCCGCTCATGTGATCCTCTCCTTGGACGAATTATGGATCCGGGAATGCGCTCATCAGTCGGGCAAGGTCGTCGCGTCCGGCGGGTTGGGCACACCTTCCGAGAAGGCCCTCGAGAGCGGCCGCCAACTCGCGGGGCGTGGCCCGCCAGAAGACGTCGGGGCTCCACCGCAGGACACCGAGGGCGAGGGCCATCGCCTCGTCCCACGGAAAGGCGTCGCCTATGCGCCCTTCGGTCCCGGAGGGTTTGCGGGCGCGTCCCCGAAGGTGGCGAGCAGCAGGTCGGCCACGGCCCTGACGACAGGCGCGAGACCGTCCTGCAGCGGCAGCGCCGCGACCTCGGCGCCAGCCAGCGCGTGCCCTCCCCCACGCAATCCGGCCGCCAGGACCGCGAGCAGGTCCGCGCTCGACAGCCGCCCGGTGCCGAAACGCTCCGCCAGCGCGGCGAGATCGCCGGCCCCAAAAGCGGATTCCAGCTCGGCGAGCGCGCCGAGGGTCAGGCACAGGGTGTAGCGGGCGCCTCCAAGATCGAGCGCCACCTCTCCGCGTCGGCGGTTCGTCATGAGCTTGTCCTTTCAAGGTCGGGTGAGCTTGCGGTGCGGGACGCTCCTACAGGGCCGTGAAGGTCAGGGCCCCAGCCGATTCCAGCGCCATCTCGAAGGTCACCTCGCCGGCATGGTCGCCGCGATACTCCAGGCTCGCGATCTGGAACGGTCCTTCCATCCGGCCGAAATCCGGCACGATGACCTGATAGGTCCGGACGTCGCCGTCGAAGAACACCTGGCGCATGCGGGCATCGGAGGCCTCGTCCTTGAAGACGCCGGAGCCCGTGACCCCGGCGCGGCGCACGCCGACGCCCGCCAGGAGCTCGCGCCAGCGCCCGGCGGATTCCGCGTTGGTGACGTCGACGGCCTCGGCGTTGAAGGCGAGCTGGCGCGTGCGCAGGCCTGCGACCGTCACGAATCCGTTGCCTCCGTCGTCGATCTTGATCAGCAGGTCCTTGCCTTTCTGCGCGGGCATGGGGCGTCCTTTCAGGAATGGGCAGCGATAGGGTGGGACGGGCGCGTCACGTCACTTCCGTGACGGCCCGCAGGCGCAGCGTCGCGCGCGCCAGTCCGGTGTCCCGGTCGCGGTCGGCCGCGATCGACGTGACGCGCAGGTTGGCAAGGCGATGGCCGGCGAGCGCGAGCGGCGCCTCGTCGAGGATCGCCGCAAGGCGTTCCGCCGCTTCGAGACCGGACCGGGCGCTCCCCTCCCGCGACCACACGACGAGCGCCAGATCCTGCTCGTGCCCGCGCTCCGACGAGGTCGAGGCGTCCTCGGCCGACACGTCGCCGAACACGGCATAGACCGGCTCCGCGGCGCGCGGCGGCTCGTCGTAGAGGCGTGTGGCTCCGCCCATCAGGGCGGCGAGATCGGGATCGGCCTGCGCGGCGGCGAGGATCGCCTGGCGCAAAGCGAGGATGGGACTTGTCATGGCATGAACGCTCCGGGCTTCACGGACCGATCTCCTCGACGAGGCAGACGAGCTCGCGCCGCGAGCCGTCGGGGTCGGAGGCCGCGCGGATCGCGAAGCGCCGGAGACCCGAGGTCAGGCGCATGGCGGCCGTGACGCCTGGCCGGTAGCGCAGCGTGACGCGGTGCGTCACCGCCTGCTCGGGCCGGGCGCCGCGCCAGCGCTCGCCGCCCGACAGCATCTCCAGGGCACCCCAGAGCTGCGGGCCGGCCGTGAAGCTGCGCACCACGCCCCCGAACCCGTCCGGGCTCTCCCGCGGCACCTCGAGCACGAAGCGGCGCGACCGTGCGCCGATGGGCAACGGTTTCGATGTCATGGGCGATCCTGATCGCAATCTGAGGGAAGAGTCGGGCCGAGTCTCCGCCCGGGGTCACAGCCGCGCGCGGCGGTACGGCGCCAGGAGAATCTGGACCTCGGGCGGCAGCGTCTGCTCGCCGAGGAGGTCGCCGCGGTTCTCGAACCAGCGCGCCACGAGCATGCGGATCGCGAGGCGCAGGGGCGCCGGCACGGCGATCGCGTTGGCGCCGTAGCCGACCCGCAGGTCGATCTCGATCCCGCCGGTCGATTGACCCGGTTCCGGAGCCAGCGGGCTGACCTGGATGCGAGGCGGGTCGCAGGCGGTGTCGGCCTCGTAGAACTCGGGCGCGAGATCGCTCGCGACGCCCTGCGCGTTCCAGACCGCGATGCGCTCCACCGCGATCAGGGGCGAGAGCGGCAGCATGACGGTGCGGCGGACGGGCCAGCGGTCGAGGCGCAGCCGCCAGCGCTGCTCCACCAGAATCCGCCGCGACGAAGCCTCCACCAGGAGGCGGGCGGCCTTGACGAGCCCGGCGACGAGCTCGTCCTCGGCACCGTCTTCCAGGCGCAGATGCGCCCGCATCTCAGGAATGCTCACGGGCTCGACGGCGGGGCCGTCGATCGCTATCGGGACCATTCGGATCTCCCGGATCAGGATGAAGCAGGGATGTCCGGCCGAAGCCGGGGCATGGGTTTCCAGAGGGATCGATCGATGAGACACCTGTGCGCGGCAGCCCTCGTCCTGCCGCTCCTCGCCGGGGAGGCCGCGGCGATCGTCGGCGGCGCCGAGGATGCAGGCCCCCTCGCCCGGTCCACCGTGATGGTGCTGAACTCGAAGGGCGGCATGTGCAGCGCCGTGGTGGTGGCGCGGGACGCGGTCCTCACCGCAGCCCATTGCGTGACGACGACGCCCGACCACCGCGTGCATTTCCGCAACGAGTCCGGTGAGCCGGTCCTGATCGAGCCGGCCGCGGTGGCCGTGCATCCCGAGTACGACGCCAAGGCGATCGCGAGCCGGCGCCGTTCCATCGACCTGGCCCTGGTCCGGCTCGCAGAGCCGCTGCCGGAGCGCCTCCAGACCGCAACCCTCTCGGCCGCAACGGCCGCAAAGGACGCAGGCCTCACCGTGGCCGGGTGGGGCCGGGACCGCGAAGGCGACATCCGCTCCACCGGCACCTTCCGCTCCGCTTCCTTGCGTGCCGTCGAACCCTACGGACCCAGCACGATCCTGGTCTGGGCGGAAGGTGCCGCCAAAGGCAAAGCGGCGGGCGCCTGCGAGGGCGATTCCGGCGGTCCGCTGACCCAGGGCGGGCCGGCGGTCTTTGCCATCGCGACCTGGGCGACCGGGTCGAAGGGACGCGGCTGCGGCGCATACACGCAAGGCATTCTGCTCGGGCCGCAGCGGGCGTGGATCGACAAGTCGCTGGGCGCCTGGGGGCGGGCAGCCGCCTGGGAATAGGCAACGCCGCCAAGGTCTCTTGCCCGATCTGCGGGATCGCGCCAGATTGTTGCGATGCGCTCCTCCTCCCTCGCCCGCCTTGCTGCCCTCGCTCTTCTCGGATCCTCCCTGGCCCCACCGGCCGAAGCGGTGGTTCGCGGCCAGGTCACGCGTGATCCCAACGGCCTGCGCCAATCGGTGGTGCGGGTCGAAAGCTCGCTCGGCGAATTGTGCTCGGGTGTGCTGATCGCGCCCGATCTCGTGCTCACGGCCGCCCATTGCGTGGTCGAGCGGGCCTCCTATCGGGTGGTCGCGGTCGATCGGGCGTTCCGCCCGCGCACCACGCGCGCCGTTGCGGCCGCAATCCACCCCACTTTCGTGCCCGGTACGACTCCGCGCACGCAGCCCGGCACCGACCTCGCGCTCCTGCGGCTCGAGCATCCGCTCGGAGCCGATTTCACGCCCCTCGACCCGCGCCGGGCGGGCCGGGTCGGCACGGGCGAGGCCGTCACCCTGGCGGGCTACGGCATCATCGCCGAAGGGCAGAGGCGGACAGCCCGCACCCTGCGCCAGACCTCTCTGGTCTCCGTCGGGCCGCTGCAGGTCGCGAACCAGGTGCTGGTGGTGGTCGACCCCGAATACATGGCCGCCCGCTCCGGGGCCGGCGCCTGCCGGGGCGATTCCGGCGGCCCGATCCTCGCCGGGACCGGCGCCGGGTATCAGCTGCTCGGCATCGTCTCATGGTCGAGCGGCGCCTTCGAGGAGCGCCGCGCCACCGCCTGCGGTGGCTTTACCGCCGTGACGCCGCTGGCCGAGCATGCCCGTTGGGTGTCGGAGAGCGCCCAGAGTCTGAGCCGCTTCGGCGCTCCGTCCAATCCGCCGAACGCATGGTGGTCGAGCCGGTAAGGGCGCCGCCCGCCCTCGACCGGCCCGCGCGGAGCGCCAGGGCGCCTTACGATGCCGCGAACTTCAGGAGCTTGATGGCATCGTAGTCCTGCACCCCGCCGCCGACGCGCTTCGTGGTGTAGAACAGCACGTAGGGCTTTGCCGAATAGGGGTCGCGCAGCACCCGCACACCAGCCCGGTCGACCACGAGGTACCCGCGCTTGAAATCGCCGAAGGCCAGCGCGAGGGCGTTGGCGGCGACGTCCGGCATGTCCTCCGCCTCCACGACGGGGAAGCCCATCAGGGTCGCGGGGGCGCCCGCGGAAGCCGGGGGCTGCCAGAGATAGGATCCGCCGCTGTCCTTGAACTTGCGGATCAGCGCCTGTGTCTTCCGGTTCATCACGAAGGCGGCATTCTGGCGATAGCCGGCTTTCAGGGCGTAGATCAGCTCCACCAGGATGTCGGACGGGTTGGAGGCCGGGAAGGTCGCGCCGCCGGTCACGAGATAGCCGAGCTTGCCCCAGTCCCAGGCGCTGTTCGCAACCGTGGTCGAAGCCAGGAAGCCTTTCGGTTTGTTGACCCCGTCGCCGTTGACGAAGGCTGCGCCTTCCTGCTCCGCGAAAGCCGTCTCGACCTCCTCCGCGATCCATTGATCAACATCGACCACCGCATCGTCGAGCAGGGACTGCGTCGCCGCCGGCATGGCGTAGAGCTCCATGGCGGGGAAGCTCAGCTCCGCCAGCGTTGGGGAGGCAGTCTGGGGCCGGGCCGCGGTCTCGCCGACCCAGCCGGAGGCGGCACCAGCGGTCGAGAAGGCGCGCTTGTACTGACCGCCCGAGATCACCCGGACCGAAGAGATCGCGCGGATCGGCGACACCGCCGCGAGCCTGCGCAGCACCTCGCGTTCCACGGTCGCGGGGACCAGGTAGCCGCCGTCGGGCCCGGAGCCGGCCGAGAGCGCCTTTTCCTCGAGCCGCCTCAGCCCCGCGGCCTCACCGGTGCGCATATAGGCCTGGAAGGCCGCCTTGTGCTCGCCCAGCGCCGGATCGCGCGGGACTTCGCCGCCGAGCGGAGGACGGGCGCGATCGAGAGTGAGGCGGTCGAGCCGCCGCTTGGCGTCGTCGAGGGCCTGGTCGATGCGGGTGAGCTTCTCCTCGGTGAGCCCGTCGGCCGAAAGCCTGGTCTCGATCTCCCCGAGCCGCTCGTCGTTGGTCTCCTTGAAGGCCTCGAAGGCGCGGGCGAAATCCTCGAAGGCCGCCGACACATCGTCGGAGGCAGCCTTGGTCTCGAGAGCTTGCGTCATGGAATCCTCGCTTTCAGTGAAGATGTCTCGGAAACAGCCGGTCGGCCTGGTGCCGGATGACGGCCGCGAGCCCGATGGGATCGGGGGCTTCGGGGGATCGGCCCAGGCGCTTCACCGCGCTCACCCGGGCTCCGGGCAGCATGGGAAAGGTGACGAGCGAGATCTCCCAGAGGTCGAGCGCCTCGAGGCGCCGGAGGCCGGCGGGGCGGTCGCGTTTCGCGCGCACGACCCGGAAGCCGATCGACAGCCCGTCGACGGCGCTCTCGCGCAGGAGCGCGTAGATCTCGCGGGCGCGCTCCACCGCGAGGTTGAGGCGGCCGCGCACGCGAAGCCCTCGCGCGTCCTCGTCGACCGAGAGCCAGCGCCCGATGGGTTCCGCGGGGTCGTGCTGCCAGAGCAGGCGAATGCCGTCCGGACCGCGGCGGCGCAGGCTCTCCGCGAAGGCGCCCGGCATCACCACGTCCTTGCCGAGATCGGGGACGCCGAAGAGGCTCGCATAACCCTCGAACACGCCGTCGGCCTCCAAGGGGCGCGGAGGTTCGGCGAGGAGTTTCACCTCCCGGCAGGGAGAATGCGGGCGCTGCTTCATCGCGAGCCCTCCCGGGGCGGCTTCGGCGCCTGCGCGTCGAGCCGCTCGAGCTGACGCAGGAAATCGCGGAACACGCTGGTGGCCTGGTTGCGGGGCGGGCGCGCGGCACCCGATTGCGGCGGGCGGCGAATGATGAGACGCTTCATCTAGGGGTCTCCCGAAAGACGGCGGTTGAAGAGGGCAAGCTCGCGGACGAACTCGTCGAAGCGTCGGTTGGCGCTGGCGAGCTCGCGGAGCACGAGGGCCAGGAGCAGGGATGACCCGCTCGCCCAGGCGAACAGCGCCACATGCGCGAGGTCCCCGCGGCTCACGAGCGCCTCGGCAATGGTGTCGAAGGAATGCATGTGAACCTCACACACGCCCTCCCGCCGTGCGGGTGGGTGCGAACGGAGCGAGCTGACGGAAGGCGCGAACGAAGCAGGACGGACGGTCCCGTCCGGGAGCGGGGGAGGTCAGGAGGTGCTGCGCCGCCCGTAGCCCACGGCCTCGCGCTTCTCGTCGTCGGTCAGGAACGCGGCTGCCGATACGCGCCGCCACAGCGACTCGCGCTCGTCGGCCAGTGCTTCGACGGCGTCGAGGTCCGGTTCCAGCGCCAGGCCCTCGCCGAACGCCGGTCCAAGCCACGCCGCCAGCGCGTCGGCGGTGCGGCGCACGAGAGCGATGACGGTCTGCCGATAGAAGGCGCGGTTGGCCTCGGCATAGTTCGCGTGAGTGTTGTCGCCGGGAAGCCCGAGGAGCAGCGGCGGAACCCCGAAAGCGAGCGCGATCTCCCGCGCCGCAGCGGCCTTGGCTTCGACGAAGTCCATGTCGCGCGGCGACAGGGACAGCGGCTTCCAGTCGAGGCCGCCCTCCAGCAGCAGCGGGCGGCCCGCATTCAGCGCACCCTGATAACTCGCCTCCAATTCCTCCTTCAGCCGGTCGAACTGCGCATCGGTCAGGGTCGCTGCGCCGACCACCAGAGCGCCGGAGGGGCGCGCCGCATTGTCGAGGAGCGCCTTGTTCCAGGCGCCGGCGGCGTTGTGGATGTCGAGGGCGGCGGCTGCCGCTTCCATAGGTGAAAGCCCGTAATGGTCGTCCGCCGGATGGAACAGCGTCAGGTGCAGGATCGGCGGCCGTTCCGCCTCCCGCATGACGAAGCGCACGGTGTCGGATCCCACCGCATACTCGTAGGCGGCCGGCCACCCGTCCGGTCCCGGAACGACGCGCATCCGGTCCGGCCGCAGGGCGTAAAGCTCGCGCGGCACGTCATCGACCGCGACGGCCTCCGCATAGGCGTTGCCGGATACCATCAGGTGCCCGTAAAGCTCCTCCAGGAAGCGCGTTCCGCCTATGCGCGGGTTCGGCCGCGCGAGGAGGGTGAGCAGCGAATGCTCGGAGACCGACCTCCCTCGCTCCAGCAGGGACAGCGGCAGGGAGGCCGCCGCTTCGGCCACGAGCCGCACGCAGCGATGCACCACCGCGTTCTTCTGGAACCCTTCGCGCGCCAGCGCCGTGTAGTCCCGCGGCGTCCACACGGGATGCCCGATCATCGAGAGCGCCACCGTTGCCCGGGCGCGCGATGCCTTGGCTTCCGGTCGCGCCGGCACCTCTCCGAACCAGCGGGTGAATGGATTTCGCATGGGATCACTCCGGCCCGCTCTCGCGCGGGCGCATTCCTTGGTGCCTCAGGCTGATTGACGCCGCTGCGCAAGCCGGCCTAAGGGGCTGTGATTGGCTCTCCCCCGAACGTCATCAGGACTGCCCATGTCGGACGCCGCTCTCACCCTCGGCCGCCTCGCCCTCGCCGCGATCTTCCTCATCTCGGGATACGGCAAACTCGTCGGCCTTTCGGCGACGGCCGGCTACATCGGCTCGAAGGGCCTGCCTGCTCCGATGGCACTGGCGGTGCTCGCCGGCGTCGGCGAACTCGTTCTCGGTGCCGCCGTCGTGATCGGCTTCAAGGCGCGCCTTGCGGCGCTCGGGCTCGTGGTGTTCACCGTCGTGGCGACCGCCTTCTTCCACGACTTCTGGAACATGCAGGGATCGGATCGCGCTATGCAGCAAATCCATGCCCTGAAGAACCTCGCCATCGTCGGCGGCCTGCTGATCCTGGCGGGCGTCGGCCCGGGCCGCTTCTCGGTCGACCGGCGATAGGCCCCTGGGCCTGCACGCGCGGCACCGCTGAAACCGCCCGCAGGAGCCGCGACCGTCAGAGCCCCCTCACCCGTGGCCGCATCTGCTCCTGCAGCATCAGCTCGGTGAGCGCCCAGACGAGCGCGTCGAGGCGATCCGGCGAGCGGCCGGAACTCAGACCGCCTAGGCCGAAATCGCAGAGCTCGTCCTCGAGCGCCGGGAAGGCTCCGACGTGCCGCACGCGGCCTTGCGCATAAAGCACCGACACCGGCTCGGCCCGAAGGTACTTGCCCCGCGTGGCGCGGCGCGCCGTGACCGGGACTGCCGGGTCGACCTCGCGGATCACGGCGCCCGCCATCTCGCCGCCCTGGTTGACCTCGACGACGAGCGCGTCCGCCTCCAGGCGACGGTAGAGCGCCACCGCCTTCGCGGCCCAGTCCGGAGGCTTCAGCTCCGATGCCGTCTCGTCGGCGAGCACGTAACCCGTGCCCATGGCATCGATGCCGGCGGCAACGATCCCACAGGCATCGGCCCGCTTCGAGGACGAGGCCGGCGGGTCGACGGCCACCACGATGCGGGCGAGCGACGGTGCCGCCGCGATGCGCGCGGCCTCGATCGTGTCGCGAGTCCAAAGCGCATCGGCGCGGTCCTCGATGATCTCGCCGTCGAGCTCCTGGCGCCCCAGGCGCGTGCCCGCATATCGCTCGTTCACATGGTCGAGGAACGAGGGCGCCAGGTTGGCGGCGTTGTCCTGCGTCCGTGACCGGCTCACCCCGACGCGTGGGTCGGCGAGAAGGCGCTTCAGGAGCGGGATCGGCCGCGGCGTCGTGGTCGCGACCTGCCGCGGCCGGGCGCCGAGGCGCAGCCCGAACTGGAGCATGTCCCAGGTCTCGTCCACATGGCGCCATTTGGCGACCTCGTCGGCCCAGGCGGCATCGAATTGCGGCCCGCGCAGGGAATCCGGATCCTCCGCCGAGAACACCTGCGCGATGGAGCCGTTCGGCCAATCGAGCCGCCGCAGCGAGGGCGACCAGGTCGGACGATCCGGCCGGTCATGAATCGCGAGCAGGCCCGAGGGCCCCTCGACCATCACATGGCGCGCATCCGCGAAGGTCTCGCCGACGATCGCGATGCGCCGCGCCGGCTGCTGGGTGAGCCACGGAGCGCCGTGGACCATGCCCCTGATCCACTCGGCGCCGGCCCGGGTCTTGCCCGCGCCGCGCCCGCCGAGGATGAGCCAGGTGGTCCAGTCCTCCGGCCCGGCCGACGGCATGAGCTGATCGTCACGGGCGCTCAGGATCCACTGGCTCAGGAAGAGCGCCCTCACCTCTTCCGGCCAATCCCGGGGCGTCGCTCCCGAGGAGCGCTGCAAGATGGAGCGCAAAGTCACGATAGATCGCATCAAGGCCGCGGGCGGTGGCAGGATCTGCGTCATCGCGCGAAAGGTCTCCGGCCTCGTCGGTCTCGCTCCTGATCGCGGCTTCCGCCTGCTGCAGGCGCTGCACCAGGGAAATCACGGTGCCGACGAAGCGCGCCTCGCGCTCCCGCGCCAGGACGTCCGCCTTCGGCGTCGTGAGCAGTTCCTCGGCCTCGGCGATGTGGTGCTCGGCCAGGGCGAGCGCCCGGGCCAGGATGTCGAGCCGCCGCGCGGCCGGGCTCTTGGACGAGGCCCGCTTCGCCTGCGCCGGGGATCGCCCGTGCCGCGATGCCGGAGCCGGACCGGCGGGCCGGGTCCAGCCATCCCGCTTCGCCTGGTTGCGGATCCGCGCGGGCGTCAGCTGCGTGCGGCGGCCGATCTCGGCCAGCGGCAGCGCCGTGGTCGTGAAGAGAGACTGCGCCTCGCGCAGTCTTGAATCGGGTGGAGGCTGCCTCGGCATGAAGTCCTCGCGGATGCAGATGGACGGACCGCACGGATGGCCCGGCCTGTCAGGAACCGAGCGGCACGAAAAAACCGCCATGGGCCGGGCCCATGGCGGTGCGGAAATCAATTCAAGGGGCTCGTAAGCAACAAGGCCGGAACACATCCGCTGGACCATCCGGGCATCGGCCCGTCCGGTCCGGCCGGCGCTGCGGCGCTCATCAGCTACACTTCGTCAGTGTTCTTGTTTTGTACTCTAAGAGCGTCGCGCTGTCAAGCTCCGTTTTCAAACGCCCCGCAGCACGGTGGGGCGATCAGAAACTCACATCGACGGCCAGCATCTCATGATCGGAGATCGGCCGACCCGATCCATCGAGGGCTGCGATCACCCGCGGGTTGGCGGTGGCTACGCCGCGGGCGAGGATCCAATCGAGCTTGCGGAACGGCGGCTCCGGATCGCCGGACGGGCCGGTGCGCTGCGTCGCCGCCGGCACATTGCTCGCGCCCCACTCGAACCCCGCCGCGGCCGCCGCCTCGAACAGCGGCTCCCATCGCTGCGGCTCGGCGAGCCAGCGCGTCTCGTCGCCTGCGGGCAGCGCCTTGGTATTGAGGTCGCCGCCGATGATCGCTGCGGCACCGGCCGTGATCGAATCGAGAGCGTCGAGCAGGCGGCGCATCTGAGCAGCGCGGTCCTGCGCGTCGGTCTTGCTCTCCAGATGGACGGAAACGAGCCACAGGGGCCGTGGCGCATCCTCGACCCGCGCCGCCACCGCGATCCGCCCGCCTAGGCGATGCTGCGCTCCGTTGCGGCCTGCGAACCATCGCCCGCCCTCTTCGAGAGAGATCAGGCAGGGATCCGTCAGCTGCAGGCCCGAGACGATGCCGTTGCCGTGGAAGCCGGCGGCGTTGTGCTCCCCGGCATGCGCCTTCATTTCCCGCGGGTCGCCGAGGTCGAGCTCCACGAACTCGACTCCATAGAGGGAACCCTCGCCCGTCCGCTCCGTGAGCGCCTGCAAGCCGTGGCGGTTGCCGGAGCGCGCCATCCCGATATCGACCTCCGAGAGAAGGGCCACCGTGGCGCCCACGCGGTCGAGGAGCGCCCGCGCGGCCTCGGGATTCTTCAGGCGTTGCGCGTTGAACGCCGCGATCGTGAACCGCCCGGTCCAGGGAGTAGACCGACGGGGCGCCCGGTGTTCGATTGCCCTCAGGGCCTCGACCTGGCGCGCGAACCGCTCGTGTCCCGCCGCATCCCCGCTCGCCGCCGCCATCCGGGCCTCAGCGAGGATGACCGGGTCGGGGGCAGGCAGCGTTTCGAGAACCTCACGAACGATCGCCTGCATCATCTCCTCCAGGCCGCGTCGCTAATAGAGCATATCTGCCTTGCGTCGTGGAGCAGGAGACAGGCCCTCCACCGTGGGTTAGCTTGGCTGTCATTGAGGCTTCATCTGACGTGCGTACACCGCCGGCTGCGGTCCGAGAATTTTTTTGCCAAGCTGTCGGAACCGCCTCAGCCCGTGTGAGTTGTCGTGCGGGTGAATGCATGAGTCCGTGGGGAGGCGCCCATGACGTGGGCTGTCGTCATTTCGCTCGCGCTCGCCATTGTATCATTTCTGGTTGGCGACTTCGGTATCTGGACCGTCCTCTCGGGGTTGACCGAGCTGGCGGTCGTTTTGGTGCTGTTTGCTCTCGTTTGCGCCACTGAGGCGTTCAACTAGAGCGGCTCCAGTCCTTGTAAATGTGCGTTGATCTGCGGGAGGACATCTCGCAGAGCTGACCTGCTATCGCCGTCCCGGCCTTGTCGCGCCGCACGCCGGACCGCGCGGACGCGGGACGGTGTCGTGCGGTTCTGAGAAGCCATTGCAACCGCTGGGGCGCATCATTACGGTACGGCATGCACGTGCTGCGGCCGAGCCTGACGGTCTCCCTGACACCCGAACTCTATCGCCTCATCGAGCGAGCGATTGCGTCCGGCGCGTTCGCGACCGCGGAGGAGGTGATCGAGGCCGGGCTTGCTCGTTTCGCGGCGGAATCGCCCTCCACGTTTGCCCCGCGTCGGCCCTCCTCACCCGACGGTACCCCGGCCGAGCCCCCTGGCTCGCCGGCGTCGCGGCCGCCGATGCCTGCCCTGCCGTCCGCCTCATCGGACGACGGCGGTTTCACTGAGCTCCTCGAGGGGATCGGCGAGGCCTTCTACGCGCTCGACAGCGGGTGGCGCTACACCGCCATCAACCACGCCGCCGAGGCCTATTATGGCCGCCCGCGGACCACAATGCTCGGGCAGGTGATCTGGGACCTCTTTCCCTGGTCCGAGAACACGGTGACACGCGCTCTGTTCGAACGGGTGATGGCGACACGCCGCCCGGAATCGTTCTCCAGCGAATCCGTCGCCGTCCCGGGCCGGTACATCGAGGCCCGCGTTTTCCCGTATCGCGATGGCATCGGCGTCAGCTTCCGAGACTGGACCGAGCGCGCCGAGGCGGAGCGCGCGCTGCGCGAGAGCGAGAGGCGCCTCCGGCTCGCGATCGAGGCCGGACGTCTCGCCGTGTGGGAATACGATGCCGTCAGCGGCGATTTCAAATCGTCGCCGGAGCTCAACGAGCTCCTCGGCTTCCCCCGCGATGCGTCACCGACCCTCGATGAGTTCCGCGCCGGCTATTTCCCGGGCGAGCAGCAACGCGTGCAGGCCGCGAGCCAGGAAGCGCTCGCCCGCGGCGAAGTGTTCTTCCAGGTGGAGTACCGCTACCGGCGTCCGAGCGGCGAAATGTGCTGGATCCTGCTGCGGGCCGAGATGCTGCTCGCGCCGGACCGCACTATCTCGGGCGTCGTCGGCGTCATCCTCGATGTCACGGAGCGCAGGACCATCGAAGAGGCCCTGCGGGAAAGCGAGGCGCGCCTTGCGATTGCCACCGCGGCGGCGGATCTCGGCATCTGGGATTGGCAGGTCGCTTCCGGCGCCATGATCTATTCCGAGCGCGCGAAGGCGATCTACGGCTTCCCGCCGGACCTGCCCGTGACCTACGAGATGGTGAGCGCGGCAACACACCCTGAGGACCTGCCCCGCACCTCCGCGATGGCGCGTCGGGCGCTCGATCCGATGATTCGCGAGAAGATGCCTTACGAGTACCGGCTCATCCGGCCGGATGGCGCGGTGCGCTGGGTGCTGGCCCATGGCGAGGCGGTCTTCGAGCGCATCGGCGACGAGGAGCGGGGCGTGCGCTATGTCGGGACGCTGCAGGACATCACCGAGCTCAAGCGAGCCCAGGAGGCCCTGCGCGAGAGCGAGGCGCGGCTCTCGGCGCTGGCCGACAACCTCCCGATCGGAATGGTCTTCCAGGTTCTGACCCGCACCTCCGGACCGGAGCGGCGCTTCCTCTACGTGTCGGGAAATTGCGAGAACCTCAACGGTGTCGGCGTGGAGGCGGTGCTTGCGGATCCACGCAGTCTCTACGGTCTGATCGAGCCCGAGTCGCTTCCCGTCCTGGCGGCTGCGGAGGAGGACGCGATCCGCGGCACGAAGCCCATGGACGTGGAAGTCAGGATGCATCACGCCGTCACGGGCGCGGTGCGATGGTTCCGGATCATCTCGGCCCCACGGGAGATCGGCGACGGCCGGCTCGTCTGGGATGGGCTCCAGATCGACGTCACCCAGCGCAAGCAGGCGGAAGACGCCCTCCGCCGGTCCGAGGAGCGGCTCCGCGCGCTGCTCAACCAGATGCCGGTCGGCGTCGCGCTCGCGCGCGTCCCCACGGGAGAGATCGTGTTCCACAACGCGACCTCGGTCGAGATCCTGGGCCACACGCTCGACCCGGCTTCAGGCTCCGGCGAGTACGGCCGCTACGGCGCGGTCCACGCGGACGGCACGCCTTATTCCGCCGAGGAATACCCAATCGTCCGTACGCTTCTTCGCGGCGAGCGCATCGATCAGGAGGAACTGCTCTATCGGCGCGCCGACGGGCAGGTCGTGAACCTGTCCTTCACGTCTTCCATCGTGGAAGGTCTCTCCGACCGGGAGAGGTTCGCGCTTGTGAGCTTCACGGACATCACCGAGCGGCGGCTTGCGGAGGAGCACCAACGGCTCCTCATCAACGAACTCAACCACCGTGTGAAGAACACCCTCGCGACCGTCCAGTCGATTGCGGCGCAGAGCTTCCGCACCGCGTCGACAGCCCAGGATGTGGTGGAGAACCGATCAGCCTTCGAGGCGCGGATCTTCGCCCTGGCCCGGGCGCACGACATCTTGACCCGGGAGAGCTGGGAGAGCGCGGGCCTGGTCGAGATCATAGAGGGGGCCATCGCACCCTATCGCACGGCTTCGGGCGTCGATCCGTTCGAGCCCCTTGGCGCCGACCTGCGGGTGTCTCCCCGCCTGGCCCTGAGCCTCTCCATGGCGCTGCACGAATTGTGTACCAACGCCGCCAAGTACGGAGCCCTGTCCCAGGCCGGCGGACGCGTGCGCATCCTCTGGTCGCCGCTGAACAAGGCTGGAGCGGATCGACTCCAATTGCGCTGGGAAGAGCAAGGCGGCCCCCCGGTTCGGCCGCCGGCGCGCCGCGGCTTCGGCTCCCGGCTGCTCGAGCACGGGCTGGCGCGCGAGCTCGCGGGCACCGTCGCCCTCGCCTACGAAACGGCCGGCGTCGTCTGCACGATCGACGTGCCGCTCGTGTGAGGAGGCTGACGACGGCGCAGCCGCGCGAGGGCAGCCCCGTCCCGATCTATTCCGGGCTCACGAACTTCAACCCGACCAAGCCCGCTACGATGAGGCCGATGCAGGCGAGGCGCACGGGAGAGGCGGATTCACCGAAAAGCCAGATGCCGAGGATCGCCGTCCCGATGCTCCCGATCCCGGTCCACACCGCGTAGGCGGTGCCGAGAGGCAATGTCCTCAGGGCGAGCCCGAGGAGGCCGAGGCTCACCGCCATGCTGATCACGGTCAGCACCGACGGGGTAAGTCGCGTAAACCCCTGCGTGTACTTGAGCCCGACTGCCCACCCTACCTCGAAGAGACCTGCAATCCCGAGAATGATCCACGCCATGGTTCGCCGCGCCTGTTCCGTCTCTCTGTGTGTCGCACCACCGATCACGGACCTGTGAGAGTGATTTTTCGCACCAGCCGGTCTTGGAAATGCGAACAGCCGTTTTGTCCGCTCCCGCAGCGCAGGTGAGTCCTGCCGGCCCACGGAGGGCTGCGCCTCTCCCGTCGTCATCGGCAGCCCGCAACGTCTAAGTCCTTGTCAAAACGACGATCCCTGCAGGCAGGACCTGCAGGGATCGTTTCCTCGTGGGGACAAGGGCATCAGGGAGCAGGATGAATGGGAGGTCACTCCCTGACCCGACCATCATGCTGCCGGTGCGTAAGCGGGGCCAGAGTGCGGAACGCGTCCCAGCTATGCAGCCCGGGAAGGACGGCACGGAAGGGTTGTGATTTGCCCGGCTTGCCTTTAAGGGCCGAGACCCAACGGCTGGACCTTGAATTTCAGCCCGTTACCGGAACTTAAGTCGTTGAAGCGTTCGTCATCCTTCTTGGGAGGAAGTGTCATGAAGCGTCGTCAATTCCTGCAAGCCGCCACTGCCGGTGCAGCCGCCAGCGCCATCGCGGCGCCTGCCATTGCTCAATCGATGCCGGACGTCAAATGGCGTCTGCAATCCGGCTTTCCGAAGTCGTTGGACACCATCTACGGCGCGGCTGAGCTGTTCGCGCGTCTGGTGTCCGAGGGCACCGATGGCAAGTTCCAGGTTCAGCCCTTCGCGGCGGGCGAGATCGTCGGAACCTTCCAGGCTTTCGACGCGATCAGCTCCGGCACGGTCGAGATGGGGCACTCGGCGTCCTATTACTATGTCGGCAAGGACCCGACCTTCGCGCTCATCACGGCCGCGCCCTTCGGCCTGAATGCGCGCCAGCAGAATGCGTGGGCCTATTACGGCGGCGGCATCGATCTGGCCAACGAGTTCTTCGCGAAGCAGAACGTCCATGCGCTGCCGGGCGGCAACACCGGCACGCAGATGGGCGGCTGGTTCCGCAAGGAAATCAAGACGGTCGCCGACCTGCAGGGCTTGAAGATGCGCATCGCCGGCATCGCGGGCCAGATCATGTCGAAGCTCGGGGTCGTGCCGCAGCAGGTTGCAGGCGGCGACATCTACCCGGCGCTCGAGCGCGGCACGATCGACTCGGCCGAGTGGGTCGGTCCCTACGACGACGAGAAGCTCGGCTTCCAAAAGGTCGCGCCGTTCTACTACTACCCGGGCTTCTGGGAAGGCGGCGCCATGCTGCACTTCTTCTTCAACCAGGCGAAGTGGAACGAGCTGCCGAAGCACTACCAGGCCATCGCGCGGTCTGCGGCCATGGCTGCGAACGTCGACATGATGGCCAAGTACGACGCCCGCAATCCGGCGGCCCTTCGCCGGCTCGTCGGCTCCGGCGCTCAGCTGCGCCCGTTCCCGCAGGAAGTGCTCGAGGCCTTCTACAAGGCCACGAACGAGGTCTACGACGAGGTCTCGGCCAAGAACCCCGACTTCAAGAAGATCCTCGACTCCATCCGCGCCTTCCGCAACGAGGAGTACCTCTGGTGGCAGGTCGCGGAGTACTCCTTCGACAACTTCATGATCCGCGCCCGCGCCCGCGGCTGAGGTCGGCTGCGTCGATGAGGGGCGGCCCGTGGGCCGCCCTTTTTCGTTCAAGGGCGCTCGCGCGGCTTCAGCGCAGACCGTCACAAGGTCGCGCCGCTGTGACGGGACCCTGACAAGACCGGGTTCCTGCCGTTAGACAGGGCTCATGCGGTGGGCGATCCGATTCGGCATTCTTCTCCTGGCGGCGTGGCTTTTATTCCTGGCCTCGCCTTTCCTGGCCGTCTACAGCCTCGCCAGGGCCGTCGAGGCCCGGGACGTGGAGGCTATCCAGGCTCGGGTCAATTTCGCCGCACTACGCAAGGCGATGGTGGAGCAGATCATCGAAGCGTACCTGAAGCGCCAGCCACGCGGGGAGCTGAATGATTCGCGCCGGAAGATGGCCGCCAGCGCCGGCGCATCGCTCGCCGATCCGCTCGTGGCCCGGCTGGCGACGCCGCAGGCCCTCCTCGACCTCCTGGACGACGGCTGGCCCGAGGAGGTCGCCGGCCCGAGGCCGGGCGACCAGGGCGGCCTGGGCCTCACCATGGATTGGGCTTCGCTCCAACAGGCGGGGCGGCTTTTTGCCGGCGCCGAGACCCGAGGCTTCCGCAAGATCTACATCACCCTGCCGCTCGACCGGCCGAAGGAGGAGCGTTTCCGCCTCTACCTGCGCCTGAAGGGCACCACGTGGCGCCTCATGAGCGTAGATCTGCCCGTCTCGCTCCGTGACCGCCTGGTCAAGGATCTGCCGCGCCCGAATGCGTGAGGAGGGCCCGCGGGAGCCTGGCCCCGACCGACGGAAGCTCCGTACCTGCCGTCACGTCGAGGCGAGCAGCCACGCCACGGTCGCAAGCGGCGCGACGATGCCGAGAACGAAGCACAAGGCGCTCGATGCCATGGGTGATCCTCCCGATCGGACAACGGGAGGGCGAGAGCGGCGTTCCCACCGATGTCCGTCCGGGCCGGGACCCGGCGACAGCGACCAAGCAGAGATCCGCCAGGGACCCGCGCGGTCTCCGTCACGATCTGTTGAGGCCCTGCCCTTCGGCCTCGCTCCCGGTACGGGAGGAACCTTCGCAAAAGGCCCTGATTGTCTTCGGGATTGGCTTTGCCCGGACCTTCACGGAGACCGACGATGCGGACCCTGCTCCTTGCCGCCTTCCTGAGTTCAACCGCCCTGGCGACCGCCGCCGTGGCCCAGACCACCCCGGCCGATACGCCCGAGGGCGCGGCCCAGGCCAAGGCCGCGATCGCGGAGTGCGACCGCCTCATCTCCTTCCTTGATCCCACGCGTCCCACCGGCGGCGTGACCGTGGAACGGGCCCAGGAATGGAAGCGGGCCAGCGATGCCACCGCCTGTAAATCCGCCCTCGACCGGCTCACGCAGGCCTCCAACGGCGCGCCTGCGCAGCCGCTGACAGCAGCACCCGCGGAGGGACAGGCTTCGACCACCTCGCCCGCAGCCCCGCAGCCGCCAGCGACGGGCGCGGCTGTCCCCGCGCCCCGGGTGGTGGTGCAACAGCAGCAACCGAACGTCACCGTGCGGCAGGCCAAGCCCGAGATTACCGTGCGGATTCCGCCGCCCGTAATCACCGTCCAGCAGCCCCAGCCCGAGATCATCGTGCGCATGCCGGAGCCCGACGTGAACGTCGCGGTGGCGCGTCCGGAGGTTCAGGTCACGATCCCGCAGCCGCAGGTCCAGGTGCAGGCGCCCGGCCCGCAGGAACAGGCCAACGTGCAGGTCGAGCGCCAGGAGCCGAACGTCCGCATCGAGCGCACCGGCGAGCCGCAGATCGTCTATCAGCAAGCCGAGGGCCAGCCGCTGATCCGCTTCGAGCCCGTCGACGGCAGCGGGCGGGTCACCGGAGCAGCTCCCGCCGCATCGGCTCCGGCAACGTTGGCCGCCACGGTCGACCCGCGCAACGCACAGGCCCAGCTCAACAACCCGCAGGCCGGGTACGGCACTCACACGCCCTCGGGTGCGGCGGCTCCCGGTGCGGCAGCTCCCGGCGCGTCCGCCCCAGCCGTGGGACCACAGACCACGGGCGCCCTTCCCCCGGCCGAACTCCAACCCATGGCTGTGTCGAAGCTCGAGGGGATGGCGCTCTACAATGCCCGGGAGGAGAAGCTCGGCGAGGTCGAGGCCGTGGTCACCGGCATGGGCGGCCGGACCTTCCTGATCGTCAGCCACGGCGGATTCCTGGGGCTTGGTGAGAAGCGGGTTGCCGTCCCGGCCGAGCAGGTGGCCATGCGCGGCGACCGACTCGTGTCGGACCGTCTCACGGACGACCAGCTCCGAGACCTGCCCGCCTACGACCGAAACGCGGGTTACCGCGACATGGATAACAACCAGAGCGCGCAGATCCGCATCCTGCGCTGAGATCATCCTCGCGGCTTCGGGGATGCCTTCCGGAAGGAAGGTTGTCCTGAAGCCGCGAGAACCGGGCTCCGGAACTGCAGGCCCGCTCTGCCCGTTCACGCCACACGAGTAGCTTGGCGGCACGGGAGGAGCCCTCCATGGACGACACGACGCAGCGCTGGCGCTGGCAGAGCTCGCAGGACACCGAGTTCGTGCGCCGGGTGCTTATCGTGCTCGGGCTCCTGGCTCTAGCCTGGGTGCTCTGGCGCCTCACGGACGTGCTGCTGCTGGTGTTCGGCGCCATCCTGGTCGCGGTGGTTCTGCATGCATTCGCGGAGGTGCTCTCCCGCTACGCCCGAGTGCCCGACCGCTGGTCGCTGACGGTGGCCACGTTGCTGATCCTGGTTGTCCTCGGTGGGGTGATGGTGCTCTTTGGAGCCCAGATGCGCGGGCAGCTCGCGAATGTGGCGGAGCGCCTGCCACTTGCCCTCAACACCTTCACCAAGGATCTCGGGCTCGGATCGGTCACCGACCAGCTGCCGCAGATGCTTGGGATGGAACCCGGCGGCGCCCTGGTATCCCGGGTCACGGGCATTGCCGGAATGATCTTGGGCGGGCTGGCCGATGCCCTGCTCGTGGTCATCGCGGGCATCTACATTGCCGCCAACCCGGCGATCTACCGCCGCGGTCTCGTCAAGCTGTTCCCGAAATCCCAGCACGAACGGGTGGAGAGCTCCCTCGACGCCGCAGGCCAGGCCCTGCGGCTCTGGCTCACTGCGCAGCTCATCTCCATGACCTCCGTCGGCGTGCTCACCGCCACCGCCCTCTGGCTCATCGGCGTGCCCTCCCCGCTGGCACTCGGCTTCATCGCGGGTCTGGCGGATTTCATCCCCTTCGTGGGCCCGATCATCGGTGCGCTCCCGGCGGTCCTGCTCTCCTTCACGGCGGAGGGCAACACCGTGCTGTGGACGATCCTCGCCTTCGTGGTGATCCAGCAGATCGAGGGCAACATCATCATGCCGATCGCCGAGAAGCACATGGTCGCGATCCCGCCGGCGCTTGCCCTTTTCGCGATCCTGGCCGGCGGCGTGCTGTTCGGAACGCTCGGCCTGATCTTCGGCTTCCCGCTCGCGGTCGTCGCCTATGTGCTGGTCAAGAAGCTCTATGTCCGTGAGACCCTCGGCGAATCGACCCCGGTGCCCGGCGAGTCCGAGGAGCAGACCGCCAAAGCTGCGGAGGCGGCGGGGCCGGGTGCGTAACGGAGGCCGCGCCCGCGCCAGGCCATGCGGGCTGCCGCGCCGGTCCATCCGGTGCGTGACGCCGCATGCTCTTGCAGCACGGCGCCGTTCGGCTAATTCCAAGGCGTGCCCTTCACGATCAAAGCCGCGCAGTCACTCTCCGCCGTTTCGGCCGAAAACTGGGACCATTGCGCGAATCCCCGGCGTCCCGCCGGAGACGAGGATCCGTTCAACCCGTTCGTCTCCCACGCCTTTCTGTCCTCCCTGGAGGATTCGGGCTGCGTCGGATCGAAGGCGGGTTGGCTGCCGCTCCATACCCTGGTCGAGGACGAGGGCGGCAGGCTCCTGGCGGTGGCACCCAGCTACCTGAAATCCCATTCCCAGGGCGAGTACGTCTTCGACCATTCCTGGGCCGACGCCTATGCCAGGGCCGGCGGCCGCTATTATCCGAAGCTCCAGGTCTCGGTGCCCTTCACGCCGGCCACGGGCCCGCGCCTCCTCGTGGCCGAAGGCGAGGAGGCCGGAGAGGCGCGGACGCACCTGATCGCCGGCCTGCGGGCGCTCCGGCACCAGGTGCAGGCCTCGTCGGTCCACGCCACGTTCCTGCAGGACGAGGACGCGCAGGCGCTTGCCGGGGAAGGATTCCTCCTGCGCCACGACCAGCAGTTCCACTGGTTCAATGAGGGCTACGGGACTTTCGAGGATTTCCTCGGCGCGCTGGCCTCGCGCAAGCGCAAGGCGATCCGGCGCGAACGCCGGGACGCGCTCGGCGACGGCATCACGATCGAGTGGGTCACCGGGCGCCAGATCACGGAGGCCCATTGGGACGCCTTCTTCGCCTTCTACATGGATACCGGCTCGCGCAAATGGGGCCGGCCCTACCTCAACCGGCGTTTCTTCTCCCTCATCGGCGAGCGCATGGCGGAGCGCATCCTGCTCGTGATGGCCCGGCGCAACGGGCGCTACATCGCGGGCGCCATCAACTTCATCGGTGACACCCGCCTCTACGGGCGCAACTGGGGCTGCATCGAGGATCACCCGTTCCTGCATTTCGAGGTCTGCTACTACCAGGCCATCGACTTCGCGATCGCGCGCGGCCTCGGCCGGGTGGAGGCCGGCGCCCAGGGGGAGCACAAGCTCGCCCGGGGCTACCGGCCGGTCATCACCACCTCGGCGCACGACTTCCCCGACCCGGCCTTCCGGCGGGCGATCGCGGCCTATCTGGAACAGGAGCGAAGCTACGTGCGCGAGGCCGCCGACGAACTCGCGTCGGCGGCGCCGTTCAGGCATGAGGACCAGGATGAGCCGACGCCGTTCAAGCGCCGCGAGGTCCCGAGGTCGTCTTAGGGAGCGCCCCTGCCGCTCGCGATCGCCTGGAGGCCGGCGATCACCTGCGGGATCGAGGTCCCGAGGGCTCCCAGCACCGTCTCGACGAACCAATAGGTCGAGAACACGATAATGGGCACCAGGATCCAGCCGAGCAGCTCCTCGAGCCAGATGCGCCGGCGCCGGCGCTCCCAGCGCTTCTCGCGCCAGGTCTTCTTTGCGACGGGTACATGAACCGCCGGAGCCGATTGCAGCGGCCCCTCGTGAACTTCGGTCGTCATGGCGTTGCGAACCGCTCCCTCTGTCCTGCCTGCCCGAAGGCGCATCTATACACCGAAAGGGGCAGCTGTCGGCCAGCCACCCCTTTCTAGGACTTTTGCGGAAGAGAGCGCAGCGTTGCCGGATCAGGCCCGCACGAGCGGAACCTTCGGCACCGTGCGGACCGACCCGCCGCCCGACCCGCCCGGGCCCTTCGGCTTGGTCGCCTTCTTGCCCTTGGCGTAGGAGCGCGGCTTCGACCGGCTCTTCTTCCGGGACGCGTTGGTGACGTCCTTTTCTGGCTTTGGTGTGACGGGCCCGTCCGGGTACTCGAAGCCGAGGGACTTGAGCCCGATCTCGTCCGTCTGGACGATCACCCGCACCGCGCCGCCGTTCTTGAGCCGCCCGAAGAGCACGTCGTCGGCGAGCGGCGTCTTGATCGTCGACTGGATGAGGCGCGCCATCGGCCGGGCGCCCATCGCCTCGTCGTAGCCGTGCTCGACCAGCCAGTCGCGTGCCTCGTCCGAGAGTTCGATCGTGACGTTGCGGTCGGCGAGCTGAGCCTCGAGCTGGAGGACGAACTTGTCCACGACCTTCTGGACCACTTCCTTGGGCAGGTGGCCGAAGGAGATGATGGCGTCCAGGCGGTTGCGGAATTCCGGCGCGAAGAGCCGGTTGATCGCCTCCGAATCATCGCCGTCGCGCTTCGAGCGGGTGAAGCCGAAGGCCGGCTTGGCGAGGTCGGCGGCGCCCGCATTCGTGGTCATGATGATGATCACGTTGCGGAAATCCACCTGCTTGCCGTTATGGTCCGTGAGCTTGCCGTGATCCATGACCTGCAACAGGATGTTGAACAGGTCCGGATGCGCCTTCTCGATCTCGTCGAGCAGCAGCACGCAATGCGGGTGCTGGTCGATGCCATCGGTGAGGAGGCCGCCCTGGTCGAAGCCCACATAGCCGGGAGGCGCGCCGATGAGGCGGCTGACCGTGTGGCGCTCCATGTACTCCGACATGTCGAAGCGCAGGAGCTCGACCCCGAGCGTCGCGGCGAGCTGCTTGGCGACCTCCGTCTTGCCGACGCCCGTGGGGCCGGCGAAGAGATAGGAGCCGATCGGCTTCTCGGCATCGCGCAGGCCGGCCCGGGCGAGCTTGATCGAGGAGGTGAGCGCCTCGATGGCCTTGTCCTGGCCGTAGACCACGCGCTTGAGCATGGTCTCGAGGTTCGAGAGGACCTCGGCATCGTCCTTGGACACGGTCTTCGGGGGAATCCGCGCCATGGTCGCGATGGTGGCCTCGATCTCCTTCACGCCGATGGACTTCTTCCGCCGGTGCTCGGGCAGCAGCATCTGCGACGCGCCCGTCTCGTCGATCACGTCGATCGCCTTGTCGGGCAGCTTGCGGTCGTTGATGTAGCGGGCCGAGAGCTCCACCGCCGCCTTGATGGCGTCGTTGGTGTAGCGGAGCTTGTGGAACTCCTCGAAGTAGGGCTTCAGACCCTTCACGATCTCGATCGTGTCCGGGATCGACGGCTCGTTGACGTCGATCTTCTGGAAACGGCGGACCAGCGCCCGGTCCTTCTCGAAGTACTGGCGGTACTCCTTGTAGGTGGTCGAGCCGATGCAGCGCAGGGTGCCGGAGGCAAGCGCGGGCTTGAGCAGGTTCGAGGCGTCCATGGCACCGCCCGACGTCGCACCCGCCCCGATGACGGTGTGGATCTCGTCGATGAACATGATCGCGTTCGGGTGCGCCTCGATCTCCTTCACGACCTGCTTGAGGCGCTCCTCGAAATCACCGCGGTAGCGCGTGCCGGCGAGCAGCGTGCCCATGTCGAGGGAGAACACGGTGGCGTTTTCGAGCACCTCCGGGACTTCGCCCTTGACGATCTTGCGGGCGAGGCCTTCCGCGATAGCAGTCTTGCCGACGCCGGGCTCGCCCACGAGCAGCGGGTTGTTCTTCTGTCGGCGGCAAAGAACCTGGATCGTGCGCTCGACCTCGGACATGCGGCCGATGAGCGGGTCGATCCTGCCCTCCTTGGCCTTCTTGTTGAGGTTGACGCAATAGGCGTCCAGCGCGTCGCCCTTCTTCTTCGGACGGGACTCGGGATCCTCGCCTGTGGGGCGCTCGTTCGAGGCTTCCTCCTCGGAGCCGCGTGGGGAGCGGCCCTCGCTGAGGCCCGGACGCTTGGCGATGCCGTGGCTGATGTAGTTCACCGCGTCGTAGCGGGTCATGTCCTGCTCTTGCAGGAAATAGGCGGCGTGGCTCTCGCGCTCGGCGAAGATCGCGACGAGCACGTTGGCGCCCGTGACCTCTTCCCGGCCCGACGACTGGACGTGGATCACCGCGCGCTGGATCACGCGCTGGAAACCGGCGGTCGGCTTGGAGTCCTGGCGCCCGTCAGCCACGAGATTCGCGAGTTCGCTGTCGACATACTCGACAAGGTTGCGGCGAAGGACGTCGAGATCGACGTTGCAGGCCCGCATGACGGCGGCGGCGTCCTGGTCGTCGACGAGGGCAAGGAGGAGGTGCTCCAGGGTGGCGTATTCGTGGCGGCGTTCGCCGGCAAGCGCCAGAGCGCGGTGGAGGGCTTGTTCAAGGCTGCGAGAAAAGCTCGGCAAGGGGTCCTCGGATCTGTGGGCGCTGGCGGAGTACGGGTCTTGTGGGGCGCGGGAGCTCCGTCAGGCACGGGGAGAGAGGGGCAAACGGTCTAGTTCTTTTCCATAACGCACTGGAGAGGATGTTGATGCTTGCGGGCAAAGTCCATGACCTGCGTCACTTTCGTCTCTGCCACCTCGTAGGTGAAGACGCCGCACTCCCCGACGCCGTTCTGGTGGACGAGCAGCATGATGCGGGTCGCATCGTCGCGGTCCTTGTTGAAGAAGCGCTGCAGCACGTGCACCACGAACTCCATCGGGGTGTAATCGTCGTTCAGGAGAAGAACGCGGTAAAGGTTCGGACGTTTCGTCCGCGGCTTCGTCCGCGTGACGATCGCCGTGCCGGAGCGGCCGTCATCGTCGCCCGGTGCCCGGCGGTCGGTCGCGACCGGGCGCGGTGCATTGCCTTGATGGGAGGCCCGGCCGTCATTGCGCGGCGCTCCTGTGCCGGCCGCGACGGACCGGGCTGGAGCGGCTGGCTCGTTCGGAGCCAGCGTCCCGACCCCGGCGGTCGGTAGCCGTTCAGATGGAGCGGGCTCGCCCTTGGCGGTCGGCAGCATGTGTCTCGATCAACTCTCGATGCGTCGCGGTCCGGCCTCGCACCCCCGTCCGCGGGCGGAGGATGCGGTGTCCGTCATGAATGTATAGTCGCCCCAACTGGCCCGCCAGATCAACCCGCCACGAGGACCGGATCCGAAGCCGAAGAAGAAAGCCCGGGCAAAGGGTTGCATGAATGGTCGCGGGCCTGTGATCGATGCCCGCCCGGGGTTCCCCCGGCCGCAGCGTCATGGCTCCAAAAGCAAAGCGCCCGGCTCAAGGCCGGGCGCTTCACGATCGTCAGTCAGCTCTGGAAGGGAGCTTACTTCGCGGCGGTGGTCGCCTTGGCGACGAGGCCCTCGTACGGCTTGAAGGCGTCCTTGGCGAGGTTCGTGTAGAGCTCGCCGAGCTTGGTGGTCTGAGCCACGAAGCCCTCGTAGGTGCTCTTCAGGTACTCGCTCTGGACTTCGATGGCCTTGTCGAGGGTCTTGGCGCCGAAGAGCTTCTCGAGGGTCGCGGTGGACTGCTCGAAGGCCTTCTTGGCGTAGTCGGCGGTCTCGACCGCGATCGCCTGGGCGCCCTTGGAGACGGTGCCGAACGCCTTCATGGTGGCGTCCACGTTTTCCTGGCTCAACTTCTGGATTTGATCGAACTGCTGCATTGTCGTCGTCCTCGTCAGCGCCGGGCGCTGCCCTGAATGTCCTGATCCCGGCGGAAGCCTGGATGGGCTTAATATGTGCACCGCACAACGAATGTCAAGAAATTTTGTGCAGTGCACCATTTCCTGATGCGGCCTGATTAACGGTCGCGTAACCGCGAACACCTAGCGTCCTGGACTGTGTTGCGCCGGTCACGACTGCCCTGCTGGGCGGTCCGGCGCCGATCCGCAGAACCAACACACCGAAGGACGGTTTCACGATGGCTTTGGGAAAGGTCCGGTCTCGGCACGGCAGCACCGTCGCGATCATGAGCGTGGCTGCTTCGGTCCTCGTCGCCCTCTCCTCCCCCGCGGAGGCGGCCCGCCGCAAGTCCAAGCCGGCCGGCGGCGGCTACAACCCGCCCTACGCCGCCATGGTGGTTGACGTGAAGACCGGCAGGACCCTTCATGCCGAGAACGAGGACGCCCTGCGCCACCCGGCCTCGGTCACGAAGGTCATGACCCTCTACATGCTCTTCGAGCAGCTCGAACGGGGCAAATTGTCCCTCGACTCGCAGCTTCGCGTCACCAATCATGCGGCGCGGCAGTCTCCCTCCAAGCTCTACCTCAAGCCCGGCGATACCATCTCGGTCGAGGACGCCATCAAGGCGCTCGTCACGAAGTCCGCCAACGACGTGGCCGCGACCGTTGCCGAGAACCTTGCCGATTCCGAGGACGAGTTCGCCGAGATGATGACCCGCAAGGCCCGGGCACTCGGCATGAGCCGCACGGTCTTCCGCAACGCCTCCGGCCTTCCGAACCCCGAACAAGTCACGACGGCCCGCGACCTCACGATCCTGGCGCGCGCGGTCCAGGACCGGTTCCCCGAGTACTACCGCTATTTCCAGACCCGCGTCTTCACCTACGAGGGCAACCGGCACGCGAACCACAACAAGCTGCTCGGCCGCGTCGAGGGTGTGGACGGGATCAAGACCGGGTTCACCCAGGCGTCGGGCTTCAACCTGATGACCAACGCCAAGACCGACGATCGGCATATCGTCGCGGTCGTGCTCGGCGGCCGCTCGGGGGCGAGCCGCGACCAGATCGTCGCCTCCCTGGTGCGCGCCAACCTGCCGCGCGCCTATGCGGGCGCCCGCATCGCCCCTTCGGTCACGGAAGGCACGAGCGGCCGGGCCATCGCGGCGGCCGAGGCCGCGCGCCCTGCGCCCCAGCCGGAGCGGGTCGCGTCCGCCGATATCGAGACGACCGCCGGGACCACACCGGCCGCGCGCCGGCCCCTCGATCTCTCGGCGGTCAGGCCCGTCGTGGCCTCCGCGGCCGGCGCGAGCTCCACGACCACGCCGTCATCGTCGGTCCGCTGGGGCGCGTCGTCCGCTCCGCTGCCGCTCAACGCGCATGCCTATGCCACCGTCCAGGCCCCCGAGGCCCCGCTGCGTCCGACGCCGGCATCCGCCCCGACCGCCAAGATCGAGGACCGCCTTCCGGCCGCGAGCGTCGTCGCCGCGAAGCCCGAGCCCCGGGTGGAGGCCAAGGCCGAGGCGCCCGAGCCGAAGCGCGAGGCGACCCGCGAGTCCCCCCGCACCATCGCTTCCGTGTCGGAGTGGGTGATCCAGCTCGGCGCGACCGACGAGGAGAAGAAGGCGAAGACGATCCTGGACGAGGCGAAGGCCCGGTCGGGCCGCGCGCTCGCCAAGGCGGCGCCCTTCACCGAGAAGGTCTCCCGCGACGGCTCCACCCTCTACCGCGCCCGCTTCTCGGGCTTCCGCGAGGCCGACGACGCCCAGGAGGCCTGCAAGGTCCTCAAGCGCAGCGGTTTCGCCTGCTTCGCGACGCGGAGCTGAGACCGAGCCTATCGACAGCGGCGCCCCGTCGGCGCCGCTGTCCTCATGAGTTCCCTTCCGGATCGCGCGTGGAGTATCAGCGATGTCGGGCCAGCAGCACATTCTCGGCCGCTTGCGCCGCCGGGCGCCCCAGCCCGCGTCCGGCGCTTCAGCGATGCCGGGCCAGCAAGACCTCTTTGGCCTGGTTCACCCGGGTCGCGAGGTACGTCGACCCCCCCTGGTCGGGGTGCAGCTTTTTCATGAGCGACCGGTGCGCGCGCCTGATCTCATCGGCGTCCGCCCCCGGCTGAAGCCCCAGGATCTGATAGGCTTCCTGTTCCGACATCGCGCCCGCCTGCGCCTCGCCGCCCGTCCGCGCGTGGCCGTGAGCCTGAGCGTCTTCACGCCATCCGGCAAAGCGGCGGTCCAGATACGCCTCTAGCAGGCGCACCCCGTCCGGATCGGAGGCCTGGCAGGCCTCGTAGAGGTGCTTCAAGGCAGCCTCGTCGAGCTGGTTCAGCCGGCGCCCCGCGAGGGCGCCCGCAAGGACCGACCCGTCCATCGCCCCGGTGTCGTGGTCGAGCTCCATCTCGATCGTGGCGGACCGCACCCGCGAGATCCGGCCTGGGCTCGGCGCCGCGGACCGGCCGAAGCCGGGCATGCGGAACACGCTCCAGCCGAGGAGCCAGGCCGCCAGGCTGGCGAGGAGGAAGGCCATGTCGAGGCGCCCCCGCAGGCCGAGCACGGCCGCGGCGCCGAGCGCCAGCACGCCGCCCACGACCTTGGCGCCCCGCGCCATCGCGGCTGTGTTGGCGCGGGCGAAGACCTTGGAGAGCCACCAGACCGCGAACACGGCCGCGGCGCCGTACATCAATGTCACCATGTCGAGTCGGGGTCCGGGAGAGGGTTGCGGCCGATCATGGACCACATCCCATGATGTTCACCATGTCGAGTCGGGGTCCGGGGAAGAGCGACGGCCGATCATGGACGACGCCGCATGGCCGTGAGAAGCCGGTGCGCCTCGTTATCACCTGCCGCGAGCCGGTTCAGGGCCTCGACGCCGCCGCTCGCATAGGCGGCGGCAGCCCGCAGGAGGCCGGCGAGCGACCCTGGCGCGCTCGCATCGAAGCGGGCATAGGCCCCGCCCGTGAGCCTGGCGATCTCCTGGAACGCCCGCGCGGCCTGCGGGTCGTGGCCCTCGTGGAACAGGAAGCCCTTGATGCCGAGGAGCCCGAGCTCGCCGGCGACCGCGCAGAGCTCGTCGATCCCCTCCTCCATGGCGTCGCCGACGAAGACGAACGCCTTGACGGGCGCCCGGCCGGCCTCGGCTTTCACGTGCCGCAGGACCCGCAGGATCTGGGTCTGCCCGCCGCGGCAATCGATCTTGGCCATGAGCCCGGTCAGCGCCTTGGGCTCCGCGACCCAGCGCGAGGCCCGGCACTCGTCGAAGCCGCGAAAGTACACGAGCTGGACGGCGAGGCCGCCGACTCCGGATGCGGTTGCGAACATCTCACCCTGGAGCCTGCAGGCGAGGTCCCAGGTCGGCTGACGGCTCATCGTGGCGTCGAGCGCGAAAACGAGGCGCGCCTTCGGCAGCGCGCCCGGAGCCGGCGCGGCCTGCCGGGCCTGATCGAGGAACGAGTCGATCGCATCCCCTGCGGCGGGCGAGGCGATGTCCTTGCGTGAGGTCATCCCAAGGATGTGGGCGCCAGCCCGGCCATTGTAAATGCAGCCGGGCCCCGCCGGAGCAGGCATCCAACGAAAAAGCCGCACCCGCGATTCGCGGGGCGGCTGCTTTTCTCGATGGACGCGATCCGTCGCGCCGAGCGTCCCGTCAGTGGAGGCGCCGGACCGGCTCCACCCGCCGCTCCTGCGCCATTTCCCAGGCGCGGATCGTGACGGTGTTGACGCCGGCATCGTGCAGGCGGTCGCTCAAATTGATGAAATGACGCTCCGTCTCTTCGAGATCGAGTTCGATGGATTCGTCGTCGGCCGGCTCCAGCTCCGCGGCCGCGAAACGCTCGAACGCCGCCGACATCTCGGCGTAGGCGAAGGCCACCGGCATGGTGCGGAAGATGGTCGTGAATTCGTCGTCGAGTTCGCCGGTGGAGAGGTCGCGCATTTGGACGAGGTAACCGTCCGGATGCTCGCACACTTCATAACGCCAGTGCCGGCCTTCAGACGCTGCCAGGAGCATCGCAACCTCCACTCAACTCACCTGCTGAGCCAATGCGGATTGCTGCCGCGCGGTTCCAAAGCTTGAGCGGAGCGACAAGGTCGCAGGATCGTCGGGCTTACCGCTGCCCGGCGGCCTCGAAGCGGACGCGCCCGCCGATCCGGATCTCGGTGCCGTTCTCAAGGAGGATCGCACCCGCGTTTCGTCCGGTGCGGACGGCCCGCGGATCTGTGCGTCGGGCAGGCTTCGCCTCGGGCGCGGAGCATCCCGGCCGCGGCGGCACCGAGACGCCGGGAGGCGCCTCCGGGACGCGGCAGTCCCGCGCCGTGGCCGGCGCGGCGGCCGCAAGGAGGAGGATCGTCGCCAAGGACAAGGATCGGGCCGTCATGGGGGCCTCACAACAGCCCGAGATCCGCAAGCTCCCGCCGCAGCCCCTCTGGCATCTCGGCGAGGCCGGTCAGTCCCGGCCCCAGATCCGCAGGCGCGTCCTCGACGGCCAGATAGCGCCAGCCCTGGAACGGCCGGCAGGGGCGCGGCTGGACCGGGATGACGCGGGGTTCAAGCACGAGGTGGCAGCGGCCGATGCCGCCCGAATCCGTGAACGGCCGGATCCCGAGCAGCGGCTGCCGGCAGGCCACCTGGCCCTTGATGACCCAATAGAGCGACCCGCCGCCGAGATCGTCCATCCGCTTCGGCACCATGCGGGTCGTGTGCGTCTGCTCGTAGGCGCGTCCCAGGCGCCGGTGCAGGGCCTGGTTCTCCTCGATCCATTCCTCGAGGTCGCGGATCGAGTCGCAGCCGACGCAGAGCTTGATCAGGTGGAGAGCCATGGGATCCCGTGAACCATGCGCCCGAGCGCGGCGGAACGAGACGTGGAGCCGCAGGTTACGCGGCCACCTTCCCGGCGATCAAGCGCGACGCCACGCCGGTCGTGTCCTCACTCGACCCAGCTCCCTGCAACGCCCGAAGGCGTTCGAGTGGATTGACGCAGACGGCTGGTAACCGTGTGCGTTCGTCCGCCGCGCGACGGCGGATGGCGAGAGGCCAGTCCGACATCTGGTCGTTTGACGGACGCCTCGCCCACGCCCGCTACGGGGTCCAGAGGTAACCCGGGAAATCGGCCCAGTGGAGACGACCCGCTTCGCCGAGTGGGACGAGGGAGCCATGCCACCTCGATCGGAGACACTTCTACCCACGCCAGCGGCAGCCGATGCCGTGCTATCGGGTGTCGGGTGCCACGAGCTAGGTTCCTGAGGAATCGGTTGGCGAGACAGCCGAGGCCGCAGCCTGCGCGGCAACTGCCAGCTGGGACATGACGCTCCCCGCAACACGCGATGCCTCCTCGCCAAGAGCCTCAGCCAACCGGGCCCGGGCGCATTCCCAGGCGGCCATGGACTCGTCCATCAGCCGCCGGCCCCCATCGGTCAGCACCAGGCGTTTGCCGGCTCGGCCCCGCCCCCCTTGGTTGCGCACGAGGTGCCTCTGCTCGAGGTTCTTGACGCTGCGGCTGAGGGTGGTGGCGTCGACCCCGGCACGCGCCGCCAGCTCAGCGAGGGTTGGCTCGTGGCTGCCGCCGATCCCCACCAGAAGGCTGAACTGCTCTGCGGTGATTCCCAGGGGCCGAAAGCAGGCATTGTAGTAACGCGTGAGCGCCCGCGCGGTGACCCGGGCCTGGAAGGCCGGGCACTCGGTCTCGACGCGGCGATACAGATCAGAAGCCTCTGTCATTTGCAGGTCTCGACAAGTTCCGACTCCTACAATACTGCATATACAGCATTGTGAGGGAGCCACGCCATGACGGCCTACGTCCACGTCAATCTGCGTATAAAGGATCCAGCCCGGCAAGCCGCACTGGCGCCACGCTTTCAGGCGGCACTCCAGGCAGCAGGAGGCCGCATCCTCCACTTCGGGCCGGTGGCACAGGTGCTGGAAGGGGATGTGGCGCCATTGCCCATCGCCGGCATCTTCGAATTCGCCACCTTGGCCGACGCGCTGGCGTTTTATGAGTCGCCGGAATACGCGCCGATCAAGGTTGAGCGCGACGCGGCGCAGGAAGCACGCATGTTCGTCGTCGATGTGGGCTGAGGAGTTCCAGAACCGCGATCATCCCCCTACGGACAGGTCCCGATCCGGAGGCGACCTTTGCACCAACGCCTCGCCGATCCTGGTGCGCTCTTCCCGCGAGAAGGGTTCAGTCGTTTGAGGATCTGTTCGCCCAGACTTCAAATCAAGACGCTACCGCCACTTCTGCCCCGGCGCCTCGCCGTCGCTGCGCGGGGAGTTCAGCGGAGACCCGCGCCTGCCTCGCCTGTGGTCCCGGCGCGGTGCCTAGTCCTCACTGCGCAGGGAGATGAGCCGTGCGCCCTCGGCGACCTGCGCGCCGACCTCCGCCGACACCTCCGCGACCTCGCCGTCGGCGGGTGCCACGAGGGCATGCTCCATCTTCATGGCCTCGACGATGGCGAGCCGCTGGCCCTTCTCGACCCGGTCGCCCGGCTGCACGAACAGGGCGATGAGCTTGCCGTGCATCGGCGCCTTCACGGAGCCGCCCTCGTCGATATGCTCGAGATCGACCGCGAAGGGGTCGTGCAGGGCGACCCGCGTCTGGCGGCCTCGATCGAGCACGATCACGCTCTCGTCGGCTTCGACGATGGTGAAATCGCGGTCGTCGCGCGCGTCCTGCCCCGCATCGATGAAGGGCCCCTGCTCGTCCCAGACGAGCGTCAGCCGCAAGGGCTCCCCGTCGACGATGACGGGCAGGCCCGTCTCGCGCCGGCCGACGAGCTGGAAACCGTCGTCGGCCCACCAGGGACCCGCGACATCGGCCGCGTGCACGGACTGGCCGAGCACGAGCTTCTCGGTGTCGCGCTGGACGAGATAGAGCGCGCCCGTCGCCGCGACGGCGAGGTCGGTGGGCGCCGGGACCGCGCCGAGCGCCTGCAGATTCCGGTCGATGAAGCCCGTGTCGAACGATCCCGACCGGAAGTCCGGCGCGTCGCACAGGGCCTGCAGGAAGGCCACGTTGCTCTTCGGGCCCGCGACGACGGTTTGGCTCAGGGCCTGCGAGAGCCGGTCGAGGGCCTCGTCCCGGGTCGCGCCGTGGGCGATCACCTTCGCGATCATGGGATCGTAGAATGGCGTCACCTCGTCGCCGGCTTCGACGCCGGTATCGATGCGGAGCCCCTCGCCGTCGGGAAAGTCGAGCGCCCAGAGCTTGCCCGTGGAGGGCAGGAACTCCCGCTCGGGATCCTCGGCATAGAGACGCGCCTCGACGGCATGGCCCTGGATCGCAAGATCCTCCTGCGCGAACGGGAGCCGCTCGCCGGAGGCGACGCGGAACTGCAGCTCCACGAGGTCGAGCCCGGTGATGCCCTCCGTGACCGGGTGCTCGACCTGCAGGCGCGTGTTCATCTCCATGAAGTAGAACCGGTCGGGACGCAGGCCCTCGCGCCCGTCCGCGATGAACTCCACCGTGCCGGCCCCGACATAGCCGACCGCCCGCGCGGCCTCGACGGCGGCGCGGCCCATGATCTCCCGCATCTCCGGCGTCATGCCGGGCGCGGGCGCCTCCTCGATGACCTTCTGGTGCCGGCGCTGGAGCGAGCAGTCGCGCTCGAAGAGATGCACCACGTTGCCGTGCTGATCCGCGAAGACCTGGATCTCGATATGCCGCGGCGACAGCACGTACTTCTCCACGAGGACGCGCGGATCGCCGAACGCGTTCTGGGCCTCGCGCTGCGCGCTCTCGAGCGCCGCCTCGAAATCCGCCACCTTGTCGACCCGGCGCATGCCCTTGCCGCCGCCGCCGGCAACCGCCTTGATGAGGACGGGATAGCCGACCTCGTAGGCCTTCTGGCGCAGGAACTCGGGTTCCTGCTTGGCTCCGTGATAGCCCGGCACCACGGGCACGCCCGCCTGCGCCACGAGCGCCTTGGCGGCGTCCTTCAGGCCCATCGCCCGAATCGCGGAGGCCGGCGGACCTACGAACGCGATGCCGTTCGATGCGCAGGCGTCCGCGAATTCCGCGCGCTCCGAAAGGAAGCCGTAGCCCGGATGGATCGAGGCCGCCCCGGACCGCTTCGCGGCCTCGATGATGCGGTCGATGACCAGATAGCTCTCCCGCGCCGGCGCCGGGCCGATGAGATGAGCCTCGTCGGCCATCTGCACGAAGAGCGCATCCGCGTCGGCCTCGGAATGCACCGCGATGGTGCGGAGGCCTAGGCGTCGGGCCGTGCGGATGATGCGGCAGGCGATTTCGCCCCGGTTGGCGATGAGGACGGAATCGAGCACGAGGGCGCTCCTGGCGGATTGGCGGTTCGGGTGCTTATGGATGGCGCTTCGGCCACAACGTCAAGTCTATTGCGCGGTGGAGACCGACTCCAGCCGCGAGCGCCAGCGCAGATCGAGGATCAGGCCGTAGGGCAGCGTCGCGAGAACGGGCGCCGTCGGCACGCCCGCGGCATCCAGGAGACCCGCGATCCAGTGGTTGCACACGTTCAGGATGTTGAAGCGCCCGCGGGCGCGATAGAACAGGCTCGGCCCGTAGAGGCCGGGCCCGAGCTCCTCCGGCTCTCCCGACGGATCTGGGGCGAATGTCTCGTCGAGCCGCGCGAGCAGGCGGACGGCCCCTTCCGTAGAGATCCGGAGCGGGACCCTCTCGGCCTGGCGGAACACCGCGTGCGGCTCGTCCCACAGACCGACGGCATGCAGCACCGACTCGTTGTCGCTGCCGAACAGCGCGCTCAGGGCGAGGCGCCAGTTGAGCCGGTCGACGGTCGGGACCTCGCGATAGAACCGCGCCTCGCCCCATCCGACCTCGATCCATTCATAGGCCGCAAAGCGCCGCGCCATGGCGGCCAGCCTGCGCTGCTGCCGCTCGGACGCGAAGGCTGCAACCTGCGCTCGCGGCAGCACGAGACCCGAGTGATAGCCGTTGTTGACGAGGAGGACTTGGACGCCCGGATCACCCGCGGAGACTGGATACAGGCTCGGGTCGCCAGGCCTGGCCGTGAGAGCGACGAGCGCGGCGAAGCCGAGAACGAGGCAGAAGAGGCCGCCTGTCGTCCATATCAGAACGCGCCGGGCCCTACGCATGCCGCCTGCCACCCAGGCCTGGGTCCGCCGTGCCGTGCTCACGCGGCGGGCCCGTCCGGCGCCGCGAGCTCCAGGATGACGACCTCGGGCGGCATGCCGAGGCGGAGCGGAAAGCCGGAGGCGCCGAGCCCCGCGCTCACGACGAGGTCCGAGCCCCGCGCCCGCACGTGGCCGTTCGCCCAGGCGCGCGGTGCGCGGCCGGTCGGGACCACGGGAGGGCGGAGGCCGGGAACGCGGATCTGGCCGCCGTGCATGTGGCCCGCGACCATGACGTGGCCCGGCGGGCAATCGTGGAAGAGGCCGGGATCGTGCGTGACCACGAGCGCGGGCACGTCCCGGGGCAAGGCCCCGAACAGGTCGAGATCGGGGGCGCCGCACTGGTCGTCCTCGAGCCCGAGAAGGGCGAGGCGGCCATCGGCTTTCTCGGCCCAGGCGATCCGGTTGTCGATGAGCGGAATGCCGACATCCGCGAAAGCCTGCTCCACGGCCGCGCGGCCGTAGCGCCAGTCGTGGTTGCCGAGCACGCCGAACACGCCGGATCCGGCGCGCAGGTCCGAGAGAATGCGGGCGATCGCATCCGGCGGCACCCGGCCTCCGCCGAACGGCATCATGTTGACGTAGTCGCCGAGCAGCAGCACGAGGTCGGGCTCGAGCGCGTTCGTCTCCCGCACGATGGCGCCGAGGCGCGCCACGTCGCCGGCATAGCTCCCGAGATGCAGGTCCGCGAGGAGCACGATGCGCCAGGGCCGCGGGCCGATCCCGGGTCGTGCGATCCGGTAGGTCACGACCCGGTGCCGCGGCGCCGGCGTCCAGCGCGTCCAGGCGCCCTTGTCGCCGCGCGGATCGTGGAACGGCGGCTTGGCCGAGAGGCGCCGGTTCAGCCAGGAAATCACGCTGCCGCGGACGCTGCGCCCGCGTGCCCGGGGGCGTGATCCGCCCCCGTCCGCTTCTCCATCCGCGCTCACGGGATCGACAGGCAGCCTGGAGCTGCGGTCATCACGGCCCCCTCGCCTGCCGTGGCTTACGCGTCCGACAGCCGGTTCAGGGCGTCGCCGATCTTGGCCTTGCGGGCCAGCGCCTCGTCGCGGCGCTCGCGCTGCTCCTCGACCACCTCCTCGGGCGCGCGCTTCAGGAAATCCGCGTTGCCGAGTTTGGCGTCGATCTTGCCGACATCCGCGTCGATCTTCTGGATCTCCTTGGTGAGCCGCGCCCGTTCGGCCGCGAGGTCGACGATGCCCTCCAACGGCAGCGCCGCGACCTCGCCGCGCACGAGAAGCTGCACCGAACTCTTCGGCGCCCTGTCGGCGGTGGCGATTTCGGACAGGCGCGCCATGCGGCGCACGGTGTCGCCCCAGCGGGCCACGCGGGCCTGCACCTCGGCCGAAGGATTGACGAGCACGAGCGGGATCTGCGCACCCGCCGGCACATTCGTCTCCGAGCGCGCGGAGCGGATCTCGGTCACGAGATCCACGACCCAGCCGATCTCGGCTTCGGCCTCGGCGTTCTCGAGGCCCTTGAGATCCGGCCACGGCGTGAGCGCCAGAAGCGCGGCGCGCGCTGGCCCGTCCTCGCCCTTGATGGCCCATAGCTCCTCGGTGAGGAAGGGCATGAAGGGGTGCAGGAGCTTGCAGATCTCGTCGAGGACGAACGCGATCGTCGCCCGCGTCTCGTCCTTGGCGGCTGAATCCGGTCCCTGCAAAACGGGCTTGGCGAGTTCGAGCGTCCAGTCGCAGAACACGTTCCAGACGAAGCGGTAGGCCGCCAGCGCCGCCTCGTTGAACTTGTAGGAGACGATCCCCGCCTCGACCTCCGCGACCGCCTTGGCGCATTCGCTCAGGGCCCAGCGGTTGAGGGTCTCGGTCACGGCGCTCGGGTCGAAGCCGGCCACGCGCACGCAGCCGTTCATCTCGGCAAAGCGTGCCGCGTTCCAGATCTTGGTCGCGAAGTTGCGGTAGCCCTCGACGCGCTGCACCGAGAGCTTGATGTCCCTGCCCTGCGCCGCCATGGCGGCGAGCGTCATGCGAAGCGCATCGGCGCCGTATTGCTCGATCACGTCGAGGGGATCGATCACGTTCCCCTTCGACTTCGACATCTTTGCGCCCTTCTCGTCGCGGACGAGGGCGTGGATGTAGACTGTGTCGAAGGGCACCTCCTCCATGAAATGGAGGCCCATCATCATCATGCGGGCGACCCAGAAGAAGATGATGTCGAAGCCCGTCACCAGGGTGTTGGTGGGATAGTAGCGCGTGACCTCCGGCGTCTCGTCCGGCCAGCCGAGGGTCGAGAACGGCCACAGGGCCGAGGAGAACCAGGTGTCGAGCACGTCCTCGTCGCGGCGGAGCTCCACGTCGCGCCCGTTTTTCTCGCGCGCCTGCGCCCTCGCCTCGTCCTCGGTCAGAGCGACGAACACGTTGCCTTGATCGTCGTACCAGGCCGGGATCTGGTGCCCCCACCAGAGCTGGCGCGAAACGCACCAGGGCTCGATGTTCTCGAGCCACTGGAAGTAGGTCTTCTCCCAGTTCTCGGGCACGAACTTCGTCTTGCCGCCCTTCACGGCCGCGAGCGCGCGCTCGGCCAGCGGCTTCACGTTCACGTACCACTGGTCCGTGAGATAGGGCTCGATGACGACGCCCGAGCGGTCGCCATGCGGCACCATGTGGGTGTGGGGCTCGATCTCGACGAGCGCGCCGCGCTCCTCCAGCATCGCGACGACGCGCTTGCGCGCCTCCGCGCGGTCGAGTCCGTGAAGCGTCATCACGGCGTCGAGGTCCGCCGAGGGCGCGAGCCCCGCCAGGAAGGCCTCGTTGCCGGAGAGCATCATTTGCGCCTCCGGTCCCAGAATGTTGACCAGGGGCAGCTTGTGGCGCCGCCCGACCTCGAAATCGTTGAAGTCATGCGCCGGCGTGATCTTCACGGCACCGGTCCCCTTCTCGGGGTCGGAATACTCGTCGGCGACGATTCTGATGTGCCGGCCCACCAGCGGCAGGATCGCGTGCTTGCCGACGAGATCCTTGAACCGCTCGTCCTCCGGATGCACCGCGACCGCGACGTCGCCCAGCATCGTCTCGGGGCGCGTGGTCGCGACGGTGATGAAGCGGTCGGGCTCGCCTTCGATCGGATAGCGGATATGCCAGAGGTGGCCCTTCACCTCGACCTGCTGGACCTCGAGGTCGGAGATCGCGGTCTGGAACCGCGGGTCCCAGTTCACGAGGCGCTTGTCCTTGTAGAGAAGGCCCTGGCGGTAGAGGTCGACGAAGACCTTCAGGACGGCACGGACCATCTGGTCGTCCGGCGAGCCGTCCGCGCCCATGGTGAAGCGCTCGCGCGACCAGTCGCAGGAGGCGCCGAGGCGCTTCAGCTGCCGCACGATGGTGCCGCCCGACTCTTCCTTCCACTCCCAGACGCGCCGCACGAACTCCTCGCGCCCGAGCTCGCGGCGGTGGATCTGCCGCTCCATGAGCCGACGCTCCACCACCATCTGGGTCGCGATGCCGGCATGGTCCGTGCCGGGCTGCCAGAGCACGTCCCGCCCGCGCATGCGCTCGAAACGGCAGAGGATGTCCTGGACCGTGTTGTTGAGGGCGTGCCCCATATGGAGCGAGCCCGTGACGTTCGGCGGCGGAATGACGATCGTATAGGGCTCGTCGCCCTGCCGGTCGGCGCGACCGGCCTTGAAGGCCTGCGCCTCTTCCCAGCGGGCGGCGATCCGCCCCTCGACGGAGGCGGGGTCGAAGGTCTTGTCCATCCGGGCGCGCGCCTCTTGGGGGGCGGAGGCCTGCAGGGTGTCCGACATGATGAAACCGGCGGTTGGCGCGTCTGGGCGCGCAAGGAAACCGGCTACAAACCGGACGCTCTCCCCCAAGTCAACCGCAAGGACGCCGCAAGGCCCAGGAGGACGCCGCAAGGCCCAGGAGGACGCCGCCGTTCCGCTCGTCAGGCCCTGCTGCCGCGTCCGCTCCGGCCGCGGAAGAGCAGCGCGGCTGCGCCGCGGCTCAGCGGCCGCGGCGGATGCGCTCGATCTCGGCCTCGACCAGGCGCTCCACGATGGCCGGCAGATTCTCGTCGAGCCAAGCCCTGAGCATCGGCCGCAGCATCTCGGTCACGTGCTCCTCCATGGTGAGGGCGGGACGCGGATGGGCCGTCGCGGCCAGGCGCTGGAAGGCTTGCCCGGCCGCCGCATGGACCTGCGGTGACACGAGGGGCGGATCCCGGTCGGCCGGCGCATGGACCTGCGGTGACACGAGGGGTGGATCCCGGTCGGCCGGCGCCGGAGATTCCTGCCCGGCCTCGAACGGGATCCGCGGGGCGAGCACCGGAGGTTCCTGTCTGGACTCGAGCGGGATGCGCGGGGCCGGCTCCGCCGACGCATGCGCCTGAGGCGGGGCCGGCTCGTCGGCGGGCTCCGGCGCCCGGTCGGAAGAGGCCGGGAGTTCGTGCAGGAGTGCATCGCCGGGCGCGGCGTCCTCGTCGTCCTCGGCGGGATCCCCGGCTGGTTCATCCTCCTCCGCCTCGAAGGCCTGCTGCGGAATCGCCGCGGGCGCCACGGGCCGGATCGACGCCCCGCTGAATCGGGCGGGCAGCACGCGGTCCTGATCGTCCGCGATGATCCGACGGATGGAGGCGAGGATCTCCTCCATGGACGGTTCCTGGACCCGGGTGTTGACAGGACTCATGGGCTCAATGCTCGCGATCGATCGAGAAACCGAGGGCCGAAGGGCGCCCTCCCCGGGCAGTATTTCACGCCTGGCGACCGAGGCAATGCGAATTGCCGGGATCGCGCGGCCATGCACGTCTTTCTTCGGCAGGGAGCCCGGCGCTCCTCAGCGACCGTCCAGTGCCGTCAGCCCAGGGAGCGTCTGCGTGCTCGGGTCCACCGAGCCCGACGCTCCTCAGCGACCGTCCGGCGTCGTCAGCCCGCCCCAGAGGTCCTTGACCTGATCGAAGTGCAACTTCGGGCTGTAATGCTGCACCTTGAGGCCGAGATAGCGCGAATTCAGGCGCCCGACGGAGCGAACCACGCCATAGGACGCGACAACCCGGTCGCGCTGGGCGGCGATCAGGCGGTTGCGCGCCTCCAGCAGCAATTGCTGCGCGTTCAGGACGTCGAGGGTCGTCCGTTGGCCGACCCGGGCCTCCTCCCGCACGCCGGACAGAGCGGTTTCCGCGGCTTCCACCTCGGCCTGGGAGGCCAGGATCTGCGAGCGCGCCGCCTCGTAGTCGCCCCAGGATGCGATCACCACGGCGCGAACCTCGTCGCGAGCGGCATCCGCCTCGAGGCGCCGCTGCCCGGCGGTCTCCTTGGCTTGCCGCGTGAGGGCATAGACTTCGCCGCCCTCATAGATCGGAACCGAGAGCTGCGCCACGACGGACGCCGAGAATGTGCTGGCCCCGGGGGCTGCGCTCGAAACGTCGAACCGCTGGTTCGTGCTGCCGCGAACGCCGAGCGTGGGATAGAGCTGGCCTTCGGCGACCCTGACCTGGGTTTCAGCGACATCGAGGGCATGAAGCGCCGCCTTGATGGTCGGGTGCTCCTCCACCGCAAGGCGCAGGGCCGCATCGACGCTGCGTGGAACCAGGTTGTCGAGGGGCCGGCCCGGCGCGAGGGCGCGCGGCTCCACGCCGACGATCTGGCGGTACTGCCCGATGCTGGCGCGCAGCGTTGCCTCCGCGACGCTGGTCTGGGACTGCGCGCGCGCCACGGCGGCCTCGGCCTGCGCCACATCGGTCCGCGTCACTTCGCCGACGCTGAAGCGATCCTGGGTCTGGCGCAGCTGCTCCTGGAGCACCTCCACGTTGTTGCGCTGGAGGTTGAGGATCGCCGTGTCCCGCAGGACGTTCATGTACACGGTCGCGGTATTGAAGAGCGTATCCTGCTCGACATCGCGCAAGGTCTCGCGCGAACTGAGGACATTGGATTCCGCAGCCCTGACGCGGTTCCGGGTCCGGAAGCCGTCGAAAAGGTTCTGGTCGACAGTCAGGCCGAACCCACGCGGGTGGGTCGTGCTCTCCGTCGTCCCGGCATCGGTCCGGGTTTCCGTATATTGGATCCCCGCATCGGCGTTCGCGTTGACGCGAGGCCTGTAGCCCGCCTTGGCCTGAGCCACGTTCTCGTCGACGGCCCGGGTGTTGGCGCGCTGCGCATTGAGCCGGGGGTTATTGCTGTAGGCGCGAGTCAGGGCGCTCTCCAGCGTCTCTGCCGAGGCCGCCTGGATTCCCGTCAGCACAACGATGGAAGTCAGCACGCCGAAGAACGCGTGGCTGCCGCGAAATCGCTTGTCTTTCACGCTCACCTGCCCAGGCCGTTACGATTCGATGCGCTTTTCGGCCAGAAAAACAATCGTGCCCCCTCATGCCCCTGAGCGAGACAATAGCGATGCAGGATGAGTCGACAATCCAGGACGGGACCTTTGGCGACTTAAGTTGGGGGGTGGCGCAAAAAAGCGACACCGACCAGGCGCGACAGGAAACGGATTGAAATCCAATCGGTTGAGGCGACAGGCGGTGCGGAAGACCGTCAGAAGACGAAGCCCGGCTCGGCCTGGAAGCCGGCCAGGAGCGGGGCCGCCGCATCGAAGAGCGCCCGCTGGCCGAAGGCATCGCCGGCACGCACGAAAAGCGTGGCCTTGGCGGAGCGCCCGCGGCCCTGGATGCAGACGAGCCGGCCACCATCCCCGAGCTGCTGCAACAGGGCCTCGGGCCTCGTCTCAACGGCACCGTTGACGAGGATGACGTCGTAGGGCCCGCCGTCCGCGTGGCCCTGCACCAGCGGGCCCGACACGACGGTCGCGCCGACGCCGAGATCCGCGAGTCGGTCTCTGGCCGCGGCAGCGAGATCGGCGCTCTCCTCGAGACCGACCACATCGGCGCCAAGTTCCACGAGCACCGCGGAGGTGTAGCCGAGGCCGCAGGCGACATCGAGGGCGCGTTCGCCCCGCTCGACCCCGAGCGCCTGGATCATGCGCGCGGCGATCATCGGGGCCAGCATGTAGCGCCGGTCCGGGCCGTTCGAGACCGGTATGTCCTGGTCCATATAAGCCAGGCTCTCCCGCCCCGGCGCGACGAAACGCTCCCGAGGCACCGCGTTCATGGCATCCAGCAGCGGGATGTCGTTCACGTCGAAGGTGCGCAGCTGGCTATCCACCATTATGCGGCGCGCTTGCGCGAAATCGACCATGAGCCTGCCTCAAGGGGGAAAGGATGGAGGCCTCGGAGGGAATCGAACCCCCGTACAAGGATTTGCAGTCCTCTGCGTAACCACTCCGCCACGAGGCCATCCGGGCGTGCCGCGTCGAGCGGCGGGTGCCTCATAGCAGAGCCGCGCAGGAAAGAGCAACCGTTCCCGGGCGTGTTCATTCGGCGGCCGGTGTGCGGGGGACGAACAGGGCTTTCGGCCGCCGGACGACGAGGTCCCGCAGCAGCGAGGGTGCGGGCGCGCTTCCCACCGACCGGGACAGGCCTGGCGGCACGAATAGGGGGTTGCAACCCGGCGCACCGGTGATATATCCCCCCGCATCCTGACCGGCCGATCCTACGGCCGAGGCGGTATTCCGGCGTGGCGCAGCGGTAGCGCAGCGGACTGTTAATCCGTTGGTCGTAGGTTCGAATCCTACCGCCGGAGCCAGCTTCCAGTTGGTTTCCTTCACAGAAACAACATTTTAGGTGCAGGCCGCCGGGCCTCATGGTGTCCATGAGGTGTTGCGCCGTGGCCTCCGTGCGGCTGGATTCCCGACGGTGACGGTCCGCCTTGCCGCCGTGCATGACCGCACCTTGTCCACTTCGATCCCCCGAAAGGAACTCCGCAAGACCCTCGGGCCGCCGCAGGGAAGATTGCCGCCCTCGCCCCTGCCGATGATGCTCAAGGGGGCGTCACTGCCCTGGGCGCAAGGTGGGGAACTGCAGTCAGACGATTCGACAAGCTCGGGAGGGTGCGCGGGCACTCCTCGAGACCTCCGAGCTCATCCATGGCGAGGGGGCCACGGTTCGCGCAAACGGCCCCTCTCGAGCGCCAAGGAGCGACTCGCGGCCGTTCCTCAGACCCCAGCGGCGCGCAATGCGACTATCTGATTGTGGTCCCGGGAGCAGATGTGGCATACCACGCCCCCAACCAAGAAACACAATTAGCGGCCTCGGCGAGAGGAGGTGTCAGATCCCTCTCCCCACAAAAATCAAAGAAGAGCGAATGGCCCGGAGGGATGATCTGATGCGCTGCTATTTTCACCTTGTGAACGGGTCTGAGGAGATCCGCGACACGGAAGGACTCGAGGTCGCGGATCTGGATCAGGCGCATGCGGAAGCCCTC
>JAESFH010000124.1_pt1 | contig 61698 bp, 52 predicted proteins | sample 9269381 | NCBI WGS metagenome assembly JAESFH01 (sample SAMN14504062, study PRJNA617094) | algae metagenome | isolation source: Aphanothece sp. CMT-3BRIN-NPC111 and co-occurring heterotrophs from well... | place: USA: Clark Mountains Wilderness, California | collected 2010-04-18
CGCGAACACACCCTTGGCGCGGGGTGGAGCAGCCCGGTAGCTCGTCAGGCTCATAACCTGAAGGTCACAGGTTCAAATCCTGTCCCCGCAACCAATCCTCACCCGACGCAGACCCGACCGCAGGCGCCAGCCCGCTCGCTCGTCAGGCTTATAACCTGAAGGTCACAGGTTCAAATCCTGTCCCCGCAGCCAAACACACACCACCAACGGGCACACGGGCAAAGCCCGAACCCGCAACCAAATCAAGTGCCTGAACACGGCACACAAGCAAAAGGCCGCCCCTCGAGGGCGGCTTTCGCGTTTGGGGGCCTATGGGTGCGGCGATCCTCCGACGGAACGGCCCCTCAGAGAAAGGCCTGGCGCGGGCTGATCGCGTATTGCTGGCGCACCGCCTCGCCGTCCGCCTCCACCTCCCGCAGGACAAGGCCGGCATACGGCAGATCAATTTCTACAGGGGCCCGTTTGCCCTCTCGGTTCCGTAGCGGTCCCCAGGGAGCGCGCTAGCGCTGCTCCATGCCTACAAAGCCCTGCTCGAGGTTCAAGCAGGGCTCTCCTGTGTCCGGGCCGCGCTCGTCGCGCTCACTCGGCGGCGTAGCGGTATGGATCGTCCATGATCCAGTCGACCTCGCTGTCGCGGAAGAACCGTTCGATCGCGCTCTCGAGCGGCGGCAGCAGCACGCCGCGCTCGCTGGTCAGAGACGTATTGAGAGCGGGCCGCTCCGTGTCCGGGGCCGTGACCCGGCCGGAGTCGAAGCCCGCGCGCTCCGCCATGGCGGCGCCGAAGTCGCGCCATGACGTCTCGCCCGGATTGGCGATGTGCCAGAGCCCGGTTCCGCCATCGATGAGAAGGTCGAGGACACCGTGTACGAGGTCGGGCACGTAGGTGGGTGAGACGACGTCGTTCCCGGCCTCCACATCCCGACCGGCCGACAGGGAATTCAGGACAGACCAGACGAAATTGTGCTGGTCCCACGGTCCGAAGAAGGCACTGGTGCGCACCACCAGCGCTCCCGGGTGCACGGACAGGACCCGCCGCTCGGCTTCAGCCTTGCTGGCGCCGTAGACGCTGGCCGGATTGACGGCGTCGCCCTCCCGATAGGCCCCGCCCTGCCGCCCGTCGAACACGAGATCGGACGAGAAGGTCACGAGGGGGATGCCGGCCTTCGCGCAAGCCTCCGCGAGGATCTCGGCCCCGACGGCATTGGCGCGAAAGCACAGGTCCGGCTCCCCCTCCGCATCCGCGACCCGCACGTAGCCGGCGGCGTTGATCACGGCCCAGGGCTGTTGGCAGGCGAGCGCCGCCGCGACGCTGTCCCGGTCCGTGATGTCCATCCCGGCTCGTCCCAGAAGGGCATGATCGAGCCCGCGGATATCGGCGATGCGGGAGATCGCCCGTCCAAGGGTGCCGGTCGCCCCCGTAACCAGGAGCTGACGCGGCGAGCCCACGAGCCGGCAGGCACTGGAGGCCCTCGCCGGCGGCCGATAGAAGCGAATGTCGCGCTTCCACCAACCCGCGCGGTCCAGCACCGGGTGGTCGTAGGTGCCGGCCTTTGCGAGCGATTCGGCGGCTCGCGCGAGTGCCGTCGGGCGCGGCTCCGGCCCGCGCACGTCGAAGGGCCCGGGCTCGTAGCAGCCGGCGCGCCGGGTCAGCAGCGAGTTCCAGTCGACCGTTCCGAAGAGCGACCACACCGTCACCGCGCGAATGTCGGCGCCTTCGTCGCGGACCTCCTGGGCCGCCTTCCAGACTTCGGCGAGCCAGCGCAGCTGCTCATCCCGGGTGCAGCCGTGGTGAGCCTCCGTGACCGCGACAGGACGCCGGTAGCGCTCCCAGGTCTCCCGCAGCCGCGCGGCCGGCCCGAGATCGGCAGGATCGAGCGGCATGCGGACCGCTTCGGCGTCGGCATAGCGATGCCTGCCGTTGCCGCCCCAATGGTGCTCGGGGTAGCGGTTGAGGCGCTGGTCGAGATAGCGCTCGCTCGTGAGGTAGTGGTTGATCCCGATGATGTCCGGTGCCGCATCGGCTTCCAGGAACATCTCGAGATCGGCCTGGGATACCCCGTTCTGCAGGAAGATGTCCCACCAGGGATGATCGCGATCCACCATGCCGCAGAGGAGGTCGAAGGTGAGCCAGCGGCGCCCGTTCTCGTGCTCGGCCTGATAGGCGAGGAGCGGCGTCGAGAACGTCTTGCCCATGTCGTCGGTCTGGACGAGTCCGGCCTTCGGATTCACCTTGCGGATCGCCCGCATCGAGAGAACGGTCGCCTTGCATTCGTGGACGAGCATCCTCAGGAAGGCCTCGTACGAGGCGCCGTGCGGATACCAGTGGCCGTAGAGGCCTGCGAAGCGGGAGGTGGTGAGCGGCTCGTTGACGGGTGTGTAGAGATCGAGGTCGGGATAGCGCTCGGCGACGTTCGCGGCGTGGCGCGCGAGGAGTTCCGGCCAGGCGGGGTCGAGCATGTCGGTGTAGCGCGGACCGCTGCCGTGGTGACACAGTCCCGCAATCGGGCGGATGCGGAGGTCACGAAGGCGCGCGATGCGCTCGTCATGCCAGGAGAAATCGGTTTCGTCGGGAGTATGCGGTGAGATCGACTCCCAAAGCACCGGATAGCGCAGGGTGCGGATGCCGAGGTCGGCGATGCGGTTGAGGTCATCGATCCGGTCGCTGTGACCCGTCTCGAGGCTCTGGTCGCGGTAATCGTCGCGAATCCTGGCGATCGTGCATTCAAGCCCGCCCCACAGCTCCAGTGGCTTGCGTTCCATCCACTCGGACTCCTTTGTTTGCCGCCCTGCTTCACCTGATCAGCACAGCGCCTCACTGAAACCGGATTCGGTCCGAGACGCTGGACGAGCGCCCGTCAACTCGCGCCAATCTCCTTTTGATCCAACTTGGCCAGCGACAGTCCCCGGAAATTCACAGGATTCTGTCGCACCTCAAGTCTTGAAACGTCCAAAGCCCTCCGTGCCTGAGAACGGAGGGCTTCGCGCGTGGGGGCTGGACTAGGATGCCAGCGCCGCGGAGGCCGAGACGACCTGGACCGAGGCGGTGTCGGCGCCGACCGGCAGGGTTTCGTTGATGCGGCGGAAGGTGGCGAGCGCCTGCCCGACGATCTGATCCATGTTGTAGTAGCGGTAGGTCGCGAGCCGTCCCACGAACCAGACGTCGGAGGTGGCCAGCGCCAGGCGCTCGTATTTCTTGAACAACTCCTGATTCTCGGCTTTCGGAATCGGGTAGTAGGGGTCGCCTTCAGCCGACGGGTACTCGTAGGTCACCGTGGTGCGCGGGTGCTCCTGGCCGGTCAGATGCTTGTACTCGGAGATCCGGGTATAGGCCTCCGTCTGCGGATAGTTCACCGTCCCGACCGGCTGGAACCAGGCCTGCTCCAGGGTCTCGTGCCGGAACCGCAGGGAGCGGTAGGGCAGCCGGCCGAAGCGGAAGTCGAAGAACTCGTCGATGGGACCGGTGTAGATCACCCGCCGGTGCGGGATCACGTCCTTGACGTCCCGGTAGTCGGTCTGGGTCATCACGTGGATGTTGGGATGCGCCAGCATCTTCTGGAACATCCGCGTGTAGCCGTGCTTCGGCATGAACTGGAACTCGTCCGTGAAGTAGCGGTCGTCCCGGTTCGTGCGGGTGGGCACGCGCGCGGTCACGGACTTGTCGAGCTCGGAGGGGTCGAGGCCCCATTGCTTGCGGGTGTAGCCGCGGAAGAACTTCTCGTAGAGCTCGCGGCCCACCTTGGAGACCACCACGTCCTCCGAGGTGCGGATCTCCGCGACCGGCTCGGCGCGCGCGGCGAACCAGTCCTCCAGCTCCTCCGAGGTGAGGGTGAGATCGTAGAGCTTGTTGACCGTGTCGAGGTTGATCGGGATCGGCACGAGCTTGCTGTCGACCACGCCCAGCACCCGGTGCTCGTAGAAGCGCCACTCCGTGAACCTGGAGAGGTGGTCGAAGATCTGCTTGGAATTGGTGTGGAAGATGTGCGGCCCGTACTGGTGCATCAGGATGCCGGCTTCGTCATAGCGGTCATAGGCGTTGCCGCCGACATGGTCGCGCCGGTCGATCACGAGCACCCGCTCGTTGCGCTCGGACGCCAGCCGCTCCGCCAGTACGCTTCCGGCAAACCCCGCCCCAACAATCAGCCAATCGTACATCTGGGTGAAACTCCGAGGTCGAACCATGAGAAAGGATTGGCCGGGCGGCAAAGCCCGGCCTTGGTGAGCGCAGTCAGCGGCGCGTGAGCCTACTCGGCCGGCGTCGTCGCATAGACGGGCAGGATTGTGGTTGCGCGGTCCGTCACGTCGCCATCCATGGCATCCGTCATGAGCTTGTGCATCGCGGCCCAGGTCTTGTCCCAAGACCCTGCCGCGAGATGACGATCGACCTTCTGGAGCCAGGCCTCCTTGGGACGTGCCAGCAGTCCCTCGACCTTGCGGACGACCTCGAGCGGGGTCTTGGCGATCTCGACGAGGCCCTTCTCGCCGTAGGGGCGCACCACGTCGGTGATCGGGGTCGATACCACCGGGACGCCGGCGGCGAGGAATTCGGGAGTCTTGGTCGGAGAGATGAACCTTGTCGCCTCGTTGAGGGCAAAGTTCATGAACCCCACGTCCCAGCCGCTGAGATAAGCGGGAAGCTCCTTGTAGTTCTTCGACCCGAGCCAATGGATGTTGTCGCGCCGGGGCAGCGTCGCGGGGTCGATCTTCACGACCGGGCCGATCATCACGAACTGCCACTCGGGGCGAAGCTCCGCGACCGCGCCCAGGAGCTCCACATCCATCCGCTCGTCGATGACGCCGAAGAAGCCGAGGCGCGGGCCAGCGATGCCGGCCTGGTCCTTCGGCTCCGTCGCCATGGTGCGGGCCTTGACGAAATGCTCGAACTCGATCGAGGACGGGAAGCAATGGACGCTGCGGTGGCGATTGCGCTTGGCCTCATAGAGGCTCATGCCGCCGGTGAAGACGAGATCGGCGCGGGTGAAGAGGGCCGCCTCGAGATCGAGCAGTTCCTGCGAGGCGCCGCGGAACAGCGAGAGCTCGTCCATGTTGTCGTAGATGCACAGGTCGCATTCGAGCTCGCTCGAGAAGGCGAGCGCCATGGGCGTGTAGTACCAGAAGATCCGCGGGCCTACCGCCTCGCGGCCGATCATCGTCTCGATCAGATCGCGCTGTTCCAGGATCACGTCCTCGTGGTCGAGGCCCTCCGGCAACATCGGGACCGCGATCGTGACCCCCTGCGGGCGCTCGCTCACGTCCATGTGGGGCACGATCCCCGGCTTGAAGATCGGCTCCTCGATGACGAGCACCCGGAAGTGCTTTGCGGCACGGCTGAGAAGATGCTGCGGGCGCTGCCAGACGAAGTCCCAGCGCAGATGGGAGAAGCAGATCAGCAAGGGCGTTGACGCATCGGAACCGACGGGGAGTGAGGCATGCGACGGCGATGTCGAACGCTCTTGCATAGCGCGATCCTTCCAAATTCCTGGCACAGTATGTCGATCGGGCGAGCGCCACCCGGGGCGATGATTGATTCATAGTGGATCGACACGGCGGGGATGGAGGCCAGCGCGATCAGTTCATAAACGCCTTGGCTTCACTTTAGTTCCGTAAATTCCTGCCACTATGAACAGCTATTCAGCGCAAGGGAGCGCGAAGAGCCTCGCGCAGTAAACCCAATTCATGGGCAAACAACGGAACGACTCCTCACGTCCATCCAGCGCGGGAACGATACCTATCAAGACTAATCCTGTTGGTCTCTATCCCGCGGAAGCTCGCAGATATCGGCCCAATGCCGGCGGAATTAGGGACGCTCTGGCCGGGTGTCCGGCGCATGGCAGGCGAACGGCTTTGCGCGCCTACTTTTTCTCCAGGAGCAGGGTTCCCTGCTTCTGGATCAGCCCCTTGGCTTTCTCGGCCACCATCGCCAGGACCCATGGGAGCATCACCTCGACGCGGACGTTGTCGTCCGCGACATCGAGGTGGCCCGTGACGGTCTGGCCCATGGCGCCGACGCGAAACGTCATCCGATCGCCCGCCCATTGCGACTCGACGGTCGCGATCTTATCCCCGAATTGCGATTTCAACTGCCCGACGCCGGTCTGGAGGCGGCGCGTCGCCTCCGCCTTGCCGAGGCTGTGGGGGATGGAAACGACGAGGGGCTTCGTCATGCGGCAACTCCGAGACAGGGCCCGTTCCGTCCGGGCCCAGAGGACAAGCGGGACCGCACCGTCCAGGTTCCCGCAGGACACCTGGATGACGCTTCCGGTACCGATGCCGTTCACAACATGTCGATTCGGATCGACCGCACCACGATAGCCTCCTGGCGGAAGCGCTGCTCGAGCCTGGCCCGGTAGGCTTCCCACCATGGGCGGTCGAGGCCGGGGGCCATGATCTCGAACACCACGACGTCGTCGCGGCTCGTCCGCCCGTCCTCCTTCCAGACGCCCTCGGCGGGCGCGCGGGTGAAGGTCGTGATCCCGCCGAAGCGCTCCGCGAGTTCCGAACGGACATGCCCGAAGACTCCCGGGTCGAAAGGCTGCCCGTCATTGTCTTTGAGGGGCAGCAGGATCTGGATCAGATGCATACCGGCCAACTAGGGTCGCGGGGGCCTCAAACCAGCCGGTCGGCCGGCCTGGCGGTCCGCTGCGACGAGGGCAGGGCCGCAAGTGCCGGGACTGCGCGCCTCAAGCGAGCGACAGCCCTTCCCGCGGGCATGCCGCTATCGCATGGAGGCGGTCGGCGGCGCGATGCGAGGGCTTCGACACCCGCCAGGGGCGCGCGGCGGAAGCCCCGACGGCCTCCGAGGGGCGCAGACGCCGAACCGTGCCGTCGCGCTGCACCTCGTCGATCATGACGAAGCCGAAGATCGTGAGGCGTGTGGCGATCACCTTCGTGGACCGGTCGTCGGCTGCGACAGGCAGGGAGCCTGCGGCATAGACAGCATCGAGAAAGCGATGCTGATCGGCAGCCTGGAAGGATGGAGACCGCAACGCCCGAAAGCGCACCACATTGGTCGCCGCAGCCCCGATGTCACTCATACGCAACCCTCACCTTCGAATCGCCGACAGGGTCGCCCGCGAGCCTTAAGAAGCGCTTACGTCACGTCCGGACGGCGTCCGCATGGAGCCTTGGCCCGGCGCGGGCTTCTCATCCCGGCGTCCGGATCGGACCTTGGTTCGGCGCGGTCGCCTCACCGCGACGGCATCGGAGCCGGCGGCATTGCGCATCCGTGGCCGGCATGGAATCCTAATGGCGCGCCTTGCGCTCATCGGCCAAGGGGGCTCCGGGGCAAGAGAGATGACTGTCAATGTCAGGGTCAGGGTCCGTCACCTGCTTCGGGCGCCGGAGGCCATGGCGCGTATCCGCAAGCGGGCCGAGGATCTGCAGGCCCAGTACTCGCTTCTTATCCAGAGCACTCATGTGGAATGGGGCAGGACGATGAGCCTTCTCCGAGTGAACGCCTTCGGTCATGCCTTCACGGCCACGATCGAGACAACCAACCGGTTTGCCATGATGCAGATCGAGATCCCGGATTCCATGAACCCGTTCGCGGACAGATTGGCGGGCTTCGTCCGCAGGGAGTTGCGCCTGACCCTGTCCGACGCGACCGCCGGTCTTCAGCCGCCGGTCCGGTGATCCAGCAGACGACGCTTGTGACGCGCAGGACCCGGGGCCCGACGAGACCGGGGTCCGGGTGAGATCCGGGACCCGGTCAGGGAGACGGGGCAGAGCGCCGTCAGGCCAGGGGGCGCCGGGTTCGGCCCGTGCCACCGGTGCGTCGTCAGATCGCGGGGCGCGGAATTCGCCCTATGCTAACGTCACCGTACCCACCGACACAGGCCCTGCCTGCACAGTGGTCAGGCCGCGCGGACGCAAGCTCGCGCGGCCGTTCCATTCTGGCCCTCGACCGCCGGCAGCCCGTACGGTCCTGTGCTTGCACTTTTCGTACCGCCGGGAGCGCCGCGATCGCGACTAGTCCCGATGGGTTAAAGCTGTGCGGGCCGGTGTCTCTCCCCGTTCCGGATCCTATCGCAGCCTGCTGGCCGGGTCCGGCTTTCGCATCATCAGCTCCACATAAATGCCGACGAGAACGGCGAGTTGCAGCGCGCCATACGAGGCGTCCGTGAGCAGCCCGATCAGCAGGATTGCAGCGACGACGTAGCGGGTGATCTGACGCCGCTTGCGGGGCCGCGGTGTCCACCAGCCCACGAAATGACGCGTGCGATCGAAAAAGTCGTACCCCATGCTCGTCCCCGCCATTCTCCAACGGATTCTCCTGGCCTCAAGACTAGGCGGCCTTCGCTCGGGAGGCGATAGGATCCTGCCGTCTTTGTCCGTCCAGATCCGGCGAGCCGCGTTCCCGCGATGACAGCCTGTCCGGATATCGGCTGACAGGCGAACGGCGGCTCCGCGATAGCGGTACGAAGGTCCCACATCTATCCGGCAAGGTATCCGGCAGGCCCCCCACACCCTGCGGCCTTCTGCGCGGTCAGTCGATCCGGTGCAGCGAGACGTAGGCCGAGCCGACGGACGTGAGCCCAAGCATGCGGGCGGGACCTGCGGCGAGATCGATGATGCGGCCGCCATGGAAGGGGCCGCGGTCGTTGATCCGCACCACCACGGACCGGCCGGTCGAGACATGCGTCACCCGCACGCGCGTGCCGAAGGGCAGGCTGCGATGGGCTGCGGTCATGGCCTGCGGCTCGAACCGTTCGCCGCTGGCGGTGCGCTTGCCATCGAAGCCCGGCCCATACCAGGAGGCGCGGCCGCGCTGGAAGATCTCCGAAATCGCGGACGCGATGGTGGCGTCCGGCCGAACGCTCTGCTGGAGCGCCTCCTCGGACATCGCGGGGCGTGCCGCCATCTGGTCCATCTTCGTGCGGGCCCGGCGCGTCGGCTTGGTCTCCGCCTGCACCGTTTCCGCGGCCGGCGCGACGGCTGCCGCCGAAGGCAAGTTGGCATCTCCGGATTGGGTCGTGCACGCAGCGACGCAGAGGAATGGCACCAGGAGCGGAGCGCGAACGAGGCTTTTCTTCACACCATGACCCTTGCGATTTGCATCAATAGTCAAGCTGCTGGAGAAAAAGGCGACAATAAGGCGTGGTTAATTATCCTTTTATCCTCGATTAGCGGCCAAGCCGCGCCATGTTCTTGGCATGCATCACCGATGCCTCCTGCATGACCTTACGGCAGCAAAAAACCTCAGCTTGCCTTTCCCGGACAGGATCGCGCGGACAATTTTCGCGCCCGGTTCGGTGATCCGGCAGCTCGCGTCGAAGCGTAGAGGGCTGCACCCGCCGCTTGGCTCAACCCGTGATCCGAGGCCTCACCGCTCATGCTGACATCGTCTGCCTCTCCCCGCGTCGCCGTCATCGGAGCAGGACCGGGGGGACTCGCGGCCGCCCTGCTCCTCGCCGCGCGGGGCCTGCAGGTCACCTTGTTCGAGAAGGAGGCGGCGGTCGGGGGCCGCACGCGCACCATCAATGCGCCGGGCGGCTACCGCTTCGATATCGGGCCGACCTTCTTCCTCTATCCGCGTATCCTCGAGCACATCTTCGAGGCCTGCGGAGAACGCCTGGAAGACCATGTCGAGTTGACGCGCCTCGATCCGCAGTACCACCTCGTCTTCGAGGGCGGCGGAGACCTGCGCGCAACGCCCGATCTGGAACGCCTCGCTCAGGAGGTTGCGCGCCTCTCGCCCGAGGACGCCAGGAACGTGCCCCGCTTCGTGGCCGACAACCGGGCGAAGCTCAAGGCCTTCCGGCCGGTGCTGGAGCAGCCCTTCTCGAAGCCGACCGACATGGTCTCGCCCGCGATGATCGCGGCGCTGCCGCACCTGCGTCCGTTCTCCTCGGTGGACGGCGATCTGAAGCGCTACTTCCGCGACCCGCGCGTGCGCCTCGCTTTCTCGTTCCAGACCAAGTACCTGGGCATGTCGCCGTTCCAGTGCCCGAGCCTGTTCACGATTCTCTCGTTCCTGGAATACGAGCACGGCGTCTTTCACCCGAAGGGCGGCTGCGGCGCGATTTCGGAAGCGATGGCGGCGCTCGCCCGCCGCATGGGCGTGGACATTCGCCTCGAGACGCCCGTGGATCGCATCCTTTACGACAAGGGCGAGGCGGTCGGCATCGAAGCCGGCGGCGAGCGCGTGCCGGCAGGCTCGGTGGTCGTGAACGGCGATTTCGGCCACGCCATCCGCCGCCTCGTCCCGGAGGCCCTGCGCCCGCGCTGGACCGACCGGAAGCTCGCCAAGACGAAGATCTCCTGCTCGACCTTCATGCTCTATCTCGGGCTCGAAGGCGACGTCGGCGACCTCGCGCACCACACGATCCTTCTGTCGCGCGAATACGAGCGCAACATCCGCGAGATCACGGGCGGCATCCTGCCCGAGCAGCCCTCGGTCTACGTTCACAATGCCGGAGCGACCGATCCGACGCTCGCGCCGAAAGGGCACACGAGCCTCTACGTGCTGGTGCCGGTGCCGAACCTGCGCTGCGACCTCGACTGGGCGGCGCTGGCTCCGCGCTACCGGCAGATCGCCCTCGACCGCCTCAAGGTCCTGGGCCTGCGGGATGTCGAATCCCGCATCCGCTACGAGCGAATGGTGACGCCCCGCGCCTGGGAGAGCGAATTCTCGGTGTTCGAGGGCGCCACCTTCAATCTCGCCCACAGCCTCGACCAGATGCTCTACTTCCGCCCGCACAACCGTTTCGGTCGCAACGTCTATCTCGTGGGCGGCGGCACCCATCCAGGGAGCGGCCTGCCGGTCATTTTCGAGGGCGCCCGCATCACCGCGCGGCTCCTCGTCGAGGACCTGGAGCGCCGGCGCGCCAGCGAGGAATGGCCCGCCCCGGTCGCCGGCGCGCTGGGCGAAGCGGCCAGGATCTGACCGATGTCAGCGCTCCCGAATCAAGTCCATCGCACCCGTGACGCCCGCGTCGGGCGGTTTCGAATCCCTTGCCCATCACAAGGACGATCCCCATGGTCCACCCCTCTTCCGTTGCGGTGATCGGCGGCGGCCTCGGCGGTCTCGCGGCAGCCTGCGTGGCAGCGGCACGCGGGCACCGGGTCACCCTCTACGACAAGAATCCCTGGATCGGCGGCAAGGCCGCGGTGCTCCACGAGGGCGGCTTCCGCTTCGACATGGGGCCGACGATCCTCACTGTGCCGCGCGTGCTGGAGCGGATCTTCGCCGAGGCCGGACGAGACATGCACGCGTATCTCGATCTCGTACGCCTCGACCCGCAATGGCGCTGCTTCTTCGACGACGGCAGCCGGATCGACCTGCAGGAGAACATCGCGGACATGGCGGCCGCGATGGACCGCTTCGCGCCGGACACCGGCGCGGGCCAGGGCTATACGCGCTTCCAGGCCCTCTCCGCCCAGCTCCACGACGTGTCGAACCGCTTCTTTTTCTGGAAGCCCGTCGAGGATCTTTTCGACACCATCGACATCCGCGCCAACCTCAACCCCGCCACCCTGCGGGACGTGCTGTCCCTGCGCATGGGGGCTTCGGTCGCCGGCACGATCCGGGGCAAGGTCAAGGACGCGCGCCTCGCGCAGATGCTCGACCACTTCGTGCAATATGTGGGCTCCTCGCCCTATGGCGCGCCGGCGGTGCTCTGCGCCATCGCGCATATGCAGGCCGCGGACGGGGTCTGGTATCCCATGGGCGGGACGCGCGCGGTCGCGGAGGCGCTGATGAAGCTCGCGGGCGAACTCGGCGCCGCGATCAAGCCGGCCACGGACGTGACGTCGCTGCGCATCGAAGCGGGAAGGGTCACGGGCGTCTCGACCGCGGACGGAACGACGTCCTACGATGCCGTGATCTCCAACATGGATTCGGTGCGCACCTATGGCGAGCTCGTCGGCGGCGAGGTTGGGGAGCACTATGCCCGCAAGAGCTTCGAGCCCGCCTGCTCGGGCGTGGTGCTCTATCTCGGCCTCGACCGGCGCTACGACCACCTCCTCCACCACGACTTCGTGTTCTCCCGCGATCCGGAAGAGGAGTTCGACCACATCTACCGCCGAGGCGAGCCCGCGCCGGATCCGACCTGCTACATCGCCGCGCCCTCCGCAACGGATCCGAGCGTGGCGCCCGAAGGCGGCGAGGCGCTCTACGTCCTCGTCCACACGCCCTATCTTCGCCCGCACCACGACTGGTCGCGCATGCTGCCCGAATACCGCCGCGTGATCCTCGACAAGCTGAAGCGCACGGCCGGCCTGGCGGACATCGAGGACCGCATCGTGATCGAGCGGCATCTCACCCCGCAGGACATCCACGACCGCTACAAGGTGCTGAACGGGGCGATCTACGGGCTTGCCTCCCATGGCCGGTTCCTCGGGGCCTTCAAGCCCGGCAACCGCTCGCGGCAGGTCAAGGGATTGTATCTTGCGGGCGGTGCCGCCCATCCCGGGCCCGGCATGCCGATGGTGATGATGTCGGGCTGGATCGCGGCCGATGCCCTTGATGCGGACGTGAAGCGCGCTCCGCAAGGCGCGGAGTTGCCCGATCTCGTGCCGGCTCCCGCTCCGGGCTTGCGGCAGGCCTCCTGAGGTCTACCTTGGGGAGCCCGAGACCTCGCGCCCCGAGCCCGCCGGTGGACTCCATCCCGCAAGGCCCCCCGCGCGCATTGCGCCGGCGCGCCGTCTCGCCGACGGCGCGCCGGTCGGCGCATGTCCACCGCTTCATGGCGGCCTATTTCCGCCGCTACTTCGCCCGGCACATGAATGCGCTGCGCCTGGCGGAATGGGGCGCACCTGCCTTGCCCGCGCAGGGGCCGGTGGTGATCTATTCCAATCATCCGGCCTGGTGGGATGCCGCCGTCTATATCCTGGCCGCCGACCGGCTCCTCCCCGGCTACGAGAGCTACGCCCCCATCGATGCCGCGATGATGCGGCGCTACGGCATCTTCGGCCGCATCGGCGCCTTCGGGGTCGATCTCGACACCGCCCGGGGGGCGGCCGATTTCCTGTCCGCGAGCGCGGATATCCTCTCGGCGCCGCACCGGGCCCTGTGGATCACCGCGCAGGGCCAGTTCGCGGACAGCCGCCAGCGCCCGCTGCAGGTCAAGGCCGGGGTCGCGCGCCTCCCCGAGCTGGCGCCCGACGTCACGGTCCTCCCGCTCGCGATCGAATACGGCTTCTGGCTCGAGCGGGGGCCGGAGGCCTTCATTGCCTTCGGGGCGCCGATGCGTGGCCGCGACCTCTTGAACCTCCCCCGTCCGATCCGCCTGGCGCGGCTCGAGGGGGCACTGACCGAGACCCTCGACCGGCTCGCTCGCGACGTGCAGGCCCGCGATCCCGCCCGCTTCCGATCCCTCCTGGAAGGCCGCCCTGGCATCGGCGGGATCTACGATGCCTGGCGCCGTCTGAAGGCGACGCTGCGGGGCCATGCCTTCGACCCGTCTCACGGCGCGGCGCGTGACCGCGGTCCCGAAAACCCGGGGCGCTCGCCATGAGTCTCGCGCTCGGCCTCCTGGCGCTGGCGCTCGCCGCCCTCCCGGCGGCGCTCGTGGCCGCGAACCTCGCCGTCCTGCGGCGGACGCCGTGGTCCGCGCCCCGCGCCGGCACCCTTGTCTCGATCCTGATCCCGGCCCGCAACGAGGCCGGGAATATCGGCCCGGCCATCGAGGCGGCGCTCGAAAGCCGCGGCATCGACATCGAAATCCTCGTGATGGACGACGGGTCGACCGACGGAACGGCGGCGATTGTCGACGCCTATGCCGTCCGCGATCGCCGGGTCCGCCTCCTCTCCGCGCCGCCCCTGCCCGATGGCTGGACCGGCAAGGTTCACGCCTGCCACCACCTGAGCCTCGCGGCGCGGGGCACGCATCTCCTCTTCGTCGATGCGGACGTGCGCCTCGGGCCCGATGCCGCAGCAAGGCTTGCAGGCCATGCGGAGGCGACCGGCGCCCGGCTGGTGAGCGCCGTGCCGCGCCAGATCATCGGCTCCCTCGGCGAGGCGCTGCTCGTGCCGACCATCAACCTGACGCTCCTCGGCTACCTGCCGATGGCGCTCATGCGGCGCTCGCCCGATCCCGGACTCGGTGCCGCCTGCGGCCAGATGCTGCTGGTCGAGGCGGAGGCCTACCGCGCCACCGGCGGCCACGGCGCGATCCGGCACCTCATCCATGACGGGATCCAGCTCGCCCGCCTGTTCCGGCGGCAGGGCTTCATGACCGACCTCGTGCTCGGGCACGCCCTCGCCTCCTGCCGGATGTACACGCGCCTCCGGGACGCCTGGGCGGGGTTCGCCAAGAACGCCCACGAGGGCATGGCGACCCGGAAAGCTTTGCCGGTCTGGACGCTGCTCCTTGTGGGCGGGCACGTCTTGCCCTTCCTCCTCGTCGTGCTGGCGCCGTCGGGCCCTGCGATCCTCGCCGCCGCCCTCTCCCTCGGGACCCGGGCGGCCGCGACGCTCGCGACGCGGGAGCACCCGCTCACGATCCCGCTCCACCCCCTGACCGTGTTCGTCGGCCTCCTGGTCCAATGGAGCGTGCTCCTGCGGATCGGGCGCCGGAGGAGCGCCGGCTGGAGGGGGCGGCTCTACCCGGTCGGGCAGACAGCGGGGTCGCCGGCCTCCCGGCTGGAGCGAGAAACCGCAGCCCGGGGCTGACGTCCCGTTTTTCCGATGAGGCGCATTGCGGCGGGCCGGTTGGAAAGGCCAGACGTCCACGATAGAACAGCGCCATGGCCGAGACCTCCGCCCCCCAGACCCTCCCGCCCAGCAAGGCCCCGGGAGACGAGAATTTCCCCGTCGCGTCGCTGCTGCTCGCCCGGGCGCATCGCGCCTCGATCCTGGCCTTCTACCGCTATGTCCGCGAGGCGGACGACGTCGCGGATTCGGACTCCCTGTCGCCTGAGGAGAAGATCGCCCGGCTCGACGCCCTGGAGGCGGCGCTCCTCGCGGGCGATCCGTCCGTGCCCGTGGCGGCGCGGCTCCACCGGGAGCTGGTCGGGCCCGAGCAGGCGCGCGTGCTCCTCGACGCCTTCCGCCAGGATGCGGTCAAGACCCGCTACGCCGACTGGGCCGAGCTGCTCCATTATTGCAGCCGCTCGGCCAACCCGGTCGGGCGCTTTCTCCTGCGCCTGCACGGCGAGGATCCGTCCGCGGACGCGCCCTCGGATGCCCTGTGCACCGCGCTCCAGATCCTCAACCACCTGCAGGACCTCGGCAAGGACCGCGATGCGCTGAACCGGGTCTACCTGCCGGTCCCCTGGATGGAGCTCGCGGGCGGCGAGGAGGCCTTCTTCGCCCCGGCGAACGCCACGGCACGACGCGCCGTGCTCGATGCGGCGCTGGATCAGGTCGACGTCATCATCGACACTGCGCGCGCCCTGCCGGGCCGGGTCGGGGACGCACGGCTCAGGGCCCAATGCATCGCGACCATCGGCCTCGCCGACGCCCTGAGCCGGCGCCTGCGCCGAGCCGACCCCCTCCTCGGACGCGTCGAGGTCAGCAAGGGCGACGTGGCGCGAGCCGGAATCGCAGGTGCGCTCGGCACCTTCCGCTCCGAGCGCGACAGGGACGCCCGGATCACCTCCGACATCGTCCGCAAGTCGAGCTCCTCGTTCCGGCTCGGGATGCAGAGCCTGTCGCCCGATCGCAAGCGCGCCATCCACGCCGTCTATGCCTTCTGCCGCGTCGCCGACGACATCGCGGACGGCATGGCGCCGCTTCCGGAGAAAAAGCGTTTCATCGACGAATGGCGCGCCGAGATCGACCGGCTGCCGGGCGCGCCCGCGACCCCGATCGGGCGCGAGCTCGCCCGGGCAATGGAAGCCTACGACCTCCCGATGGCGGAATGCCACGCCCTTCTCGACGGCATGGAGACGGACGGCGCCGAGCGGGTGCGTATCGCGGACGATGCCGGCCTCGACCTCTATGCCCGCCGGGTCGCCGGCTCGGTGGGGGTGCTGTCGATCCACATCTTCGGCGCGCCGGAGGCGCACGATTTCGCCCTCGGGCTCGGGCGCACCCTGCAGATCGTCAACATCCTGCGCGACATCGACGAGGACGCGGCGATCGAGCGGGTCTACGTGCCGCTGTCGCGCCTCAGGGCGGTCGGCATCGAGGACGGGCCGGCGCGGAGCCTCGTGGCCGACCCGCGCTTCGCCGCCGTATGCCGCGACCTTGCCGAGGAGGCAGATGCCGGCTTCAGGGCCGCCGACGAGGCCCTGAAGCGCCTGAACCGCGCGACGCTGAAGCCCGCCATCCTGATGATGGAAGGCTACCGGCGCATCTTCATGCGGCTGCAGGAGCGCGGCTGGGCCCAGCGCGGCCCGCGCCAGCGCCTCACGGCCGGCGACCGCCTCCACATGATCGGCCTTGCCCTGAGGCCCGCCTAATGGCTCCGGACAACGCCAACCCCGCGCCCGGACCGGCGGGCGCGGGGCACACCCATATCGTGGGCGCCGGGCTTGCAGGACTCGCGGCGGCGCTCAGCATCGCAAGAGCCGGCGGCGCGGCCAGCGTCTATGAGGGCGCGCCGCAGGCCGGCGGCCGGGCCCGGACCCTGAAACCCTCCGACGGCCTTGCCCACGACAACGGCACGCACGTGCTCTTCACGGCAAACTACCCCGTGATGCGCTTCCTCGAGCATGTCGGTGCCCGGGAGGACTGGATCGAGCCCGAGCCCGCAGCCCTGCCGGTCTTCGACGTTCGCACAGGGCGCCTCAACCGAGTCGGCCTCTCGCCCTGGTCCTGGCTGCGCCCGGGCAGCCGCCCGGAGGGGCTGACCCTCGGTGGGGTGTTCCGCCTGCTGCGGCTCTCGCTTCCTTTCGGGGATCGGCCGATCGGGGCGATCATGGGGCGGAGCCCACTCGTCGACACGCTCGTCGAACCCCTCACGGTCGCGATCCTCAACACGCCCGTGGCGACCGCCTCGTCGCGCCGCCTCGGGATGGCGCTGCGCCGCCTCGCCCGGCCCGGCGCGGGCCGGCTTCTCGTGGCGCGCCGCGGCCTGTCCCCGGACCTCGTCGAGCCTGCCGTGCGCAAGCTCCGGGAGGCGGGGGTGCCGGTCCAGACCGGACAGCGGCTGCGGGCGATCGAGCAAGAGAACGGCCGCGCCGCCGCCCTGGTCTTCGCGGACCGGACCGTCGCTTTGGGCCCTGCGGATCGCGTCATCCTCGCCCTGCCGCCCTGGGAGGTCGCACGGCTCCTGCCGGGCTCGCCCGTGCCGGACGCCTTCGAGCCGATCCTCAACGTGCACTACCGGATGCCCGGGCCGATGCAGCCGCGGTTCGTCGGCCTGATCGGATCGCTCTCGCAATGGGCGCTCGTGCGCGAGGACCACACCAGCGTCACGGTCTCGGCCGCGGGCGAGGCGGTGGATCTCGACCAGGAGACGCTCGCGGCGCGGGTCTGGAGCGAGATTGCGCCGGCCATGCAGGCGATCGGCCTGTCCGTGCTGGAGGCGCTGCCGGAATTCCGGGTCGTGAAGGAGAAGCGGGCGACGATCCGCCAGGATGCGGGCCCGCTGCCTCAGCCCCTGATCCGGCCGCTCGCCAACCTGGCCCTTGCGGGCGATTGGCTCGGCGCCCTGCCGGCGACGATCGAAAGCGCGGTGGTGGCCGGCGAGCGTGCGGTGCGCGCCCTCGAGGGGCCGGCGCCGCGGGCGACGACGGCCGGCGCCCTCCCCTCCCCTCTCGCGGCGAGCGGAAAACCCTGACGCCTAGCCTCGGACGAGCCGCTCAGCCCGGCATCAGGCCCAGCCTGTCCCGCCGGGTCCAGCGCCAGAGCATGAGCCCCGCCACGACGGCGAGGCCCAGCGCCAGGCCGATCCAGATGCCGACCCCGCGCAGGCCCGTGCCAAAGCCGAGCGCGACGCCCACGGGCAGGCCGATGCCCCAATAGCCGATGGCCGCATAGATCATCGGCACCCGGGTGTCCTGCAGACCCCGCAGCATCCCGGCGCCCACGGCCTGTGCCCCGTCGGCAAGCTGGAACAGGGCCGCGAGCATCAGGAAGGAGAGCGCGAAGCCGACCACCGGGGCGTTCGCGGGATCCGCGGTGTCGAGGAAGAAGCCCACCAGCGTGCGGGGCGCGACGACCATCAGGAGCGCCGTGCCCGCCATGAAGCCCACGCCGAGCGCGAAGGCCGTCCAACCGGCCCGCGTGACGCCATGGGGATCGCCAGCCCCGTAGGCGAGCCCGACCCGGACCGTCACGGCCTGGGAGACCCCGAGCGGCACCATGAAGGTGAAGGATGCGATCTGCAGCGCGATCGCATGGGCGGCGAGTTCGCTCGCGCCGAAGCGCCCCATGAGGAGCGCGGCGGCGTTGAAGATCGTGACCTCGAAGGCGAGCGTCAGGCCGATCGGCACGCCGATGCGCCACAGAGCCCTGTAGCGCGCCCAGTCCGCGCGCCAGACACGGCCGAAGAGGTGGTAGCGCCTCAAGGTCCGGTCGAGACTGATCACGACGGCGAGGCCGAGGAACATGAAGGTGCTCGACAGCGTGGTCGCGATACCGGCCCCGACGAGGCCGAGCCCGGGCAGGCCCATTGCCCCGAACATGAAGACCCAAGCGAAGGCGAGGTTCACCGGGATGGCGAGGAGACCCATGACGAGGGCCCATCCCGGCCGCTGCAGCGCCGCGAGATAGGAGCGCAGCACGAGGTAGAACAGGAACGGCAGCACGCTCCACATGAGGGCGCGGATATAAGCCCCGGCGGACGCCGCGAGCGCCGGCTCCTGCCCGACTCCCAGCAGGATCGCCTCCCCGTGCCAGGCCACGAGCCAGATCGGCACCGCGATGGTCGCGGCCGACCATAGGCCCTGACGCACGGTCCGCCGCACCTCGCGCACCGCATGCCGGCGCCGTCCAAGCTCCTCGGCGATGAGGGGCGAGGTCGCGGAGACGAGGCCGATGCCGAAGATCAGGAGTGCATGATAGAGGTTGGTGGCGAGCGCGCCGGCTGCGAGCGCCTGCGGGCCGAGCCAGCCCATCAGCATCACGTCCGTGGTGAGGAGTGCGTTCTGGGCCAGGTTCGTGAGCACGATCGGCCAGCTCAACGAGAGCGTCGCCCAGAACTCGCCCGCCCAGCCGCGCCGGTGGGCGGCGCGGCCGGAGCTGCGCGGCGTCGCCTCCGCTTCGGATGAAATCGCGTCCATGGCCGCGTCTGGTACGCGCCCCGAAGCTTTTGTGCCATGCCGATTTCGCAGTGCGCGGATGCGCCGAGACGAACAGAGTGTCAGGCCGGGGAACTTCCGCGGAAAGGCGCTCGTTCTTCCCAGCACGCTCCGCAGGAGATCTCGTTCAATGGCGCAGGCCGCGCCTCTGGCCCCCACCGCTTTCGACTTCGCCAAGCCGCCCCGCCTCCACAACGCAGAAGGGAGGATGCGAACGGTCGGCGTCGAGATGGAGTATTCGGGGCCGACCGCCGAGGAGACCGCCCGCGCCCTGGTGGAGGATCTCGGCGGTGAAATCCTCATGGAGGATCCGCATGCCTTCCGGGTGCAGGGCTGCTCCATCTGCGACATGTCGATCGAGCTCGACAGCCGCATGCTCCACCCCCACAAGGACGGGACCCTGCTCGGTGGCGTGGTGCCGAAGATCGCGGCCTGGATTGGCAATGCCGCGAGCTATCTCGTGCCCTGTGAGCTTGTCACGGCCCCAGTCCCGATCGACCGCCTGCATGAGGTCGACCGGGTGATCGCGACGCTCCGTCGGATCGGCGCCAAGGGGACCCAGGACGGCGCCCTCTTCGCGTTCGGCCTTCATTTCAATCCCGAGACTCCGGCGGGGGACGCCCGCACCATCGTTTCCTTCCTGAAGGCTTTCGCGCTGCTGAACGCATGGCTACGCAAGCAGGTGGCGCCGGATCCGACCCGCGAGATGCTCGGCTTCGCGGACCCTTTTCCGCCGGATTACGTCCGCAGCCTCGTGGCACCGGACTACTGGCCCGACATTCCCACCTTCATCGATGATTACCTGGCCGCGAACCCGACCCGGAACCGCGACCTCGATCTCCTGCCGCTGCTGCTCCACCTCGACGAGGCGCGGGTGCGGGCGGTGCTGCCCTACGAGAAGATCCGCGGCCGGCCGACCTTCCACTACCGCCTGCCCGATGCCCGCGTGAGCGATCCCGGCTGGAGCATCGCGCCGGATTGGAACCGCTGGGTGGTCGTGGAGCGCCTCGCCGCCGATCCGGAGCGCCTCGAGACTCTGTGCCTGACTTATCTGGCTTTCCAAGGGGAGGAGAAGAGCTGGGCCGACGCGGTGGAGCGGATCGCCCTGTCATGACCGCTCGTCTGCCTTGCTCCATCGCGAGCCGGATAGCTGTACGGGAGATGGTCGATCCATGATCCGTCCGCTCATCGGGGTCACCACGTCCCGGCGGGGCGGGTGGCGCAGCTACCTCATGCATCGCCTCGCGCTCACCCGGGTCGGCGCCCGCTCGATCCGCCTCATGGCAGGCCAGCCGCTCCCGGCCGAACCCCTGCAGGGCCTCGTTATCGGCGGCGGCGACGATATCGGTGCGGAGATCTATGGCGGTCACGTGCTCCCCGACGTCCGCATCGACCCGGAGCGGGACACGCTCGAACTGAAGCTGCTCGAAGCCGCCCTGCCCGCGGGCATGCCGGTGCTCGGGATCTGCCGGGGCTCGCAGATGATCAATGTATCGCTGGGGGGCACCCTGCACACGGACATCTACGAGGTGTTCGAGCATGCTCCGCGCATGCGCACGGTGCTGCCTAAGAAGACCGTCTCGATCGTGGCCGGCAGCCGGCTCGACCGGACGCTGCGGTGCAACCCCTGCCGGGTTAATGCTCTCCACCACCAGTCGGTCGACCGCCTCGGTCGGGGGCTGCGGGCGGTCGCCAAGGACGAAGCCGGCATCGTGCAGGGAATCGAGGGCGAGGGCGACACCTTCCTGATCGGGGTGCAATGGCACCCGGAGCTTCTGGTCTGGAAACGGCCGCAGCAGCGGCTCTTTGCGGCCCTCGTCGAGGCTGCCCGCGCGGCCGAGGTCATGCTGCCGGCCACCGCGCAAGCTGTGTGAACCGGTCTCGCGCGGTCCGTCCCAAGGATCCGCCTCCGCGGGGACGATGCTGCCCCGGTTCCTAGGGCGAAGGGAGGCGCTTATCGTCGCCGAACAGCGACACGACGTTCGCGGAAGCCGCCGCCGGCGTCAGATAGCGCTGGAGCGTCATATGCAGGGTCCGGCTCGCGATCGGCTTCTGGATCAGAGGGAACTCGCTGCCGGGCACCACCATGGGGTTGCCTGTGATCAGAATCACGGGCAGGTCGGGATCGCGCCCCCGGATCTCGCGCCCGAGGGCGAGGCCGTCCATCGTGCCCGGCATGGTGACGTCGGTGAGAACGAGATGCGGCCGGCGCACGCGCAGTGCCTCCAGAGCCTCCTCGGCGCCGATCGCAATCCGGGTGGCGTAGCCCAGCTCGTCGAGCATGCCCTGCAAGGCCAGCGCAACCTCGACCTCGTCGTCGACGAGAAGGATCTCGGCAGACTGGACCTGTGCCTCCTCGTCGTCGACGAGGTCGTCGAAAACCGGCGGAGCCCCGACCCGGGCGGGGAGTTCGGCGCGCGGCAGGTAGATCGCGACGGCGGTACCCTGGCCTGGGGTGCTGCTGATCTCGACGGTGCCGCCAAGTTGCTCCGCAAATCCGTGCACTTGCGACAGGCCGAGGCCTGAGGCCCGGCTCGCCTCCTTTGTGGTGAAGAACGGCTCGAACACCTTGTCGAGATGCTCCGGCTGGATGCCGCGGCCCGTATCGTAGACCGTGATCCGCACGAAATCGCCCCAGATCTCGGGATCCGACAGGCGGCCCGGCTGGACCGTGACGTTACGCGCTTCGATCGTGATGGTGCCGCCCTCCTCCATGGCGTCGCGGGCATTCACGGCCAGATTGACGATGGCGGTCTCGAGCTGGTGCGGGTCCACCTCCACGGTCCAGAGGTCCTCCGGGATTTCGAGGCGAACCTCGACCGATGCGCTCAGCATCGACCGGTCGAGGAGGTCCGAGATCGACTCGAGGTGCTTGGCGACCTCGATATATTGCGGGTGGAGATCGCGCGGGCGGGCGAATGCGAGGAGCTTCGACATGAGCCCTGCGGCCTGGTCGGAGGCCACCAGCGCGGCGAGGAGCTTGCGGCGCAGTTGCGGCTGCTCCTTGATGTGCTTCACGACCGCGTCGATGTTGGCACTGATCACCATCAGCTTGTTGTTGAGGTCGTGGGCGATGCCCCCGGTGAGGCGGCTGATCGCCTCCATCTTCTGGCTGTGACGCAGCTGGCGCTCGGCCCGGTGGCGCACCGCCGTCTCGGTGTTGAGCTGCTCCGTCGTCTCCGTGACCCGGTGCTCCAGCATCTGGTTGAGCCGCGCCTGGAGCTCCTCGGCCTGCTTCAGGGGCTCGATATCGACCGCGGTCGCGAGCCAGAACCCGCTCTCGTCGCTTCCGGACGTCGAGCCGCCTGCCCCGGAGCCGGCCGCTGCATCGAAGGGAATGCTCGTCAGGTGGTGCCAGCGGTAGATCCCATCGTGGCGGCGCAGGCGCACCTGGATCTGATATTCCTGGTGGCTGCGATGGGCTGCCGCGCGTCGGCGGGCGAGTTCCTCGACATCGTCCGGATGGATGATGGAGCGGCGCCCCGTGCGGTCGATCAGAGACACGCCGGCATAATCGAGCGCCCACCGGTTCTGAAAGATCGTCCGGCCACCGCTGTCCATCATCCAGACGAGCGCCGGCAGGCTCTCGGCCATCGCATGGGCTCGTCGCTCGTTGAGATCTCCTGTGGCGCTGGCCGCCGCCTCCTCATCCGACCCGCCGGTCCCCGGAGCGGCCGGGGACTGCCCGCCCCGGGCCTGCTTCGCTGCGATTCCGTGGATCGCCAGAGCCGCCATGAGCCCGGTGGCTCCGATCCCCAGAACCCAGTCTCGCGAGACGCCGAGTGCCACCAGACCGAGGACGACAAGGACGAGCCCGGCAAGGATCACCGGTGCGGTGCGGATCGGATCGATGAAAGAGCTCCGTGTCGCCATGGGTCCCTGGCAGTTGGAAGCGGCTGACCTAGAGTTAGGGGCGGGCCAGGCGCATCCCGAGCTCATACCAGCGCGGACGTCAAAGCAAAACCGCTGCCCGTGTCAAATCGCACGAGGAGACCGCCGGCACGGCTTGGGTCCCGCTGCGCCGGCCCGCGAGAGCGGCGCAGGCGCGGCCCTCGAGATTGGATGATTCCTGTTGGCTGCGGTTCAGACGGGCCGCTGCATGAGGATTGCATGTGTTTCGTTGCGCCGTGGCGCGGCGATGAGGGAGATCTCAAGGTGACGCTGATCGTGAAGGGTGTAACGTGCGTGCTGGCCGCATTGATGCTGGGCGGGGCGGCGCTTGCCGAGGCCCCCGGGGGGACCGGACCGACGGCCCAGGTTCCGGCCTGGAGCGCAAGCACCGCGCCCATGACCGGGATGGCCCGCAGGCTCGACGTGGAATCCCGGGTCGATGACCTCCTCGGGCGCATGACCCTCGAGGAGAAGATCGGTCAGCTCAATCTCATCTCGCATGGCGAGACCCTCGACTGGGCCGACCTGCCGGCGGGGCGCATCGGCGCGCTCATCAACTTCAATAATGCCCAGGACGTTGCGCGCGCCCAGCGCCTGGTGCGCCAGAGCCGGCTCGGGATCCCGGTCCTGTTCGGCCTCGACGTGGTGCACGGCTTCCGCACCCAGTTTCCGTTGCCGCTCGCGGAGGCCGCCGCCTTCAATCCGCGCCTGTCCCGGCTCGCGGCCGAGTGGTCCGCGCGGGAAGCGGCCTATGTGGGCGTCAACTGGACCTACGCCCCGATGGCCGACCTGTCGCGGGACGTGCGCTGGGGCCGCATGGTCGAGGGTTTCGGGGAAGACCCCTATCTCGGCTCCGTGCTCACCGCCGCCCGCGTCGAGGGCTTCCATGCCGGGGGCCTGGCCACCACGGCCAAGCATTTCGTGGGATACGGCGCTCCGGAGGGCGGGCGCGACTACGACACCACCAACATCACGAGCTCCGACCTCCGCGACCTCTACCTCCCCCCTTTCCGGGCCGCCGTCGAAGCCGGCACGGAAGCCGTCATGGCCGCCTTCAACTCGGTCAACGGTCTGCCCTCCATGGCAAACCCGGCCCTGCTCACGGACATTCTGCGCGGCGAATGGGGCTTCGAGGGCATCGTGACCTCCGACTGGGCCGGCATCCACGAACTCCTCGCGCACGGGATCGCTGCCGATGACGCGGAAGCCGCCCGCAAGTCGTTCCTGGCCGGCGTCGACATGGACATGATGGGCCGCTTCTATCAGCGCCACCTCGCCGACGAGGTGCGGGCAGGCCGGGTTCCGGAAGCCCGCGTCGACGAGGCGGTGCGCCGGATCCTGCGCGTCAAGTTCCGCATGGGCCTCTTCGACCGCCCGACCGTCGACGAGGCCCGGGTCGATGCGATCTTCCCGACCCCGGAGACGCGCCAGGCCGCCCGCGAGGTCGCCCGCGAGACGATGGTGCTCCTGCGCAACTGGAACGACCTCCTGCCCTTCAAGCCTGAGACCCGCTCGATAGCCGTGATCGGGCCTCTCGCCGATGCTCCCCGCGACCAGCTCGGGCCGCACGGCGCCCGGGCGCATGCGCAGGATGCGGTTTCGGTCCTGGAGGGCCTGCGCCGCCGCGCCGCGCAGAGCAATGCCGCGATCACCCACGTGCCGGCCTGCGACCACGCCTGCACCCGTCTCGACGGGCTCGATGCGGCGCTCCAGGCTGCCCGCTCCGCCGATACCGTCGTGGCGGTGATCGGCGAATACGAGAAGGCCTCGGGCGAGGCGGCCTCGCGGGCCTATCTCACCCCCGGCGGGCGGCAGATGGAACTCCTCGAGGCGCTCGTCGCCACCGGCAAGCCGCTGGTGGTCGTGGTCGTGGCAGGTCGCCCGCTGGAGTTCGGGCATCTGTCCGAGCGCATTCCCGCGATCCTGATGGCGTGGTTTCCGGGCACCGAGGCGGGCTCCGTCGCGGACGTGCTCTTCGGCGACGTGAATCCGAGCGGCAAGCTGCCGGTGTCCTGGCCACGCACGGTCGGGCAGCTGCCGATGGCCTATAACCGCCTTCCCACCGGCCGCCCGCCCCGCGCCGACAACCGGTACACGCTCGGCTATATCGACGAGGCGCTGACGCCGCTCTTTCCCTTCGGGTTCGGCCTCTCGTACACGCGCTTCACCTATTCCGACCTGTCTGTCTCCAAGCCGCAGCTTTCCTCCTCCGAGACCCTCGAGGTGAAGGTCACAATCCGCAACACGGGCGATCGCGCAGGGCAGGAGGTCGTGCAGCTCTACGTGCGCGACCCCGTCGCGAGCCGGAGCCGCCCGGTGCGCGAGCTCAAGGCGTTCGAGAAAATCGCGCTCGAGGCGGGCGGGGCCCGCACCGTGGCCCTGCAGGTTCCGGTGCGCAGCCTCGGCTTCCATCTCGAGGACGGCACCTATGTGGTCGAGCCGGGCGCGTTCCAGGTCTGGGTCGGCGGATCGTCCCTGGCGGATCTCGGAGCGGGATTCGAGGTGACGGATTCGATCCGGATCGAGCCGAGGCGCGGCGAGGCGCGGGCAGAGACGGAGCGGGCCGGCTCCGCGATCCGGTAGCGACCTGCTCAGGGATCCGGCCGCGGACGCGCGGTGCCTGAAAAGGGCAGGTTCAGGCCGGATCCGCCCCCCGGTAGCGGGCGAAGGTCCGCTGACCGGCGGGGCCGAACAGCACGACCTCGTAGGTGTCGGGGTCCATGCCCTCCATCTCCATGCCGGGCGCGCCCATCGGCATTCCGGGGACTGCGAGTCCGCGACCGGCTGGGCGCTCGGCGAGGAGGCGCCTGATCTCGGCCGCGGGCACATGGCCCTCGATCACGTAGGCGCCGACCTCCGCGGTGTGGCAGGACGCGAGCGACGCCGGCACGCCGAGCCGCGTCTTGACGCGGTTGATCTCCCCTGTCTCCACCACCTCGACCGGAAACCCGGCCTGGCGGAGGTGATCGGCCCAGGCCGTGCAGCAGCCGCAGGTCGGATCCTTCGTGACGACGACTTTCGGCAGGGCCTGGGCCTGAGCGAGACGGCCTCCGGGGAGGGCCAGGACGGCGCCCGCTCCGGCAAGGATGGCACGGCGGGTGATCGTTGATCTCATCGGGACCTCCGGGCATGGCGCAGCAAAGGGATATCCGGCCGCTGCGCCGAGCCCATATGGGCGGCCGGCGCGGATCCGGGAAGCCTGGCGGGCCGTGCGACTGGGGTCCTGCGGTCTCGACCGGCGCTCCGCTCAGCGGATGCTCGTGTCCTTCGCCGCGTTCTCGGCGAGGATCCGGGCGGCGTCGGCCTCCTCACGCTCAAGGGAGCTCGGCTTCGGGCTCGTCTCGGGCTTGGCGCGCAGGCCCTGATCGCCGGGTTTCTTCGAGCCCGAGGCCGAGGCCTCCTCCAGGGAGGCCTCGGCCTCGGGCTGCTGGCCGCCGGGATCGCGGGTCGTCGACATGGCGCTCCTCCTGTCTTTCCCGGTTCAAGCGCAAGCCCGCGTCCCGGTTCCAGACCAGGCCCTCTCGCATGCAGCTTTGTGCCCTCGTGGCGTCCCCCGCGGCGCTTCCCCTCGCCCTGTCGCGAGCTAAATCCTTCTCGGGAGATCCCTATGGTTCGCATCGTCGCCTTTTTGATCTTCGTCGCGGCAGCATTTCCTGCCGCAGCGTCGGATTCGGCCTGGGAGGCTCTGCGGACGGGCGGCACGGTCGCGCTGTTGCGCCACGCCCGGGCGCCCGGGACAGGCGATCCGGCGGGATTCCGCCTCGAGGATTGCGGAACGCAGCGCAACCTTTCGGAGGAGGGACGGAACCAGGCCCGGCGCATCGGCGCCGCCTTCCGCGAGCACGGCGTCCGTGTCGCGCGGATCCTCTCCAGCCGCTGGTGCCGCGCCCTCGACACGGCCCGGCTCGCGTTCGGGAGCGTCGAGCCCTCTCCAGCGCTCGACTCGTTCTTCGGCGACCGCGGCACCGAGGCGGCGCAGACGCGGGCGGTGCGTGACCTCGTCGCGCAATGGCGGGGGCAGAGCGGCGTGCTTGCCCTCGTGACCCATCAGGTCAACATCACGGCGCTGACCGGGGTCTTCCCAGCCGAGGGCGAAGTCCTGGTCCTGCGTCCGGACGGGGACGGCTTTGCGATCGCCGGCCGGCTTCGGCCGTGACGCGCGACCTCAGAGCGGCGCCTCGGGGTGGGGCGAGCCGTCATAGGCACCCCAGACTGATTGATCGAAATTGATCATGGCGCCCGTCATGAGGCCGGATTCGTCCGACGCCAGATAGGCGGCCGCGCGGGCGACCTCGCGCGGATCGACCAGGCGCCCGAAGGGCTGCTTCGCGGCGGCCTTCTCGAGCCAGTCCGCCGGTGCGCCATGGAACTCTCGCTGGATCCGGTCCTCCCCGTCGGACGCCATCCAGCCGATGTTGAGGCCGTTGACGCGGATCCGGTTGCGCAAGGTCGCATAGGCGGTGTTCTGGGTCAGGGTCGCAAGCGCGCCTTTCGAGGCGCAATAGGCGGCGAGGAACGGCTGGCCCGCCTTGGCCGACATCGAGCCGATATTGACGATCGCGCCCTCGACGCGATCCCGCCGCATGAGGGCGATCGCATCCTGCATGAGGAAGAACGGCGCGCGCACGTTGATCGCGAACATGCGGTCGAAGAGCGCCGGGTCCGTGTCGAGGATCGTGCCGCGGTCGGTGATCGCGGCGGCGTTGACGAGGATGTCGAGCCGGCCGAATGCCCGGTCGGCGGCCGCGATCACGGCCCGGCAATCCTCGACCCGGGCGAGATCGGCCGGGACGAAGCGGGTGTCGGTGCCGTGGTCGGCCCGGATCCCGGCCGCGACGGCCTCGCCCTTGTCGCGGGAGCGCCCGCAGATGACGAGCCCGGCCGCGCCGCGTTCGGCGAAGAGGCGCGCGATCGCGGCGCCGAGCCCCTGCGTTCCCCCGGTCACGACAGCGATCTTCCCGTCGAGGCGGCTCATGGACGATCCCCTTGTGATGGACCGGTTGACCGCGCGGCCATCCGGCTATGCCTCACACTCTCTCTACAGGGGTGACGCCCGGCAATCCATGGCGCCGGTGCCGGCAGCGTCCCGGACATCGCGGATGACCAAGACCGCCCAAAGAAAAGGGCCCGACCAGAAGGCCGGGCCCGTGCAAGGTTGAGGAGGATCCCAGAGGGAAATCAGAACCGGACGTTCAGACCGATCTTGCTCATCCAGCCGTCGTTCTCGAAGCGGTAGCGCGCAGTGTTCGTAGCAACAGTGTTCGTGGCAACAGTATCGTCTTCGAGGTTGTAGTAGAGGGTCTCGGTCTTGATCGAGATGTTCCTGGTGATCGCGCTCTCCGTGCCGCCGCCGACCACGAAGCCAACTTTAATGTCATCGCCGCGGCCATTAACTGCGCCGAAGCCCGGTGCGGAGACCCGAACACGGTTGTCGATGTCGGCATAGCCGAGACCGCCGGTGACATAGATCATGGACTGCTGGAAGAAGGGCAGGAAGCTCGGGAAGGTGACGCCGAGACGACCCTTCACGGTACCGAAGAAGTCCATGTTGGAGCTCACCCGGGTCGTCACGGTGACCGGGACGGCAAGACCCGTGAACGATACGCTCCGGCTGCGGCCGATGTCGGTCGCCGTGATGTCGGCCTCGAGGCCGGCCACGATGCTGCCGAACTGCATGAGGTAACCGACTTGACCGCCGCCGCCGAAGCCATCGTTATATAGGCTGACGCGGGCTGGGGTGAGCGCGGCCGGGACGGTCGTGCCGGTCGTCCGGATGGCATCGACATCGTTGCGGATCCAGGCGCCGTGGACGCCGACGTAGAAGCCGGTCCAGGTGAAGACCGGCACGGCGGCGACCGGGGCCGGGGGAGCCGCGCGGACCGGCAGGTCGGCCGCGGCGGCCAGGGAGGTGAAGCCGATCAGGGCGGCTGTCGAGAGCAGAAGTTTCTTCACGGGGGCACTCCAGAATCTAGGCCGTAAGCTAATGCAGGCTTGGCGTTTCGGCTGTCACAACTTCGCAACACCTGTGCTGCTTCTGGTGAAGTGGGCGGCCGAAATCAGTCGTCCGGCGGCCTGGATGGTGAATGAACCGTCACCGCGGCCTTACCCAACATGCCGCCAGAGATCGTCCTGCGGCTCGTACCCGATGAGCGCCCGCGTCGTGGCGATGTCCCAGGCCATGCCGCTGTTTGCCGACATCCCATTCACGACGATGCCCGGCGCGGGCCAGCCATCCGCGGGGGCGACGAGCGCACGTTCCATGACCCGGACGAAATCGCGGTTCGACAGCCACATGTTGCGGAACCAGCGCAGGTCGCGCTCCGCAGCGGGGTCCGGCCCAGCTTCGTGGCTGTCGGTGACGATGCCGTCCGGGTTGATGGTCTCGGGCCTGTTCTCGCCCGGCTGGCACCAGCCGATCCGGACTGCGACGGCCGTGAGCGTTCCGCCCGACAGCGCGGCCGCCGATTGGCACAGGCGCTCGCCCATGAGCTTGGAGACCGCGTAGGCGTGATCGCGTACGATCCGGTCGCCTTCCCGCCGGCTCGTGCCGGGACCTGGCGGCAGGGCGGTCGTGAGCGCGCCCGGCATGAGGCCATCCGCGAGCGGCGGGTCCTTGTACTGCCCCATGACGTGGTTCGAGGACGCGAATACGACCCGGCGCACCCCACAGGCGCCGGCGGCGCCGACGAGATTCGCGGTTTGGTCGAACGATGCGCACGCATCGGTCCACGGGGCGTTCGGCGCCGGGTTCTGGGCTGCGAGATGGACCAGCGCATCCACGCGCCCGAGTGCGTCCAGCCAGCGGCGATCGGCGGCATCCGCGAGGTTCGCCTCGACGCGCTCGAGGCGCCTGCCTCCTGCGGATCCGCCATCCGGAAACGAGCGGTCGATCCCGATGACGCCCTCGCACCACTCCGTCTCCAAGAGGTGCACGATGAGCTTGCGCCCGAGATTGCCACCGGCGCCAGTCACGAGCACGCGCCGGATCGAAGGACGGGTCCGCATGGGCTTGCACTCCTCGAATGTCGGACGTGGAGGACCTGCGGCCGGCGCATCCCTGCGCTCCGGCAGAGCGCCGCGCGAGGCTTCTTCATTGGACGGCCGCCCGCCTGCTGCGTACAAACCTTCCATCAAGCAGGGAGGATCCATGACGACCGCTAAGCGTCGCATCGCCATCGTCGGGCTCGGAATGGCGCACAAACCCCACCTCGCAAGCCTGCGCGACCTGAGCGACCGTGTCGAGATCGCGGCCTGCTATGCGCCGAGCGCGGAGCGCCGGCAGGCCTTCAAGCAGGCGAACCCGGACCTCAACGTCACCGACCGGCTGGAGCAGAGCCTCGCGGATCCGACCCTCGACGGCGTGATCCTGCTGACGCCGCCGACCACTCATCTGGACCTCGTCCGGCGCTGCGCCGCGGCGGGCAAGCACGTGCTGCTGGAGAAACCCATCGAGGTCTCGGTCGAGCGCGCCCGGCAGTGCGTCGAGGCGATGGACCGGGCGAAGCTCCGCTTCGGGGTCGTGCTCCAGCACCGGTTCCGCGCCGCTGCGCTGAAGCTGCGCGACCTTGTCGGAAGCGGCGAGCTCGGCGCGCTGGTCTCCGGGTCGGCGGCGATCCGCTGGTGGCGCTCGCCGGAGTACTTCGCGCAGCCGGGGCGTGGCATGAAGGCCCGCGACGGCGGCGGGGTGCTGCTGACCCAGGCCATCCACACCCTCGACCTGTTCCAGAGCCTCACCGGCCCGGTCACCCAGGTCGCCGCCATGGCCTCGACCTCGCCCCTGCGCGCCATCGACACCGAGGACATCGTGGCGGCCGCCGTGCGCTTTGCCAACGGCGCCATCGGGACCATCGACGCCACCACCGTGTCCTATCCCGGCCAGCCGGAGCGGATCGAGCTCGCCTGCGAGCGGGGCACCGCGATCCTGCTCGCAGAGGGGCTCGAGGTGCACTGGAAGGACGGCCGGCACCTGCGGCATGAAGGCAGCGCGGCCGGCGGAGGCGGCGCCGACCCGATGGCCTTCTCGCACGAGGCCCACAAGGCGCTGATCACCGACTTCATCGACGCCATCGACCAGGGCCGGGATCCGATGGTGAGCGGGCGCGAAGCGATCCGGGTGCAGGTGCTGATCGAGGCGATCCTGCAATCGGCCGCCGATGAGCGCGCCGTGCGGGTGCAGCAGCCATGGTGAGCCTCGGTCCCGCCTGCATGCAAACGATGGTGCTGCCGCCATGGTAAAGATCTTTCTCACCCATACCCGCGAGGCCTTCGAGGGCTATTACGGGGAGCGCGCGAAGGCGGCGCTCGAGGCCATGGCCGCGGTCAGGATGAACGCGACGGGCCGGGTCCTCGGCCCCGAGGAGCTCGCGCGTGAGGCGGCAGGCTGCGCGATCGTCGTCTCGGACCGGCAGACCGCCGCGCCCGCCGCATTCTTCGATCAGGCCCCCGACGTCGTCGCATTTCTGCGTTGCGCGGTCGATATCCGCAACATCGACCGGGAGGCCGCGGGCCGCAACGGCGTCCTCGTCACCCACGCCTTTCCGGGCTTCGCTGCCTCGGTCGCGGAGCTGGCGGTGGGCTTCATGATCGACCTCGCCCGTGGGGTGTCGTCCTCGGTGCTCGACTACCGCGCCGGCCGCGTCCCGAAGGCCCGCATGGGGCGGCAGCTCTCGGGCTCGACGCTCGGCATCATCGGCTTTGGCGTGATCGCGCAGCACCTGGCGCGGCTCGGTCTCGCGCTCGGCATGAGGCTCCTCGTGGTCGATCCGTACAAGCGGATCGAGGAGCCGGGGATCACGCAGGTCGACCAGGAGACCCTGCTGCGGGACTCCGACTTCGTGGTCTGCCTCGCGGTCGCGACGGACGAGACCGAGAATCTGATCGGCGCGCCGGCCTTCGCGGCCATGAAGCGGTCGGGGTTCTTCATCAATCTGTCGCGCGGCAACCTCGTCGACGAGGCGGCGCTCGAACAGGCGCTGGACAACGGTCTCATTGCGGGCGCCGCGATGGATGTCGGCCGTGCGCCCGATCAGATGCCCTCGCCGCACCTCGCCCGCCGCTCCGACGTGGTGGCGACGCCCCATACCGGCGGGCTGACGCCCGATGCGATCGAGAAGCAGGCCTTCGATACCGTGGAGCAGGTGCGCGCGCTTCTGGCCGGCGAGATCCCAAGGGGCGCGGTCAATGCCGATCGGGCGACGCGGCTTCGGCTCCTGAAACGAGACTGACCGGGAGATCGCGATGCCCGACGCTGCCCTACCGTTCCAAGTCCCGCCGCTGGCCTGCGACACGCATCTTCATGTCTACGATCCGCGCTATCCCCTGGCTCCGACCGCAACCGGCCCGGCGCCCGAAGCGGGTGTCGCGGAGTACCGGGAGGTGCAGCGACGCCTCGATCTGGAGCGCGCCGTGATCGTCCAGCCGACGGCCTATGGCTTCGACAACCGGGCGACGCTAGACGGCATCGCGGCCCTTGGGCTGGAACGGACCCGGGGCATCGCGGTCGTGGACGATACGGTCACCGACGCGGAGCTGCAGAGCCTCACGCGAGCGGGCATCCGCGGCGTGCGCTTCCAGATGCTGCCTGGGGGCGCCCTACCCTGGGAGAGGGCCGACCGCGTCGCCGCGCGGGCGCGCGAGGCCGGCTGGCACGTGCAGCTCCAGCTCGACGGCCGTACCCTGCCGGACCGTCTGGGCCAGATCCGCTCCTGGGCAGGTCCGATCGTGATCGATCATGTCGGCAAGTTCCTGGAGCCTGTGCCCCTCGACCATCCGGGGTTTCGCTGCCTGGCGGATCTCGTCGGGACCGGCCGCGTGTGGGTGAAGCTCTCCGCGCCCTACGAGGTCTCCCGGAGCGGCGCGCCGGACTACGAGGACGTGAGCCGGATCGCCCGCGAACTCGTGCGCCTCGCGCCCGAGCGGATGCTGTGGGCAAGCAACTGGCCGCACCCCTCCGTCAGGGAGAAGCCCGACGATGCCGCGCTCCTCAGCCTTCTCGCCGATTGGGCACCGGACGAGACGACGCGAAACAGGATCCTCGTCGACAACCCGGCGGAGGTCTACGGGTTCTGAGAGCCGGGCGGCCGGCTCTGAGGAGTTGCTGTCGCCCGGTGCGGGCTCGTCATCCCGGCGCGCGACGAGAGCCGCGCCGAGATGCTGCTTCAGCCTGGGCTTATGCCATGTACTGGCCGCCGTTGACCTCGATGATCTGGCCGGTGACGTAGCCGCTCATCTGCTCGGAGGCGAGATAGAGGAAGGCGCCGACGCATTCCTCCGCGGCGCCGAGGCGGTTCATCGGGATCGTGGCCTGCATGGTGGCGAGCTGCTCGGCCGTGGAGAAGCGCTCGTGGAACGGCGTCATGATCACGCCAGGCGAGACCGCGTTGACGCGGATGCCGTCCTTCACGAGCTCTTTGGCCCAGCCGCGGGTCGCGGTGGCGATGAAGCCTTTGGCCGCGGCGTAGATCACCGAGCCCGGCCCGCCGCCGTGGCGCGCCGCGATCGAGCTCAGATTGATGATCGAGCCACCCCCGCCCTGCTTCCTCATCTGCAGGGCGCCCTCGCGGATGAAGCGCACCACCTGCTTGACGTTGAGATCGAGCACCGCGTCGAGATACTCGTCCGAGTAATCCGCGACGGGCGTGCGCCGGATGAGCGCGCCCGCATTGTTGACGAGAACATCGAGGCGCCCGAAGGCCTCGACCGTGCGGGCGGTGATGTCCGCAGCAGCCTCGGGCTGCGTCACGTCTCCCTGTACCAGCAGGGCCTCGCCGCCGCTCTGCCGGATCGCCTCGGCGACGGACTCGGCTGGTTCGCGGCTCGCGTTGAAGTTCACAGCCACCTTGGCGCCGTTGCGCCCGAAGGCGCGGGCCGCAGCGGCGCCGATGCCCGTGCTGGCGCCGGTGATGAGCACCGCCTTGCCCTTGAGGTCAGGGATGATGGCGGTGACGTCGGTCGCGGGAGAGGATTCGTTCATAGGGGCTCCGGAGAACGGGTCGGCGGGATTCGAGTGTCCGCGCCGTCAGCGCAGGAACTCGGGTGAGACGAGGCTCGGAATGAAGAGCGCAACCTGCGGCCAGAGGATCAGGAGGGCCAGAACCGCGAGCATCGGGAGGAGCATGATCAGGGTGTCGCGCAAGGCCTCCCTCATGCGGATGCCGGCGATCGAGCAGGCGATCATCAGGCAGAGGCCATAGGGCGGCGTCACGAGCCCGAAAGCGAGCGACACGATGCCGATCATCGCGAAATGCACCGGATCGAGCCCGGCCGAGCGGGCGAGCGGATCGAGGATCGTCCCCACGATGATGATCGCAGGGATAGCATCGAGGAAGCAGCCGACGACAAGGAACACGCCCGAGATGAAGAAGCCGGTCGCGATCGGCCCCATCTCCCAGGCCGAGACGCCGGACAGGATCGCCTTCGGGATCTGGTAATAGGCCAGCAGCCAGCCGAACGCGCTCGCGGTTCCGACGCAGAACAGGGCGATGCCGGCGAACTTGCCGGTGTCGACGAGGGCGCTGTAGAGGCCGCGCAGGTCCATCTCCCGATAGACCAAGAGGGACAGGAACCCGGCATAGAGGACTGCGATGCAGGCGGACTCGGTCGCCGTGAACCAGCCGAAGATCTTACCGCCGATGATGATCCCGGGCGTCAGCAGAGCCGGGATGGAGACCACCATGGCGGAGAGAAACGCGCCCCAGGTCGCGCGTGGATAGGTGGGGTAGCCGCGAGCGACCGCATAGGCGTGCACCGTCGCCATCTGGGCAAAGGCGATCAGGAGACCCGGGATGATGCCGGCGAGGAAGAGCGCGCCGATCGAGACCGTGAGGATGCCGCCCCAGACGATCATCAGGATCGAGGGCGGGATGATGACGGCGAGCACTGCCGAGACCGCCGTGATCGCAACCGAGAAGGAATCGTCGTAGCCCTCCTTTCGCTGCGCCTCGATGAAGACCTTGGACTGGCTCGCGGCATCCGCCGTGGATGAGCCCGAGATCCCGGCGAAGAAGAAGGACAGCACCACATTGATCTGTGCCAGACCGCCGGGGAAATGCCCGACCATGGAGCGCGACAGGCTCATGAGCCGGTCGGTGATGCCGCCGGTATTCATCAGGTTGGCGGTGAGAAGAAAGAACGGCACCGCAAGCAGGATGAAGGAATTGTAGGCGTTGAACGTCTCCTGCATGAGTGTCACGGCGGAGAGCCGCGGCTCGATCACGAGGATCGGCAGGCAGGCGAGCGCGAGCGCGAAGGCGACCGGCACGCGCAGGAACATCAGCCCGAAGAAAACGCCGAACAGGATCAGGGCCGCCTGACCGGAAGTGAGAACCGAACCCGCCATCACGGGGCTCCTTCAGAAATCGAGATAAGATCCGGCCGGAGACCGGTCGTGGCAGAGCCCGCCTGCGCGTGGAGCGCCGGGGCGGAAACGATCATCAGATCGCGCCTTCCGGGCTCGGGACCGGCTCCGGCGGCAGCGGACCACCGCGGCCGAGGAGCACGTTCAGTTCATCCCACATCTGTTCGCCGAGGAAGATCAGCCAGGTCACGCCGGTGATCGGCCAGGCGACGTGGATGAGCCAGAGCGGCAGTTCCGCGAGTTCCGAGGTGCGGTACCACGCGAACTCGGTGAACTCGATCCCGGACCAGACGAAGACGAGGGCGATGACGAGCACACCCGTGCGAGCGACCAGTCGGACTGCGGCCTCCTTGCGCCGCGGCAGGCGCGGGAAGACGTCCACGTCGAAATGGGTGCTCTCGCGGACGCCGATCATGGCGCCGATCATGACCGTCCAGACCAGGAGGAAGCGGGCCATCTCCTCGGTCCAGATGTAATGCGGGATGACCGCGGTGAAGCGGGAGAACACCTGGAGGGCGACCGGGACGACGAGAATCGCGGTCGAGATCGCGACCAGCCAGTCGAGGAACGTCGCGTATGCCGCCGTCAGCCTGCGCCAGGCGCTGCGCCGCCGCGAAATCGCTTCAGCCATTGAAAGCCCTCGTGAGAGACAGGAGCGGCCGGGAGATGCCCCGGCCGCTCCGCAGGAACGCTCAGATGCACGTCACTTGACGTTGTTGATCTGCTCCAGAATCGAGTCGGCCTCGATCTCCTTGGCATAGGCTTGGAGCACCGGGTCGACGAGCTTCTTCATCTCGGCGCGATCCTTGAAGGGGACGCGCTTCAGCTTGCCGGCCTTCTCGAGCGCCTCGAGCTTGGCGGTGTCCTCACTCGACTCGACCTGGCGGCCATGGGCGCCGCCCTCCTTGCCGGCCTTGACGACGCATTGCTGCAGCTCCGGCGGCAGATTGCGGTAGGTCTTGCTGGAGAACACGAGCGGCCGGATCGTGATCGCGTGCTCGGTCATCGCGAGGTTCGGAGCGACCTCGTAGAACTTCATCGATTCGACGCCTGCAGCCTCGTTCTCGCCCGCGTTGATGACGCCGTTCTGGATCGCGTTGTAGACCTCGTTGTAGGCGATCACGGTCGGGGACATGCCGGTTGCCGCGAAGGTGCGGCTCCAGATCGGCGCGCCCTGGACGCGGACCTTCAGCCCCTTCAGGTCGGCGAGCGTCTGGACCGGCTTGTTGACGAAGATGTTGCGGATGCCGCCGCCCGCATAGCCGATCAGCATCACGTCGGCGCGCTTGCCGATCTCGTCGGCGATGGGCTTCAGCAGGTCCTGGTCGAGCACCTTGTTCCAGTGCGCGAGGTCGCGGAACAGGAAGGGCGCGTCGATGAAGGGCGCGGCCTTGGAGAAGGTCGACATATGGGCCGGCGACACGATGGCGTAGTCGACGGCGCGGCCTTGCGACATGTACTCGAAATATTGCTTCTCGAGGCCGAGCTCGCTGTTCTTGTGCAGGACGAACTCGATCGGGCCCTTGTAGCAGCCCTTCACGACCTCCTCGAACTTGACGAGCGCCTTCGTGAAGGCGTGGTCGTCGTTGAACTGCGAGGCACCGTGGAGCGTGATCTTCTGCTGGGCCAGGGCGGGTGCAGCGAAGACGGCGGCGAGCGCCAGCGCGCCTGTCAGGATATGGCGTTTCATCTGTGTTCTCTCCCTCTCTCGGAATGATGCCTTCTGGTGAGGCGTTGGTGGCGAGTATGGCAAAGCGCTCCGGCCGGGCCAACCCGTAAAATGTTAGTTTCTCGCGCTCGATGTCCGAGCGGGAGGGGCCGCTCCGACCCTCATTTGAACACGCTCGGCAGCCAGAGCGACAGGGCCGGCACATAGGTGACGAGCCCGAGCACGATCAGCATCGGGATGTAGAAGACCATGATGCTCTTCGACACCGCCTCCATGCTGACCCGGCCGATGGCGCAGCCGACCGCCAGCGTCGGCCCGACAGGGGGCGTGAGCAGGCCGATGCCGAGATTGAGGATCATGATGATGCCGAAATGCACCGGGTCGACGCCGAACTTCGTCACGATCGGCAGGAAGATCGGGGTGCAGATCAGGAGCATCGGCGCGAGATCCATGAAGGTCCCGAGCAGGAGAAGCAGGACGTTGATGAGCAGCAGCAGCGTGTACTTGTTGTCCGCGATCGAGAGGAAGAACTCCGCGACCTGGGCCGGCACCCGCATGATCGCCATCATGTAGCCGAAGGCGACCGAGAAGCCGATCATGATCATCACGATCCCGACCGTGCGCACCACCCGGCCGACGAGGAGCGGCAGCTCGCTCCACTTGTAGTCGCGGTAGATGAACATCGTGACGAGGAACGAGTAGATGCAGGCGACCGCGGCGGATTCCGTCGGCGTGAACACGCCGCTCAGGATTCCCCCGAGGATGATGAAGACCGTGAGCAGGCCCCAGAAAGCCTCCACGACGATCTTACCGGCCTGCCGCATCGGGATAGGCTCGCCCTTCGGGAAGTTGTTGCGCTTGGCGATCACCAGCACCAACACCATCAGCGACAGACCCAGCATGAAGCCCGGGATCGCACCGGCGAGGAAGAGGTCCGAGATCGAGATCGTGCCGCCGGCGGCGAGCGAGTAGATCACCGCGTTGTGGGAGGGCGGAATCAGGAGCGGCTGGAGCGAACCCGAGACCGTGACGTTCACGGCGAAAAGACGCGGATAGCCGCTCTTGATCATCTGCGGGATCATCACCGAGCCGATCGAGGCGGTATCCGCCACCGAGGAGCCTGAGATGCAGCCGAAGAAGGCCGAGGCCAGGATGTTGACGAGCGCGAGGCCGCCGCGGATCCAGCCCACGAAGATGCGGGCGAGGTTGACGAGGCGCTCCGCCATTCCGCCTTCGGCCATGATGCCGCCGGCGAGGATGAAGAACGGGATCGCGAGAAGCGCGAAGTCGTCCATCCCGTCGGAGGTCTTCAGCATCACGGCTTCGAGCGGGATGTCGACCCAAAGAGCGGCCAGAACCGCCGCCAGGCCCAACGAATAGGCGACCGGCATGCCGAGCAGGCACAGGACCACGAAGCCGCCGATGAGGATGAGGATGTCCATGACAGGCGTCCGTGTTGCGCGTTACTCGGTGGAGACGTGGCTCATGGCGTCGGCATCGGGCTCCGCGAAGAGGTCGCCCTTCCACAGCCGCTCGATGACGAAGAGCGTGGTGATCGCGCCGCCGAGCGGCACCGGAAGATACGAGAACCCGGCCGTGATGATCGGGAAATCCGCCAGCGCGGAGTGCCAGGTGGTCTGGACGAGGCTGATCCCCCAGACCAGCATGAACAGGTTGGTGAAGGCCATCGCGAGTTCGATGAACCAGCCGATCGCGACGCGAGCGCCGCCGCCGAGCATATCGGGGATGATCTTGACCCCGATGTGCAGCCCCTCCCGGTAGCAGAGCGCTGCCGCCATGAAGGAGAACCAGATCATCAGGAGCACCGCGGTCGGCTCGGGCCAGGACGATCCGTAATTGAACACGTAGCGGGTGAAGACGCCCCACGGGATGATGACCGTGATCACCACCAGGCAGAAGCCCGCGATGATCATGCAGAGCCGGTGCAGCGCGTCCATGAGCCGGACGTAAGCGGCCAACATGATGTTCCCCCACGCGGGGACGGATCTCCCGCCGCCCTGTCCCGAGATTCCCTTAAGACCGGCTCCACCGGTCACTCACAGAAAGGGCCGGCACACCCCTGAGGCTGGGCCGACCCTTCGCGTTCATCCGAGCGCGCGGCTCGCCTATTTGACGTTCTGGATCCGCTCGATCAGCGCCTTGTGCTGAGCGCCGTACTTCTCCCACACCGGCTTCACGGCATCCTGGAAGGGCTTCTTGTCGGCGATCTGGACGATCTCGACGCCGTTCGCCTTCATGTCCGCGAGCGCCTTCTTCTCCATTTCGTACCAGAGCGCGCGCTGCTCGAGCTGCGTCTCCTTGGAGAGCTTCATGATCAGGTCCTGGTCCTCCTTGGGGAGGTTGTTCCAGATCCGCTTGGAGAAGACGAGGATCTCCGGGATCATGAGATGCCCGGTCTCCGAGAAGTACTTGGCATAGCGGTAGTGCTGGCCGCTCGAATAGCTCGGGTAGTTGTTCTCCGCGCCGTCGACGACGCCGGTCTGGAGCGCGTTGATGAGCTGATCGTAGCCCATCGCGATGCCGTTGCCGCCGAGCGAGTTCATGGTGTCGACGAAGAGCGGGTTGCCCATCATGCGGATCTTGAGACCCTTGAGGTCCTCGACCGAGCGCACCGGCTTCTTCGAGTTGTAGACGTTGCGGGTGCCGGCGTTCATCCAGCACAGGCCGATGAGGCCGAGGGTCGGATGGTCGGAGACCTTCTTGAGGAGTTCCTGCCCGATCTCGCCGTCGATCACCTTTTCCATGTGGGCGGTGTCACGGAACACGAAGGGCAGGTTGAACACGTTGAGGTCCGGCACCAGGGTCCCGATCGGGCCCACGCTGATGCGCGCCATGGCCAGCGCCCCGACCTGAGCCTGCTCGGTCATCTCCTTTTCGCCGCCGAGCTGCATCGACGGGTACATCTGGATGGTGAGGCGGCCCTTGGTGGCCTCGTCGAGCTTCTTGCCCATGCGGACCACGGCCTCGACCGTCGGATAACCGAGCGGGTGCACGTCGGTGGCCTTGAGGACCATCTTGGACTGCGCGAAGGCTCCCGGGCCGAATGCGGCACCCGCGGCGAGACCGCCGAAGAGCGATAGAACGTCTCTGCGCTTCATGTGTTTCCTCCTCATCCCGACCGACCGCGTCTTGGGCATGCGCCGGCGATTCTTGTCAGGTTATCTCCCTAGACGCTATCGACAAGTTGTCAATTGGTCAAACAGGTTTGAGGCCGAGTGTGCCGGAGGCCCTCTATTGCCCCACCTTGCTGAGCACGTCGGCGCGCAGGAAGCGCTCGATCACCAGCATGAAGAGCACGGAGGGAACGAGGAGGATGAGGGCCGTGATGGAGGCGATCTGGTAGTTGCCCCCCATGCTGGCATTATAGAGGAGCAGCGGCAGGGTGGTGACCTGGGGTACGCCGACGAAGAACGTGCCGGTGAACTCGTCGAGCGATTCCAGGAAGACGAAGATCGCGCTCGCCATGATGCCGGGCGCCGCGAGCGGCAGCGTGACGGTCGCGAAGGTCCGGGCCGGCGACGCGCCGATGTTGCGGGCGGCGTACTCGAGGTCCCGGTCGACGGCCGCGAAGGCGGCGGCTGCGATCCAGACCGAATAGACGAGACCATGGGCGGCATGGACGAGCACCACCCCCGCGACCGTGCCGGTGAGGCCGAACCCATAGAACACGCGGGCGACGTTGATGTAGATCGCTACCGACGGGAAGGCCTGCGGCAACAGGAACAGGATCATGATCGCGGTGCGCCAGGGCAGTTTCAGGCGCGCCAGCGCATAGCCAGCCGGCACCGAGACCAGGAGCGCCACGACGACGGTGAGCGAGGCGATCCCGACGCTCGTGGCCAGCGAGGCCATGGCATCCCCCGTAGGACGGAACACCACCTCCCAGTAGCGGGTGCCCCAGCTCACCGGCAGCTTGTAGGGCGCATACCAGCGCTCCGCGAAGGACCACAGGATCAGGTTCGCGAGCGGGCCGAACAGGAAGAAGGCGAAGACGGCGAGCAGCAATCCCTTGAGGGCAGCGGCCCCCGCTCTCCTGATCGCGGCTCCGGCGGGGGACCGGCCGGTCGCCGCGGCGATCCGGCCGGTCCGGCTTTCGCCGGTCCTAACGGTCTGCGTCGGGGCCGCCGTGCTCATGCGGCAGCCTCGCGCTTGACCTGGTGGCGCAGGTAGAACCAGGCCGCGACCGCCGTCATGGCGTACGAGATGACGCCGAGCGCGTTGGCGGTGGCGTAGTCGCCGTAGGAGTTGATCCGGAAGGCCATATCGACGGTCATCATCGTGGGTTGCGACCCCGCCACCATCATGGGCACGGACAGAACCGACAGCATGGTCACGAAGGACAGGACGAGGCCGACGAGGAGCGTCTGCCCGACTTGCGGTAGCACGATCTCGACGAGCACGCGGACCCGCGACGCCCCGAGATTGCGGCCGGCCTCGATGGTGGCCCGGTCGAGGGAGGCCATCGCGCCCGCGAGCATGAGCGTCACGAAGGGCACCTGCTTCCACACGAAGGTGATCACGATGCCGCGCCAGTCGAGCAGGCTCGCGGTCTGGAGCGGCTCCAGGATGCCCAGGGCCACGAAGGAATTGTTCATGAGGCCGTTCTTGGCCAGGAAGGTGCGCATGCACTGGGCCGCCACGATGAACGGGATGAAGAGCGGCCAGCGGTAGAGCTGGCGCAAGATCGCGATCAGCCAGGGGGTCTCGCTCAGCGTCAGCGTGCCCGCGATCGCGATCGATGCGAGCGCGATCAGGATCGTCGAGGTCACGACGATGAAGATCGTGAACAGGATATCGCCGGAATAGAGCTCGAACGCCTTCTCGAAATGGCCGAGCGTGAAGCGGCCGCCCGCCGTGAAGGCGGAGATGAGCGAGAAGCTCAAGGGATAGAGAAACAGCGCCGCCACGAGCAGGAGGCCCGGCAGAACGAGCAGGAGGCCGAGCGGAGAGGGGCGGGACATCAGGCGGGGCCGGGGTGAGAGTTGGGCCGGAAGGCGAAAGGTAGGCGCGGTATTGCCTCTCCCCGCCTGCGGGGAGAGGGCCGCATCGGCGGACCGGCCGATGCGGCAAGCGGAGTGAAACGGAGCGGGGGTGAGGGGGAGCCTCAAGGTCGAGCTCAATCCTGAGACTCCCCCTCACCCTCGCCTGCTTCGCAGGCTCGCTTCCTTCGGAAGCCCTCTCCCCACGGGCGGGGAGAGGAGAATCATCGGACACGGCTCGCTCCACCGATCGGCCCGCACCCCCGCGGGTGGGGAAAGGGGGAGAGCGGCGCCTCCTAGTTCGCGACCTTCTTCTCGTAGGATTCGAGGATGTCGTTGAAGTAGGGGGCGATCGGGAAGGGCTTGCCCTTGGAGGAGAGGTCCTCGGGCGTGATGTCGGCGAAGAGCTTCTGCCAGGCCGCCTGGTCGAGCTTGCCCTCCAGATTCTGAGGGTCGATGCCGGGATACCAGTTGAAGCGCTTCACGATCCCCTCCGCCTGCACCTCGGGGCTCGTGGCGAGCGCGATGAACTCCTCGGCGAGCTTCTGGTTCGCCTTGGCTGGAATCGCGTAGTACATCGGCTGGCCCGGCATGCCGGGTGCGACGAGCTTCAGCTTCATGTTCGGGGGCAGCTTTCCTTCCGCGGCCCAGGTGTAGAACATGTCGACCCAGACCGGCCCCATGGCGATCTCGCCGCGGTTGAGCATGTCGAGGGTGCCGGCATTGCCGGGGGTGATCACGACGTTCTTGTTGAACTCCTTTAGATCCGCCATGGCCTTGTCCCAGGAGGCTTTGGTGGCGGCGTCGTAGGGCCCCTTGAGGAGCTTGTCGGTGTTGCCCCCGAAGGCATAGACCCAGCCCGACACGAAGGCGACGCCCGACATGCCGCCCTTGATGCCGTTGTAGCCGAACTGCTTCGGGTTCTTCTTCACCCACTCGACGAGCTCGGGATAGCTCGACGGCGGGTTCTTCACCAGGTCGGCGTTGTAGGCGATTGCGGTCTGCGAGTGGAACATCGGCATCACGAAGCCGGACACCTCGGCCCCGAGGGCATTCGCGGCGGAGTCGCGGGTTGTGAGTTTGCCGGTCGCGATCTTGTCCTTGTACTTCTCGAGCAGCCCCTCCTGGACCATGGTGCCGGCGGCCTTCTGGTGCACGACCACCACGTCGAAGTCGGACTTCGCGGCGCCGCCCTTCTTCTGGGCGTCGAGCTTCTCGTAGATCTTCTGCGAGCCGCCGTCGCCCGGGCCGGTGCCGACGGCGTTCACCTTCACGCCCGGGTTCTTCTTCTCGAACATCGGCCCGAGATAGTCCTTGATGTAGTCGACCATGTTCTGGTCGCCGGCCGTGGCGACGTTGAGCGTCGTCTGGGCGCCTGCCGGCCCGGCCATGAGGCCGGCAGCCAACGCGCCCGCAATCCATATCCTAGTCATGCTGTCCTCCCGTGCTGTGGGCGCTTGGGAACAGGTGCAGGGCCCCGATCGGCAAGCGCAGACCGACCGGGGTCTCGACCTCGAGATAGCGGGAATCCGTCACGGTGAAGTGACGGTCCGCGATCGCGACGTGATAGCGGTACTCGCCGCCCGGATAGGTGCGCTGCGCGACCCGGCCGGGCAGCACGATGGAATCCGGGACGTCCGCGTCGGGCGCCACGAGCCCGGCGACGTCGTCGCGGAAATAGGCCGTCACCGGGCCGAGCGGCGCCGTGCCGCTCCAGGCCACGGGGGCCTTCGCGCCGGCGGCTCGGATCGTCGTGCCGCCCTCCCCCGCCGAGACCTCGAGCGCGACGGTGTTCTCGGCCCCCATGAAGCTCGCTACGAAGGGCGAGGACGGCCGGTCGTAGACCTCCTCGGGCGAGCCGACCTGGACGATGCGCCCGGCATCCATCACGACGATGCGGTCCGCCATGGTCATGGCCTCCTCGCGGTCGTGGGTGACGTGGATGGCCGCGAACCCGAGGCGGTTCTGCAGGGTCTTGATCTCGGAGCGGAGCTGAATCCGGACCTTCGCGTCGAGGTTCGACAGAGGCTCGTCGAGAAGAAGGAGAGCGGGCTCGATCGCGAGCGCCCGGCCGAGCGCCACGCGCTGGCGCTGCCCGCCCGACAGATTCGTGACTTTTCTGTCTTCCAGCCCGTCGAGGTTGAGTAGACGCAGGACCTCGGCGACGCGGGCACGGATCGCGCTCCGCTCCATGCCGCGCAGGCGCAGGCCGTAGCCGATGTTGCCGAGGACCGTCATGTGCGGCCACAGGGCGTAAGATTGAAACACCATCGCGACGCCGCGCTTCTCGGGCGGCACGTTGGCGACGTCGCGGCCGAAGAGGCGGATGGCGCCGCGCGAAACCTTCTGGAAGCCCGCGATGCTGCGCAACAGGGTGGTCTTGCCGCATCCGGATGACCCGAGGATCGCGACGAACTCGCCGGGCGCCACCGCGAGGTCGATGCCGTGCAGGACCCGCGCCGCGCCATAGCCGGCCTCGAGGCCCTCGACGCTGATGGCTGCGGTCGCGCTCGCATTCATGGACGGACCTGTTCCCGCGAGGCCGCCCGGACGGGTCCGTTCAGCCTTCGCGCCTCCCCGCGCAGGATTCTCCGATCCCTCGCTCGACCTTGACGCTAGCGGGATCACGGCGCGAGGTCAAAGCGCATCGCCCGCCCCAAAAACCCTCCCCATGCTTGCGCGTCCCCGCCCGGAGCCGTTACTGCGCGGTATCGCTCGAATGTCAGATCCCATGCCGTACGCCGAACCTGCCCCGCCCATCCTTGCCTCCCCGGTTCCTCGGGTCGAGGCGCCCTCCGCGGTCCTGCAGGCCGTGCTCCTCCTGTGGACGGCGTGACGATGGCGCGCCTCGAAGCCGTTCTCCTCGATCTCGACGGCACGCTCGTCGACAGCGCCGAGGATCTGCGCGACGCCCTCAACGCGGTCCTTGATCGGGAAGGCCTGCGCGCCGTCTCGGGTGAGGAAGTGCGGGCCATGATCGGGGATGGCGTCCCGAAGCTCGTCGAACGCGGGCTGGCGAAGACCGGCGGCGACCCGGGCCGCGCGCGGGACCTCGTGCCGGGGTTTCTGGCGATCTACGAGCCCCGCGCCTCCCGGAAGACGCGCGCCTATCCGGGCGTCCTCGAGACATTGCAGGCGCTGAAGGCAGCGGGGCTGCGCCTTGCGGTCGTGACCAACAAGCCGGAAGCCGCGACGATCGCCATCCTCGACGCGCTCGGCCTCGCACCGCTGATCGACGCGGTGGTCGGCGGCGATACGCTGCCCCAGCGCAAGCCCGATCCCGCGCCCGTGATCGCGGCCCTGCACCGGCTCGGAGGCGAGGCCCGGGCGGCCGTGATGGTCGGCGACAACCACCACGACGTCCAGGCTGCACACGGCGCCGGGCTGAAGGCGGTCCTCGTCTCCTATGGCTACGCGCATGGCGCGCCCCATGCCCTCGGCGCGGACAGCGTCATCGACGCCTTTGCGGACCTGCCCGCGGCCCTGGAGGGGCTCGGCTTCGAAACGGCCCTTCGGCGTTAGCGGTCGGCGATCCCGGCGAATGCCCTTTTGACAGCCGCGGCACCGGGGGTATCCTCGCGCCGCCCGCGGGATGCGCCGGGAGGCGCATCGTCTCGACAACTCACAATCATAACAGGAGCGCACCTGGCATGACCAAGCCTCGGATCGGATTCATCGGTGTCGGCATGATGGGCCACGGCATGGCCCGGAACCTCGTCACGAAGGGCTTCCCCCTCACGGTGCTGGGCAACCGCAACCGGACGCCGGTCGAGGACCTCGTCGCCGCCGGCGCCGCGGAGGGCCGGAACCCCGCCGATGTCGCGGCTCGCTCCGACGTCGTGATCCTCTGCGTCACGGGCTCGCCCCAGGTCGAGGCGATCGTCTACGGCGAGAACGGACTGCTTTCGGCCGCGCGTCCCGATCTCATCGTCATGGACTGCTCCACGAGCGAGCCCGATTCCTCGCAGCGCGTCTTCGCGGATTGCGCCGCGCGGGGCGTGACCTTCGTGGATGCGCCGCTCGCCCGCACGCCGAAAGAGGCCGCCGAAGGGCGGCTCAACGTCATGGTGGGCGCAGAGCCCGCGGTGTTCGAGCAGGTCGAGCCGGTGCTGCGGGCCTTCGCCGAGAACATCTTCCACGTCGGCGGCCCGGGCGCGGGCCATAAGACCAAGCTCGTGAACAATTTCCTCGCCATGGGCCAGGCGGCCCTCATCGCCGAGGCCCTGGTCGCGGCCTCCCGGGCCGGCGTCGACATCGAGGCGCTCTATCGGGTCGTGAGCGCGGGAGGGCCGAATTCCGGCATCTTCCAGATGATCATGACCGGCGTGCTCTCGGGCTCCTATTCCGGCATGGGCTTCGGCCTCGACCTCGCCCGCAAGGACCTGCGCTACTACACGCACCTGACCGAGAGCCTGAACCTGCCCTCGGCCCTCGGCGAGGCCGTGCATCAGGCCTTCGTGCAGGCCTCCGCGCTGGGACTCGGCGGCGAGATGGTCGGCGGGCTCGTCAAGGCGCAGGAGCGGATCACGGGCGAGAACGTGGTGGCGGCCCGCCTCAAGCAGGCGGCCGAGTAAGGCGCACCTTGCCGGCTACGACTTTATCCGGAGCGCGTCTGTCCAGCCGGGACCGCAGACAGCGCGCGTCCGGGTCCCGTCGCCACAGCGTTCTCCCGGCTGCCCGGTCCTCGGCCCGCATTGACGCGAGCCCGCTCCGCGGCGACAAGTTGGGCCGCTCTTATGGCGGAACAGAGCAGGCGGCGCGGAGTTTGTCTTCGTTAAGCTTCGTATCGCCCCGGTCCCCGGAAATCGGCCCGAGTGTGAGTTGAGCACGTGTCTCAGTCCACCAAGTCGAATGTGATCTGGCCGCTGCGGGTGATCGCGGCCGTGAGCCTTATCGGGCCCGCCCTCCTCTTCAGCTACGCAACCTGGACCAACCACCGGGCGATCGACCTGCGCGCGTCGGAGCGCATCGAGCGTGCCCTCGACGTGATCCAGGAGCACAGCCTCAAGGCCTTCCAGACCATCGAGCGCACCATTTCCGAGACCAACGAGGTGCTGCGGGGCTATTCCGACGACGAGATTCGTGCCGAGGAGGCCCGCCTCTCGCAACGTCTCAAGCGCACCCAGGATCTCCTCCCGCAGATGCAGGCGATCTGGGCCTTTGACCACGCGGGCCGCCCGCTCGTATCGAGCACGGTACTTCCGGTGCCGCACAATCTCGATAACTCCGACCGCGACTACTTCCGTGCTCAGCTCGATCCGAAGGCGGGCACCTACATCGGCGACATCGTGCAGGCCCGGGTTGGATCCCTGCGCTTCTTCGTTGTGAGCGGGCGGAGAACTGAACGGCCGGACGGGAGCTTCAACGGCGTCATCGGCATCACGGTCCTGCCCGATCATTTCCGGCAGTTCTATGCGCGCCTCGCCCGCGGGGTCGCGGATTCCTTCGGCCTGATCCGGGCCGACGGCGCCTTCCTGGCGCGCTATCCCCGGGTGGTGGACCGGCCCGAACGCCTGAACGCCCAGAGCAGCTTCGTCCAGTCGATCCGGACGAAACCTGAGGCCGGTATCTTCATAGCAGTCTCGCAGCTCGACGGGATCGAGCGCCGGATCGGCTATCGCAAGGTCCCGGGCTATCCGGTCTATGTCCAGGCCGGCGTGGAGACGGCGGCCCTGCGACGGGAATTGTGGAACGCGATGCTGGGGCACCTCGCCTTCGGGCTGCCCGCGACGCTCGCGATGTTCGGTCTTGCCCTCTACGCGCTCGGACGGACGCAGAAATTCCATGCCGAGACCGTGCGGCGCGAGGTGGCCGAAGCGGCGCTGAAGCAGGCGCAACGCCTGGAGGCCGTCGGCCAGCTCACGGGTGGCGTGGCGCATGACTTCAACAACCTCCTGATGGTCGTCGGCGGCAATGTCGACCGGCTCAAGCGCTATCCCGTCGTGGACGAGCGCCAGCGCCGGGCGATCGAGGCCATCGAGGCTGCGGCGCAGCGGGGCGCGAGCCTGACCCGGCAGCTCCTGTCGTTCTCGCGCCGCCAGACCCACGAGCCGGTCGCGATCGATCTCGGCCAGCGCCTGCCGCAGATCCAGGACATGCTCCGGTCGAGCCTGCGCGGCGACATCGCAATCGACCTGCGCGTCGCGGACGACCTCTGGCCCATCAAGGTCGATCCGAGCGAGCTGGAGCTCGCGATTCTCAACATCGCGGTCAATGCCCGCGATGCCATGCAGGGCGGCGGCCGCCTGACCGTCACGGCCCGCAACGTGAGCCTCGCCGACGCTGGAGCGGTCGGGATCGTCGGCGATTTCGTGGTGCTCAGCATCGCCGATACCGGGACCGGGATCCCGCCCGACGTGCTCATGCGGGTGTTTGAGCCCTTCTTCACCACGAAGGAGGTCGGCAAGGGCACTGGGCTCGGCCTCTCCCAGGTCTACGGCTTCGCCAAGCAATCGGGCGGGACCGCCACGGTCGCAAGCGAACTCGGACAGGGCACGACCGTCACGATCTATCTGCCGCGCGCCCACGAGGCCGTCCCCGCTTCGGAGGAGGCTCGTTCATCGGTTCCCGAACCCGCGCAGCAGCGACCGCGGCGCGGGCGCGTGCTGCTGGTGGAGGACAATGCCGACGTCGCCGAGGTCGCGCGCAGCCGTCTCGAGGAATTCGGGTACGAGGTGGTGCACGCTCCCGACGCCGCGGCCGCGCGGGCCTGCCTGCGGCAGGCCGAGGGCGGGATCGATCTCGTGTTCAGCGATATCGTCATGCCGGGCGAGTGGAACGGGCTCGATCTCGCCCGCGCGGTCCGGCAGGAATACGGCGGCCAGGTGCCGGTGCTGCTCGCCACGGGCTACAGCGACGTGGCGCAGTCGGCGGCGGACGAGGGCTTCCCGATGCTGCGTAAGCCCTATGGCGAGGCGGAGCTGCGGGACGCCATCGCCAAGGCGATCCAGCCGCGGCGGCTCAGAGACGTGGCCTGAGACGGCGGGCCGGTTCCAGAAGGCTTTCCGGAGCGGCCCTGATCCCCGACGAGTTTGAGGGCCGGGAAGATCCCTCCCCGGCCCCGCCTGCTTCTTCGATCGCAGCGACTTGGAACGCAGTCAGGCCGCGGCCTTGCGGTTGCCGGCGAGCCAAGCCTCGACCTGGGCGACCGTCTCGTCCACGACCGGGTGATGCAGCCCCCTCTGAGCCGCTATCGCCTGCACGAGCCGGTCCACGCGCTCGATCGCGGGCGCGCCGGCGAGCAGTGCGCGGGCCGCGGAGGACGGGCGCGACAGCCCTTCGGCGGCGGCGGCGTACTTCTCGAACGGGACGAGATCCTCGGGCGCGGCGCCGAGCCCGATGCAAAGCTCCCGCACCCAGTCGTAGACCGCGCGGGACTCGTCCAGATCCGTATGGACCGCCTCCCTGATCGAGCGGGCGCCCGCCGCGGTCACGCAGCGGTAGTTGCCGGTGAGCAGCATGGCCCATTTGGCCAGCGGCACGAACAGGCTGTCATGCACTTTCAGCTTCACGGGCAGGTCGAGGCTCTCGCCCTTCACCTCGTGGCGCACGGCCTCGATGTCGGCCTCGAGCCGGCGCAGCAGGGCGGTGTGCTCGTCCGAGCCGAAGCGCGCCACCTTGAAGTTCGTGGGCAGCGTCACCTTGAGCACGTTGGCGGCTTCTTCCGGCGGACGGAAGGCCTGCGGGTCGGGGCTGCACAGCGTCAGGACCGCGGGCTCGAAATTCTGCCACACGGAGGCGTCGGCGTAGCATGACCGCAGAGCGGCGGCATCGAGACCCGGCACGCGCCTGAGATAGGGCAGCGGCGGCATGTTCATGATCGAGAGGCAGGGCACGCCGGAGCGCGCGACCCGGTCGAGCAACTCGCGCACCCCCTGCGAGCCGTATTGCGGCTCCTGCATGGCAAGCGCCACCAGATCGTACTCCGCCGGGTCGACCGCCGCCGGCACCGCGGCCGAAAGAGTGCCGGGGAGCTCGCGCGAGTCGATCTCCACCGGCTCGCGGCCCTTGAGGGGCAGGCGGACGCGGGTGCCCTCGCGGTTGATGAGGTCGGCGGTGGCCGACCGGCACACGAGCGTCGCGTCGTGACCTGCGGCCAGGAGCTTCGTGGCAAGCAGCGAGCCGTACGAGGCCCCCAGGATCAGGATGCGATGGGACGTCTGCATGAGCTCTCCTCCGGGATAAGAGCGGAATGTCGTTAGGTCACCCAGGACAGCCCTGAAGGCTGTCGACACTCGTGTCCTGCGGCTCCGGCGGCCTGTCCTCGAGGCCCTCGGCAGCGGCCGCCTCGAAGAGCTCGAGGAACGGAACCTCCGTGAACAGCACCGACAGGTTCGCAGCAAATTTCGGCATGAAGCATCTCCAGCGACGAGGCGGTGTGGGGAGGCTGCGTCAGAGATCGGCGGATACCGGCTCGGGCTTCGTGTCGAGCACGTCCTCGAACTCGGTGATGCGATCGATCTCCGGGCCCATGGCGATGTTGGTCACGCGCTCCGTGATGACCTCGACGATCACGGGCAGCTGAAGCGCCTCCGCCTCCCGCCGGGCCCATTGCAGGGTCGGGGCGATATCCTCCGGGCTGAACACCCGTGCCGCGACGCAGCCGAACGCCTCCGCGGCCTTCACGTGATCGACGCCGTAATCTCCGATCTCAGGCGCGTTGACGTTCTCGAATGAGAGCTGCACCTCGTAATCCATGTTGTAGCCTCGCTCGGCCTGGCGGATGAGCCCGAGATAGGCGTTGTTGAGGACCACGAGCACGAAGGGCACCCGGTACTGCGCGGCGACAGCCAGTTCCTCGATCAGGAATTGGAACGAGTAGTCGCCGACGATCCCGACCACCTCCCGGTCCGGATTGGCGAGCTTCGCTCCCGTGCAAGCCGAGATCTCCCAGCCGAGCGGGCCGGCCTGACCGCAGACGATGTAGTTGCGCGGCTGATAGATGTGCTGGAACTGACCCGAGGCGATCTGATAGAGGCCGATGGCGGTCACGAACTGCGTGTCGCGGTCGAAGGCAGCATTGACCTCCTGGAACACGCGTTGCGGCTTGATCGGCGTCTCGCTGAAGTCGGTGCGGCGCAGCTGCGTGCGCTTGCGCGCCGCACATTGCTCAGCCCATTCCTGACGCGGCGCGCCGGTCGCCGCCACACGCGTCCGAGCCTCCTTGACGAGCGCTTCGAGGGCCAGCTTCGCATCGGAGACGATGCCGAGGTCGGGACAGAACACCCGCCCGATCTGCATCGGCTCGATGTCGACGTGAATGAACCGCCGGCCCTTCGTGTAAACGTCGACGCTTCCCGTGTGGCGGTTCGCCCAGCGGTTGCCGATACCGAGCACGAGGTCGCTCTCCAGGAAGGTCGCGTTGCCGTACCGATGCTGCGTCTGCAGGCCCACCATGCCGGCATGAAGCGGGTGATCGTCGGGGATCGCGCCCCAGCCCATGAGAGTCGGGATCACGGGTGTGTTGGTGATCTCGGCGAGTTCGACGAGGAGCGCGGAGGCATCCGCATTGATGACCCCGCCGCCCGCGACGATCAGCGGCCGCTCGGCCGACAGCAGCCAGTCGATCGCGGCGGCGATCGCCTTCGGGTTCGGAGCCGGCTTCACCACGGGGAGCGGGGCATCGAGCTCGGGGTCGTACTCGATGATTTCCTTCTGGACATCGATCGGGAGGTCGATGTGAACGGGGCCCGGACGGCCGGACCGCATGATCCGGAACGCCTCCCGGAAGGCCCATGGGACCTGAGCGCCCTCCATGACGGTGACGGACCATTTCGTCACCGGGCGTGTGATGGCTGCGATGTCGACGGCTTGGAAATCCTCCTTGTGGAGCTTGGCGCGGGGCGCCTGGCCGGTGATGCACAGGATCGGGATCGAATCCGCGATCGCCGAGTAGAGGCCCGTCACCATGTTGGTGCCGGCAGGACCCGAGGTCCCGATGCAGACGCCGAACTTTCCCGATACCGCCCGGGTGTAGCCTTCGGCTGCGTGGGTCCCGCCCTCCTCGTGGCGCACCAGCACGTGGCGGATCGGGCTATCCTTCATGGCTTCGTAGAAGGGCAGGATCGCAGCGCCGGGAACGCCGAAGACGACGTCCACCCCCTCGCTTTGGAGAACCCTCACGGCGGCCTGCATGGCGGTCATTCGCGGCATGGCGACTCTCCTCGTCGTCGGTGTTTCTCAATTATGGCGGTAAATCATCCCGCCATACGGAAAAACAAACCACAGTATTTGGTATGCCACAAGCCAGAAAATCGTCCCGCTGCGCGGAAATCGACGAAGGCAAGGCTCGTGCTAAGGTGCGCGGCGCGACACAGGGGAACCCATGAGCGAAGCTGCGCCCGCACCACGCCACAACTGGCCGCTCGGCCCATCGACGGACGTGCAGGGGGAGCCATGAACGAAACCGCGCCCGCACCACGCCGCCGGGGACGCCCCCCTTCGGCCGGCGGCGACTCGGGCGGCGAGGTGCAGTCTCTCGACCGTGCGATCCTGATTCTTGAGATCATCGCGGGGGCAGACGGGATCGGGCTGAGCGAGGTGGCGCGACGCGCGGAGCTGCCCAATTCCACTGTCCACCGCCTGCTCGCCACGCTGCAGAAACGCCGCCTCGTGGATCATGACCCGGAGAGCGGATCCTGGACCGTGGGGGTCGGGCTGTTTCGAATCGGATCCGCCTATCTGAGGATCCGCAAACTGCCCGATGTGGGCCGCCCCATCCTGCGCGAACTCCTGCAGGAGACCGGCGAGACCGTGAATCTGTCCATGCTCGACCAGCGCGAGCTCGTCTGCGTGGCCCAGGCGGAAAGCCACGCGCCGGTTCGAGCCTTCTTCCGGCTCGGGCGGCGCCTGCCGATCCACGCCTCGGCGGCCGGCAAGGCGATTCTCGCTGCGAGCCCTCCCGCCTTGCGGCGCGAGCGGGTCGGGACCCTGGATTTCGAGCGCTTCACGCCGAATACGCGCGTGAGCCCGAGATTGCTCATCGCCGACCTTGCCGAGGTGGAGGGCCGGGGCTTTGCAATCGACGATGAGGAGCACGCCGCCGGGATGCGCTGCGTTGCCGCCGCAATCCAAGACGAGTGGGGGGAGGCCGTCGGCGCGGTCTCGGTCTCGGGCCCGAGCGTGCGCATGCCCGCGGAGCGTCTCGCCTCGGTCGGAACCCTCGTGAAGGAAGCCGCCGGCCGCCTGACCGCCCTGTTCTCGGGTCGGGACCTGCCGGATGTCTGACCTCTGCCCCCTGCCGGGCGCGATGCTGCTCCCCTGAGGCTGAAGGTCGAACGGGATGAGTCGGGCGTCCCTGACGCAAGCAACCCGGCTGCAGGCGATCCCATAAGCCAATTTTCCGGATGACGACGAGTATTTCCACCATCATGCGGTGACGGACGAACGTCCGGGTGATCGGCCGGGCCAGGCGGTGATCGCGGCTCATTCCCTGCGACGGGGACGGATGCGTCCTTCGGGCGCAGCGTGTCGCCCCTGCCCGTCTCTCCAGCGGGTGCGGCGAGCCCCAGCGCCGAAACATTCGCGCTGTGCGGATCCGGCGCGCTTGGAACGCAGGCTCCAGGTTTCCGAGGGTCAACCTGCCCCTGGTATTTGGTATTCTGTATGCCAAACTTGGGTCTGCACTTTCCGGGTTGAGCTTTCCTCAAGCGCTGGCATATTGAACGCCAAATGCCAGCAGAGAACTGGCACAGGCCAAATCCCCACATCGAGGAATCGCTCATGGCATCAACAACCGGCAGTCGGACTCCGGCTGCTCCGTCGCTTTCGTTTTCCAATCGCTGGGTTCAGCTGGCCGCTGGCGTGGCCTGCATGGTGGCCGCAGCCAACGTCCAATATGCCTGGACGCTCTTCGTCCCGGAGATCCAGCAGACCCATGGCTGGAGCCGCGCCGCGATCCAGACCGCCTTCACGATCTTCGTCGTCGTCCAGACCTGGCTCACGCCGATCGAGGGCTACTTCATCGACCGTCACGGCCCGCGGGTGATGGTGTTCATCGGCGGCCTGTTCACCGGCCTTGCCTGGATCATCAATTCCTATGCGACCTCGCTGACGGGGCTCTATGTCGGCGCAGCCGTGGGCGGCATTGGGGTCGGATGCGTCTACGCCACCTGCGTGAACAGCGCCATCAAGTGGTTCCCGGATCGCCGCGGTCTGGCCGTGGGGCTCACGGCCGGCGGCTATGGGGCTGGTTCGGCTCTGACGATTCTCCCGATCGCCAACATGATTGCGAGCAGCGGCTATCAGGCGGCTTTCTTCTGGTTCGGCCTGATCCAGGGCGGAGCCATCCTGGTGGCCTCTCTCGCCCTGCGCGCCCCCGATCGGAACGAGGTGAAGGCCTCCGACAAGGTTGCTCAGACGCGGCGGGACTACACGGTCGGCGAGGCCCTGCGCACACCGGTGTTCTGGGTGATGCTCGGCATGTTCATCTGCACCGTCACGGGCGGCCTCATGGCCGTGGCGCAGCTGGGCGTCATCGCCCAGGATCTCGGGGTGAAGGACTTCAAGGTCGACCTGTACTTCTTCGTCATGGCGGCCCTGCCGTTCGCCCTGATGCTCGACCGAATCATGAACGGCATCTCGCGCCCGCTGTTCGGGTGGGTGTCGGACCATATCGGCCGTGAGCGGACCATGTTCATCGCCTTCACGATGGAAGGGGTCGGCATCATCGCGCTCGGCGCCTTCGGCCACAATCCGTGGGCCTTCCTGATCCTCAGCGGCGTCGTGTTCCTGGCCTGGGGCGAGGTCTACAGCCTGTTCAGCGCGACGGCAGCCGACACCTTCGGGACAAAGCATGTGGGCAAGATCTATGGCCTGCTCTACTGCGCTAAGGGTGTCGCGGCCCTACTCGTGCCGATCGGCAATCTCCTGATGGAGGCAACCGGAACCTGGTCGACGGTGCTCTTTACTGTGGCGACCATGGACCTGATCGCGGCGCTCGCTGCGCTGTTCGTCCTCAGGCCGATGCTCGTCTATCATCACACCGGCAGCCGCATGGTCGCGGCGTCCGCGGCTAAACCGAAGGTGGCCTAGACAGCAGTCACCGCTGCCAGCCTCCCGGCCGGCGTTCGCGCGAACGCCGGCCGAAAGTCATCAGGACATGTTCCACAGGACGGCGACGTACCGTATTCCTACAATGACCTGACTTGCTTGCTTTGAACGGGGTTAATTGAGTGAAGTGGTCTGGCGCGATGCCGCCGTCGATCACGTCCAAGCCTTCGCTGCCGAAACGAGGCGATCTAATCGCCCGCTGGAGGGCAGTGCTCGACCAGATATGTGCCATCATTGCCCCGGCCCGGGAGATTATGCGGAGGGGTGGGTCCTCCGAGTTGCGCGCCGACACCCCCAATTACGGTGCAACAAACAATCGCGTTTGCCTAAGGGGCGCCAGCCGTCCCAATGATGCCTTCATGGTTCTGCGCTGCCGTCAGGGATCCTCCTTCGGGCGTGTGACATTTAGAACCTGATTGCCTTTACAGATTGTCGAATTGCGGGAGTCTGCTTCGCGTCAGGTTGGGGCCTTACGCCAGCCACGCTGAATGTCCGCTTACGATCTGCGAATACCGAAAGCTGCCGGGCCGCTTTCGGCCAACTTCGGACCTTCAGGCTGCCCCGACGCAGAGCCTGCTGCGGGTCAAAGTGCGACGGCAGGGCTGGTCAACGAAGGTCCGCTCTCCTTTGGAGCGGATCTTGCGCCAAGGGGTATTGTGCTGACGCCCCGAAGCGAAACGTAGTACCCCCATCGTCATAGGACGGTTGCCTCCCGATGCTAGAAGACCACGCACAGGCTCATCTCTCCTTTGAGTGCCATGATCAAACTTGTCCCCACCCAGCGGCCGACGAGTTCATCCACAGCGCCAAAGGGGACCGAGGCTGATCCAGCAGAGTACCCGATGTGATTAACATGTGCCGCCCTGGTGCTACCCCAATCTAAAAGGGGCGATACACATCATAGGGGCCGGATAAGCCTAGCAATAACCAGGGTGCTTTGGTTGGCGCGCTGGGATCCGAACTTAGGCCCTCTGATTACAAGGAAGAGCGCAGGAAGCGGCGTACCGATCTGACCTTGGCCGGCACTGCCCGGCGCTCGGCTTGCGCCCGGTAATAGGATGATGGGCTGAACGCTTTATCGCCGTGAGCGAAAGCCCTATTCTGGTTGCGATGCATAATCTGGTCCTCCGTTTGACCCTGCTCGCCAAGGCACTTCCGGGCGGACGCCAGCTCTTCGACGGGCTCGCCCTGACGCTCCAAGCAAGCGAGCATGTGGCAGTCCGAGGGGAGTCGGGCGCCGGCAAGTCGACCCTGCTCAACATCATCGCGGGGCTCGACACTGCGGATTCGGGGCAGGTCATAGTCGCCGGAGCTGATCTGGCGCAGCTGGACGAGGCTGGGCGAACCGCGCTCCGCCGTGACACGATTGGCTTCGTCTTCCAAGCCTTCCACATCCTCCCTCACCTCGATCTCGTGCGGAACGTGGCCTTTCCGCTCATCCTGCAGAAACAGCCCCGCACGTCGGCGCTCGCGCGAGCCGGCGCTATGCTCGAGGCCGTCGGGCTGGGCGACCGACAGTTCAGCTATCCGCGCGAGCTTTCGGGCGGCGAGTTGCAGCGCGTTGCGATCGCACGCGCGCTGGTACACGCGCCCAAGCTGATCCTCGCTGACGAGCCGACCGGCAACCTCGATCCCGACACCGCGGCACAGGTCATTGCGCTGCTCGGCCGGACGGTGAAGGAGCGCGGCGCGGCGATGCTGCTCGTCACGCATTCGCCACTCGCCGCGGCAACAGCCGACCGACAGCTCCTGCTCACACCTCATGGCCTGGTCCCCGCTCATGGCTGAGACGGGAGCCACCGCCTGGCGCTGGCTGATCGCGGGCGAGTTCCGCGCCTTTCCGATGCGTTTCGTGCTGGCTGGGCTCGCGATCGCGATCGGCGTCGCGCTCGCCTTTGCGGTTCACGTCATCAACCGCTCGGCCGCGGAGTCCTTCGCGCAGGCCGTACGCAGCGCCGGGGGTGGCGCCGACCTGCAAGTGCGGAGCGCGAGCGCGCTTGGCTTTGACGAGGGCCTCTATCCCAAGCTGATGGCACTCGATGTGGTCGCGGACGCGAGCCCGGTCGTGCAGCTGCGGGCGACGATTGGGGAGCGGACGCGCCCGATCACGCTTTTAGGGCTCGACATGTTTCGCGTGCTGACGGTCTCGCCCAACCTGGTCATCAGACGGCGGAGCCTACCCCAAGGCGGCGGCACGCGGTCGGGGGATCTTGATGCAGCGCTTAATCAGGACGCGCTCTACCTCTCGCACCATGCCATGGCCCAGGCGGGCCTCAACTTCAACGATCGTGTTGAGGTGCGCGCAAACGGCCGGACACACACCTTCGTCGTTGCAGGAGACCTGCCGGGTGTACCGCAGGGGCAGGGGATGGCAGTCGTCGACATCGCTTCTGCGCAGTGGCGCTTCGGACAGCTCGGCACGCTCGATCGTGTCGACCTGAAGCTCAAGCCCGGGACCACCCTCGCCGACGCCAAGGCTCAGCTGTCGCTAACCCTACCTGCCACCACCCAGGTCAGCGAGGCCTATATCGAGAGCCGGCGCGGCGATGCGCTTTCGCGCGCCTACCGCGTCAATCTCGACATGCTCGCGTTGGTCGCGCTGCTGACCGGCGGTTTCCTCGTTTACTCTGCACAGTCCCTCGCTGTGACGCGACGGCTGCGGCAGTTTGCACTGCTCCGGACACTCGGTCTGCAGAAACGCGCGCTGGTTGGTCAACTGTTGGGCGAAGGCGCGGCCCTAGGAGTTGTGGGCGCGCTGACAGGCCTTGCTGGAGGTTACGCCCTCACGGGTGCCGCGCTGGCTCTCGTCGGTGGAGATCTCGGAGCAGGCTACTTCAGCGGCGCTGCAACCACGATCGAGTTCGCGCCCGAGGCAGCGGTGCTCTTCTTCAGCTTTGGCGTTGCGACAGCACTTGCTGGAAGCTACGCGCCGGCTTGGCGCGCGGCACGGATCGCACCAGCGCTGGCACTCAAGAGTGAGGGCGACCAGATCGACCCGCGCAAGCCGCCCCGCATCTCGCCTGCCTTGGCCATGATCGGCGCCGGGTCGGTATGCGCCCTTCTCCCAGCCGTGAACCGGCTTCCAGTTTTCGGGTATCTCTCGATGGGGCTTCTCCTATCCGGCGGGGTCGCTGCAATGCCATGGCTAGCGCGGGTGCTCCTGCGGCCTCTTAACCGCGCAGACCTGCGCATCCCGGCATTCGAAATGGCGCTTGGCCGCTTGCTCGGCGTGCCGAGCCAGGCTTCTGTCGCGCTTGGCGGCATCGTCGCGAGCACCGGGCTGATGATTGCCATGGCCGTGATGATCACCAGCTTTCGCGGCTCGGTTGACGACTGGCTAGAAAGCTTTCTCAGTGCCGATCTCTACGTGGCTGCCGCATCAAGCGAGCCATTGTTCGACGCCGAGACGCAGCGCCGCCTCGCAGCAACACCGGGTGTAGCGGGGATCGCCTTTAGCAAGAGCTTGGCCGTCACGATCGATCCGGAGCTTCCCCCAGCGTCGCTCATTGTTCGTCCAGTCACAGGGCCCGTCTATTCACTGCCGGTAATCCAGCGGGCCACTCGGCCGGCAGAGGGTGTCGCGCTCTGGCTGTCCGAGCCTGCAGCGCGGCTCTTCAGTGCCCAGCCCGGTGACGCTTTCGCCCTGCCGATCGGGACGGGTGGCACTAAGGTCATGGGATATGTTGCGGGGATCTGGCGTGACTATGCCCGGCAGCAGGGTGCCATCGTGATCGACACGCGCGACTACACGGCCATCACCGGCGATGCTGTGCGCAGCGAGGCCGCGGTCGAGCTCATGCCAGGCGCCTCGGTTGCGGACACGCGCGCTGCGATCCTCGAGCGGCTGCCGCCGGAGATTGCCGGGCGCGTGGATTTCGCCGAACCCGCCGCGCTGCGCGCACGCGCGCTTCGACTGTTCGACCGGAGCTTCGCCATCACCTATGCGCTCGAGGCGATCGCCATCCTGATCGGCCTGGCTGGGATCGCAGCGACCTTCTCGGCGCAGACAGTCGCGCGGATCAAGGAGTTCGGCGTGATGCGCCATGTCGGGATGGGGAGGGGCCAGATCGTCGCGATGCTTGCCATTGAGGGCGCGCTCCTTGGGCTGGTCGGCATGGCCGCGGGCCTTGCGGTCGGGATCGCGCTCAGCCAGGTCCTGATCCATGTGATCAACCCGCAATCGTTCAACTGGACGATGACGACGCGCTTTACGTGGGGGCTGATGCTTGGCGTGGCGGCCGCGCTTGTTGGCACCGCGGCCGCCACTGCGATGATCGCTGGCCGTCGCGCCGTCTCGCGCGATGCGGTGCGTGCCGTCAATGAGGACTGGTGATGCGGACGAGACTCCCACTTGCCCTCGCCCTGTTCATGACCGCCACCGCATGGGCCGCTCCCGCATCGGATCCCCAACCCGCCTATCCCGTGGTTACACCGGATGCAGAACTCCGCTTCCCGCGCGATCATGGCGCACACCCTGCCTTTCGCACCGAGTGGTGGTATTTGACCGGCTGGCTTGATGCCCCCGATGGCCAACCGATCGGCTTCCAGATCACCTTCTTCCGGTCGCGCCCAAGGATCGATCGCACCAACACCAGCGCCTTCGCGCCGCGGCAGATCGTCTTCGCACACGCGGCCCTTTCGGACCCCGCCAGAGGCAGGTTGATCCACGACCAGCGCATCGCGCGGCAGGGCTTCGGGATCGCGGAGGCACAGGAGGGCGATACCCGAATCGCGCTGCTCGACTGGCGCCTCGAGCGGCGTGCCGACGGCGTCTTCCACGCAACGGCGCGCGCGCGGGATTTCACACTCGACCTTGCTTTTACCCCGACCCAGCCCGTGATGCTCAACGGCGAGAGGGGCTATAGTCGCAAGGGTCCGCTGCCCGAGCAGGCGAGCTACTATTTTTCCATGCCGCAGCTGGCAGTCGCCGGCCGTGTTGTCCAGGACGGCAAAGAAGCGGCAATGAAGGGCCGTGCCTGGCTTGACCGGGAATGGTCGTCGAGCCTGCTCCCGCCCGACGCCGCTGGCTGGGACTGGACGGGGGTTAATTTCGATGATGGTGCCGCGTTGATGGCGTTCCAGGTGCGTGGGCGCGACGGAAATGCGCTTTATGCCGGCGGCACGTTTCGACGATCCGATGGAACTCAGCTGGTGCTCTCCTCCGAGGAGGTGCGTTTCGTGCCCCGAAGGCACTGGCGCTCGCCTCAAACCGGCGCATCCTACCCCGTCGAGGCCGATTTCGAGATCCGCTTGCCTGAAGGCACGCGCCACGTCCGACTCACGCCTCTTTTCGATGCACAGGAACTGGACGGGCGCGCTACGGGCATGCCCAGCTACTGGGAGGGACTGGTTTCTACACCCGGCGGACGCGGCTATCTCGAACTCACGGGATATGCCGGATCACTCAACCCCTGAGCTACGCAGCCGCTGGACGCGCGGCTCGGAAGCACGATCTGATCGCTGCTGCGAGTGCTGGGACTCAGTCGAAGGTGTTGAATTTATCCTATTGCTCCCTCCTAGTCAGAATAAGGTAAGCTGCAATGAGAGATCGGGAAATTGGCCTGTCGCATTTTTGCTGGTGCTGCCCCTTTCTACCTGCCTGATCACGCCCGCGGGATAATCGTCGTCTCGCTCGAGCTGCCTACGACAAGGTAGAATGTTAATTTGTTGAGAGATAATCCCGGGTTGCCCTTTGTCCCAAATGAACCAGGCATAGCTCGTTGCCGTTGTGGCTCGCTTGTCGAGCCGCCCCTTCACCATCGGAACACGTTCACTGAATTGGGCGAAGAGTGGGTGGATTGTCTCGGAACAGTCGTTTGTAGCGACCGATACCCTCACGAAAGCTGGTGCGAACAAGAACTGCGACACCTCGACTGCCGACGATCAGCCCTGAATGGATGAATTTCTCTGCTAGGCGGAAGGGCGGATTGGTGATCACCCAATCAGCAGAGTTCGGTGAGTAGGGGGTCTGGATGAAATCGCGTACTGGCGCAAAGCCGTAGTCGTACGCATCTGAGGCGACGACCTCTCCGAAGTAGTCCTGCAATACCTTCGCCAAGTGCCCCTCACCACAAGCAGGCTCAAGGCAGCTCATTGTTGCCAATGCAGCCAAATCAGGAAGCACATGGCCCTTGAGAACGTGCTCAAACAGAGCCCGAGTGGCCCATGGCGGGGTTGGAAAGTTGTCAGCGCTGTCGTTTGGCTCAATGCGCTGAGCACTCACGGCATGAGATTTGTACTTCTCCATTCGTGATCTCCAAAGAACATGGATGTCGGATCGGGTCGGGTCGGGCGCAATTTCGTATTTGAAAAGGCGAAGTCGTCGCCTGCGCCGGCTGCTCGAGGAGCGCGGACGCTGGCATAAAAGCCCATGTTGTGGGTCTGTTAGGGTGTCAGGGCTGAAAGCCTATGAAAGCTTCAGCCGGAGCAAAGTTGCGAAGCGAAGTCCCATTTCCAAAGCCGAAAACTAGCCACAAGCCGGAACTCTGCCGACCCTCGGATAGCGGCGGGCGGCAGGGGCCCCGCGGCGTGGGGTGGGGGTGGGGGGTGTGGCGGGCGCGCCACAGTCGCGGCGACCTCGGCATTGCCGATGCCATCGCTTCGAA